>OHXU01000118.1_pt1 | contig 48903 bp, 38 predicted proteins | sample 1580091 | NCBI WGS metagenome assembly OHXU01 (sample SAMEA3882529, study PRJEB24775) | human gut metagenome | biome: human-associated habitat; feature: intestine environment; material: feces | place: Netherlands | collected 2009/2010 | reverse complement strand
TGAAGATGAACCAGCGAACTGTGCATCAGAGTGCATACGTCCCATAGTATCTGTCATACCATAAGAAGCAGGACCTGCTGCCATGTTATCTGGGTGAAGTGTACGTCCTGTACCACCGCCGGATGCTACGGAGAAGTACTTCTTACCCTGCTCGATACATTCCTTCTTGTATGTACCTGCAACCGGATGCTGGAAACGTGTTGGGTTTGTAGAGTTACCAGTGATGGAAACACCTACGTTCTCATGATGCATGATTGCAACACCTTCCTGAACATCATCAGCACCGTAACATTTTACAGTTGCGCGAAGTCCGTTAGAGTATGCTTTCTCATATACGATGTTAAGCTTTGCAGCCTTGTAATCATACTTTGTCTCTACGAATGTAAATCCGTTGATACGGGAAATGATCTGTGCTGCGTCTTTTCCAAGACCGTTTAAGATAACACGAAGAGGTTTCTGACGAACCTTGTTTGCCTTCTCAGCGATACCGATTGCACCCTCAGCAGCTGCAAATGACTCATGTCCAGCTAAGAAACAGAAGCACTCTGTCTCCTCCTCAAGGAGCATCTTACCAAGGTTACCATGTCCTAAACCTACTTTACGATGATCTGCAACAGATCCAGGAATACAGAATGCCTGAAGTCCTTCACCGATTGCTGCGGCAGCATCAGCAGCTCTCTTGCATCCCTTCTTGATTGCGATTGCAGCACCTACAGTGTAAGCCCAGCAAGCGTTCTCGAAACAAATTGGCTGAATCTTCTTAACCTGATCGTAAACGTTCAGTCCAGCGTCCTTTGTAATCTTTTCAGCTTCTTCGATAGAGCTGATACCATAACTGTTTAAAACAGCGTTAATCTGGTCAATTCTTCTTTCATATCCTTCAAATAATGATGCCATTATATCGTTCTCCTTTCCAATTATTCCTGACGTGGATCGATAATCTTAACTGCATCGTCCACACGGCCATACTGACCCTTGGCTTTCTCCCAAGCTGTGTTAGGATCATCACCCTTCTTAATGAAGTCAGTCATCTTTCCAAGAGAAACGAACTGGTAACCAATTACCTCGTTATTCTCGTCAAGAGCGATACCTGTAACATATCCTTCAGCCATCTCAAGGTAACGAACACCCTTCTCTTTTGTTGCATACATAGTACCAACCTGAGAACGAAGTCCCTTTCCTAAATCTTCCAGACCAGCACCTACAGCAAGTCCGTCATCAGAGAATGCAGACTGTGTACGTCCATATACGATCTGTAAGAAAAGTTCTCTCATAGCTGTGTTGATAGCATCACAAACTAAGTCTGTATTTAAAGCTTCCAGAATTGTCTTACCCTGTAAAACTTCTGCAGCCATGGCAGCTGAATGAGTCATACCAGAGCAACCGATTGTCTCAACTAATGCTTCCTCAATGATACCGTTCTTTACGTTAAGAGAAAGCTTGCAGGCACCCTGCTGTGGTGCACACCAGCCGACACCGTGTGTAAATCCTGAAATGTCCTCAATTTTCTTGGAATGAACCCACTTTCCCTCTTCCGGGATAGGAGCTGGCTCATGCTTTGCGCCCTTTGCTACAGGACACATGTTTTCAACTTCCTTTGTGTAAATCATCTTAAGACTCCTTTCGCATGTTAATTGTAGATAAACTCGTTATCATTCGACATACCGCTAATATTTTTGCATATTTTTTCCCTAAAGTCTAGTGCAAATTCGCACTTTTTTAGATACAACTACTATTTTTCTTTTTTTGCCACAATATGGTCTGCATCCTTGTAGATATGGTTTGCCGGAATCACTCCGCGGACAGAAGAAAGCGGATAGACATTACAATTCGGGCAGATAACCGTACCCGGATTTAAAACGGAGTTGCATCCTACCTCTACGTGATCTCCGAGCATAGCTCCAAATTTCTTAAGTCCTGTTTCAATTTCTTCACCGGAATCTCTGTTGTCCTTTACAACCACAAGTGTTTTATCCGATTTTACATTGGAGGTAATCGAACCGGCTCCCATATGGGACTTGTAACCGAGAATGGAATCCCCGACGTAATTGTAATGTGGTACCTGTACCGTGTTAAAAATGATATCATTTTTGATCTCCGTGGAATTTCCGACAACCGATCCTTTTCCAATGATCGCACTCCCGCGAATAAATGCACAGTGACGGATCTCGGCATCTTCATCAATAATCAGCGGTCCGTTCAGGCATGCAGTAGGCGCAACGGTTGCACTCTTTGCCACCCATATATTTTCCCCACGTTTCTCATAAATTTCCGGATCAAGTTCCGGCCCAAGTTTTTTGATAAAATCGCTGATGCCTTTTAATGCTTCCCACGGATACGTAAACTGTGAAAGGTACTCTCCTGCAATAGACTGTGACAAATCATACATGTTTTTGATTTTTGCGTTTTCCATTTTTTAATCTCCTTACATTTTAATTTTCATGATTACTGATCGTTTTTCTTTCGGACTCTTCCGTTTCCTTCAAAGCCGTTGTTTCCTCTGCGGCTGCTGCTTCCTTCGGCGGTGCCTCCCCCGGATTATCAAAATCAAACGAAATCTGATCATTTTCATATTTCAGGCAGGTGTCAAATGTATTGCCTGCCTTTGAGGTAAATCCGGCAATCTTCTGCTTCGTCTTTCCGGTCGTCAGCAGTTCTTTCATCACTTCTTCGGAAAGTTCCACCTTAGCAACGGTATGCCAGATCTTAAATCCGCACGCACATTCATACCTCCACTGCGTCTTCATCAGCATTTTGCCGCATTTCGGGCACGGCACGGTTGTCTCTTCCGGTCTCGGTTTCTCCGGAAAATCAAATGCGATCTCCCCTTCTTCCGTCAGTTTCAGCGGCGCATCAAATTTCATACCGGTCTTTGCCACAAATCCCGAAATTACCTCTGTCTTCTTTTTCGTCAGAAGCTCTTTCACCTGCGCTTCTTTCAGCCGGACACTTGCGATACTTCCAATCATAAAGCTGCAGCTTTCCTTATCATCTTTTTTATGATTGGCACACATAAATCCAAACGGTGCCACTACAATATCCCCACCACACTTCGGGCACTTCACATCTTTGACTTTCTTTGGCTCTACATTGTCAAAATCAAATTTCAGCCCGGTTACTTTCCCGTTTTCATCTTTTGCGAGAGCTACGCGCGCATCAAATTTCTTCCCTGTTTTTGACTTAAACCCACGCATGGTTTCCGTAATGCCATCGTTTAAAAGCTGCCGGACCTGTGCTTCCGTAAAAGATTTCTCTGCCATCTTCCCAATAGAAAACCGGCAGCTGTTCTCATCGCCCGGCTTATAGTTGGCACATCCATAACCAAAAGAGGTCGCAATGATCTCACCCCCGCAGAGCGGACACTTCACAGCGCGGATCACTTTCTGTTCCACGCTGTCAAAATCAAATACAATATTCGTCTTTCCCTCTTCGGTTTTCTCCAGTTTCAGACAGGCATCAAATTTTTTACCGGTTTTTGATTTAAAACCGCGCAGGGTATCTGTGTGACCATCCGTTAGGAGCTGCTTTACCGCAGTAACCGGCAGGGTTTTTCCGGCGATCGTTCCAATGGAAAACCGGCAGCTGTTCTCATCGTCCGGTGAAAAGTTTACACATCCATAGCCGAAAGATGTCTTTTTAATCTGTCCGCCACATACCGGGCACTTTACCTCCGGAATGATTTCCGGCTCTACGTCTGAAAAATCAAATGCAATATTAACTTTTCCATTTTCATCTTTATCTACCTTGAGTTTTGCATCGAACCGTTTGCCTGTCTTGGATTTAAACCCGCGAATGGTCTGGGTATGCCCCTGTTCGATAAGTTCTTTTACCTGTTCCTCACTCAGCTGAACACCTGCAATTTCGCCAATATTAAAATTACATCCTGATTTATCATTCTTGTAATTTGCACATCCATAGCCAAATGGCGTGGTTACAAGTTCTCCACCGCATGCCGGACATCTGACACCGATCTTTCTTCTCGCACCGGCACCCCTTGCATGTTTCCCGGCAAAATTACTGATACGTTCCGCAAGCGGTTCCCGCAGATCCTGTCCGATCATCTTTTCCGTTTCGGTCCGGATGAAATCTTCCAGTTTCGTCCGGTAATCCCAGAAATCCACGGTTCCCTGTGTAATTCCATCAAGTCCCTTTTCCCAGGAAGCTGTCATCTTCGGGTTCAAAAGTGCCGGAACAGTCATGCTCACCACTTCAAATACCATCTCCCCGAGATTTTCCGGTGTGAGCACCTGCGTCCGTTTATTCAGATTGAGATAATGGATGCGGACCAGTTTCTTGATAATTTCCGCACGGGTGGCCGAGGTACCGATTCCCGAACCTTTGATCTGTTCCCGAAGCTCCTCGTCCTCAATCAGCTGTCCTGCATTTTCCATGGCAAGCACCATGGAACCAGAGGTGTACCTCTTCGGTGGTGAAGTTTTTCCCTCTTTCACCTCATATCCATCCACGGAAATCTCATCGCCCTTTTTCAGCCGGTCTGCCAGATGCAACAGTTCCTTCGGATCCGAATCTTCTTCCTCTTTCTTTGGAATTCCTGCAATTTCCAAATAACCGGGTGTCTTTAATACACGTGCGGACGCATAAAAACATTCCTTATTTTCCCCCACATCCACAACAGCCGTCATTTTTACATTCTGATATTCTGCCGCCGGATAAAACACACTGAGAAATCTCCGCACGATCAGATCAAATACCGATTTCTGCAGAGCATTCAGTTTCCCAAGCTCCGTGAGCTGACCGGTCGGAATGATCGCATAGTGGTCTGTCACTTTAGCATCATCGGTATACTGCGTTCCTGCAATATTTCCATACAGCTTTCTGTCGAGAATCTGCTCCACAAAATCCGAAGTCGGCTCATATCCCCGCAGACGGCTGATATTTTTATGAATTTCCTTTGCCACCGGAGTAGAAAGCACACGCGCATCGGTACGCGGATACGTTGTCAGTTTCCGTTCATACAGATCCTGCGCCACCTGTAAGGTTTCATCCGGGCTGATCTTGAATCGTTTTGCACATTCTGCCTGCAGCTCTGCCAGATTAAACAGTAACGGCGCCCGTTTTCTGGAAATATTCTTTTCCATGGATTCCACAATCGCAGAATGTCCCTGCACGCGGTCAATCAATGCCAGTGCATCCTTCTTTTCCCGAAATCCGTTTTCCTTATACAAGAGCGGCGATGCAAAGTACCCTGATCCCTCGACGGCTTTCCACTCGCCCTGGACATGTGCATCTGTAAAATTTCCGACAACACGGTAAAACGGTGTCTCCTTAAAATTGCGGATCTCGCGCTCACGGATCACGACCATCCCAAGCACACAGGTCATCACGCGCCCGACCGCAATAGCGGTGTAGGAACGTGTTCCCGCCGCATTGTTTAACAACCCTCCATATTTTACCGACATTACACGGGAAAAATTAATGCCCATGGCATAATCTTCAATGGTACGCATAATACCGGATTTTCCGAGATTTTCATAGGCAGACATCGGTTTTGCTTCCCGGATTCCCCGTTGGATCTCTTCCTCTGTCTGGGAATCAATCCAGACCCGGAGTTCCTCCATGCCGTCTCGCACACCGCCGAAATTGCGGATATTTTCCTCAATCGTCTGTCCTTCTTTTCCGGCATCTCCTGCCCAGTAGACACGGTCGATATCCTCGCGCATCAACATTCCGTGAACCACATCATACTGCCGGCTGACATCTTTGATCACATCATATTTATATTCTTTTGGAAGAAATGGCAGATCTTCCAGTTTCCACTTTTTGTATTTTATATCATAACTTTCCGGATATACCATGGCTACCAGATGTCCCACGCACCAGGTGATCACATATTTCTGGTTTTCCAGATAGCCATCTCTTCGGCCCCCGCTTACCCCGAGAACTTTCGCAAATTCCTGGGCAACCGACGGTTTCTCCGTTATGATCAGTGACTTTCCCATCTTCTATCCCCTATTGGCAAACTTTTTCTATAATTCGTTCATATCAATCAGCTCAAACCGGTCATCCGTTTTGGCATGCTCCGCCAGCATCGGTTCAAACCGCGTTGCAGAGAATAAAAAAATATACTCCGAACGGATTTTTGCCTTTTCCATGTTCTGATACAGTTCCTCGCACATCTGCGATGTCAGCTGTGGCTGATCCCAGTTACATAGTCCCACAATATTTCTGCGGTCTGTGCTCTGGGCAATAATATCAATGTTTCCTGTCTTTCCAACCCAGGTTCCGATCTTATGAACTGGAAACGGCATGCGTCCCATCTGATTCAAAAGCATCATATACTCCATGCAGACATTCCGGAAATAACGTTTCAGATACGTGCCAAGTTCCGGTGCAATGTAGCGGTCGTAAAATTCATGCGGTTTCAGCAGATAAAGATCCGACATGTGGGGAAATATAAATTTAAACCAGAAATTAATAAATGTATCTTTGATCTGGTATACCCCTTTTTTGGCATTCTCCCAGCCACCGGTCTGAAATGACTGCACTTTCTCTACAATATCAAAATGGCTGAGATTTTTCATATAAACACTGATCTTTGCACGGGAATATCCGGTTTTCAAATACAGGTCATTCAGTTTATTATATCCCTGTGCAATTGCAGATAAAATTGTGTTATAGACGGAAAGTTCACGCAGTTCTGCCGAAATTTTCTGTTCTGCCATATGAAACAGATATCCGCCCTCCGTCAGCACAAGCCGGTAAATATTCTCCCTGTATGAAATTTCCGGATTCCAGGCTTCCATATATCCCGGCACCCCGCCGATCGATCCATAAATACGGATACAGTCGCTAACCGAAAGTGCCGGAAATGTCCGGACAACTTCCAGGAAATTCAGATCTTCCACTTTATGCAGTACATCAATACGACGGAATCCATCCCCGAACGCATCTTTTGCATCCTGTGTGGCCCATACAATGGAAGAAGACGCCAGAATGATCATCACCGGTCCCGGATAAAGCCGTTTCATCTTTAATTTTAAAATACTTTTGACAAATTCCGGATCTCTTTTAATTGCATACTGTGCCTCATCAATCACAATCACCAGTTTTGATGCATCTCCGCTTTTTACCCGGTTAAAAAATTCATCATAGGAATATCTGCTCAGCTTCATCTGAAAAGCATTTTGAATTTCTTCTCCCATTTTCTGCATCTGTTCCTGTGCGGAAAGCTGTCTGCACCGATAATAAAAATGTTTTTTCCCCACACAGAATTCTTTGATCAGCTGTTCTTTCCGGCAGTCCATCCCACCATACAAAAGCATCAGCTGGTTTCCCGATTTTGCATACCAGCCTTCCAATTCTTTAAGATCTGTTTTTTTTGCGTTCATCCCGATTCCTCCGTACAAAATTCCTTCTGCTAAAAGAAATTATATCACTGATTAATATCTCTCACAAGGTTTTCGGCAAAAAGAAAGAAGTGCAGTTTTTGCACTTCTCTCCAAAAATCCGTATTTCAATTTAATACTTATTTCTTTGTGATATATCCCTGTGCTTTCAACAGCTCTGCACATAAAACTGCACCACCGGCTGCACCACGAACGGTATTGTGGGATAATCCGACGAATTTCCAGTCATATACGGTATCCTCTCTCAGACGTCCGACAGAGATTCCCATACCATGTTCAAAGTTTACATCCAGGCTGACCTGTGGACGGTTATCCTCTTCTAAGTACTGGATGAAATGCTCCGGTGCACTCGGGAGCTTCAGCTCCTGTGGCACACCACTGTAATTCTTCAGTGCCTCGATCAGCTGCTCTTTGGTAGGTTTCTTCTTGAATTTAACAAATACAGCTGCTGTATGTCCGTTTAATACCGGTACACGGATACACTGGCAGGTAATGACTGGTGAAGTTGCAGGAACAATCTGCTTCTTCTCATCATCTACATGTCCCCAGATACGCAGAGGCTCTTTCTCAGACTTTTCTTCCTCACCACCGATGTATGGAATAATGTTTCCAAGCATCTCCGGCCAGTCCTTGAACGTCTTTCCTGCTCCGGAAATAGCCTGATAGGTAGTGGCAACGACTTCATATGGCTCAAACTCTTTCCATGCAGTCAGAACCGGCGCATAACTCTGGATGGAGCAGTTTGGCTTTACTGCTACGAAACCGCGCTTTGTACCAAGACGCTCTTTCTGATACTTGATAACTTCCATGTGCTGTGGATTGATTTCCGGAACTACCATCGGCACATCCGGTGTCCAGCGGTGAGCACTGTTGTTGGAAACAACCGGTGTCTCTGTCTTTGCGTAATCTTCCTCGATCTTTTTGATCTCGTCCTTTGTCATGTCTACAGCAGAAAATACAAAGTCGACCTGAGAAGCTACCTGCTCTACCTCATTTACATTCATTACTACAATATTCTTTACAGCTTCCGGCATTGGAGTATCCATTTTCCAACGATCTCCTACTGCCTGCTCATAAGTCTTTCCTGCACTTCTTGGGCTTGCTGCAATCGTGGTAACCTCAAACCATGGATGATTCTCCAGCAAAGAGATAAATCTCTGTCCTACCATACCTGTTCCGCCAAGGATACCAACTTTTAACTTCTCACTCATTTTTCCAATCTCCTCTGTTCTTTTCTTTATACGCGGACACCTGTCTTTTACAGAAAAACATTTTTGTTTTTTGTCCGTGTTGCACGAACATGTGTCTTTATAGGAAATATATTACTTGAAACCAGGTAAAATTACAAGGAACAAATTGTCCTAAATAAATAAAATATTCCTCAAATATATGTAGGACTTGCACAATCTAAAATACCGACTAAGCGGTATTTCAGGCAATATATCAGAGATGTACCGCAATTACGTACATCGCATCGACAAGCGATTCTGCATGCGATGTGCTCCTTTTGTCTCATTTTTTCTCCAGATATGCCTCTTCGATTGCGATCACTTTCTTCATCGCCTCTTCCCCTGGTGCACCGATCGTCAGACGCTTGTTGACACAGGTTTCCATGGAGATTGCATCATAGACATCCTCCTCAAATACCGGAGAAAACTGTTTTAATTCTTCCAGACTCATATCGTCAATCGGCATCTGTTTGTCCAGACAGTACAAAACAATACGTCCGATAATTCCATGCGCATCGCGGAACGGGACCCCGTGATTTACAAGATAATCGGCAGCATCCGTCGCGTTGGTAAAGCCGTGTGCGGCACTCTTTCTCATAACATCCTTATTGAATTTCATGGTATCAAGCATGCCCGTGAATAACGCAATACAGCCTTTCGTTGTGTCAATGGCATCAAAGGAAAGTTCCTTGTCTTCCTGCATGTCTTTATTGTAAGCAAGCGGAATCCCCTTCATCGTGGTCAGAAGCGACATGAGCGCGCCATACACACGCCCGGTCTTGCCTCGGACAAGTTCTGCAATATCCGGATTTTTCTTCTGTGGCATGATACTGCTTCCGGTACTGTATGCATCATCAATCTCTACAAATTTGTATTCGTTGGAATTCCAGATGATGATTTCCTCGGAGAAGCGGCTTAAATGCATCATAATGGTTGCCATGGCAGACAGATATTCGATCAGGTAATCGCGGTCGGAAACACCGTCCATACTGTTTAAGGTCGGTTCGTAAAAGCCAAGAAGCTCTGCAGTATATTCGCGGTCAAGCGGATAGGTTGTTCCTGCCAGTGCGCCGGAACCGAGCGGGCAGTAATTCATGCGCTCGTAAATATCGTGCATACGGGAACGGTCACGCTTAAACATTTCAAAGTACGCCCCCATATGATGTGCGAGTGTGATCGGCTGCGCTTTCTGCAAATGGGTAAATCCTGGCATAATCGTCTGCGTATTTTCTTTCATAATGCGAAGCAGTACCTGCAGCAGCTGTTCCAGCAGTTCATCCGTCTCAAGAACCTGCTGCCGGGTATACAGACGCATGTCCAATGCCACCTGATCATTTCTGCTTCGTCCGGTATGCAGTTTCTTTCCGGTATCTCCCAGACGGTCAATAAGGTTTGCTTCCACAAAACTGTGAATATCCTCATATTCCGAAGTGATGGCAAGCTTTCCGCTCTCCACATCCGCAAGAATTTCCTGTAAACAGGAAACAATCGCCTGCATCTCTTCCTGTGTCAGAATGCCCTGCTTTCCAAGCATACGCACATGTGCAATGGAACCCTCAATATCCTGCTTGTAAAATTTCTGATCAAACGAAATGGATGCATTAAAATTGTAAACCAGCTGGTCTGTCTCCTTCGTAAATCTTCCGCCCCATAACTGTGCCATATCTAAATTCCTCTCTTTCTTAAATTCTTTGTTTTTTATAAAATCTGTTCTTCCTGCTGTCTGCGCAGTACGATTTCACGGTCGCGGTCACGCTTGGAATACACACACCCACAGTAGTACTGCCGGTACATGTGATACTCCTTAGAAATTTCGGTCGACTTTTTATAGCCTTCCTTCTTTTTAAAATCCGAAAACAGATAACGGACATCAAAGGTATCTGCCAGTTCTGCTCCGATCTGATTTAACTTTTCCGCATTTTTCAGCGGACTGATGGATAATGTTGTCGTAAAGAAATCAAATCCGTGCGCTTTTGCATAGGACGCAGCCTCGGAAAGCCGCAGCCGGTAACAGGCAAAACAGCGCTCTCCCCCTTCCGGGATCTCTTCCATGCCCTTTGCCATATCGTAAAACCGCTGTGTATCGTATGCACCTTCCACAAAAGAAACCGGATATTTTGTAGGAAACTCAGCAATAAAACGTTCCTGCTCCTTTGCCCGCATATGATATTCTTCCGGCGGATAAATATTGGGATTGTAATAAAATACCGTTACATGGAAATGTTCTGCAAGACATGCAATACAATAAGAACTGCACGGTGCACAACAGCTGTGCAAAAGGAGGCTTGGAGCCTCCCCTGCCGTACAGTTTTCACGGATCAGATCTTCCATTATTTTCTGATAATTTTTTTTATTCATCTTTCATCTGTATACATCTGATTAAAAATTTCTTTTCCGGTCTGCGTCCGGAAAATTTGCTGATATGCCTGTTCAATTCCGTGACGATTGACGTCATCTTCATATAAATTGACCAGAAAATCTGCCTCCACCAGAATCTGATAATCCAGTCCTTCGATATTATCATATGTATGATGATGTCCGATCAGATAGCAGATACGGTCGATCAGATAATTTTCAATTCCCACATCGGAAAGCATTCTCTGTGCCACAATCGGTCCTTCCTGCTCCTGCAGCTTTCCGTCACACCGTCCATACTTTTCTTCTGCCGGACGGATTCCAATGTCATGGGTATAAGCGGCTGCTTCCAATATAAAAAGGGATGTCTCGTCAAGCCCTTCTTTTGTTCCGATGATTCTTGCGAAACTATGCACTTTCATGAAATGCTGAATCCGTTTCGGATCTCCGGAAAAAAAGGCGATCATCTGTAAAAACAGCTCATCCAGCTGTTGCCTGCTGTAATAACTACTGTCACTACTGTCCATTGTGTGTTTCTCCTTTATCTAACATCTGCAGTGCAAACGTCGCTGCAATGTAAACAACTGCACATAAAATAATCAATACTGTTTTTTTCCCGGCAACACCGGCACAAAGTTCTGCCAGAATAAGAAGTCCATGCACCCAGAGTTCCGCATGATGCAGCATCACTGCAATAACTGCCTCAATGATAACAAGCAGACACATAGGAACTACCGGAACGTTAAGGACTCTCACCCCTACAATCACCATAATTGCAACAATTGCTGCAAAGGCCAGTAATGTCGGTACCTGAAACATCTTTTTGTTCTTGTCCATTTTTTACCTCAACCTTTATTCTTATTTTCTTTGTCTGCGCCCATTATACCAATTTCATGCCTAAGAAACAAGCACTTTTTAAAGTAAAAAAGACACGTCTTCCATCGGATACCCGATACAAAACGTGTCTGAAACGAAGCCAATAAGGGGACTCGAACCCCTGACCCACGCATTACGAATGCGTTGCTCTACCAACTGAGCCATATTGGCAAAACGTACTTGTATATAATACCAAAACCGATTCAGAAAATCAACTGTTTTTTCATAAAATTTATATTAAAAAAAGATTGACTTTTCACATGGATTCTGTAGAATAGAAACTGTTGAGTTTATAATCAGTAAACAAAAAATCAACTAACAATCATGTTTCATAAATTTACGGGAGGCATGCCATGGACATTGGACACCGCATGAAAGAACTGCGCATCCAGTACGGACTGACGCAACAGGAGCTGGCGGACCGTGCCGAGCTGACCAAGGGCTTTATCTCACAGTTGGAACGAAACCAGAACTCTCCGTCCATCGGAACTCTTCTGGATATCATCCAGTGCCTTGGTACGACACCAGCAGAATTTTTTACAGATGAAGAGCCGGAACAGATTGTTTTCAAACAGGAAGATTATTTTGAAAAAACCGACGAAGAAAAACACTGCTGTATTGAATGGGTCGTTCCCAATGCACAGAAAAACCAGATGGAACCGGTTCGTCTGACTTTACACGCCGGTGGACGGTCAGAAGTTTATCAGCCCCATGAGGGGGAGGATTTCGGTTATGTAATCACAGGAAACGTCCGTATCCACTATGCCGGACAAAACCAGACGGTACATGCCGGGGAATCTTTCTATTTTAAAGCAGGAAAAAAGCATTATCTAGAAAACACCGGTTCGAAAGATGCCGTCATCATCTGGGTTACTACCCCACCAAATTTTTAAGAGGACAAACGTATGAGTAAACATTTAATTGATTTTATTGGAATTTCCAAATCCTACGATTCCAATCTTGTGTTGGATGATTTAAATCTGTATATCCGGGAGAATGAATTTCTGACCCTTTTAGGTCCGTCCGGATGCGGAAAAACTACAACCCTGCGTCTGCTGGGAGGCTTTGAAAGCCCGGACAAGGGACAGATTCTGTTTGACGGACAGGATATCACAGCTCTTGCAGCCAATGAACGGAAACTGAATACCGTTTTTCAGAAGTATTCTCTTTTCCCGCATATGTCCATCGCCGAAAACATTGCATTCGGCCTTAAAATAAGTAAGAAAAGCAAAGCATATATTCAGGATAAAATCAAATATGCCTTAAAACTGGTCAATCTGGAAGGATTTGAAAACCGTTCGGTCGATTCTCTCTCCGGTGGTCAGCAGCAGCGTATCGCCATCGCCCGTGCGATTGTAAACGAGCCAAAAGTCCTTCTTTTAGATGAACCTCTCGGTGCACTTGATTTAAAACTGCGTCAGAACATGCAGTATGAGCTCATCCGTCTGAAGGAAGAACTGGGAATTACTTTTGTATACGTCACCCATGACCAGGAAGAGGCTCTGACCATGTCCGATACCATTGTTGTCATGAATCAGGGATATATCCAGCAGATCGGTACTCCGGAAAACATTTACAACGAACCGGAAAACGCATTTGTTGCCGATTTTATCGGACACAGCAATATCATTGACGGAACCATGATAAAAGACGAACTTGTAGAGATTCTCGGTGCCCGTTGGGCATGTGTCGACAAAGGATTCGGCAATAACAAGCCGGTCGACGTTGTCATCCGTCCGGAAGATGTAGAACTTGTCGATCCTTCGGAGGGAACGCTGCAGGGCGAAGTAACCTCCCTGATTTTTAAAGGCGTTCACTATGAACTTGATGTCATGGCCGGCGGCTATGAATGGCTGGTTCACACCACCAGATTTGTTCCGGTCGGCACCAAAGTCGGCATCAAAGTAATCCCGTTCAATATCCAGATTATGCATAAGCCGGAATCTTCCGATGAAAAGGCGGTGGAGATCGATGCGTAAATTCAAACAGCAATTTCTTGCCGGTCCATACCTCATATGGATCATCGGTTTTATCCTCCTGCCGCTTATCATGATTCTTTACTATGCATTTACAAACGGCGATGGCAGTTTTACGTTATCCTATATCACAGCGATAGCAGATGAAACCAACCGCAAAGCCATGGGACTTTCCCTGAGACTTGGAATTATATGCACCATCGTGTGCCTGGTTCTCTCCTATCCGCTGGCAATGATTTTAAATAATATGAAAATCAAAAATCAGGGACTGGTTGTTTTTATCTTTATGCTTCCGATGTGGATGAACTTTATGCTCCGTATCCTGGCATGGAAACTTCTGCTTTCCAAAAATGGTGTAATCAACTCCATTCTCTCAGGTTTCGGACTTTCCCGCATCAATATCATAAATACACCAACGGCAGTTGTCCTTGGCATGGTATACGACTTCCTGCCATTTATGCTGCTGCCAATCTACAACTCCATGACACGAATCCGTAAAGACTGGATTGAGGCGGCCCGTGATCTGGGTGCCGGAAATGTAACCATCTTTTTAAAGATTATCCTTCCGCTTACCGTATCCGGAATCATCAGCGGAATCGTCATGGTATTTGTCCCGTCACTTACCTCGTTTGCAATCTCGCAGGTATTAGGCGGTGGTCATGTTCTTTTAATCGGAAATGTGATCGAACAGGATTTTATGCAGGGTATGCAATGGAATGCCGGAAGCGGTCTTTCCTTTGTTCTTATGATTTTTGTGATTGCAAGTATGACTATTGTAAATATATTTGATAAAGAAGGGGAGGGAACATCCATATGTTAAAAAAATGTGCATCCCGGATCTATATGGTCCTGATTTTTGCCTTCCTTTACCTTCCGATTATTGTGTTGATTGCTTTGTCTTTCAACGATTCCCGTTCCAAGGTAAAATGGGGTGGCTTCACGCTCCGGTGGTATACCGGCTGTTTTCAGGACGAAAAGATTATGACTGCATTTGTCACAACTTTGCAGGTCACTTTCCTGTCCGCAATGATTTCCACACTGATCGGAACACTTGCCGCGCTCGGCATAGCCGCCATGAAAAAACGGCACCAGACCATTTATCTCGGCGCGACCAATATTCCGCTTCTGAATGCGGATATCGTAACCGGTATCTCCATGATGCTTTTGTTTGTGAAATTTATCGACCTCGGATTTGTGACGGTTCTTCTGGCGCACATTACTTTTAGTATTCCTTATGTTATTTTAAATGTGCTTCCGAAAATGAAACAGACAAACCGCAGCACCTATGAGGCGGCACTTGATCTCGGAGCAACGCCGCTGTATGCATTTTACAAAGTCACCTGGCCGGAAATCCGTCCCGGTGTGTTCTCCGGATTTATGATGGCAGTCACCATGTCACTGGATGATTTTTCCATCACCTATTTTACCAAAGGAGCCGGGGTCAATACCCTCTCCACCATGCTCTACACAGAACTTCGCAAAGGAATCAAACCGGAATTGTATGCACTTTCCACGATTCTGTTCTTTGCCGTTCTGCTCATTCTTCTTGCCGGAAATGTTTATCCGGGGAAGAAGCGTGTTGCAGCCAAATAAATTTTCCATTGGAATTTTATTCCAGCCGAAAGGAGTCCTATTATGAAAAAAAGAATTTTCTCTGCCCTCTTAATTTCTGCTCTGGCAGTCAGTGCACTCACTGCCTGTGGGGGATCTTCCTCTGCGAAAAAAAGCGGACAGACCTTAACCGTTTTAAATTACGGAAAATATATCGATGAGTCCGTAGTCAAACAGTTTGAAAAAGAAACCGGTATCACCGTCAAATACGAAGAATATGAAAGTCCGGAAGAAATGTATACCAAATACAAAGCCGGTTCCATCAACTATGATGTAATCTGCTCTTCCGAATATATGGTTGAGCGTCTGATCAACGAGGGCGAAGTTCTCGAAGAAGATTACGATGCCATGGACAACTACAAAAATCTGGATCCAACGATCCTTGATATGTCTGCTTCCTATGACAAGAATCACACCTATTCCGTTCCATATTTTTACGGGACTCTTGGCCTTCTCTACAACAAAACAACCATTGATGCCAAAACCGTATCAAGCTGGAACTGCCTGTGGGATCCTACCTATGAGGATGAAATCATCATGGAAAATTCCGTCCGTGATACGTTTGCCCCTGCACTGATCTCCAAAGGGTATTCCTTAAACGATACCGATGAAAATCATCTGCGGGAAGCCCTCGACATATTAAAAAAGCAAAAAGATGATAAAATCGTATATGCCTACTATGTAGACGAGACAGCCGATGCCATGATCGGAGAAGAAGCCTCCATCGCACTGTGCTACTCCGGCGAGGCTGCACTGGCCATGGCAGAGAACGACAATCTGGATTATTCAGTTCCAACAGAGGGATCAAACCTCTGGATCGATTCCTGGTTCATTCCAAAGTCCTGCACTAACCAGACCAACGCTTTAAAATTCTTAAATTTCCTGTGCAAGGATGATATCGCAGAAAAGAATTTCGAATATGTGCAGTATGCCTCTCCGATTACATCTGTGGTAGAAAATCAGGACGCTGACGTAAAAAATAACGAAGCTATCAATCCTTCCAGTGACACGATAAAAAGATGTGAAATCTATAAAGCATTAAGTGATGATGATTCCGCCAAGTACACAAAGCTGTGGCAGGAACTTCTCTCTTATTAAAAAACCGAGAAAAATGATTGCAATTTCAGTCAAAACATGCTAAAGTAAATCCACGGTGTCTGGTTAACACCGTGGATTTTTCATCTTCGGAAACGGTCATTCCGAAATTTCCCATATATACATTTGTTTTCAATTACATATGAACTATCAGGAATTTTTAACAACGATCCGTACACAGCTTTCTCTGCGTATCGAGACAGGTGTCACTTTAGACATTCGTTCCTTTACCAAAAATAACGGAACACATTACGATGGTCTGGTACTTCTCCATCCGAAGAAAAACGTGTCACCTGCGATCTATCTGATGCCATACTATCATCGCTATCTGGAAGGGGTATGCCTTGAAGAAATCTGTGAAGATATTCTTCATACCTATCAGGCGCATGCCCCGGAAGAAAATTTTGACACGTCCTACTTTACCGATTTTTCCCGTGCCAGCGAGCACATCGTCATGCGTCTTGTAAGCTTTGAAAAAAATCAGGAACTGTTAAAAGAGGTTCCGTTTTTCCGCTATCAGGATCTGGCCGTAATCTTTTACTGTCTGCTCCATGCAAGTGCCGAAAACCAGGCAAATATTCTGATCCACAATCATCACTTAAACCTTTGGAAAACCGACAAAGAAACGCTTTACCGGCTTGCGAAGAAAAACACGCCACAGCTTCTTCCCCCACAGCTTACCCCGATGAGCAGTCTTCTCAAAGAAATGCAGCTCGTCGCGGAAACTCCACTCCCGGAAGCAGCCCCGCCACTGTATGTTCTGACCAATACGTACCGGACCAACGGTGCAACCGTTCTCCTCTACGATGACATCTTAAAAGAACTGTCCGATTTGTTTGAAAAGGATCTGATCATTCTGCCAAGCAGTATTCACGAAGTACTGATTCTTGCCACCGATGAAAACGACAGGCAGAATCTCGACCATTACACCGCAATGGTAAAAGAAGTGAATGCCTCACAGCTTCAGGATGAAGAAATTCTGTCCGACCATGCCTACTATTACTGCCGGCACAGCCATCTGCTGACCATGCCGCAGCCGGTCTGCACTTCATAGATTATATTTCCAGACACAAAATCCCCGCAGAAAAAATTCTGCGGGGAACATCTATTACATTTCTACCAGTTTATCATATAGCTTCTCATATGCATGTGCCGAAACATTCCAGGAAAAATTGCGATCCATCGCACGATAGATCAGTTCTTTCCATGCGGCCTTTTGTTCATGCTCCACACGATACGCATACCGGACAATATCTGCCATTTCCTGTGCATTAAAATTCGCAAATGAAAAACCACATCCTGTATTTTCATATTCATTGTATGGTTCTACCGTATCCCGGAGTCCTCCGGTTTCACGTACGATCGGAAGTGTTCCGTAACGCATGGCAATCATCTGTGCCAGCCCGCATGGTTCAAACATGGAAGGCATCAGCAGCACATCACTTGCCGCATATATATGGTGCGAACGCTCCTCGGTAAATCCGATATGTACGCTTACCTTGTCCGGATACTTACTCTGATAATGGTGGAACATATTTTCATACTGGCTCTCTCCGGAACCAAGAACCACCAGCTGTATATCCATTTCGGTTAAAAGTTCATCCAATACGCAGCCAATCAGGTCAAATCCTTTCTGGCTGGTCATACGCGATACAATTCCGATCAGGAAAGCATCCTCCCTGACTGGAAGCCCAAGTTCTTTCTGTAATGCAACTTTGTTTTCTTTTTTCCCACTCACTGCATCTTTTTTCGAATAATTTACCGAAATATAAGGATCTGTCTGTGGATTATATTCTTCATAATCAATTCCGTTTAAAATACCATAAAGGCGATCCTTTCGGGCAGTCATCAGGCCACTTAAGCCCTCTCCCCCTTCTACGGTCGTAATCTCATTTGCATACGTCGGGCTGACGGTAGTAATATAATCCGCATATACCACGCCACCCTTTAAGTAGTTTGCTTCGCCATAAGATTCCAGTTCATATGCATTGAAAATGTGTGCCGGGAGTCCTGTAATATCCATAATCTCCTGAATTCGCCAGCGTCCCTGAAACTGCAGGTTATGAATCGTAAACACGGTTTTGATTCCCGCATAAAAATTATCATCTCCAAATACCGTATGCAGAAACACCGGAATAAGTCCTGTCTGCCAGTCATTGCAATGGATAATATCCGGGGCAAAATCAATATACGGCAGACTAGCAAGTACTGCCTTGGAAAAATATGCAAACTTTTCCACATCTTCATAGATATTGTTGTATGGAGATTCTCCTGCAAAATAAAATTCATTGTCCACAAAATAAAAGTGAACACCATGATATTCCGACTCGAAAATTCCAACATACTGCCTGCGCCAGTTCAGATTTACATAAAAATGGCACAAAAATTTTAAATTTGGAAGAAATGAGCGATCCATGCAGGCGTATTTCGGAATAACTACCCGCACATCATACTCTTTTTTGTCAAAATATTTCGGAAGTGACCCAACAACATCGGCAAGACCTCCGGTTTTCACATATGGCACTGCCTCTGATGAAACAAACAGAATCTTCTTCATACATAACACTCCTTTACTTACTCTTCATCTGTAATCGTATTTTGTCCGTAATAAGAGCGATAAATTCCGAGTTGGTCGGTTTTCCTTTTCCATTGCTGATCGTATATCCGAACAGATCATCCAGCGTATCCATCTTGCCACGGCTCCATGCTACTTCAATTGCATGACGGATGGCACGCTCGACACGGCTTGGTGTCGTATCAAATTTCTTTGCAATCCCCGGATATAAAATTTTCGTAATAGAATTTAACATGTCCATATTCGTCACAGACATGATGATTGCCTCCCGCAAATACTGGTATCCCTTGATATGTGCCGGAACACCAACCTCATGAATTATCTCTGTGACATCCTCTTCCAGTGTCTGTAACGAGTACTTTTCCGGTTTCTTTTCCATCTCAACCGGTCTGCCAATTTCTTTTCGTACTTTGTTTTTTCGACGGTTGAGTGTCTTGATCCGGTCCAAAACAATATTCCGGTCAAACGGCTTCATAATATAATAATCCGCTCCCCGCTCAAACGCGTCTTCGGTAATCTTTTCATTGCTGATCCCACTGATCATCAGAAATGTTGGCCGGTTCTTTAGTGTATGATCTGCCCTGATCCTGTCAAGGACTGCCAGACCGTCCAGTTTCGGCATAATAATATCCAATAATACAACATCCGGTTCTTTTTCCTTGATCAGATGACAGGCTTCTTCTCCATCCTTTGCCATCCCGATCAGGTGCAGTTCATCATCACTGGTTACCATTTCTTCCAATAAGTCACGCATAACCTCGTTATCATCTGCAATTGCGACATTTAGTTTTCCCATGTAGGCCTCCTAGAATGTCAAATTCAGTCAAAAATAAGCATACCAGAAAGCACTGTCCGATTTTGTCAAAATTTGTCGATAAATACAGTTAAACTATATCACAACTGCCAATTTATTTCAATGTCTTATGCATTCTCTTCGAACTGGGAATTATACAGATCTGCATAAAATCCCTTTTGTGCCAGAAGCTGTTCGTGTGTCCCCTGCTCTATGATATCGCCATCTTTCATCACCAGAATCAGATCCGCATTTCTTATCGTAGAGAGTCGATGCGCAATGATAAAGCTGGTCCGTCCACGCATCAGATTATCCAATGCCTTCTGAATCCGCACTTCGGTACGGGTATCTACCGAAGAGGTTGCCTCATCCAGAATCAGAATCGGGTTATCCGCAAGGATAGCACGTGCAATTGTAAGAAGCTGTTTCTGTCCCTGGGAAACATTACTTGCATCCTCGTTTAACTCCATCTGGTAGCCACCCGGAAGTGTCTGGATAAAATGGTGGGCATGTGCGGCTTTTGCCGCCTCAATCACTTCCTCATCCGTGGCATCTAAACGGCCATACCGGATGTTTTCCATGATAGATCCCTTAAACAGCCAGGTAACCTGCAATACCATACCAAATGCATCCCGAAGCTCCTGACGGTTAAAGTCGCGGATATCATGCCCATCCACCTGAATGGCTCCGCCTGTCACATCATAGAAACGCATAAGCAGTTTGACCATTGTGGTTTTTCCTGCTCCCGTTGGTCCGACAATTGCAATTTTCTGTCCAGGTGTTACATGAGCGGAAAAATCCCTGATAATGATCTGATCCGGATTGTATCCGAAACTTACATGGGAAAAATCCACGTAACCATCCACATGGTCGAGATGCACAGCATGTTCAACCGTCAGTTCTTCTTCCTCTTCGTCCAGAAATTCAAATACGCGCTCGGAGGCTGCAGCCATCGACTGCAGCATATTTGCCACCTGCGCAATCTGCTGGATCGGCTGAGTAAAATTCCGGACATACTGAATAAATGCCTGAATTTCACCAACCCCGATGGTTCCGCGGATTGCCAGAAGTCCTCCGGAAATTGCCACTCCGACATAACCGAGGTTTCCGACAAACTGCATGATCGGCTGCATCAGTCCGGATAAAAACTGGGACTTCCATGCCGATTGAAACAGAATCTGATTGGTATCTTCAAATTTTTGGATGGTGCTCTCCTGCTTATTATATGCCTGCACCACCAGATGTCCGCCATAGACCTCTTCCACCTGTCCGTTGATATGTCCCAGATATTCCTGCTGTTGGCGGAAATATTTCTGCGAATGTTTGATAATAAACGAAATCAGGATGGCAGATACCGGAAGAATCACAAGTGAAATCAATGTCATAATTCCGGAAATTGAAATCATCATCACAAGTGTTCCGACCAGTGTTGCCACACTCGTAATGATCTGCGTCACACTCTGATTTAAACTCTGTCCAAGTGTATCCACATCATTTGTGATGCGGGATAGCACCTCTCCGTACGTGCGGCTCTCGAAATATTTCATTGGCATGCGGTTGATTTTCTCTGAAATTTCCTTACGCATGCGGTAACAGGTTTTCTGCGTGATTCCTGTCATGATCATTCCCTGTATAAAACTGAATACTGCAGAACAGATATACAGGCCAAGTGTAAACAATAACACTTTGGCAATATAGGTAAAATCAATAGATCCGGTTCCCGCGATCTTTTTTCCGAGACCTTCCACCAATGCATTCGTTGCACGTGCCATAACCTTTGGTCCGGCAACGGAAAAGACGGTAGACACCGCCGCAAAAATCATAACGGCAACGATTGCATACCAGTATCTTCCGAGATAACGAACCAGTTTTTCGATAGAGTTTTTGAAATCTTTTGACTTTTCTCCCGGTATCATTCCTCTGCCCGGGCCGCCCATCGGACCGTGAGGTCTTCTTGTACGTTGTTCTGCCATCTTATTTCACCTCCTCAGAAAGTCCCAGTTCTTTGGCAGACAGCTGGCTCCTGGCAATCTGCTCGTAAACTTCGCAATTGTGCAGTAATTCCTCATGCGTGCCTTTTCCGACAATCTTTCCATCGTCGAGTACCAGTATCTGGTCCGCATGCAGAATCGTACTGATTCGCTGTGCGACAATGATCACGGTCGTATGTTCCGTCTTTGTCTCAAGCGCTCTGCGAAGTGCCGCATCGGTCTTCATATCCAGAGCGGAAAAACTGTCATCAAACACATAAATCTTTGGATTCTTTGCGATCGCTCTGGCAATGGCAAGCCGCTGCTTCTGTCCGCCGGAAACATTGCTTCCGCCCTGTGCAATCGCACTCTCATACCCATCCTGTTTGCTGTCAATAAACTCTGTTGCCTGCGCAATCTCCGCTGCTTCCCGGATCTGCTCATCTGACGCATCCTCTGCCCCGAAGCGCAGATTGCTTGCAATTGTACCAGAGAAAAGAACTCCCTTCTGTGGTACAAATCCGATATGTTCCCGCAGATCCTGCAATGTATACTTGCGGATATCCGTTCCGTCAAGCGTGATCTCTCCACCTGTCACATCATAAAAACGCGGAAGCAGGTTGACCAGCGTAGATTTACCACATCCGGTACTTCCGATAATTGCAGTGGTCTTTCCCGGCTCTGCAACAAAATCAATATCCGAAAGCACATCTTCCGTGGCTCCCGGATACCGGAAATTTACATGATGAAAGGCAATCACACCCTCACACTGTTCCATGGCAACCAGCTCTTTCGGATCTGTAATCGTACTTTTTGTGCCTACAACCTCATCTATACGCTCTGCAGCTACACCGGCTCTCGGCATCATGATAGACATCATGGTCAGCATCAGAAATGCCATAACGATCATCATTGTATAAGTAATAAATGCCGTCATGGAACCTACCTGCATATATCCGCCATCGATCCGTTTTGCGGCAACCCACACGATCAGAAGCGTGATGCAGTACATGATCATCATCATTCCCGGCATCATAAATGTCATAACACGGTTGGTAAACAACTGCGTCCTTGTCAGATTGCGGTTGGCCTCATCAAACCGCTCTTCTTCCCGTTTTTCCCGTCCAAATGCACGAATGACATTTAATCCTGTCAGAATCTCTCTCGAAACCAGATTCAGCCGGTCCACGAGATTCTGCATAATCTTAAACTTTGGCATGGCAAGGGAGGTAAGAAGCATTACAAACCCAAGAATAACAAGCACCGCAAGCGCGATCGCCCATTCCATTCCTGCATGGGTCTGTGCAACCTTAATCACACCACCGATTCCAATGATCGGAGCATAAAGAATCATTCGCAGAAATACTGCAGTCACCATCTGAATCTGCTGTACATCATTGGTACTTCTCGTAATCAGGGATGCCGTTGAAAAATGATCCATCTCTGCATTGGAGTACTGTACGACATTGCGGAATGTCTTATCACGCAGATCTCGTCCGATGGATGCTCCCACACGGGAAGCACAATATCCGACAACCACTGCCGCCATAACCATCAGCAGCGCAAAACCAAGCATCTTGGCTCCGGTGGTCCATAAGTAATGTTTCTGAATGGCATCTACATCCACACCTGCATTTTTATCACAGGAGATCGCATAGGTCACACCCATGGATTTCAATGTAGAAAATCCGATCGCATCAATCTGTCCGGACACCTGCTTTCGCATCTCAAGAATCTGCTGATCCGGTACCTGGCCGGCTGCCAGTGCCTGCATCAGCTGCTTCATATCTACCTGCGTCCCATCCGTTCCCATTTTCCCCGTGAGAGCCTTCTCGTCAATATCGGACTCCTTCATCTGGGACATCTGATATACCATGACGATCGGCTCCAACAGAGACTCATCCATATCGTCAAGCGTATCCTCTTCACAATTTCTCACATAGTTTCCATCTTTTTTCGGCTCCTTATAACAGGCGGCAAATGTTTTCTTTTCCCTGCTGGTCATAAAAAGCTGTGCTGACACAAAATCTTCCTGTGTCATTTCTTCCGGAAGAATATGCTCCACTCCGCTGCTCATGATTCCGACATCGATAATATCCGATGTATACTGTGGCAGGGACAGATCACAAAATGCCTGCATCACAAGAAAAGCCACAATAACCAGAATCCATTTCCAGTATGGGAGCATGTTTTTAAATATTTTTCCCATGATTTAACTCCTTTTCATATGCATAGCTTTTATACTATCACGAACTGATTTCCAGAACAATTCCTATTATATAAAACTTTTCTTAAATTAAAATGAAATGTGTGGTGCAACCACGGGCACCACACATTTTATGTTCTGATTTTATACCGCAGGGGTTACATAACCTGCCAGCTTCATTTCTTTTGTAAAATCATCGACAGACATTCCCGCTTTTTCCGCACCTATTTCCACGGGGATGATCCCATCTTGCACCAGGGATGCATATGCACGAATCTGTCCTTCTCGCTGACCTTCGCGCTGACCTTCAAGACGACCCTCGCGCAAGCCCGCCACTCGCTCCTCTTTCAGTTCCTCTTTCATCAGTACTCTTAATGCTTCACACATTGTCTGTTCACTTCCTTTCCATTCCCGTACTTTCTCCATGTTACTGTTTACAATGACCTGCAGCACGATATCTGCAAGATTCTTCTCCCTTCCCTCAAAGGTACTCACCTGCAATAAATACTGACGCATCAACGATTCCTCCAGATGATTCGTCAATGCTTTTAGCTGTACATGCATATCCACATCCAGTTCCGATGACTCTATGATCTGCATCGGGAACATCGCGCCATTGACATAGTAGATTCCTGCTGCTTCTTTTTTATATCCATACCCGGATTTTTCCAGTTCCCCCAGCAGCTTCACCGGCTTGCGGTCTCGAATCAGTGTAATAGTAATCTCCTCTGCCGGAATCTCATTTACATGATTTGGCAATACTTTATACAGGCACGCATACGCAACCGCCTTGTAAAAAGTATCAATGTTCAACTCATCCATCGGGGATTTATATTCAAAAATATTGTGTTTCCGGAAAATCTTCCCGATTTCATTTTTTATTTTGCAGTCCCTCTTTACTTTTACAACCGTACAGTCAATCTGCAAAGGTTTCTCCGTAAGCTGGAACTCATCGGTAAATTCCAGATTTTCTGCATCCTCCAGCAGTTCCAGACGCAAGGCGGAACAGAATGCCGGATGCCACTGCAGCTTTTGGGACTTTTTCTGATTCTCCTGTTGATTCTTCTCCTGTTGATTTTTCGTTTGTTCTTTTTCCAAATGTTCTCCTTATATTATATGTGGTTTTTGCTTTTATTTCAACGCATAAAAATTGCAGACTGTTAAACCCTGACCGTCAATCTCCGACCGTCAAAACCTGACTGTCAAAACCTGACCGTCAAAGGCACATCAAGGTTCACATCTTTCACTTATGCAACAAAACAAATGGGATTTTCTAGCAGAAACTGCCACTGAAAAAAGATATGATTACTATACCATATGTTTATGACCGCTGCAAGAAAAAACATCCCGAGCTGGAAAAACAATAGGAAAAACAAAAAGCCATGCAATGGAAAAATCCAATACTGCATGGCTTTACAAAATTAATTTTATACCGCAGGGATTACATAACCTGCCAGCTTCATTTCCTTTGTGAAATCATCGACAGACATTCCCGCTTTTTCTGCACCTGTTTCCACGGTGATGATCCCATCCTGCACCAGAGATGCATATGCACGAATCTGTCCTTCGCGCTGACCTTCCACTCTTCCTTCGCGCTGACCTTCCATACGTTCCTCATTCAATTCATCTGCCATCAAAACGCGTAATGCCTCACACATAATCCTTTCACTTCCTTTCCATTTTTGCACTTTCTCCATGTTACTGTTTACAATAACCTGCAACACAACATCCGCAAGATCCTTTTCCCTCTCTGCAAATGCACCGACCTCTAACAAATATTGCCTCATCAGAAAAACAGTTCAGAGCAAATAAAATAAAATTTCCTGTTTGCATACTCTCCAAAAAGAGGTATTATATAGAAAAACACAGGAGGTATTCAAATGAAATCACATAAATATTGGTCCCTTGGTGCATTGGCAACCATGATCGGAACTATCTATACCGGCTATAAAAATATGAAATCAGCTCACAAATATTTTGCCTGCAGTTCTCTTCTCTGCATGATTATGGCTATCTACTCTGGTCATAAAATGCTTTCTGCAAAATCCAGGAAAAAGAAAGACTCTGTTTCTCAAGAATCCGCAGAATAATTGAAATTATAGATGTTTTTACCCATACATACTACATGGCTTTACAAAATGATTTTATACCGCAGGGATTACATAACCAGCCTGTTTCATTTCTCTTGTAAAATCATCGACAGACATTCCTGCTTTTTCTGCACCAACTTCCACTGTAATGATTCCATCCTTTACCAAAGTTGCATATGCACGAATCTGGCCTTCACGCTGACCTTCCACGCGTTCTTCATTCAATTCATCTGCCATTAAAACACGTAATGCCTCACACATTGTCTGTTCACTTCCTTTCCATTTTTGCACTTTCTCCATGTTACTGTTTACAATAACCTGAAGCACAACATCCGCAAGATTCTTTTCCCTCTCTGTAAAAACGCTAACTTCCTGCAGATACTTCCACATCAGCGGTTCATCCAAATTGTCAGTCAGTGCCTTGAGCTGTACATGCAAATCCATATCCAGTTCCGATGATGCAATGATCTGCACCGGGAACATCACACCACTGACATAATAGATTCCGGCTGTTTCTTTCCTGCATTCATACCCATCACTACTTAATTTCTGAAGAAGCTTCACCGGCTTGCGGTCCCGAATCAGTGTAATGGTAATCTCCTCTGCCGGAATCTCATCCACATGATTTGGTAATACTTTATACAGGCACGCATACGCAACCGCCTTGTAAAAAGTATCAATGTTCAACTCATCCATCGGGGATTTATATTCAAAAATATTGTGTTTCCGGAAAATCTTCCCGATTTCATTTTTTATTTTGCAGTCCCTCTTTACTTTTACAACCGTACAGTCAATCTGCAAAGGTTTCTCCGTAAGCTGGAACTCATCGGTAAATTCCAGATTTTCTGCATCCTCCAGCAGTTCCAGACGCAAGGCGGAACAGAATGCCGGATGCCACTGCAGCTTTTGGGACTTTTTCTGATTCTCCTGTTGATTCTTCTCCTGTTGATTTTTCGTTTGTTCTTTTTCCAAATGTTCTCCTTATATTATATGTGGTTTTTGCTTTTATTTCAACGCACAAAAATTGCAGACTGTTAAACCCTGGCCGTCAAACTCAGACCGTCAAAATCTGACTGTCAAACCCTGACCGTCAAAGGCACATCAAAGTTCACATCTTTCACTTATACAACAAAACAAATGGGATTTCCGGCAGAAACTGCCACTGAAAAAAGATATGTTTACCATAGCATATCCCCACCTTCCTGGCAAGGAAAACTTTACGTATACTGCATATATGTAATTGCAAAACGTATTCTACCTGTGACCATCATAAAAAAGACACACAATGCGATACTCTCTCACATTGTGTGTCTTTTCTTAAATCCCCATACTAATCAAGCAAAAACAAATTCTGGGATTCCATTTTCACAGTAGTTTTTCCCACTCTTGGTGTTCCATCCGGATTTTTGGACTTATTGTTATAAATTTCAAAAACAATATCCCCTTCCTTCTTTTTGTTTTCCCCTGTCGTATCATAAATAAAATAATACTCACCCATATTTTTCAGGTTTTCAAACACATATTTTTTAGGATTCTCCTTCGTTGCTTTTCCCTCAATCAACGTTCCGTCTTTTTTGTAAATTTTATCTACGTAAGTTCCATCTTTGTATTGGATCGAACAGGTCAGCTTCGTTCTGACGGTATTCAGTTCGACCGGGCTGAAGCGAATTTTTTCCTTAGTGCCGTCAAGGTTATTTCCATATTCTTTCATCCAGTTCATCTTATACACCAGATTCGGATCACTTCCATTTCCGGACTCCTCTTTTAAAAGCTCCGCCTCTTCATTCAGGATCTCGACCATTGGTGGCTCATATGTGGTACGGTATGCGGCAATCATCGTATTAATGAAAAGTTTTGCCTCCATATCTCCATCTACCGTAGAATGACCTACTCCGGAATAAAAAACATTTCCCTTACTGTAAATATAGTAATTATTGGCGGCATCATTCGGGGAAGCCCCATAGGTGGCACCGGTTCCATCTCCGTTTGAAGCCGTACCCGCCCATGCACATGGATCTCCGTTCTCATTATCCGAAAGACAGTACCAGACCGTAACTTCCGGATCTTCCATGTCCAGCTGATACCACTGCCCATGCGTTGATGCAATTTTGAGTGTTTCGTCAATTTTAAACGGATATTCCGTAATCTGTCCCGTATTTGTCTTCGTTGCACGCGTTGTCAGGTCATTATTATTGTTAAATCCCGTCAATTTCACGTTATTGTTATTCACGCCACAGATATATTCATCATTTTTATAACTTCTGATCATATACCGGTATGGGATTATTTGATCCGTATTTTTCTTTTCCCATCCCAGACGTTTCATGGCATAGTAAGTAAATCCCTGGGTATTACCAAGTGCCGTTGTAGAAAGTGTACCGTCGCTGCCAACGGTTGTCTGGGTCATTGTATCATACTTATGTTTCGCCTGATAAGCCAGCAGTTCCTTTCGTTCGCTCTCGGTCAGCTTCCCACTCACAGCTTTATACCGGTTCATTCCCATGACATCACGCAGATATGTATTGGCAGAATATCCGAAATCCCCACTGTTCACATTATGCATAGAAGTAAAATCATGCGTAAACAAAACACTTTTTCCAGAGGCGATAAAATATTTCAGGAAATCAATCGCACCGTTTTTATTCGACATATTTACCTTATGGAACGTATCGCCAAATCCCAGAATAAACATATTGTATGTATGATACAGTTCCTTTTGTTTTTTCGACATTTTAGCTGGATTTTCGTTTCCTTTTTGGGCTGAAATATCCCTGGAATAATCATACACAAATTTCTCCCCGAAATAATTCTTCTGAAAATCAGAAACCGTAGTCGTTACCACGGAAATTTTATAATCATTCAATGCATTATAATATTTCGTAAACAGCGTATTTTCTTCCAGATTCAGATACCCCTTATTATTAGTATCCGTATCCGGCATAATCTGAAGCACCTTAATCTCCCGTTTCTGTCCGGTCTGGTTTTTTGCAACCGAGCAGCCGGTACGTGTAAAATGAATGTCCGGATTATCCTTGCGGTATACAACAATCTTCCACTGGATCAGCCCGAAGTACAGTTTGGAAAGTTTTACCGGTGTAATGTTCTGTTCCCCGTCTCCTGCCGTAAAAACATCTCCCTCATAATAAACTTCCCCTGTATCATCCGAATCATCCGCATCCCCGGAGCCATCCACATCTGCCAGCCCCTCTTCAAATTTACCATCCTGATTCTGGTCAATATAAACTTTACACTGATACTGTGCCGATGGCACATCCGTCACCTGAAAACCAAAATCAAGTTTTGATCTGCCAAAACCGTCCACATCCAGATAATTTGCCTTACTGTCATCTACGGAAACAGACGTATCATTTTTCCCCTCAGACGAAGTCGTTCCCTGATATTCATTTGGCAGTTTTGTAAACGCAATTTTCGGACAGACCTCTTTTACCTTTGCAATCAGCCCATTGGTATCTGACGTCTGGTAAATGGTTTTCTTTTTCTTCTTACTCTCCCTGACCAGATCCGCAAGGTTTGAACCGGCATCTATTTTATCGGACAGACGATAGAGGTCATCAACCGCAACAACCGGATAACCGGCATGTAAAAAGTTCTCCAGTTCCGCTTTCTTAATCTTTGTAATGTCATTTCCCGGGAAACGGAGTGTCGTATCCTCTATAACATTATTTCCACTTCCAGCCCACAGGAACTTGACCGAACGGCTTATGCCGTCTGACCTGCTATACTCTGCACTGGTCATTTTATCTCCGGTATGGAAATATATTTTTCCATTCATGGAAGTATCATTCCACACCGTCTGATTCTCTTTGATCCATTTCACGTTGCCATCTGCATCTTTATAGGTTACATCCTTTTCTACCAGATTGTAAGCGCCCTGATCCAGCCCAAGATAAATCATGTTGTACTTGCTGTTTAGATCCTCCGTGGAACCAATAAACTCTGCCGTAGTCATATGGGTAATCTTAATATCCCCGATAAAATTCGGAATCATAAGCTGGATATAACTCTTTTTCAGAGAGTATCCGTTCTTTCGGTCATAGCATGGCTCAATATCCAATATCCGCAGTTCTCCATCCACATGATCCTTTGATGTTTTATATCCGAGAATATAACGGACTGCATCTGCCGGTGTCGCTTTGGGATCATTTCCCGTAAATTCCTTAAAATCCGTAAACTTAGAATTCGGATCCGATGCCGGAACCGTCCCCGTGCCAAATGCCTGTGTGGAAGTTGTATCCCCTTTAAACACAAACAGTCTGCCATTTAAATATCCCTGATTTTCATCGGTAGAAATATTTCCGGCAGTCATATACTTCTCCCATTTATCCTGCTTCGTCCAGTAATGGTACCAGTTCTCGCCGATCACACGTCCATCCACATCGGACGGAAGAAATGTAAACATAGACCAGTATGTCTGCGCATCGTCCGTCTGTGCAGTAAACACACCAGTCTCAACTCCATTAATTTCTTTCTTTTGAATCAAGGCATCTTCTCCATCCAGATACAACCGCTGAAACAGTTCAGAATCCATGGAAAACAGCATGACTGCCAGTTTATACATATTATTGTTATAGCCCGTATCGGTATAAGTATAAATGGTTGGATTCATATTCCAGTCCAAAATATGAAACGTAACCGATTTTCCCCCACTTAAAGATCCCTGTGTAGCTATATACACCCCGGAATCCATAAAAATCGGGGCATAGTTCTCCTCCCGATTGATCTTCTTATACATTTTCTTGACAACATCCCAGCTGATATCTTTCGATCCATTAAATCCATTCGTATACGAAGAAACAGACGAATGCTTTCCGTACCTGTTGTGTTTTTTCCAGATCTCTCTGATATTATCACCCCCGGAATGTACCTTTGGGGAAACCACATACAGATCCGCATAATCTGCCCATTTCGGCTGTGCATTCAGCTCTTCCGGTGTAATCGTTTTAATAATCACCGAATAATTGTCTGCTTCCTCCTGTGTTTTACAGCCGATACTGTCCTTTAAAAAATAATCATTGTTTTTATATAGATAGTAATTCTCTGTTACATTAATATTATCCTTTGATTTATCACCGGTACTTTTTCTTTTTGTATAAATCCGGTCGCCCTCATTGGTAAGTTCACGATCCGTCCTTTCATCAAATGTCTGATCTTTATAATCCGATTTTTCGAAATCATTTACTGTATGCCAGATAATATTTCCATGATCCTGTCTGACAAACGATAAGCTTTCATTTCCGTCTTCCCCTTTTACAATTTTTTGGACAAACGTTCCTTCCCCATCTTTGACGCGCTCATAGTATCCGGTATATTCTGCATCTTTCATGCCATCATCACAGACACGCATATTTCCAGAATATTTTGAAATGTCCCCTTCCGGCTCATCCGGGAAAAAATAAGCCTTTTTCTGTTCGTATTTTGCACCGGTTATGGATGTAACCGTTGTAAGATCCCCATCCCCATAACGCATCTCTTCCACATTTACCGGTTCACATCCACTGATCTGGTATCCAAACTCTGCGTATTCCTCATAAGGCACAATTTCAAGAATCAGAAACGGGTTTTCCCTGGTTCCAAGCTTTGCCGCTACGGCATTCGCATCGTAAATGTTGCGCTTCGACTCCGGAATCTGCTCTATCTGGTCAACGACTCCTCTTGTCATCACCGGAAGTTTTTCATCCGCCTTTAATTTATTCCGGTACCCGACAACTCCAAGACAGACAACAAGCACCCCCAGCATGCAGACTGCGGATGCAATTCTTTTATTCCTGCTTCCATTATTTTTTTTCTGCCGATGCCATCTTACCATCTTCAATACGAACGCCCCTTCCTTACCTGAGTACATTTCTCAGCTTGAATTCATTTTGTATCGTATACTTCTGTTCCAGATATTGCATATCAAAAGAAACCGCAACGGATGCCTTTTCCGTGGAAGCATTTACTGTGCCGGTAAATGCCGTAACATATTCGCCGATCAGATTTTCCTGCACCTCATCCGTAGCTGCAGAAATCACCGTTGTATCGGTTTTTGGATCTGCCACAGCCATTTTCTTTGTATATAATTTCTTTCCACCTGCAGAGATCCAGATCACCCGCTTGCTTGCAGCCTCCGGGGCTGCGGCACCTGCCGGATTGGTTACCGACGGGGTGTTCGGAATCGTATAAATGGCGATCCCACGGACACCGGACACGGATGGGTCAAGTTCCTCCACCCGGTTTCCTTCCATCACCCACATGCCGATCTGCTCCATCAGAATCTGTGACTCCGACTGCAGATCAATCTGCGCAGACGCGTGGTTATAATTTTTGTGCGCCATTCCAAGGAAAAGCGTTGCAGCGCCTAAAATAACCGTTGAAATTGCAATCGCGATAATCAGTTCCACAAGCGTAATTCCCCTATGATCGTTCGGCACACTGCCACCCCCTTTAAAAAGTTACTGCTCCGTAAAATGCCTGCCGGTATCTTTCACCAGCCGGATTGTGTATGCCGGGACACCATCAATATAAATGGCATTCACATTTGTACAATCGTCATAAAATGCCGTTTTCTTATAGGCAATCTTAATAAATGTCCCACCGGCACCCGGTTCTGTCAGTTCCTCCCCGGTGCTGCTGTCCTTACGGATTTTAATTGTATTATTACACAGCTTCGTCCCGTCAGATGTCAGCTTTGTATCGTCAAAACTGCCCAGATTATCGGACAGGACACGCGTATAATATCCATTGTCCAGCTTGTAAATATACAGATAAGAACTGCCGGCTTTGCTCATCGTCCTGACCTGAAGCGCATCCAGCGAAGAATCCAGCGTCCTTACCACCTTCTGCGTATTGGCATAGTGCAGATGCCCGATCATCATGACAGACGTGCTTGCAAGAATGCCAATAATCGCAATAACGATAATAATTTCAACGAGCGTAATTCCATTCTGCCCCAAAAGTTTTCGTTTCTTCATTGGCACACCCCTTACCCGTTCTTCTTCCAATTATCATAGTTCAAATAAGAATCCAGATCAAGGTTTCCGGAAATATTTGATGCCGCAAGGGAAGAACAGCCTTTGAAAAACTGGGAAAACAGCGGAGTATCCCGTTTCTGGTCCTCGGTAAACAGCTGGGAAACCAAAAGCTTGTTTCCCCGTACCGAAGCATTGGAATCAAAAGAGATCACCCCACCGGAAATAATCATTCCCTCAAACTGGCCGGACACCCTGACATCCCCGGTTGCAATGACAATTCCCTTTGTAACCGTAGCTGGAAGTGCATAAGTTCCGGCATTTTCAATCAGGTATACATCTGCGGCCGGGGAATACACCGTTTCCGAAGCCGTCGGGGATGCCTTGTGTTTCTCCACCTCTGTGGTAAATGCACTCCGGTCAATCAGATAGTCAAACAGCGGATTTACCGTTTTGTCAATCACTTCATGCCCACTGGCATCCGTAGATGTCAGACGGACATTGTCTTCGGTCACTCCCTGCCCCTGATCCGTCAGTCCCAGTTCCAGCGACTTATAGCGCACGGCAAGCTTCGAACAGTACTTCCAGTATAACCCACTGCTGTCTTTCCAGTTGTCCGGCGCAATCGTATACGTTCCAACCTCCAGCATATCTGCAGAAACCGCCCGTTTTAAAATGTCCCCGGAAAACGTCATAATCGTATTGGAATCCACAATCAATGCATCCTCATCCAGATAGATATTGGCATACTGTGCCGTTTTCCCCTGATTGTTCACATAATACTCGGAAAAAAAGTCATTCGCAGACTTCTCCGAATTAAAATTCAGGTAATAATAGACCCCACCCGGAAAATAATAGGGAACCACCTGCCGGCTGCTGTTTAAATATCCTTTCAGCGTACTTTCACTGATTCCGGTATATGCCGCATACTTCTTTTGATCCAGACTTCTGCCATCTTTCGACACATATTCCAGTGGAACATAATATGCCAGCTGGTTCGTCCGCGCTGAGATGGACTCGCCCATCAGAATATCCTCGTTACTGGCATCGAGCTTTCGCGAAATAAACGTCCGCCCTGCCAAAAGCAGGTAATTCAGCCCTTTGATATCCAGATGGCTGCTTTTTCCATTGACCATCATGGCACTGCTAAACTCTGCCTTTTTCGCGGAATCCGGATCCTGTGCGCCATAATTTTTCTGAAAATTATAACCGTAATAATTGCCCTGCAAAGTCACGGAACTCCCCCTGCCAGCCAGTTCCAGATCATCCGCCACATACATATTTCCGTTCATATGGATAGAGGAAGCACCGTTTGTCCCGGCAGACGATGTCCTTATATTTTCCGCCCAGATCGAGGAACTGCCGTCCCCGACCGTCAGGTCTGATCCGCTCTCCGTCACGATATCCCCGCGTGTAAGAACCGTCTTCCCCTTGATCGTACCGTTTCCGCCTGTGGACGCATAAATTCCGTCTGCCCCGGCATACACATTGCCATCCACCGTCACATTCTGTGCCCCGATGTTGATCTGTCTGTCAGCTATCAGCGCGTAACGCATAAACTCCTGCACCTGCCCACTGCCGGAGAAATTCATCTTCGGAGTGGAAAACACAAGGTCGGTTTTGATCGTTGTCTCATAATCCTGTGCATCCTTATACCGGATCTGCACACCCTTTAACGTAAACGTCCCTGCACCGTAATCCACCTCATATTTTGGATCCGCGGCAGGAATATAACATCCCTGGTCTGCGGCTTCTTTGATGCAGCTTTTTACCGTATCCGTATCATAGCCGGAAACCCGGTACGCCACGTTGCCGGAAGCGTCCATGGTATCCGATGCACCAACTGCCGGATCTGTGTGGTTTTCTGCAAACTGCTTCTGCAGCCCGTCCATATATCTGGTGGCAAATACTTTCTGCACATCCCCGCCGGAAGCAGAATACGTCAGGTAATTTTCAAGGACATCCGCATACGCTTTCTCCAGTGACTGCTCTGCAAGTTCCCTTGCACCGGCACGCAGATTATCCATCAGTTCATCCGCACTGTAGAAATTTTTTTTCGTGCCGCGTTCCACTTCCTTCATCTCAATATTGACAATCGTAATCTTCGTGATCACCACGGCAATCAGGCTTACCACAACCATCAGAACCAGTACGGCAAGCAGGGAGGCGCCACGGTTATCCTGTTTGAACCGGTTTCCTTTCATCGCTACTCTCCTTTCGACGTGCTGACCGTAATATAACGGTACTTTTCCTTATCCGGATTGTTTCCGCCCTTGCCTTTCTTATATACACAGACCGTCAGATCGACCTTTCGCACTCCCCCGCTGCTTGCCACCAGAGGGGCAACCGACCCAGCCGGCAGCTTAAAGCTGTCCTGATAAATTGCTCCCTTGTTGGTCACCGCAGCCGGATCATCCGGATACGACTTGTTGCCAAGGTTTGATGCCACAGACGGCATCGGGCATCCCTGCGGCAACACCGTCATCTTATAATCCGGTCTGATGCTGTTGACATCCGCAATATTCTGGCATACAAACACCAGCTTGGGATTCACACCGGCAGCGTATGTAACCTCCATCGTATCGCTGTCCTGCGCCACATGGTACATAAGGTAAATATGTTCCACGTCACGGATGTCTTCCTCTGCAAACTCATTACATTCGTATACTTCCGAAGGATCTATGCCCAATACCTCATCGCCTGTTTCCCCACATGTATAGCTGCATGCCACCCGGACATGCGTGCTGTCTGCCGTGACCGAAAATTTCCGCTTCATCTTCGCCTGCAGTTCGCTATCCCCAAGCGGAAGCGTTCCCGGATGTGCAGCGGCATATGTCATATTTTTTTCCGAAAAATACGTCATTGCTTCCTGCAGCTGGTTATGTTCCAGTGCCACGACATCCTTTGTGTCATCAATCCCTTCGATCTGTGGGATATTGGTGTCATTTTCAGCTGCAGCCGTACTGACAGAAACCTCGACATCATACGTGCTGCCAGAAGTGCCTGCCGCCGCGTAGTACACATTCTCCGCCTGAAATGCCGGTGCCGGGGCAGCCGCCGGAGTCTCACTGAGCAGGGTGTAGCCATTTCCTTCCAGATAGGGAACACGAAATCCTGCCCCTGTCGTCACCACAGCCAGCTCTTTTTGGTTTTTTAAATCCTCCAGCACTTCCTGCGCCAGATTGGTTGCATGCTGTTTGTCCGCCATCATCGCATTGTACTTCATGGACTGCGTAAAATAAGACAGCAGCGGAATGGAAATAATGGCAAGAATTGCCATGGCAAGGATGACTTCCAGCAGGGAAAATCCACCATTGTTATTCGGTTGTCTCTTCATCTGCGGGCCTCCTTCCCATCCGTTTTACGGTGCAGTTTCAAGCGATGTGCTTCTGCCAAAAATACTCATCACACCTTTTGACATATTCGGAAATACCGGTGGAACATACTCTTTTCCGGTGTTCTCCAGATAATACATATTCAGTGTCATCTCCCCGTTTAATTTTCCGGTGGAATCATCATAATTTGCCGTAAACTGTGAAATCGTTGTACGATCCTTAAAATTGTTGACATAAGCGATCATTTCCTTTAATCCGGCATAGCCTGCCTCATAGCGGATACCGATAGAGGCATAATATCCCCGGACCTCTTTTTGCTCTGGTCCTGTCGTTTCCTGTTCTGCTGCATCTGCCCCCTGTGTGCTCTCCTCACTCTGGCTTTCGGATGTAGAAGATGCCTCTGCATCCGGTGCGGTAGTGGAAGAAGCATCCGTTCCTGCAGCCGTGTCCGTGCCATTGGTCTGCACATCCACAGCAAGCGGCTGGTTCATGGTAAACGTAATGTCCGTAATATGGAAATCGCTGCTGTTATCCTCATACGCCTGTAACGACTCAATAGCCTTCTCGGTTGTCATTGCAGAAGGATACGTACTGATAATCGTCTTCTGCTTTTTTACCATCAGCTGGATATTTTCTTTTACCTTCGGAAGTCCTGCCTCCATCTGTTCCATCTGCTGCACTTTTGCCTGATCGGCCGTATTCTGTTCTTCAATCTTCGCTGCCTTGCTCATTCCCTTATTGAAAATAAAGAAATACGAACATGCCACTATGACAATCGCACAGAAAATGAGCAGCAGCCGCTTGTCGGAATCTGAAATTTTAATTCTATTCATTGGTCTGCTCCTCTCCTTCCACGCTGTCTGTATCGGTATCGGCATCGGCATCGGTATCCGCAGACGGAACCGCTTCTTTTATGAGATGCCCGTCCTCGCCGAGAAATGCGCCGGTATAATAAGCATTTAACGTATACGTCCACGTCACCGTGCCGCTGTCTTCATCAGACTCCTCCGACATGGACGGAATCGAAAGATTTTCAAGCAGCGTCACATCCGCAAAATTCAACAGCATCTGTCCGACCGTAACTTTCCGGTCTGCCTCCATATTCAGCGTTACCAGCGAACCGTCCGTCTGAATGTTTTTTACATGGATGGTTGTCGGAAGTTCATTTTCCAGCTGCGCAATCAGCGGATACAGCTGCTCATTTTTCGTGATGGTGGCAAGATCCAGTTTCTCATACACCTGTTCCTCCGCCTGTACCCGCGCGTAATCGTCATACGTCTCCTGCACATAGGAAAGATCATTGATCCGTTTGGTCAGGTTGCGGTGCTCACGATAAGCCAGCAGCTGACGCACACCGGAACCGAGAATCAGCAGGACACTTACCAGCACTGCCCCCGCCAGAATCACATATGCCGTGTGCAGGTCGTTCTTTTTGGAATCTGCCACAAGCATGTCCTTTGGCCTGGCATCAATCGGATGAACCGCCGCACCGATGACCGAAAGGAAACCGACAGCCGTTGCCGCCTTCGGTCTCGTCCCGGAAGATGCCGCATCCGGTGTTACCGTCCCCTCAGCCGCCTTGTTTTTTCCGCTCCGTAAATCGATGACCTTCGTGAAATCAATTTCCTGCAGCGGAAGCGGAAGTTCCTGTGCAAACAGTTTGTGCATGCCTGCAAAACGGGAACCATCGCCAACCAGATAGACATTCCCGACAAATTCCTGTTTGACCTGGTTCTGATAATACTCAACCGCCGTGTTTGCAATGCGCAGATGATACCGCAGGGACTCCGCCAGATCCTCATATGCCTCTTCTGCCAGAGCCTGCTGACGCTTCATCTCCTCCTGGTTTCCCATCTCCGGAATCGTCGGACGGTTGTATATCACATTGTGTTCTAAAAGGAAATCAAGTGCTTTCTCCTCATCGTCAATGCCAAGCACCGGATGGTCGATCACCATCGTGATCGTGGCTCCATAGCCATACGGTGTCACACGCTGAAAGACCAGTTTTTTATTTTCCAGAATACTGATGACCGTTGCCTGTTCTTCCAGCTGCACGACCACGGCATTTTCCAGAAAACTGTCACACAAAAGCTGTACCGTTCCGTTTCCGATATAGTCAAACGTCTCCACCTTAAGCCCTGCCAGCTCGGCAAAGGTCACATAGTTGTTTAAAAGGTTATCCGGAATTGCAACGAGAAGCAGCTTAAGCATCTTCTTTCCGTCTTCTTCCTCCACGTCCATCTTGCTGTAACTAATGGTGTAATTGCTCACATCCATCGGGAAGTAATCACGGATCTGTGCCTCAATGATTCCCATGATCTTATTGTCCTTGACAAACGGGATCATGACCTCACGGGTGACAACCTTAGAGGAGGAAAGGGTAAATACAACTTCCTTCTCATGGATATCGTGTCTGCTTAGTTCGGCCTTTAATGCCAATGCAAATGCTTCTTTATCGCGGATATAGCCATCTTCCACCGCATGTTCCGGGGTGCGGAACGCAAACGCTTTATGTACCGGCGGATTTTTCTTGCGGTAATCGGCCAGTGCGACTTTTGTCCACCATACACCGGCCTCAATACTTACTACTCTTTTGACCATTTTCATTTTCTCCTTTATATTTTCTAGCAGTTGTGCTGGAAAATGTATGAAAGACAATTATCCCCCGCTCATGTTCTCTTCGGGAAGAGGCTGTAAGAATTTTGGCGAAAGATTTTGCGTGCCGGACGCGACCGGACGACATTCGCCATCCGGGCTCATGTCGTCCTTTCCCGTACATCCGTGTACGGGAATCGCTGGGTACTGACAAAATTCTAACGGCCTCTAACCCTTGAGAAAAATCGCGTGTGCTAATTGGCTTTCATACATTTTCCATCGTTATGTTGTGATGTAAAATTTAGATGGCGAATAGGAAGGATGTTCAAAATTCGCCACAGGAATAAGAAAAACTTTACTTTTTTAATTATGCCATACGTAGCAGTTCATGCCATGTTTTAATAAATGCCCATCATGCCGAGATACCAGGTCCAGAAACGGCTGCCCCAGAGTGCGGCGATGAATATGCCTGCCGAAAGGTACGGGCCGAGTGCAAGCAGGTTGTTTCGCTTGCTTACTTTCATGCGGATGGTATGGATGACGGAGCCAAGAATGCATGCAAGAATAAATGCAAAAATAATGTTTTTTGCACCTAAAAGCAGGCCTGCATATGCCATGAGTTTGATGTCTCCCCCACCGATTGCTTTGCCGGAGGAGAAATAATACAGGCCATACAAAAACAGGCTGACAATGACTGCCCCGATGATATGGGACAGGATATGCCGGAAATCATACACGGTCATGATGATACCGAGAAGTCCCAGAAACAGGTTCTGGGATATCGGTATCTGATAGGTTCTCTCATCGATAACCGCAATCACAATCAGAGCAGATGTCATGAGACAATACAGTACGCTGCTGAACGTGAAACCGTTCGCCATGAAAACGATCACATACAGCACACCATTCAGAGCCTCGATTAATGGGTACTGTATGGAAATTCTAGCACCACATTGCCGGCATCTGCCCCGAAGAATTATGTAGGAAAATACAGGAACCATGTCCCGCCAGCCCAGCTTACGCCCGCAGTTCATACAGTGCGAGGACTGCACGATATTCTCTTTTTTCGGAATACGGAAAATGAGGACGTTTAAAAAACTTCCGATCACGATTCCGTATAAAAATGCAACGATGTAAAGAAAAATCGTAAGTTGGGTTAGCATGCTAAAAACGCTCCTAAAATCGTTCGAATTATAATGTTGCCTTTACATCAGCAACTTTTTCCTTTGGTGTACTTGCATCTGAATACTTAATTGAGGTAGTAACATTATGACCATCAATATCAAATTTAATAATAATATCATCTGTCATAGTCTTTGCATCTGATGCAAACTGTTTTTTTACATTGGCTAATCCATTAGTTCCATCATATCCCGTATTTTTCTGAATTGCAGCTGCCAATGTTGCTGCTGGGCTATCTGCAGTATTTGTTCCATATACGTTAACTGTTATAGTTCCTGTGGTTGGCATAGTTTCTGCATTTTCCGCATATGCAGTTACTGCCGCTGAAGAAAAGCTATTTAAAACCTGCTGATCCTTAGATACTTTAGATTTATTGATATAAGGAATTACCTGTGTACCAACAATACCTACCAAAATTGCCATAATTGCGATAACGATAATCAACTCTACGAGAGAGAAACCTTTGTTATCCTTCTTTTCATTCTTTGCCTTCATGTTCTGAAGCAGTTCCATAATCTTCTTCATACCCTTTGTTCTCCTTTTACTAAATATGTTTTTTATGTATCTATCATCACATGTCTCATGGCAGACATGTAACAACCCTTCTTCTGCCTGCGGTCAGGCTCCGATGCTGTCGTACAGACTGTACATCGGCATCATGATCGCAAGGACGATCGGCACCACAACAACTGCCATCACAATAATGATGAGCGGTTCCATTGCGGCAAGCAGTGCCTCGGTCGCCGACTCCACCTCTTCATCATAATATGCTGCGACTTTGTCGAGCATGTCTTCCATATTACCGGTTTCCTCCCCGATCTCTATCATATGGTAGACCATCGGTGGAAAGACCCCGGAATCTGCCAGCGGCTTCGAGAGCGGGATTCCACGGCTGACCTCTTCGGTCGCATCTTTTAATGCCTGCTTAACCACGGCATTCCCCATCATCTCGGTCACAAGCCCGAGTGCATCCACCAGCTGGACACCGGAGCCCATCAGTGTGGACAGTGTTCGCGTCATGCGCGAGGATGCCGTCTTGATGCTGAGCGGGCCGACCAGCGGTACCTTTAGAATAAATTTTCCCAATATATGTGCCCCACTCTCTGTCTTTTTCCACGCATGGATAAATATGGCAATCCCTGCGATGATGGCAACAATAAAATACCAGCTGTGCACAAAGAAATCACTGACTGCCATGACTGCAAGCGTGATGCCCGGCAGTTTTCCGCCGACTTCGTCAAACTGGGAAGTAAAGGTAGGCACAATCTTAATCATCATGATGGCTACAACAACGATAATAACAAGAATCAGGATGACCGGATAAATCGCCGACTTGATGATCAGCCCCTTCAGGTGAGCCTCTTTTTCAAACTGGCTTCCCACACGGCTGAACGCTTTATCCAGTCCACCGGAGGATTCCCCTGCGGCAACCATCTGCACCATGAGGTTTGGAAAAATCTTCGGGTGCTCCGCCATCGCAACGGCGAGGGTCTCCCCACGCTGTACGGAATCCCGCACTTCTGCGATTGCATTGGCAAACGGTTTGTTCTCGGTCTGCTCGGATAGCATGTCGAGTGCCTCAACGACGGTCACGCCGGCATTTAATACGCTCTCAAACTGGCGGCAGAATACGCTCATTTCGCGGACGCTGACGGCTTTTCCGATATGGATTTCGAGATCTTTGTTAAATGCGTTGGCTCTTGCGATGGAAACGATGGTGTTGCCGCCGGATTTGAGTTCTGCCGAAGCGACCTCCATGTTCATGGCCTCGATGGTGCCGGTTTTTGGTTTTCCATCGGCCCCGACCACTTCGTATTTATAACTTGCCATGTCTTAACTCCTTTTTAAAACAGCTTCTGCTGCATGTTTCCTGTATCCTGTGCATACTCCACGGCATTTGCCGCATCAATTTTGTGCTTCAGATAAAGACTGAATAAGGAATCATCCATCGTCTGCATACCAATCTTCTTGCTTGTCTGCATGATGGATGGAATCTGGTGTGCCTTATCCTCCCGGATCAGGTTTTTGATCGCCGGGGTACCGAGCATGACTTCAAATGCCGCCACACGGGATTTTCCGTCGATCGTCGGCAGAAGTTGCTGCGAAATAACAGCTTCCAAAACCGATGCCAGCTGGGAACGGATCTGATTCTGCTGATGCGGTGGAAACACATCAACAATACGCTCGATCGTTGGTGCCGCACCAATGGTATGCAATGTGGAAAATACCAGATGTCCGGTCTCTGCCGCCGTAATCGCGGTGGAAATCGTATCAAAATCTCTCATCTCTCCCACAAGGATAATATCCGGGTCCTCACGGAGCGCCGCACGGAGCGCATTTCCATAGGAATCGGTATCCAACCCGATCTCCCTTTGGTTTACGATGGACCGGTTATGCTTATGTAAATACTCGATCGGATCTTCGAGTGTAATGATATGTTCGTTCCGTTCTTTATTGATGACATCGATCAAAGATGCCAGTGTGGTGGATTTACCGCTTCCGGTCGGTCCCGTGACAAGGACAAGCCCACGCTTTTTCTTTGTCAGCCCAAGGACAGCTTCCGGCACCCCGAGGTCCTCCGGTGTCGGGATATCGCTTGCCACGATACGCAGTACAGCCGCATAGGAACCTCTCTGGTGGAAAGCGTTGACACGGAACCGTCCCACACGCGTATCCGTGTAGGCAAAGTCCACTTCCCCTGTGGCCTCCATGGTTGCCTTCTGTTTCGGTCCAAACATGGATTCCACCAGTTCTTTGGTCATCGCCGGTGTCAGTTTCTCAAATCCGTCCATTTCATAAAGTGTTCCGCTGATCCTGCACTTCGGCCGTACCCCCACGGTAATATGTAAGTCGGACGCATGATGCGCTTTTGCTATCGAAAGAAGCGTATACATTGACAATTCCATCTGTTTTGCTGCCTTCCCTTCCCTGTTTTATTTAATCCTCTTCGTCATCGTATGCCACACGCTGCACTTCCTCGACGGTGGTGATTCCGCGCAGTGCGTAATCAATGGCACTCATGCGAAGCGTTTTCATGCCATGTGTGAGTGCGATCTCCTCAAGCACATCCGCATTCTCCCCGCGGTTGATCGCCTGCCGCAGGTCTGCCGTGACCGGCATGATCTCATAAATACCGATTCTTCCATAGTATCCGGTTCCGCCGCAGCGGACACATTCTTTGTGCCCCGGTGTGCGGACATTGATCCGTCTGGCGGGATCCTTTATGCCGAGTATTTTTTTCTCTCCTGCGGTTGCCTCCCGGACAATTCCGCATGCCGGACAGACCCGGCGCACCAGACGCTGGGCGATTACCCCGACCACGGAATCCGCAATCAGGTAGTTTTCCACTCCCATATCTGCCAGACGGGTGATGGTATTTGCCGAACTGTTTGTATGTAAGGTGCTGACCACCAGATGTCCGGTGATGGATGCCTTTACCGCAATCTCTGCGGTCTCCTGGTCACGGATCTCCCCGATCATGATGATGTCCGGATCCTGACGCAGGATGGAACGCAGTGCCGAGGAAAAGGTAAGTCCCGCCTTTTCGTTTACCTGTACCTGGTTGACCCCGTTTAAGTTCGCCTCAACCGGATCTTCTACCGTGATGATATTGACACCTTCTACGTTTAATTCATTTAATGCAGTATATAATGTCGTGGACTTACCGCTTCCGGTCGGTCCCGTGACGAGAATAAGCCCGTTCGGATGGCTTAGGATGTGGTCAAATTTTTTTAATTCGTCCTCCGGGAATCCCAGATCCCGCTTGTCCAATGTCAGTGCTTTTTTCTGTGCGAGACGCATAACGACCTTTTCCCCGTAGACGGTCGGAAGCACGGACACACGGATGTCGTATTCCTGCCGGTCCACAATGCTGGTCGCACGACCGTCCTGTGGGCGGCGCTTTTCGGAAATGTCAAGTCCGCTGACAATTTTGATTCTTGCGATCAGTGCGGCATGCAGGCTGATGTCGTGCCGCATGGCTTCGTGCAGCACGCCATCCACACGGAACCGGATCCGCACCTGGTTTTCCATCGGTTCGATATGGATATCGCTGGCTCTCCTGTGGACCGCCTGCTCGATGATCTGTCCTAACAGTTTGACAATCGGTGCCTGCTGGACATTGTTCTCATCGTTTCCACTCCCGGGATCTAGGGCTGCCCTGGCTTTTGCCTGTTCCTGCTTTTCCCTTGTATACTGTTCTGCCACACGCAGGGCTTCTGCATTTCCATAGTAGCGGTCGATGGCTGCCGCAATATCACTCGGGGTTGCAGCAAAACGCTCCACCTGACACCCGGTAATGATGGAAACATCGTCCATCGCCCGGATATCCAGCGGATCGCTCATTGCCACGCACAAAAGATTGGGATTTTTCTCATTGAACTTAAACGGAATCAGATTATACTTCCGCAGCACTGCCTCGTCCAAAAGCCGGATGATTTCCTCTGGGATGCGCAGGGTTGACAGATCGACACTCTGTATTTTCAGCTGGGCCTTCAGTGCCTCTACGATCTGTTTTTCGTCTGTAAACCCCAGATCTATCAGTACCACTCCGAGACGCTCTCCCTGTTTTTCTGTTTTTTGGACCTGTAACGCTTTTACCAGCTGATCCTGCGAAATGACTCCTGCATCCACAAGCAGATCGCCCAGTCGCTTCTTCCGGGCAAACCCTACCAACTTATCCATGTAATACTCCCACTACGTTAATCATTTATTATTTTCGAATAATTTCGAGCAATTAATGATTATTATAACCTTTTTTGTTCTCTATTGCAATCCTTTTTCATGTATAAAATATAACTTTTTTGCATTTGACCGTTTCTTTTTTTGTGCAGATTTCACATCTAGGTCTTTTGTCCTATTTTATTTGCCGTCATTTCCTCCACAAAAATGCCATATCCTTTCGTTGGATCGTTAACAAGCACATGGGTCACGGCACCGATCAGTTTTCCGTCCTGCAGGATCGGGCTTCCGGACAGTCCCTGCACGATTCCGCCGGTCAGCTTCAGCAGGTTCTCATCCTCCACATGAAAACGGATTCCCTTATTTTTATCTCCCGGTGTATAATCAAGATCATCAATTACGATGCGATATGACTGCAGTTCCCCGGACGCATCCGACAGAATTACCGCATCCTTTGTCTGAATCTCCTGTTTGTAACCGACCGGACACAACAGACTTTCGTTTTTCTTTTCTTCCCGGAAGTTTTTCGTCAACGTGCCATAGATACCGATTTGTGTATTGCTGGACACTTCTCCGATCTGGTTGTCTTTCCCATAATAGACAACTCCCTCCAGCTCTCCCGGTGTTCCCCGGACACCTTTTTTGATACCGAGCACCTGTGCTTTGTACAGCCGGCCGTCTGACAGACGGAGCAGGTCTTTGGTCTGTCCGTTTCCGATTCCGTGTCCCAGTGCCCCGAAGTTTCCGTCCTGATCAAAATAGGTCAGCGTGCCGATTCCTGCCATGTCATCTTTCACCCAGAGTCCCAGACGATAGCCTTTGTGTTCTGCTGCCTCAACCGGCTCCACCGATACCTGAATCTGCTCGGCTCCGCGCCACAGGGTCAGCACCACCGGTTGTTCCCCGTACTGATTGATCCGCTCCATCAGTTCTTCTTTTTTCGTGACCGCTTTTCCATTTACAGCAGTAATATAATCCCCCGGAAATACAATGTGTTCTGCCGGCTGCCGGCTGCTTCCGTCCACAGTTTCCACCGGGCCGGATCCCAGCACCAGTACTCCCTGGGCAGCCCCGTAAATGCCCACCACCTGTCCGCTCACGTATAAAGATTTTCCGTTCACCACGGAAACCTGCACCTCTTTCATGGGAAGGATGCCAAACAGATAGCAGGTCAGTGTATATTCCCCCTGCTTCAGCTGGCTGCACGTTTCCACTGCCCGTTCCTGCTTCATTGCCTGAAACGTCCGCTCCCCGATCTGTGCCATAACGGATTGCGGTTTTGTGGACATTGCCAGTGTGACCGGAATTTTTTTGTCCAGTTCCAGTTTCTGCCCCTCCTGCACGTATACATGATCGGGAATGGCATGTATCATGGTGGCATAGGCAAAGCAGCACAGCGCCAGAACATAAATACAGATAATATTTTTGAATATACGCATATAAAAAGACCGCATGCCAAAGGTTCTCCTATCTTCTCGGATACCTTTAGTATGCGGACTTTGGTTTTATCTATTCGTATTTTTCTGCCAGACGTTTCATCTCGCGTGCGTTTTGTAAAACCGTATCCGTGATCTCCACGCCGCCAAGCATCCGCGCCAGTTCCTCGATACTTTCCTCTTCCCGCAGCGGATGAATCCGGGAAACCGTGGACGCATGCTCCACCGATTTTTCAATCAGGAAATGGGCATCTGCCATGGCAGCAATCTGCGGCAGATGAGTGATGCAGATGATCTGGTGCGTCTTTGCCAGCAGTTTCATCTTCTGCGATACCATCTGTGCCGTACGCCCGCTGATTCCACTGTCAATCTCATCAAAGATCAACGTCGGAATCTCATCCGTATCCGCCATGACGGTCTTGACCGCGAGCGCAATACGGGAAAGTTCTCCGCCGGAAGCGACCTTTCCCAGAGGCTTTAACGGTTCTCCCGGATTGGTGGAGATCATAAATTCTGCCTCATCCCAGCCTCCGGCACTGTACTCCGTCTTCCGGAATTCCATCGTAAACTGCACATCTAAAAAATTCAGATCTTCAAGTGCCTGTGCAATCGCTTTCGTCAATCCCTTTGCCGCTTTCTTCCGGATTTCGGAAACCTCTGCACACAGTCCGTCCAATTCTTCTTTCTTCCGGTTCATGGAAGTTAAAAGATCATTTAAGTATTTATCATAATCCTGTAATACGGCAATACGCTTTGTTTTTTCTTCCGCTGACTGCAGAATCTCTTCCATCGTATTTCCATACTTGGATTTCAGGTGATTGATCTCATCAAGCCTCTTTTCGGTCTGATAAAAGACTTCGTCATCAAATTCCTCCCCCGACAGGTAGGAAGAAATCTCATGATTGAAATCGCTCAGCAGATTATCAATATCGGTAAGCATCTGTTCCATCTGCGCAATGCGCTCCTCATATGCCGAAACCGAACTGACTTCCCGCAGGGCACGGCTGACGAGTTCCGATGCATTCTCTCCGGTACCGCCGTCTCCCCCGGTAGCTGCACCGGCAGCCGATATGGCATCCATGATCTTTTTTGCGTTTGCAAATCTGCGATACTGTTCTTCCAGCCGGGTATCCTCCCCGACGGAAAGCTGTGCCTCTTCGATTTCCTTTACTTCATACGCAAGAAACGACAACTCTCTGGCGCGCTCCTCGGTATCCAAAGACGAGGACTCCCACTCTTTTTTCAGTTTCCGGTATTCCTGATAACAGGCGGCAAGACGCTCTTTTTTTTCTCCCAGCACGTCTTTTGCATAGGCATCGAGGATTTCCAGATGTTTCTTTTTGGAAAGAAGGGACTGGTGCTCATGCTGTCCGTGAATATCGATGAGCAGAGACGCCACCTCTTTTAACCGGGAAGCAGACACTGCTTCTCCATTGATCCGCGCAATTGCCCTTCCGGAAGTTATCTTACGACTTAATATTACTGTTTCATCCTCTGTTTCTATACCCAGTTGCCGGATTGCATCCAGAACCTTTGGGTTTTCAACCGAAAAGACCAGCTCCACAAGTGCGGTCTCTTCGTTATCCCGGAGCAGTTCCTTTGGAACCTTCTCTCCGAGTGCCAGTGCAACCGAACCAATGATGATGGATTTACCGGCACCGGTCTCTCCTGTCAAAATATTAAGTCCTTCTTTAAATTCTACCTCTGTCTCTGTAATAAGAGCGAGGTTCTTCACATGTAGATTTTGTAACATACATTCTCCTTCTACTTTTCCGAAGCATTTTTATTACTGTTCTACAATTTTCCGAAGCTTTTTCATGATGTGCACCGCGTCATCGGACGTACGGATCACACACAGAATCGTGTCGTCTCCTGCAAGTGAGCCGACAATCTCCTGCATACGCATGGCATCTACTGCAGCCGCAACGGCTCCCGCCATACCGGACACGGTTTTGATCACAACAATATTTTCCGCAGCATCCACGGACAAAAATCCTTCCCTGAGAACCCTTGCATATTTTTCCATCATATTGGAATCCGCGTCCGTAATCACCGCATATTTTTGTCTGCCGTTGTCGGTCGAAATCTTTGTCAGCTTCAGTTCACGGATATCACGGGATACGGTTGCCTGGGTAACCTGAAACCCTTCTTTTTCAAGATATGCGGACAATTCCTCCTGTGTTTCCACATCTTTTTTCTGAATCAATTCGAGTATCTTTGCCTGTCGTGTTGTTTTCATATGTCCTCCTTTGCGTCCTACGGTCTCATCTTTTTCCTCAGTATTTCCAGGAAACTCTGGTTACTGATTTTGCAGATCCAGATGGTACTTTGTGCCTGTGCAATCCGCACACGGTCTCCCACGTGCAGATGCTCCGGTGTGTCCCCGTCAAAGCTGACACATGCCGTCTCGTCCTTTTGAAACCGTCTGCTTCCCATCTTAATCTCCACAACATCCTCCGCTCCAAACACAATGCTTTTGGAGTTTAAGTCATGTGCATTGATCGGTGTCAGAAGAAGTACCCTTGCTTTCGGGTCCACGATCGGACCTCCGGTGGAAAGATTAT
>OHXU01000104.1_pt1 | contig 53336 bp, 36 predicted proteins | sample 1580091 | NCBI WGS metagenome assembly OHXU01 (sample SAMEA3882529, study PRJEB24775) | human gut metagenome | biome: human-associated habitat; feature: intestine environment; material: feces | place: Netherlands | collected 2009/2010 | reverse complement strand
TCGGCGAACGCGACGATCTGAGCGGGTTGCTGCCGCTGGCATAGGAATAGATCGCGGCGCGGCGCGACCGGCGATGGTTGGCGGGACGAGCACGACAATCGCCCGACAATCGCAATCGAAATAATAAAAAATGGCTCGTGGTTGAAACCACGAGCCATTCGTTGAAAAAATCTGTGCAGTCAGTCCTGCTTCTTCGGCTTCAGCGCGCTGGGCACCGGCATCGGGATGGGCTTGTGCGGCTTCGGCGCGGCCTTTGCCGCCGGAAACTCACCACTGGTGGCCTTCGCAGCGGCTTCCGCGGCCCACTTGGCGTATTCATCGAGGTCGTCAACGGAATCGGAAGATGCCTGACCATCCCCTGCGGTCTCATCTTCGGCGTCCACATCGTGGGCATACTTGGCTTCGATATCGGCAAACGGGTCGAAGGAACCAGAACCGGGCTCCTGCGCACCGAGCTCCTTGGCAAGCTCATCGTAATCGGTGTCGGTGGTCAGGTACTTGAGCTTTCGGGCTATTTTCTGCTGTTTGGCTTTCTGACGTCCGCGGCCCATCTGACCCCCTGAAATTACTGTGCTATCAATTCATCAAACAAGAGAGTACCACTTATTGCGCATTATTTCGTTGTCGGCTCAGACTTTTACGATAAAATCGTTGATTTTCTTAAGAAAAGGACACGTATGACGGACGAAACCCAGGAGCAGCAGATCACTGCTGTCGGCAATGAAATGAGCGCCAGCTTCCTCGCCGCAAAGAAGCGTTCGAACGCGACGCTGGCCAAGCTGGAGGAGCATCCGGAGAAGTTCACCATGCTCACCGGCGACCGTCCGACCGGCCGTCTGCACCTCGGCCACTACTTCGGCTCCATCCGCGAGCGCGTGGCCATGCAGAACCGTGGTGTGAACTCGAACATCATCATCGCCGACTACCAGGTGATCACCGACCGCGACACCACCGAGCACATCGAGGACAATGTGCTCAACCTGGTGCTCGACTACATGGCCGCCGGCATCGACCCGAACAAGACCATGATCTTTACCCATTCCGCCGTTCCGGCCGAGAACCAGCTCATGCTGCCGTTCCTATCCCTGGTCACGGAGGCCGAGCTGCACCGCAACCCGACCGTGAAGTCCGAAATGGAGGCTTCCGGCCATGCGCTGACCGGCCTGCTGCTCACCTACCCGGTGCATCAGGCCTGCGACATCCTGTTCTGCAAGGCCAACGTGGTGCCGATCGGCAAGGACAACCTGCCGCACGTCGAAATCACCCGCACCATCGCACGCCGCTTCAACGAGCGCTACGCGAAGAAGAACCCGGTGTTCCCGGAGCCGAGCGCCATCCTGTCCGAAGCGCCGGAGATTCCGGGTCTTGACGGCCGCAAGATGAGCAAGTCCTACGGCAACTCCATCATGCTGGGCGCCACCGCGGAGGAGACCGCCAAGCTCATCAAGAAGAGCCCGACCGATTCCGAGCGCCGCATCACCTTCGACCCGATTGCCCGCCCGCAGGTCTCCGCGCTACTGACCACCGCCGGTCTGGTGACCGGCCGCGATCCGAAGGACATCGCCGAGGAAATCGGCGACTCCGGTGCAGGCGCGCTGAAGAAGTACGTGATCGAATCCGTGAACGAGTTCCTGGCCCCGCACCGCGAGCGCCGCGCCGAATTGGCCAAGGATATGGATTCCATCCGCGACATCCTGCATGACGGCAACAAGCGCGCGAACGAAATCGCCAATGAGACGCTGCAGCAGGTGCGCGACGCCATGGGCATGCGCTACTAAGTTTGCAATCGGCATCCTGACGCGTTAGCGGATTGGCCGTGTTCCTCCGGGAGCACGGCCAATCCGCTTATTCATGGCAGATTCAGAGGCTACCGTTCTGCTAGGTGGCTTATTTGTGGCATGGAAAACGGGAAACCCCGTGTATGTCCGTCGGAATTCCAATGGACATACACGGGGTTTCCTGAATCAGGTGCCACAAACAAGCCACTTGACATTTCCCTGTTGTCGGAATCTGCCATAAACAAGCGACACGGCACCAAAGGCCGACCTTCGGCGTTGCAGGAGGTGCAACACCCACCGCGGGGCGATTCAGATCTGCGCGCGCTTCTCCCCTGCGGCGATTTCTGCGGCCACGAGGTCGTCGTCCACGTGGCGGTCGTCCGGATCGTCGAGGTAATGGTCGAATTCGTGCAGCACTTCCGCGCTTGGCGCAGGCGTAAGCAGCGAGACCACCACGATGAACAGCAGCGAGACGATAAACGCCGGCAGCAGCTCGTAGATGGCGAAGATGCCACCGAGCGGCTTGACGAGGTTGTGCCAGATGAGCACGGTGGCCGTGCCGGACAGCATGCCCGCGATCGCGCCGTACTTGTTGGTGCGCCTCCAGTACAGCGAGGTGAGCATCAGCGGTCCGAAGGATGCGCCGAGGCCGGCCCACGCGTACGAGACCACTTGGAAGATCGAGGAGTTCTGGTCGAACGCCACCACGATGCCGAAGATGAACATGACGAGCAGCGTGATGCGCGCCACCATCATCACCTGGCGGTCGGTGGCCTTGCGGTGCAGCAGTCCGCGGAAGATGTTCTCGCCGACGGCCGAGGCGCCGATGATCATGTACGAGGACGAGGAGCTCATGGACGCGGCGAAGATGCCGGACACGACGATGCCGCACATGAAGCTCGGCAGCAGCGCCTGCGACACCACGATGAAGATGTTCTCCGCGGCCGCCTGCGTGGCGAACTGCGTCGGCATCATGGCACGGCCGACCAGGCCGATGCACACGCCGCACGCCAGCGAGATCACGCACCACGTGGTGGCGATGATGCGGGATTTCTTGATTTCCTCGGAACTGCGGATGGACAGGAACCGCACGAGCACCTGCGGCATGCCGAAGTAGCCCAGGCCCCACGCGAGCATGGAGATGATGGTGATGATGCCGTAGTCGGCGGGCGCGCCGAACATGGCCTGTCCGGCCTTGACGATCTGCTCGCCGGCGTCGTTGAGGATCGGCGTGGCCACATGCGTGCCGTCGAGGAATCCCGGAATGCCCTTGAGGAAGGCGACGGTGTTGTCGATGCCGCCGGCGGACGCCACGGAGCCGATGAACACCACGGCCAGTGCGAAGAACATGAGCAGGCCCTGGATGAAGTCGGTCACGACCACGGACAGATAGCCGCCGATGATGGTGTACGCGAACACGATGGCGGCGCCGATCACCATGGTCAGGTGGTAGTCCCAGCCGAACAGCGTGGAGAAGAGTTTGCCGACGGTCACGAAGCAGCTGCCGACGTACACGCAGAAGAATACGAGGATGATGAGCGCAGCGATGGTGGATACGATATTGCGATCGTCATGGAAGCGCTTGGAGAAGAAGTCCGGAATGGTGATCGCGTCGCCGGCCACCACGGAGTAGCGGCGCAGACGGCGTGCGACGAGTTTCCAGTTGAGGTACGTGCCGAGCGCCAGGCCGATGGCGGTCCACATCGGGTCGGCCGCGCCGGTGAAGTAGGCGACGCCCGGCAGGCCCATAAGCAGCCAGCCGCTCATGTCGGAGGCTTCCGCGCTCAATGCCGTCAGCCACGGTCCGACGCCACGCCCACCCGCGAAATACTGTTTGGTGGAGGAATTGGACCTCTTGGAGTAGATGAAGCCGATGGTCAGCATGGCCGCGAAGTACAAGACCATGGCCAGCAGCACCCAGAAATCTTTGGTTACCAAGTGTTTTTACCCTTCTGCAGGTTATTAAATGTCGTAGCGCCAGGATTTATCGGTCACTACTCGTGCCATCGCCAGGCCGATTGGCAGGCAGATGATCACCATGAACGCACGGAACGCCCAATCGAGCGCGTTCAGCGTATCGAACTGGCCGAGGTGGAACATGGCCTGGTACATATACAAACCGGGCACCATGATCACAATAGACGGAACCGTCAGGCAGATGCGCGGATATCCCAAATGCGGAGCAAGCAGGCCGTGGCGCACCGCCGAACGCCATGCGGAGGCGAGCAGGCCGGCAAGGAACGCGCCGATGAACGCGCCGGCTTCCGCGGGCACGCCCAAGTCGACGATTTCCAATCGCAAGGTATCGGTGATGGCGCCGATGGTGGCGGCGACGAGGCACATGCGCTGCGGGGAATTGAACATCACGGAGAAGCCCCACACACCGATGAACGCGAACAGCATGCGCAGCAGGCAGTTGATGACGGGGTTCAGTCCGAGCGGCTCGAATCCTTGCGGATTCAGGTGCACGATCGAAGCGACCATCCAGCCTGCCAACGTGGCCATCAGGATGATGCACAGCACGTAGGTGAGTCGTTGCACGCCTGATGGGAAGTCGATTTTCGCCATGTCAAGTCCGCCGGTTATCAGCGGGAATCCGGGGATGACGAACAGCATCGCGCCGATATACGCGGTGTCGTGCTGCAAGGCGATCGGATCGAACAGGCCGATCAGTCGCAGCATGCCGGTGCATGCCAGCGCGGCGACGGCCACGCAGACGAACGTCACGAAGAATTGGTTGAGATGGTGGGCGAACAGGCGGCGACGCAGCCAGTGGCCGAGGCCGGCGCCGACGAACGCGCCGATCATGTCGTACGGGCCGCCGCCGAGCAGGAACACGAAGGATGCGCAGGCGCAGGCGGACGCGAGTCCCGCGAAGGCCGGCGAATACAGCGGTTTGCGACGTTCGATCATGTCGAGTCGCTCGTGCGCCTGCCGTACGGTGACGCCTTGCGATTCGCCCGCGGCTTTCCCGATATGGTCGAAATGCTCGGCATATTCCTTCGGCGGTTTGCAGTTGCGGTTCTTACGCGGCTTTTCCGCGACCGAATCGTCATTGCTACGTCCGGCCGCGGCCGCCGCCTCGATATCGCGCATGTGCAGCGGACGTGCGGTGGAATCGCCTTCCTGCGCGCGTTCCGTGACCATTTCCAGCGCGTCGAGCACGGGATCGTCGGAACCTTCCTGGTTCTGCTCGGCCTTCTGCCGTTCCTTGAGCTGCTTGGACAGTTCGGCCGACACCTGTGAGGCGTCGCGCTTGTCGAGATGCTGCATCAGCCCTTCGGAAACGTCGGATTGGCTGTGGTACATAGAGCCTTTGCCGAGGTTGACGTTGAACCAGTCGGCGAAGTGCTCGAGCAGCCAGATGCGTTCGGTGTTGACGCCGGTGGTCGGCAGGTCGACGACTTCGGTGATGCGGTCCTTGCCGTCCGTGCAGGAGGCTTCGATGTCGGTGAGGTTCACGTCGGCGCGCACGTGCACGCCCAATGGATAGGCGATGCGGTGCATCATTTCGCGGACGCGGAAGCTGCCTGTTCCGGCGCCGAGGTCAAGCATGCCGACGCGGACGATCACGCTGGCTTTCGCCGCGATGCCGGCTTCGGTTACCGGCTTGTCCCAATCGCGTTCGATGTCTTCCATATCGAGCGGAATGGAGTGGGTGTGGAATTTGCTGACCGCCTTCGCGCTGCTGTCAACGCGTTCGGTGTTCTCATCATGTTCATGTAGTGCGCTCACACTATTCAGGTCTAACGTGTGGGCTGGTCGGATATTTTCCGAACATTCCCACATGCCCATTTTCCGGACATTCAATGTCCACGATGCGAACCATTCCGGCGTTTCCGTAACCAAACTGTCGATTTGCCGCGCCTACAATGGTTGAGCATTTACCCACCAAGCTTAGGGCTGTGGGCTCGCAACAGACGGCCAAAACAATCGCGGAGGTGCCGCGAAGGACCGACAGACCGAGCAACCCGATGGTTTGGAGAAGGAGGTCTGATGACAACTGAAAACGAACAGATCACGCCTGCGGACGCGGCTATCGTCTCGTCCGGCACCGGCACCAAGGGCCCTGAGGAGCGTGATCTTCCCGCATCCCTCAAAGAGGAAATGGATCTGTGTCTGCAGATTCTTCGCGAGGTGCTCGGTGAGTTCGATGAAAACCTGCTGGCCAAGTTCGATGAAGTGCGCGAACACGCGCTGAAGGCCAGTGACGAACGTTTCTCCGGCATTCTTTCGGATACGAATCCCGACCAGGACGACCTGCAGAAGGTGGTCGACATCGTCGACAAGATGGATGTCCACGACGCCCAACTGCTGGCTCGCGCCTTCACCACCTACTTCCATCTGGCCAACCTGTGCGAGGAGAACTACCGCGTCTCCGTACTGCACAGCCGTGAGGCCGCCGTGAATGAGGATCAGGCCGTCGATCCGGTGAACGAAATGACCTGCGCCTACCACCAGCTCATCAACGAGATGGGTCCGGCCAGGGCCAAGGAGCTGCTCGACCAGCTCGAGTTCCATCCGGTGTTCACCGCGCATCCGACCGAAGCCCGCCGTAAGGCCGTGGAAGGCAAGATCCGCCGCATCTCCCAGCTGCTCGAAGCGCATAAGCTGCTCGGTGGCTCGGACAAGAAGGAAAACTCCCGTCGACTCTTCAACGAGATCGACGCGCTGTTCCGCACCTCCCCGATCGCGCTGAAGAAGCCGACTCCGGTTGAGGAAGCCGACACCATTCTTGATATCTTCGACAACACGCTGTTCTACACCATTCCGCAGGTCTACCGTCGTTTCGACGACTGGGTCCTCGGAGACAAGGCCGGCCTCGTGCCGCCGGTGTGCCCGGCGTTCTTCCATCCGGGAAGCTGGATCGGTTCCGACCGTGACGGCAACCCGAACGTCACCGCCAAGGTGAGCCGTCAGGTGGCCCGCAAGTTCAGCGACCATGTGCTGGGCGCGCTGGAGATCGAAACCCGCCGCGTCGGCAAGAACCTGACGATGGAGGCCGAGACCACCCCGCCGAGCGCCGAGCTCAAGTCCCTGTGGAACCACCAGAAGGAAATGAGCGAGCGTCTGACCGACAAGGCCGCGCTGATCTCCACCAAGGAGCTGCACCGCGCCGTCATGCTGGTCATGGCAGACCGTCTGAAGGCCACCATCGACCGCGACGCCGACCTCATGTACCACTCCTGCGAGGACTACATCGCCGATCTGAAGACCGTGCAGCGTTCCCTCGCCGAAGCCAACGCCAAGCGTTCCGCCTACGGTCCGCTGCAGGACCTCATCTGGCAGGCCGAGACCTTCGGCTTCCACATGGTCGAGATGGAGTTCCGTCAGCATTCCGTCGTGCATTCCCGCGCTCTGGAGGACATCCGCGAGCATGGCCTGCACGGTGAGCGTGGCGAGCTGCAGCCGATGACCCACGAGGTGCTCGACACCTTCCGCGCGCTCGGTTCCATCCAGAAGCGCAATGGCATCAAGGCCGCCCGCCGTTACATCATCTCCTTCACCAAGAGCGCCCAGAACATCAAGGACGTGTACGAACTGAACCGTCTGGCGTTCTCCCACCCCGAGGATGTTCCGACCATCGACGTGATTCCGCTGTTCGAGCAGCTTGAGGATCTGCAGAACTCGGTGGACGTGCTTGAGGAAATGATCAAGATCCCGGAGGTCCAGGCTCGTCTGAAGGCCACCGGCGGCAAGATGGAAGTCATGCTCGGCTACTCCGACTCCTCGAAGGACGCCGGCCCGACCTCCGCCACCCTTGCCCTGCACTCCGCGCAGGAGCGCATCGCCAAGTGGGCCGAATCGCACGACATCGACCTGACCCTGTTCCATGGCCGCGGCGGCGCCGTCGGTCGTGGCGGCGGCCCGGCCAACCGCGCCGTGCTCGCACAGCCGGTCGGCTCCGTGAAGTGCCGTTTCAAGCTCACCGAGCAGGGCGAGGTCATCTTCGCCCGCTACGGCAACCCGGTGCTTGCAATCCGCCATGTGGAGTCCGTCGCAGCCGCAACGCTGCTGCAGTCCGCTCCGAGCGTGGAGAAGCGCAACACGGACATGACCAAGAAGTACGCCGACATGGCCAGCAAGCTCGACGAGGCCGCGCACAACCGCTTCCTCGACCTGCTGAACACCGACGGCTTCGCACCGTGGTTCTCCACCGTCACGCCGCTGACCGAAATCGGCCTGCTGCCGATCGGCTCCCGTCCGGCGAAGCGTGGTCTGGGCGCCAAGTCCCTCGACGACCTGCGCACCATTCCGTGGATCTTCTCCTGGGCCCAGGCCCGCATCAACCTGGCCGCATGGTACGGCCTCGGCACCGCGTGCGAGCAGTTCGGCGACCTGAACACCTTGCGTCAGGCGTACGAGGAGTGGCCGCTGTTCTCCACGTTCATCGACAACATCGAAATGTCGCTGGCCAAGACTGACGAGCGCATCGCCAAGATGTACCTCGCCCTCGGCGACCGTGAGGACCTCAACAAGAAGGTCCTCGACGAGATGGAGCTCACCCGCAAGTGGGTGCTCAAGATCGTCGGCGACGAATGGCCGCTGCAGCACCGCCACGTGCTCGGCCAGGCCATCCGCATCCGCTCGCCGTACGTGGACGCGCTGTCCGTCACCCAGGTGCTCGCCCTCGGCTCGCTGCGCAAGCGCGTGGACAAGGAAGAGCTCACGCACGGCCAGAAGGAGAACTACACCTATCTGATCCTGTGCACCGTTTCGGGCGTCGCCGCAGGCCTGCAGAACACGGGCTGATCTTCGGATGACCGATTGACAAAAGCGAGCGGGGAGGTTCCGTGCCGATCGACGGCGCGGGCCTCCCCGCTCGCGTCATCCGCCCTAGACTGGCCGGCGGCGGGGCACGCCGGGCGGGTGTGCGGAACGGACGCACACGGAACGGACGCACACGGAACGGGGCACCTCGGCTGATCGGAGGGGACATGGACAAGTCAGCGGATGAGCGCGGGAACACCGGACCAACGGACGGCATCAAGACGAAGGGCGACGCCGGGACACTGGATGCCAAGCTCATAATCACTCGGCGCATCCTATGGTGGATAGGGCTGGTGCTGCTGCTCCCATTCACTCTGAATCTGGTCCATTTCGATGGCCCTTACCTGATGTTGGAACGTATCCTATGCGCCATTCCGCCAAAACTAGCAAGCGATCCGTCATCGATCGTCGGCCTTCCCTTGCTTGAGGCGGAATGGTTTCGAGAATTTTTGACACTGGCACTGGGCATAGCTTGCTGGTCTGTGGCTGGAATAACGAAATTAGCCGCAACCAACCCCTCGAGTCATGGAAGGAAGATCTTGGCTGTACGTATCTTCGCCGGAATCATCACCATCACCGTATTGATAGCCACGGGTATTACAGGATTCTTCCTCGCACTGGCACTCCTTATGTAGCAGCTTTCCATTCATCCACCAGAAGGATCCTAAGTAGAAGATAATGTGTGGGCAGATGTGGCATATGCCATATCTGCCCACATATTACACATTATGCGAACTACCGTCTTGGTTGAGCTATGAACGCGGCGAAAGCCCGAGCACTCACTTCAGCTTCTCTCTCAGCAGGAAGCTTGTCTGCACCAGCAGCCTTTTTTATAATAAACAAGGACCATACCCTTGCGTCTCCGACTACCTAAAATAAGGAGAACAGTGCAGTACATATATCTCACAGCACTTGCCCTGCTAGGATTATGTATGCTTATTTTTCCAAGGCAACTCTGGAAAATAAGCAATTTCCTCTGGACTCAAAAAGGAGATCCGAGCAATCTATACACATCCTTAATGAGAATAAGCGGTGCCGCCTTTCTTGTTTTAGCTCTTATTCTTTTCATCTTCTGCAGACTGCAGTAACACCTACCTGATCCTGTGCACCGTGTCGGGTGTCGCAGCAGGCTTGCAGAACACCGGCTGATTTTAGCCAGTTTCTTTCAGGGTCCCCGTTCGCACTGCCGATCGGGGACCCTTTTTCATACCTATATCTGCCTTATATATGGCAGAATCGGAGCCTTGCCATGAGCCTTCTCGCTTATATATGGCAGACCATCATGCGAAAAACCCACTTCGGGGGTACATTTTTCCGGTTTTTCACCTTTGGGACTGCCATACATAAGCGAAATATCACCGGACAGAACACGAAATCTGCCATACATAAGCGAGATATCGCTCTATTTCCCAGCGAACGGTCAGACCAAAACGTATGATGTTGGCTAGCCTGAACAATGAGGGATGGAGTCAATGGCAGACGAACTGTTTGTAGACCAAGACGAGGTCGAAGGCACGGCAAGCGGCGTTTGGAGCCGCATGCTGGCAGGTAATCGCAGGTTTGCGGAGGGCAAACCGGAACATCCGAATCGTGGCGCTGAAGCACGCGAGGCACTTGTGGACACACACGCACCGGAAGCGGCCATACTGAGCTGCTCTGATGCGCGTGTCAGCCCCGATATTATTTTCGACGCAGGCATCGGCGATCTGTTCACCGTGCGCACGGCAGGGCAGGTCATAGACGATGCTGTGATCGCCTCTTTGGAATACGCGGTGGACGTGCTCGGCGTGCGCCTTTTGGTGGTACTCGGCCATCAGAATTGCGGCGCGATCAAGCAGGCATGCAAGGAATACGAGGCGCTGCTGCACGAGCTGACCGCCGACGCGGAGGATTCGCTGATGGCCGCCGACAGCATTTCCGACATCGACGAACGCATCTGCGATTCGGATTCGATCATGATGCGCACGGTCGGTTTTTCGATTTGGCAGGCGCACGAATCGGAACTGGAATCGGCGGAGGATTTCGAGCGCGTGCACATCGCACGCACCATCGAACAGCTGGTGGAACGTTCCGAAGTGATCCAGCGCGCGCTGGCCGAGGATCGGCTGATGATCACGGGCGCACGCTACCAGCTCGATTCCGGCAAGGTGGAAGTGCTGAGCTTCTGACGATTTTCCGGAAAAAGACGGCTTCCGGATCCGTTGCGTCGCGCTGTTTTGACATGCCGTTGCTTTAGATTGGAATCATGTCGCTTGGTTTGAACATCCTTCTGATTTTCATTTTCCTGCTGCTCGGTTCCGTGTTCGCCGGCACCGAACTGGCGCTGGTCAGCCTGCGCGGATCGCAGATCGACCAGATGGAACAGGAGGATGCGCGCGGCAAGCGTGTGGCGCAGATCGCACGCGACCCGAACACGTTCCTGTCCACCGTGCAGATCGGCGTGACGCTGTGCGGCTTCCTGTCCGCGTCGTTCGGCGAATCCTCAATCGCCCCGTATATCGTGCCGGTCATCGAAGACTGGGGTGTGCCGCATAACGTCGCCGCTCCCCTGACCACCATCGCGTTGACGCTGATCATCTCGTATTGCTCTATCGTCATTTCCGAACTGGTGCCGAAGCGTATCGCCATGCAACGCAACGAGCAGATCGCGCGTGCCGTGGTGCCGGCCATCCATGTGTTCGCCAAAGTGTGCAAGCCGATCATCTGGCTGATCGGCAAGAACACGAACGGCATCGTGCGGCTGCTCGGCTTCGATCCGAACGAAACCGACAGCGAGGTGTCCGACGACGAACTGCGCGTGCTCGTCAACACCAACACCAACCTCAGCAAGGACGAGCGCACCATCCTCGACGACGTGTTCGACGCATCCGAAACCATTGTGGCGGAGGTCATGCGTCCGCGTGCCGACGTCGCGTTCCTGGACGGCTCCATGCCGATTGCGGAAGCCGCCGCGTACGTGCGTGAAATGCCGTATTCGCGTTACCCCGTCACCGGCAAGGATTTCGATGACGTGCTCGGCTTCGTGCACGTGCGCGACCTGCTCGACATCCGCGATCCGAAGGCGAGAACCGTTGCCGACGTGACGCGTGAGGGCATTTCCCTGCCGGGCACGTCGAAGCTGCTGCCAAGCCTTGAGCTGCTGCGCAAACGAGGCATTCACCTGGCCGTGGTAATCGACGAATACGGCGGCACCGACGGCATCGTCACGTTGGAAGACATGACCGAGGAATTGGTCGGCGACATCCGCGACGAATACGACCTGCCGGAGGAAAAGGGCGGTGAACGCACAGAACGCGCCGCTTTCGTCAATGGCGTGGCCACCATCGAAGGTGGCATGACGATCGAGGATTTCGCGGATTTGACCGGCATCGAGCTGGAAGACGGCCCATACGAGACGGTTGCCGGCTATTTCCTGGCGCACACCGGCAAAATGGGCGAAGTGGGCGACGTGCTGTCATCCGATGACGGTTATGACATGGTCGTCACCGAAGTGGACGGCCGTCGTATCGAGACGCTGGAAGTGCGTCGGCACACCGCCGATGAGGACGATTCCGCGGCGGACGCCAAGTAACCCAAGCGGCCTTTTACAGCACCACCTGCCGGTTGATGTCGCGGCGCAACTGCCTCCATTGCGGCAGATAGGCGCTCATACGCCTTTGAAAGCCCTCTCCGTGGCCGTTCTCCCACAGGTGGGTCATCTCATGCACCAGCACGTATTCGAGGAATCTAGGGGCCATTAAACCAAGCTGCAGGTTAAGTCGGATACGTCCGGTCTTCGGCGTGCACGATCCCCAACGCGAACTCATCAGACGCAACGTGATATGCGTCGGCGTACGGCCAACGATCGAGCCCCATTTGGCAAGCAACACAGGCAATTGCGATTCGATGTTGCGTTGAGCCCGCGCCTTGGCCTCGTCCGTCCATACGAAAGCGGGCGGGTTGGCGGAAGCGCCAGTATCGCCAATATTGCCGTTTTGCGCACGCTGCGCGTTGAGTTGCGCGTCTCTGGCCTGCCGCATGCTGCGTTGCGCCCGTTCGATCCACGGCTTGCGTTCCGTTACAAACCGTTCGATAGCGCTTTGCGACATTCGTTGCGGCGCGGAGATGACGATATCCGCGTTCGGCGGTTTGATGCGCAGGTACATGTTTTTGATGGGTTTGCGCACGATGGCCACCCGCATGCCGGCGATGCTCGCCGTCGTTTCGGAAATCACGCGATTGCGGTTGCGATGCCCCACTCCCCTGCCGTAACGGCCGTTACCGCCGTTGCGGCCGTTACCGCCGTTGCGGCCGTTACCGCCGTTGCGCTGCCCATATGTCATGCCTGCATTATGCCACGACACGCCGATGACACGGCGGCACTTGACTTTCCCTGTGATTCAAGTATCATTTCAATTCGTTGTGTTCAAGACACAGCAAGTTGGGCCCGTAGCTCAGGTGGTTAGAGCGCATCCCTGATAAGGATGAGGTCGGAGGTTCAAGTCCTCCCGGGCCCACGTAGATGGTAAGGAAGCGGCACAGCCGCTTTTTTCACCTATGGGGCTATAGCGCAGCTGGTAGCGCATCTGCTTTGCAAGCAGAGGGTCGCCGGTTCGAACCCGGCTAGCTCCACGGGGCTATGGCGCAGCTGGTAGCGCATCTCCATGGCATGGAGAGGGTCAGGGGTTCGAATCCCCTTAGCTCCACAGAATTGAAGGCTTCCGAGTAATCGGAAGCCTTTTTCGTATTCAGCCTCTTGTCGACCATCCAACGGACGCGATCGCCCGCAAACCAAATAAAACGGCCGCCTGCATACCCGCAAGCGGCCGGAATCATCAAATCAATAGGGGAGTGACACCACGAATCGCAACTAGTTGCGGGCCGCGTTCTGCTTGGACAGCTCGTCACGAATCTGCTGCAGCAGCTGGACGGTCTGCTCTTCGGCAGACGGCTCTTCAGCGGCCTTTTCCTCGGCTTCCTTCTGCTCGGCAAGCTTGGTCTTGGCAAGCAGCGCTTCGGTCATGTCGCGGAACTTGTTAATCGGCACCAGAATGCAGAAATAAACGGCGGCCGCGATAATCAGGAAATTCAGAATCGCGCCCAGCACAGCGCCGAACGAGACGGTCGCGCCGTTGAACGTGATCGCCAGCAGGCCGTCCATATTCGGCTTGCCGAAAATCATGGCGATGAACGGGTTGATCACGCTGTTCACGATCGAATTGACCACGGTGGTGACGGCACCGCCCATGACGACACCGACGGCCATGTCGATCATATTGCCGCGTGCGATGAATTTCTTGAATCCTTCGAACATTTTTGCTCCTGTTCTGCATTCGCGATTCCGTGAATCGCGTCAATGGACAAGTCTCTCTTTGGACGTGTCTCTCTTGCATGCCCGAATCCATCCTATATCCGCACGCTCCAGCCAAATCTTGAGCAATATCTTGTGCGTCTCACAATCAAGCACATAGAATGAAACCGCCGTATTGATAACCCAACTATCCCGAAGGGGAAAAATATGCTCACTGATGAGTACGTCAAGCGCGTGTACGCGCAGGTCGAGAAGCGCGATGGCGACCAGCCGGAGTTCCTGCAGGCCGTTCGCGAGGTCTTCGAAAGCCTCGAGCCGGTTGTTGAGAAGCACCCGGAATATGAGAAGGCGGGCGTGCTCGAGCGCCTCGTCGAGCCGGAGCGCGTGGTGAAGTTCCGCGTCGCCTGGACGGACGATGAGGGCAAGGTGCAGGTCAACCGCGGTTACCGCATCCAGTTCAACTCCGCGATCGGCCCGTACAAGGGCGGTCTGCGTTTCCACCCGAGCGTGAACGAGGGCGTCATCAAGTTCCTTGGCTTCGAGCAGATTCTCAAGAACTCCCTGACCAGCCTGCCGATGGGCGGCGGCAAGGGCGGCTCCGACTTCGATCCGAAGGGCAAGTCCGATGCCGAAGTCATGCGTTTCTGCCAGGCGTTCATGACCGAGCTGTGCCGTCACATCGGCCAGTTCACCGACGTTCCGGCCGGCGACATCAACGTCGGCGCCCGTGAGATCGGCTACCTGTTCGGCCAGTACAAGCGCATCCGCGACGAATACTCCGGCGTGCTCACCGGCAAGGGCCTCGAATTCGGCGGCTCCCTGGCTCGCACCGAGGCTACCGGCTACGGCCTGTGCTACTACACCCAGGAAGCCCTGCGCGTCCTGAAGAACGATTCCTTCGAAGGCAAGACCGTCGTCATCTCCGGCTCCGGCAACGTGGCCATCTTCGCCACCGAGAAGGCCCAGGCCCTCGGCGCGAAGGTCGTCACCGCCTCCGATTCCAACGGCTACGTCTACGATCCGGACGGCATCAAGCTCGACATCGTCAAGGACATCAAGCTCGGCCACCGCGGCCGCATCAAGGAGTACGCGGAGCGTGTTCCGGGTGCCGAATACCACGAGGGCTGCAAGGGCGTGTGGACCGTGCCGTGCGACATCGCGCTGCCGTGCGCCACCCAGAACGAAATCGATGAGGAGTCCGCCAAGGCCCTCGTCGCCAACGGCTGCAAGGTCGTGTGCGAAGGCGCCAACATGCCGTCCACCCCGGAGGCAATCGCCGTCTATCAGGACAACGGCCTGCTGTACGGCCCGGCAAAAGCCGCCAACGCAGGTGGCGTGGCTGTGTCCGGCCTTGAGATGAGCCAGAACTCCTACCGCCTTTCCTGGACGTTCGAAGAGGTGGACAACAAGCTCAAGTCCATCATGGAGAACATCGTCGCCAATTCCCTGGCCGCCGCCAAGGAGTACGGCCATGAGGGCGATCTGATGCTCGGCGCCAACGCCGCCGGCTTCGTCAAGGTCGCCAACGCCATGGTCGCCCAGGGCGTGCTCTGATCGTCTTTCACAATCCGTTTCAACGGTCCGTGCGATTCGTTCGCACGGACCGTTTTCATATGCGTTACGGCATAACGCGCAACGCAGTATGACGATTGCATAAAAGCGACCGCATAATCGCGATTACATAAGAAAAGACGGCGCCTCCCGAAGTAGGGAAGCGCCGTCTTCTTATGTTGCACGAACGGCTTACGTTGCGCAAGCGCCGTACGAACGCCGTATGACGAATCGATCAGTCGTCGCCGAGCGTCACGTGGATGCCGCCGACCAGCGTGCTCACCACGTTGTACAGCAGCGTGAGAATCACCACCAGCACGGTGAACAGCACCACTTCGATGATGGAGAAGATGGTGACCGCGCTCAGCACGGTGCTCAGCGAAAGCACGTTGGCAAGGTCGAATCCGCCGGCGTCAAGACCGGTGGAGGACACGATCTGCGTCACCTGATCAAACACGCCGACCACGTTCAGCAGCAGCCACAGCAGCGTCACCGCGACGATCTGGATGATGCCTCCCGCGATGGAAAGCATGAACGCCACCTTGGCCGCGGACCATGCGTCGATGCGGGTCAGGGACAGGCTCATGCGGCGGGCGCGAGGCGCGCCACGACGCGCTTTTTCACGAACCTTCACACCGCCGGACGCGGCGGCCATGTTCTCATGCGCCTGAGACTGTTCCGTACCGCTCAACGGCTGGCTGGATGCGGAACGGGCCACGCGTGGGGCCTGCGCCCCTGCCTGCGCCTGATGGCTTTCATTGTTCTCGCTCATCGTTGCTCCTTGCAGAATCTTGCCTACTTCTAGCCGAGGCTACCAGTTTTCGCAGACGATTCCCCGCCTGTGTCTCAGGCCTCTACATTCTCGCCATCGCCGGCATCGGAAGTGGCTTCCGTACCGGTTTCAGCGGAGTTTTCAGTAGTGGTTTCGGCTTGCGATTGCGCGGCTGCGTCGTTCTGGACTGCTCCGTTTTCCGCGGCGGCTTGCTCGGCGTCATCCTCGTCGGTCTCCTCGTTGCGTGCTATGGAGATGATTTCGTCGTTCTTGTCAGGCTTGGCGAGCGTCACACCCTGGGTGGTACGTCCGGTGCGCTTGACTTCGGCGACGTTGGAGCGGATGACCTTGCCGGACTTCATGATGGCCATGATCTGGTCGGATTCCTCCACGATCACGGCACCCACCAGGGAGCCACGGCCTTCGGCGAGCTGCACGGCCTTGACGCCGTAGCCGTTACGGCCCTGCAGACGGTATTCGCTGATGGCGGTGCGCTTGGCGAAGCCCTCGTTGGTGACCACGAGCAGATCCCTGTCGGAATCGCCCTGCACCACATCCATGGCCAAAAGCTCGTCGCCGTCGCGGAACTTCATGCCCTGCACACCGGCGGTCTGGCGGCCCATCGGGCGCAGCTGCTCGTCGTTGGCTTCGAACTTCAGGCTCATGCCATGCTTGGAGACGAGGATGATGTCGTCGTCGGCGTTGCACAGCGCGGCACCGATCAGCTCGTCGGCGTTCTCGCCGTTCTCGTCGGTCATGAGTCGTACCGCGATCAGACCACCCTGACGCGGGGAGTCGTATTCGGCGAGCGCGGTCTTCTTGACCTTGCCGGAACGGGTGGCGAGCACCAAGTACTTGGCCACGTCGTAGTTCGGAATCGACAGCACGGTCTGGATCGTCTCGTCCGGGCCGAACTGCAGCAGGTTCGCCACGTGCTGTCCCTTGGAATCGCGGGAGCCTTCCGGCAGCTCGTATGCCTTCAGACGGTACACGCGGCCCTTGTTGGTGAAGAACAGCAGCCAGTTGTGCGTGCTGGTCAGGAAGAAGTGGTCCACCACGTCGTCCTCGCGCAGCTTGGCGCCCTTGATGCCCTTGCCGCCGCGGTGCTGCGCGCGGTATTCGTCGGCCTTGGTGCGCTTGATGAAACCGGAGTGGGTCACGGTGACGACCACGTTTTCTTCGGCGATCAGGTCTTCGACGTTCATCTCGCCGGAGTACGGCAGAATCTTGGTACGGCGTTCGTCGCCATACTTGGCGACGATTTCGTCCAGCTCGTCGCCGACGATCTTGCGCTGGCGTTCCGGCTTGGCGAGGATGTCGTTGTAGTCGGCGATCTTGCGCATGAGCTCGTTGTGCTCGTCGAGGATCTTCTGACGTTCCAGGGCGGCCAGTCGGCGCAGCTGCATGGCGAGGATGGCGTCGGCCTGCACCTCGTCCACGTCAAGCAGGTCCATAAGGCCCGTGCGGGCGGTCTCCGCGGACTCGGAGGCACGGATGAGGGCGATGACCTCATCGATCATGTCAAGGGCCTTCAGATAGCCCTGCAGGATGTGGTCGCGTTCCTCGGCCTCGCGCTTGAGGTAGGCGGTACGGCGTGCGATGACTTCGAGCTGGTGGTTTACCCAATGACGGATGAACGCATCCAGGGACAGCGTGCGCGGCACACCGTCGACCAGTGCCAGCATGTTCGCGCCGAAGGTCTGCTGCAGCTGGGAATGCTTGTACAGGTTGTTGAGCACGACCTTCGGCACGGCGTCGCGCTTGAGCACGAGCACGAGGCGCTGGCCAGTACGGCCGGAGGTTTCGTCGCGCATGTCGGCGATGCCTTGGATCTTGCCGTCGCGCACCGCTTCGCGGATGGACACGACCAGACGATCCGGGTTGACCTGGTACGGCAGTTCGGTGATCACGAGGCACATGCGGCCCTTGATCTCCTCGGTGTTCACCACGGCTCGCATGGTGATGAGGCCACGGCCGGTACGGTACGCCTGTTCGATGCCCTTATGGCCGAGAATCGTGGCGCCGGTAGGGAAGTCCGGTCCCTTGATGATGCGGATCAGGTTGTCGAGCAGTTCCTCACGGCTCGCGTCCGGATGGTCGAGCGCCCAATGCACGCCTTCTGCCACCTCGCGCATGTTGTGCGGAGGAATGTTGGTCGCCATGCCGACGGCGATGCCGGACGAGCCGTTGCACAGCAGGTTCGGGAAGCGGGCCGGCAGCACGGTCGGCTCCTGCGTCTTGCCATCGTAGTTCGGCAGGAAATCGACGGTGTCCTTGTCGATGTCACGCACCATTTCCATGGCGAGCGGCGCCATACGGCATTCCGTGTAACGCATTGCGGCTGCCGGGTCGTCGCCGGGGGAGCCGAAGTTGCCCTGGCCGTCGACGAGCGTGTATCGCATCGACCACGACTGCGCCATACGCACCAACGTGTCGTAGATGGCGGAATCGCCGTGCGGATGGTACTTGCCCATGACTTCGCCGACGACGCGTGCGCACTTGGAGTAGCCGCGGTCGGGGCGGTAGCCGCCGTCGTACATCGCGTAGATCACGCGGCGGTGCACCGGCTTCATGCCGTCTCGCACGTCCGGAAGGGCACGATCGACGATGACGGACATGGCGTACGCCAGGTAGGATTCGCGCATTTCCTGCTGCAGATCCTTCTTCTGGACGCGTTCGCCGACCATCAGGCCGTAATCGGTGTTGTCGGCCTCCTGCGGGCTCAACGGTTCCATGGAGCCGTCAGGCACGAACTGGCCGTCTTCGTTGCTGTTGTTTTCGTCTGCCAATTTCTAATCCTTGCTTTGAAGTCCTGCGAAACCCTACGCGTTTACGCGTCGATCCAGCTGACGTTGCGTGCGTTGCGCTGGATGAACAGACGACGTGGTTCGACTTCGTCGCCCATGAGCATGGAGAAGGTCTCGTCGGCCGCGGCCGCGTCTTCGATCTGCACCTGCTTCAGAATGCGATGGTCAGGATCCATGGTGGTCTCCCACAGTTCCTGGTAGCTCATCTCGCCCAGACCCTTGTAGCGCTGGATGCCTTCGCCCTTCGGCAGCTGGCGGCCCGCGGCCTTGCCTTCGGCGAGCACGCGGTCGCGTTCGGCGTCGGTGTACACGAAGTCGTGCGGGCCCTTGGTCCACTTGAGGCGGTACAGCGGCGGCATGGCCACGTACACGTAGCCGGCGGTGATCATCGGACGCATGTAGCGGAAGAACAGCGTCAGGTTCAGGGTTGCGATATGCGCGCCGTCCACATCTGCATCGGCCATGATGATGACCTTGTGGTAGCGCACCTTGTTGAGGTCGAAGTCCTCGCCGTAGCCGCCGCCGACGGCGGTGATCAGCGATTCGATGGTGTCCGACTTCATCATGCGGTCCAGGCTTGCGCGCTCGGTGTTGAGGATCTTGCCTCGCAGAGGCAGGATGGCCTGCGTGATCGGGTTGCGTCCCTGGATGGCGGAGCCGCCTGCGGAATCACCCTCCACGATGAACAGCTCGCATTCTTCGGGGTTGTTGGACTGGCAGTCCTTGAGCTTGTCCGGCATGCCGGCCGATTCGAAGATCGACTTGCGGCGGGTGTTCTCACGTGCCTTCTTGGCGGCCAGACGCGCACGGGAGGCCTCGATGGCCTTCTGGATGATGTTCTTGGCCTCGTTCGGGTGGGCGTCGAACCAGTCGCCGAGCTTGTCGGTCATGACGCGCTGCACGAAGGTCTTCGCTTCGGAGTTGCCGAGCTTGGTCTTGGTCTGGCCTTCGAACTGCGGGTTGGTGAGCTTGACGGACACGACGGCGGTCAGGCCTTCGCGCACGTCGTCGCCGGACAGGTTCTCGTCCTTGTCCTTGAGGATGTTCTTCTCGCGGGCGTAACGGTTGACCAGCGAGGTCAGCGCGGCGCGGAAGCCTTCCTCATGGGTGCCGCCTTCGGTGGTGGAGATGGTGTTGGCGAAGGTGTGCACGGCTTCGGAATACGCGGTGGTCCACTGCATGGCGATTTCCGCGGAGATGCCGATCTTCAGGTCCTCGGCCTCGAAGTCGATGACGTCCGGTTCGACCGGGGTGGCCTTGCGGGACTTCACCAGGTAGTCGACGTAGTCCTTGATGCCGTCGTTGTACTGGTAGGTGACGGTCTGGAACTTGTCTTCGGTTTCGGATTCCTCGCCGGAAACCTCGTCGCCGGCCTGGTCGGGCTCGCGCAGGTCGGTCAGGGAGATCTTCAGGCCCTTGTTCAGGAACGCCATCTGCTGGAAGCGGTTGCGCAGGATCTCGAAATCGTAGGTGGTGGTTTCGAAGATCTTGCCGTCGGCCCAGAAGGTCACGGAAGTGCCGGTGGATTCGCCTTCCTCCATCGGCTTGCCCTTGAGCAGACGCGCGGTCGGCTTCTGGTCGATGTAGGTCTGGGTCCAGTGGAAGCCCTGACGGCGCACTTCGATGTCCACGCGGGTGGACAGCGCGTTCACCACGGAGATGCCCACGCCGTGCAGGCCGCCGGAGACCGCGTAGCCGCCGCCACCGAACTTGCCGCCAGCGTGCAGCTTGGTCATCACGGTTTCGACACCGGAGATGCCTTCGCCCGGCACTTCGTCGACCGGGATGCCTCGGCCGTCGTCCACCACGCGCACGCCGCCGTCCGGCAGAATCGTCACTTCGATGTGCGACGCGTAGCCGGCAAGCGCCTCGTCGACGGAGTTGTCGACGATCTCATACACCAGATGGTGCAGGCCGCGAGGGCCGGTGGAGCCGATATACATGCCCGGGCGGATACGCACCGCCTCAAGGCCTTCCAGCACCCTCAGATCGGACGCGTCGTAGTGTTCCGGAGACAGCGAATCGTCAAGTTGCGCATCTTCGAGCTGGTCGTTCTGGATCTGATCCTGAATCTGATCTTCCTGCGTGTTTTCAGCTGATTCGTTCAGCGAATCCGCATCAAGGTCTGCCACAGAGATTCCTTCCTGCATTTTTCCCGCCGTCAAGGGTCATTTCCGCAGGTGATACCACCTAGAACGCAAATAAAGGCCCCTTCTAGGCGTTTACATACACTGCTGGATATTCTACTCATGGAGGGGGACAGCGCGCTATAGACATTTGTCCTTGGAATTCAACGGTTTCCAACGGCTTCGGCATGGTTCCGAACGCGTCCGACAAGCCGGAAAACCTCCGTAAACCCCGTCGCAACGGCCTGTTTCACGCGCGCCACAATCGATCTCTCCTGTCAGAGAGGTCGATTGTAAGTCGACTTCGCAATAGCCCTCAGTAGCGAATCTTCCTTGAGATACGCCCACGGCTGAACCCTTGGCTCTGCGGGCCGGTGACCCTCACCTCATTGATGGTCAGACCTTCGAGTTTCCTGCGGATGGTGTCCGTCAGCAACGGCGTCATATACGACAGGGTGGTGGTCCAGGCCGGGCTGTCGCAACGTATCGTCAGCACGCCGTCTCGCAGGCTGGCGGGGTAGGAGTGCTTCGCGTTCTCCACGCCCACCACCTGGTCCCAATGGTCGCGCATCTGCGCCATTTTGAGGTGGGGCATCCATGCGCCGTTCGATGCCAGCAGATTGAACAGGCTGCCGACGGTTTCCGGATCGCGTCCGGGTTTACCGAAGCTTTCCCACGCCTTGCGCGCGCGTTCCTCGCGTTCCTTGAGCCGCCCGGCACGGTCGCTGATGCGGTCGAACACTTCGGCCGGCAGTTTGCGTTGGTCGAGGTTCAGCAGTTCGCAGATTGGTGGTTTCGGCATTAGGATTCGGCCTCGATTCCTTGCGATTGCGCGCCACGTCCGGCGGCAAGCATGGCCGCCATCGCCGCGATATCGCCGTCCGTCTCCTGCGATTGCGCACGCAGCGCGGCAACGTCGATGACATGCGCCTTGCCTTGCGGAATATCGCTTGCCGCGGCAACGGTGATCAGCACCTGGTCCTGCCGTCGCGCGAAGTCGAGGATCTGCCCGCGACGGGACTCGTCGAGCTGGGCGAACACATCGTCGAGGATCACGATCGGCTTGACGTCGCGCTGCGCCGAAACCACTTCGTACAGCGCCATTTTCAAGGCCAACGCCATCGTCCACATCTCGCCGTTCGAAGCGAATTCGCGGGCTGGCATGTCGTTGAGCCGCAATGTCAGATCATCGCGCTGCGGTCCGATCAGATTCTGCCCACGGGCCACTTCGCCGGGGTAGATGCGTTGGAAATGACGGCTGATTTCCGCGGCCGGCTCGTCGAACAGAAGCACCTCGTCGAAGGACGGCTCATACACCAGGTCGGCCTGTTCCTCTTCGCCCGCCAGCGAAGCATAGATGCGGGTGAACGGCTCGCGCAGCAGTCCGATCACATCGTTCCGGTCCTTGGTCAATTGCACGCCGAGGGCGATGAATTGGCCGGTCCACACTTCCAGACCGCTCAGCACGGCCTGACGCCCGTATTCGGGATCGATGCCGGAACCGTCAGACAGCTGTTTGAGCAATGCGGCACGCTGTTTGGCAACGTGCGTGAACTGTTGCAACGACTGCGCATAACGGGGCAACAGCAGCGAAGCCGCCTGGTTAAGGAAGTTCCGTCGGGTGGCCGGATCGCCAGACACCAACCGCTGGTCTTCGGGGGTAAAGGACACGGAGGGGACCAAACCCACGATATCCCTCATATATTGCGATTTTCCGCCGTCCACGCGCGCCCTGTTGGCGCCTCGCGCGGCGATGGTAATCTCATATGTGCGCTGTTCGCCCGCATCTTCGACGTTGGCCCGGACAGTGGCGGAAGGGTGGCCTTTTTCGACCAGCGGCAGCGATGACGAGGTGCGGTGGCTGGAGCCGGTGGACAGCACTTCCACGGCTTCCACAATATTGGTTTTCCCTAGGCCGTTCGAGCCTTGGAGAATGTTGATTCCCGGTTCGAAATCAAGCACGCAATGGTCCCATGACCGGTAATGGTCGAGCGCGAGACGAGAGATATGCATGAAAACCGGGATTCCTTGAAGGCGATGGCATGGTGGCCCGGACGGGAACTTGCCGTCCGGGCCACAGGTGGAACGAAATCAGTTGTTGAAGCGCATCGGAACGAGCAGGTAACGGTAGTCCATGGATTCGTCGGAATCCGCTTCCTGCTGGCCGTTGAATTCCACGGGCTTGACCGCGGTGGTCATCTTCATGCGCACGAACGGCTCGCTGATGGCGCTCAGGCCGTCGACCAGATAGGAGGGGTTGAACGCCACGGTGATGTCCTCGCCGTCCATGTCGATGTCGAGAATCTCCTTCGCCTGTGCTTCGTCGGCGGTGCCGGCCGACAGCGTCAGCTCCTGGCCAGAGAAGACCATACGGATCGGGGCGTTGCGTTCGGCGACCAGCGAAACGCGCTTGATGGCGTCGATGAGGGCCTGCTTGTTGATGACGGCATGAATCGGGTATTCATCGGCATACAGGCGGTCAACGGCCGGGAATTCGCCGTCGATGAGCTGGGAGGTGGACACGCGGCCGGCGTTCTCGAAGCCCAGCAGGGACGGGTTGTCCGCATCGAAATCGATGGTGACGTTCTGATGCTCGTCCAGCGAACGCGCCATGTCGCGCAGCAGCGAGCCACGGACCAAAGCGGTGGTGCTGATGGTCGCATCCTCCGGCGTCCAGGTGAAGCTGGAACGGGCCAGACGGAAACGGTCGGTGGAGCTCATGATGACCTTGTCGCCCTGGAACTGGACGCGGATGCCGGTGAGCACCGGACGGTTCTCCTCACGGGAGACCGCGACGGACGCCTGGTTGACGGCCTGAGCGAAGGTGGGGGAGTCCACCTGACCCAGTTTCGTCGGCACCACGGGCAGATCCGGATATTCGCTTTCCGGCATGAGCTGCATGGTGAAGGTCGACTTGCCCGACGTGATGGTCATCGTGGAACCATCAGTGGAAAGATAGGTTTTCGCAGCGGGCAGCGACTTGGTGATGTCGGCAAGCAGTTTGCCCAGCACCAGAACGCTACCGGCCTCATCCACGCCGGCTTCGATGTGGTGGCGTGCGGAAATGGCGTAGTTGAAGGCGGAAAGCTGGAGTGTGCCGTCAATGGCTTCCAGACGGATGCCCGCCAGAATCGGGGTTGCGGGACGTGCGTCGATGACACGTGTGGTCCATGCCACGGCATCGGCAAGAGCTTGGGAATTGACTTCGACTTTCATGGGGTATTCCTCGTTTCGTTCGATTCACATGCCATTCTAGCGATAAGAGCAACGACGACGAAAGCGTGGGGAATTCCCCGCATTACGAGAATGACGATGAAAGTAAGAAAAACGTACTTTCGTAATAATAAGCCCTGTGGATAGTGTGGATAAGCTCGTTCAGCCCAAGCGCAGCAACGTCTCAGTACGAGGCGACATCTGTGGATAACTTCTGAGTCGAATGTGGATAAGAGCATGGGTTATCCACAGGCTCATGGCCGCGCAAAACTTATCCACAATTCACTGTGAATAATCCACGAGCCATCCACTGCCGTTTTCCGTGTTTCCAACGGCTTTTCCACAGACCTTTCCCCGAAATGTGGATATGTATGTGGAAAACTCGATGTACAAGAAATTCTGTCCGGGCGTGTCACGCGGATAGTAAAAAGGCTGGTAAATAATTTACCAGCCTAAGGAAAACCGTTGGAAATACGCCGTTTGCTGCAGTTGCTTCCGTTACTTGTCGTTGGAACGCTGCTTGAGCTGCAGAGTCAACTCGGTCACGTAGTTGTAGATCTCCTGCTTCTCCTGCATCTCGTCGTTGATGCGCGTATACGCGTGCATCACGGTGGTGTGGTCCTTGCCACCGAAGACCAGGCCGATGTCGTTGAGGCTCATGCTGGTCAGCTCGCGTACCAGATACATGGCGATCTGGCGTGCCAGCGCGATCTTCTTGGTACGCGAACGGCCGACGATGTCGTCGAACGTCAAATAGAAGTACTTGGCCACCTGCGTGATGATGTCCGCGGGCTTGATTTCCACGTCGGTGGTGAAGAAGTCCTGCAAAGTCTGCTCCGCAAGGGCTTTGGTGACCGGCTGGTTGCTCAGCGACGCCATGGCGGTCACACGGTTCAGCGCGCCTTCCAGCTCGCGGATGTTCTCGGTGAACCGTTCCGCGATCAGGTTGAACACGTCGTTGGGAATATTGGAGCCGTTCATGGTGGCGATCATGCGCAGAATGGCGATTCGCGTCTCCAGATCCGGCGGTTTGACGTCCACGGTCAGGCCCGATTCGAAGCGGGAGATCAGACGTTCGTTGAAGCCCTGCAGGTCCTTCGGCGGCACATCGGAGGCGATCACGATGCGCTTGTTGGCCTGATGCAGGGTGTTGAACGTGTGGAAGAACTGCTCAAGGGTCGCGTCCTTGCCGCTCAGGAACTGGATATCGTCGATGAGCAGCACGTCGACCTCGCGGTAGCGGCGGTTGAATTCCTTGATCTGGCCGGAACTTTGGTTCGTATCGGCCAGAGCCTCGATGAATTCGTTGGTGAATTCCTCACTGGTGACGTAGCGGACCTTCAGATTGGGGTCCTTGACCAGCGCGTAGTTGCCGATGGCGTTCAGCAAATGGGTTTTGCCCAGGCCGGAGCCTCCGTAGATACACAACGGATTGAAATCATGGCCGGAACCCTCCGCCACGGCCAGCGCCACGGTACGTGCGAAACGGTTGGAATCGCCGGGCACGAAGGTGTCGAAGGTGGCGTTCTTGTTCAAATGCGTTTCGGGGTCGAGCAGCGGCCTGTTCTGGCCGCTCTGGAAATGGTCCTGTTCCGGCGGCATCGTCGCGGGAATCGGCAACTGGCCTTGCATCGTCTCGTTCGCAGGGGATTTCGCCGGCGATTTCGCGGGGGAGAAGCGCGGATAGGTTTCCTCCGGCTGTTCCTCCGTTTTCGGCTTCATTTCAACGATTTTGAAGGCGGGGAAGATGTCCTGTTCGGCGGATTCGCGCAACGCCTCCATCAACGGCTTGTTCAATTCGGTCTGCAAAGCCTGCTGAGCCGCCTCACTGGGCACGCACAGCATGATGGTCGGACCCCACATGCCTTCGGGATAGACGTTCTCCAGCCAGCTTTTGTCGCGTACGGACAGCGACGGATTCTGGTGCAGCAGGGCCAAAGCGTCGGACCACACCCCACGAGCCTGCTCGAGAGGATCTGTTGTCGTGTTATCAGCCACGGATAATCCTTTCTCGACAGACGTACCACTGATGTGCAACTGTATATTTGTACTCTCTTTTCCCCGAGTTATCCACCGGCATGCGTGTTGAAAAGATTGAAATGTGAATAACATTGTTGTAGTTTGTGGATAACTTTTGTGGGGAATTCGGCGGAATCGCAACGATTATGTGGATTGTTTTATGCGGGGAATCCCCATGAAAATGTGAAGAAAAATGGACGACGCGACAATCTGTTCAGGGGTCAGAGTAATTTAGTAGAGCTTGACTCATGAGGAGCCGTGCCTTGGCATGGCTAAAAACACCGGGAGCATTAATTATGAAGAGGACATTCCAGCCGAACAACCGCCGTCGCCACATGAAGCACGGTTTCCGTCAGCGCATGCGCACCCGCGCAGGCCGCGCTCTGATCAACCGTCGCCGCGCCAAGGGCCGCAAGTCCCTCGCTGCCTGATTTTTTAGTGGCATAGAGCGGTGGAACGGCTGAAAAGCCATCGCGATTTTGTTGCGGTGCTCAAACGCCGTCGTAGGGTATCGCGAGAAGACATCGTCGTGCATTATCTGATGCACGACGATGTCGTAACGGGCGATACAGCGACGGTGCAAGGCCGCCGTGTCGGCTTGGCCGTTTCCAAAGCTGTTGGCAACGCGGTCACGCGCAACGCCGTGAAAAGGCGTTTCCGTGTGCTTGCACGAAAGTACGAATCACTATTACCTGAATCCTGCGATATCGTGTTGCGTGCCAAGCCAAGTGCCGCACGTGCCGATTTCCTGTCGCTTGAGCAGCAGATGGCATCGTGTTTCGAAGCGGTGAAACGTAAAACCGCTTCCCGGCAATGAGCAAGGGGCATCATCGCAATTGGATGGTGCGGCTCATCCGCTGGTATCAGAAACATATTTCCGCCCATACCGCACCTCGATGCCGGTATTATCCCAGCTGCTCCAATTATGCGATTCAGGCGATTGAACGATTTGGCTGCCTTAAAGGTGGTCTTCTTGCGTTATTACGCCTTCTTCGTTGCAACCAGTGGAACCGTGGAGGAATCGACGACGTTCCACAGCTCTATTCCTTGTTTTACAGATGTTCGTGGTCGAAGGCACACGAGGAGCCTCGTCTCACGCCTCTGGATGTAGATGAACCTATAGGCGATAAGGAGAATGGCCTGTAATGAATCAAGATCAATTCCTCCTCGATAGTGGTTTCTGGGGCTGGCTGTACAAGCTCCTGTACCCCGTCGAGTGGCTCATGACGCAGATTATGGCCGGATTCCACCGATTCATGGTGATGCTGGGCATGAACGAGATCGGTTTCTCGTGGGTCATGTCCATCGTGTTCCTGGTGATTGTGGTCCAGGCGTGCGTGTTCCCGCTGTTCTACAAGTCCATGAAGGGCATGCGCAAGATGCAGGCCCAGATGGCCGTTTTGCAGCCCAAGATGCAGCGCATCCAAAACAAGTACAAGGGCAAGAACGATCCCGCCAGCAAAGAGGCTTTGCAACGCGAGATGATGAAGCTCTACCAGGACAATGACGCGAACCCGATGGGCGGCTGCACATCGATGCTGCCTATGTTCGTGCAGGGTCCTGTGTTCATGTGCATGTTCTACACCCTGTCGGCCATTCCATACATCGCCCGTGGCAAGTTCAGGAACGGTTCCGGCCTCGGTGCCTTCGACATCGCCACCGCCAAGCAGTTCACCTCCACCAACGTGTTCGGCGTGAACGTGGCCGAGAACTTCACCACCGCCGACATCCACGGCAAGATCATCATCGGCATCTTCGTGGCGTTGATGTGCTTCTGCCTGTGGCTCATGCAGTACAACAGCATGAAGCGCAACATGGCCCAGAGCGCTGCGAACAAGCAGACTGAAATGATGCAGAAGATGATGCTGTGGATGTTCCCGATCATGTACATCTTCTCCGGCGTCGCCATGCCGTTCGCAGTGCTGGTGTACTGGCTGACCAACAACATCTGCAACCTGCTGCGTTCCGTCTGGCAGATCCACGTCTTCCCGACTCCGGGATCCCCGGCCGCCGAAGCGAAGGAAAAGCGCGACCACGCCCACGAGAACGCCCGCCGCGCCAAGGCCGGTCTGCCGTCCCTCGAAGAGGAGGAGCTGCAGAAAGCCAAGAAGGCCGCGGAGGCGAAGGAAAAGAACGGCTTCCAGCGTCAGCAGCCAAGCCGCAAAAAGAAGAAGAAGAAATAACATCAAGTGTGTGTCCTGTGTTTCACGTGAAACACAGGACACACCGCTTTTGTATCGGGCGAATCGCCCATATGATACAACCCAATCAGTAGACTTTCAGTAGACTTGAAATAATACGAACCCCGCTCAAAGGAGTAAAACACCATGGCGCAGGATGCTGAGAAAACCATCGATCAGCTCAATGACGAAGCTGACATCGCTGCCGATTACCTTGAAGGATTGCTTGACATCGTCGACTACGAGGGCGATATCGAAATGGGCGTGCGCAACAACCGTCCGACCGTGCAGATCGTTGCCGACGACGACACCGACATCAAACATCTGATCGGACGCAACGGCGAAGTCGTGGACGCCCTGCAGCAGCTCACCCGACTCGCCGTACAGCAGAAGACCGGCGAGCGGTCCCACCTCATCGTGGACGTGGACGGCTATCTGAAGCGCAAGCGCCAGCGCCTGCACGACCTTGCGCTGGATGCCATCGACGAGGCGCGCGAGACTGGCGAGCCGGTGGACCTGAAGCCGATGAACTCCTTCGAACGCAAGATCATCCATGATGTGGTGCGCGAGGAAGGCATGAAGTCTCGGTCCCATGGCGAAGAACCGCATCGTTACGTCACGGTGTACGTCAAGGCTTCCGCAGCCGATGACGCCGACGAGATCGACGAAGCCTGAAATAGTTTCACGTGAAACATGAAGCGTCGCGAGTTTCTCGCGGCGCTTTTTTGATGCCTGTAGATTAGGATGGTGTGCATGAGTGATGTGAATGACGAATTGGATGGGTCGCCGATTCTTGAGGAAGTGCTTGGCGATGCATTGGGCAAGTTGAAGGTGTTTCACGTGAAACTTGCTGCGGAAGGAGAGCCGCGCGGGCTGATAGGGCCACGCGATGTCGGTATTATTTGGGAACGGCATATTCTGAACTCCGCGGCCATCGTACCGTTCATCCGTGAAGCAACGGCCAAGAGGCAATTCAAGACGGTGGCGGATATCGGCAGTGGCGGAGGATTCCCCGGTATCGTGGCGGCCGCCTGCCTGCCGGACCACCAGTTCACCTTGGTGGAACCGATGGAACGCCGTATCGAATGGCTTCATGAGTGCGTTGACGAAATGGGATTGGACAATGTCTCGATAGTGCGCTCCCGAGCCAACGCCGTAATCGAAGCCGTCCGCGGTTCGAACGGTGGCCGGAAGGGCAGGGGAGAGGATGCTGTCGATCTCGACGGAAATCCCATCCCGGTCAGGCATCCGTTTGCCGTGGTGACCTGCCGTGCGGTTGCGCCGATGACCAAACTATCCGGATGGACGCTGCCGTTGCTGGACAAAGGCGGACGGCTGGTTGCCTTGAAAGGACGATCCGCGCAGGAGGAAATCGTCAAGGCCACCAAAGAGATCTCCAAAAACGGCGGTATCCATCCCCGCGTGGTGGAGGCCGAGGTCGGTCCGGGTCTGGAACCGACGCATGTGCTGATGGTGGACAAGCGATAAGTTATCCACAAAATCGCGTGAGTTATCCACAGTATCCACAATCGCGGAAATGTGTTACGAAGCATCTTGAAGAAGCTTGGAATTACAGCGATTGTTCTGTGGATAACTTTTGGGTGGTCGGATGAGTTATCCACCAACTATCCACCGTTGTTCACAATGGTGCACATGGCCGTGAACAGGTGAAAAATCTGTCCACCCAAATGATGAAACTTGATTGTTGAATATGTATAGGAAGGCTAGTTCATGACTGGACCTGAAGAACCAGACAATTTGACGTCGATGGAATCCGCCACGGAAACCATCAAGCGAATCTTCGAAGGCTCGACATCCCCCGTAGGCGCGCAAATCGCTGATGAATCGACGCGATACAAGGCATTGGAGCATGCGGTCTGCCCGAAGCCGGCCCAAACGCGCCTGATCGCAGTCGCCAACCAGAAAGGTGGCGTCGGCAAAACCACATCCGCGGTGAACCTGTCCGCGGCCTTGGCCCGTTTCGGATGCAAGGTCCTGCTTATTGATATGGATCCGCAGGGCAACGCCTCCACGGCATTGGGTGCCCCGCACGCCTCCGGTCAGCCTTCGGTGTATGACGTCATCGAAGGGCGCAAGCGCATCGCGGAAGTCAAGTGCACGTGTCCTGATTTCGACAATCTCGACGTGGTCCCCGCATCCATCGATTTGAGTGGCGCCGAACTTGAGGTCGCCGACATGGCGGATCGCAACTCGCTGCTGAAGAACGCGGTGGACGAGTTCCTCGCCACCAGCGAAGAGCATTACGATTACGTGATCATCGACTGCCCGCCGAGCCTGGGTCTGCTGGTGATCAACGCCATGTGCGCCGTGCACGAAATGCTGATTCCGATTCAGGCCGAGTATTACGCCTTGGAAGGTTTGGGCCAGCTCATCAACACCATCGGACTGGTGCAGGAACATTACAATCCGTCGCTGCTGGTCTCCACGATGCTCATCACCATGTACGACAAGCGCACGCTGCTGAGCCGCGAAGTGCATGGGGAAGTGAAGAAGCACTATCCGACAATCGTGCTCGACACCACCATTCCGCGCACGGTGAAGATTTCCGAAGCGCCAAGCTTCAACCAAAGCGTGATCGCATACGACCCCAAGGGCATGGGTGCGATCGCGTACTGCGAAGCCGCGCTGGAAGTTTCGCGTCGTTCCGATACGGTGCTGCAGGCAATCGATGCAAGAAGGAATGAGAACTGATCATGGCAACTAAGTCGCGTTTGGGTAAAGGTCTTGGCGCACTGTTTCCTTCTCTTCCGGGGGAGCCGCAGCATCAGGAGCATGCGGCGCCTGCCGCTGCCGCCAAAGAAGTCAAGGCTTCCAAGACTGATGAGCATGTGGAATCCAAGAGCGCGTCCGCTACCGCACAGGCATCGGTGAACGCCGTGCAGGGGATGAAGCATGCTGTTTCACGTGAAACAACCAAGAAAAACCAGCATCGTCGTGCCAGCATGCCGTCGATTTCGTTGAACGAAAGCGCGCATCCCGCGGACATGTTCTTCGGCTCCACCGCTCAGCCAGCTTCCGAACAGGGCGAGCAGCAGGGGAGTGTTTCACGTGAAACCACGCCGACCGAACATAAGAAGGACGAACCGGAACTGCTTCCCGTGCAGGGTGGATATCTGGTTGAACTGCGTTTGAGCGACGTCGGTCCCAATCTGCATCAGCCACGTACCATTTTCGATGAAGACGACCTGCGCGAGCTAGCCGAATCCATCAAGGAAGTCGGCGTACTGCAGCCAATCGTCGTACGCAAGCGTCCGCAATCGCAAATCGAAGCCGCCCGCAGGGAAGCCGCAGCCAAACCGGCCGAACCGCACAACATGTTCGACGGGCGCATGGATAGCATGTACGAGCTCATCATGGGCGAACGTCGTTGGCGCGCATCGCAGATCGCCGGCCTGAAAACGATTCCGGCCATCGTCAAAACCACCGCCGATGACGACATGCTACGTGACGCACTGCTGGAAAACCTGCATCGCGTCGCGCTGAATCCACTGGAAGAGGCGGCTGCCTACCAGCAGATGATCGACGATTTCGGCCTGACGCAGGCCCAACTGTCCAAGTCGGTGTCGAAATCCCGTCCGCAAATCGCCAACACCTTGCGATTGCTCAACCTGCCGGCCGCCGTGCAAAAGAAGGTCGCATCCGGACTGCTGTCCGCGGGCCACGCGCGTGCGCTGCTGGGACTGCCGACGGAAGCGGATATGGAACAGCTGGCCACGCGCATCATCGCCGAGGGACTGTCCGTACGTAGCACCGAGGAAATCGTGTCGATGAAGGCCGCCGAAAGCGACCAGCCCAAGAAGCCGAAGGCCAGCAAGCTCAATCCGTGGGCTGGTACCCCCGTTCAGGTTGGTCTGGAGCAGCGTTTCGGCACCAAGGTCTCCATCAAGGGATCGAAGAAGCACGGGCGAATCGAAATCGTGTTCAAATCGGAAGACGATATGAAACGCATCGTCGACCTGCTTATGCAGCAGCAGAGCTGAACGAACCGAGCCAATCGAGCTCGGCGAGCGATAATGATTTGAACGATTTGAGCCTTACTTGAGCGAATCGAGATAAGCCTGCGCATCCAGCGCGGCGCGGCACCCCATGCCCGCCGCGCTGATGGCCTGCCGATAGACGCTATCCACGCAGTCTCCCGCGGCGAAAACGCCGGGTTCGCTGGTACGCGTGCTGGCACCATCGACCGTGATATAACCGGCTGAATCGACGTCTACAAGCCCGTTAAGAAAAGCAGTGGCAGGAGTGTGCCCAATCGCCATGAAAACGCCGTTAGCGGGGATTACAGAGGTCTTTTCGATGGCGGTGTTGCGCACCTCCACCTCCTGCACGCCGTTCTCGTCGCCGCGAATCTTCTGCACCACAGCGTCAAGCATGAAATCGATTTTCGGATTGCGTTGCGCACGCTCCACCATGATGCGGGAAGCACGGAACGTGGAACGCCTATGAATAAGGGTGACGGACGAGCCGAAACGGGACAGGAAATCAGCTTCTTCGAAAGCGCTGTCGCCGCCGCCGACCACCACAATCGGCTTGTTGCGGAAGAAGAAACCATCGCAGGTGGCGCAGTAGGATACACCTTTGCCTGCGTATTCCGTCTCGCCTGGCACGCCCAGCTTACGATAGTTTGAGCCTGTTGCGATGACCAGCGCGCGTGCGTCGTACACGTCGCCGCCGTCAAGGGTGACGGTTTTGATGCCGGAATCGGCATTCGAAGCAACCGAAACAACATCGTCCCAAACGATATGCGTGCCGAACCGTTCCGCCTGCTTGCGCATATTGTCCATCAGATCCGGACCCATGATGCCATCGGGAAAGCCTGGGAAATTCTCCACTTCGGTGGTGTTGACCAACTGGCCGCCGGGCGTCAGCGCGCCGGCGACGACCAGCGGCTCGAAGCCGGCGCGGCCAAGATAGATCGCGGCAGTATAGCCAGCCGGGCCGGAACCGATAATCACCACATCACGCATATCACTCATGGTTGCTACTGTAATGCAGTTTCCACGACGGTTGCGGGCGGTTTTGCAGATGGCGTTCAAAAAGCGTTCAAAAAGGCGTTCAAAAAAGTCAGCTATCCGTCACGTTGTTTCACGTGAAACAAAAAGAGGGTGTGCGGAACAATCCGCACACCCTCCTTGTCTGCCGATGCGTCAGAAAATCTGCACTGAATCGATGTACAGTTGGTTGCCGGGAAGGCTGTCGAACGGCACCCACAAGAGGATGTCCTGGGTCTCCACGGCCTTGTTGAACTTGATTTCGGTGGTGCCGCTGGCGTCGAACTCGAACTGGGCGACCTGTTCACCCTGGTTCGGGCTGGACTTGGCGTTCACGCGAATGTAGCCCTGGCCGCCGGAAGAACGGATCTTGATGACCATGCGATACGCTTTCTGGGGCTGGCTGAGGTGGAGGTAATAACCGTAACCTTGTTGTCCGTCCGGATTGGACAGGAACTGGCGGTTGTCGATCTCATACGGAGTCGTGTTCTCCGGCATCTTTGGCTCCGGAACCTTCCGCACCTTCTTATCCGAAGTCACCACCTTGTCGACGTCCTTCTTGGCGGAATGGCTCTTCTTCGTGGTTTTCTTCGGCTTGCTGGAATCGGAGCTGCCGTTGTCGGAGCTGTTGGCATCGTTGGAATCGTTGTTTGCATCGCTGGCGGAGCTGCTGCCATTGCCGGAATCGCCATTATTGCCGAAAGGCACGTCGTCAAGGTTCATTTCCGGCCACGGATTGTTGGAATTCGTATTGGTGATGCCGTCATCCGGCTTCTTGGTCAAACCATGAATGGCGAATCCCAATGCGACGGCCACCACAATGAACGCGACCACAATGGCCACGACCTTGGTGGTGAGCTTGCCGAACAATTTGGCATTGGCGACCTCGGCCGGACTGGAGGAAGAGGCTTTAGGGGCAAAGCTCGGCGGCACCGCAACGGGGGCTCCGTTTTCGTTCTGATATGCCGCGTCGATCGCTTCCTGCTCCGCCTTCAACGCGCGTGCGGATTCCTCGCCCGGCTCGATGACCCGTCCGTCAGGTCCGATCACCGGAATGCGACCGGTCTTCTCCAATTGCGAATCGTCCGTATGATAATCGCCCTGCGGCGACGGCGTGGAAACACGGATGGGGAAGGAGAACGGCGAATCCACATCTTCGGAGGATCCGTCGATGTCCTCTTCGCTGAGTAGTTCGCGGCTGTTGTTCCACAGCGATTTCACGGCACCGCCGGTCGCGGCCATACCCTTGGCCAAGGCTTCCTTGCTGTCGGAGAAATCAGTGTGTGGTTCAGGCGCTTCGAACGTCATTTCCGGAATGCTTCCGGTTTCAGCCAGCGTATCGGGCAAGGCGATGGCATCCTGCTCGAGAATCTGCAGCAGGGGCACGTTCACAATCGAGCATTCCGAATCCGCGGACGGTAACGCAATATCGGGGCCGTTAAGCTTCGCCAGCGGCTCGTAGTCGCCCAGCAACGCCTCCAATTCGGCGATGGTGGCCATCGGAACGGTCGGGAAACCGTCCTTCTCCTTGAGATCCAGACCACGCTTGCAAATCACGCGGAACTCCATCGGCACGTTCGGTGAAATCGCGTCAAGATGGTAGTTCGTGGACAGCGTCGACGGCGTGCGCGTCAGCAGGGAATACAGCAGGGAAGCGACCTGGCGAATCGCAAGCTGCTCCTGGTTTTCCACGGATTGCACGCGCGAAGTATCGGCCAGCATGATGCTTACCGGCGCGTCGGCGATTTCAATGCCGTTGCGGGTCAATCGCACGGTGTCCGTGCTGATCGAGAAATGCGTGAGATTGTCTTTCTGCAACACGTGCAGGGCTTCGACGACCTCACCAAGAATGGAACGGATCGCGGTGAAGCTCAGCGGCTTGCTGGACTGCGTGAGATACTCGCTCAACGACATGCCGGCATCGAGCTGCGTGATCACCAACGCCACCTCGCCCACGTGCTGAAGCTGCAGCACCTGCGTGAAATGGGCGTCGTGGGAAATCGCCAGCATGGAGGCCGTCGCATTGACGTCCTGCAAAGCCTTGCGGTTGTTGACGATAAAAAGCTGGCAATCCCGGGCAAGCACGTGATCGCTTGCCTTCCAAACCTGCAAGCCGGTTTCCTCGCGCAATGGCGAAACCAGCACATAGCGGTTGCTGATGGTATCTCCCAGTTGAGGTTTCATGGTTTCCTTCAACTCTGTAACGATTGTTCTACCTACGCTGTTATTCTTGGTCGCCGTTTTCGGCGGTACTTTGCTCAAGTTTACCGTTGGGGCTGGCCGTTCCGCCAGACTTAGGCTTGTTGCCAAGCCCTGGTATGCGGGTGGCGAGCATGCCCACGACCGAAGTGAGCTCCTCGGCACGCAGCGCCCACAGGCACGCCAGATAGACGATGGCGATGACGATGGTGAGCAGTATCGCGGACAGAACCGCCTGACCCCAGTTCATAGTGCCGTCGTCGGGGCCGATATGCGCTCCGACCAGCCGGTAGACGCCGTTGCGGCACAGCAGGCCAATCACGCAGGCGGCTATCGTGGCCACCAGCGCCTTCGCATAGGCGGTGATGATGCGCTTGTCATCCACATCGCCGTCGAAACGGGAACGGAGCATGTGCGTAAGCAGCGGATACGGCAGGATGAAGCTCACCGAAATCGCCAATCCGATGACGGTGATCCACTGCGTGGGCGGCAGAATGAACGTCGACGCGATGATGACGCCACCCTGGATGGCCATGGTGATCGCCATGAAAATAAACGGATGCTTGCCGTCTTCGAACGCGTAGAACGTGCGTTGGATGACCAAATACGAGCTGGAAAGTGGCAGGCCGATGCCCAAAGCGGCGAGCGGCGCGCTGATGAGCAGCGCCTCACGCACGCTGATGGACGGCAGCAGTGCGAGGATGATCGGCAACGGAAGCACGATGAACGCCGCTGCGAAGAAGCACATGATGAGATTGAGATTACGCAGGGCCGAGCTCAGATCCTTGCGCGCCTCGTCGATATTGCGGTCCGCGATGGCTTTCGATATTTTCGGGAAGATCGCAGTGGCGATGGACACGGCGATCAGCGAATACGGCAGCATGTAGATGGTGTACGCATTCTGATACGAGGCGTTGCCGGCCACGTCCAACTGGCTCATATGCAGCTGTTCCGAAGCCTTGAACGGCGCGCTGGTGGCCACGCGGGTGACGATGATGTTGACGATCTGATCGACGCCGACGATGCCGAGGCTCCACGCGGCGACCGGTCCCATCGAACGCAGTCCGATGCCGTGAACGCCGAATTTCGGACGGTATTTCAGGCCGATTCTCGTCAAAGGAATGAACAGCACCAGCGCCTGGAACGCCACGCCAAGCGTCCAAGTGCCGGCGGTCAGCGCGATTTTCGTCGGCGTCCAGAAGTCCAGCGGACGTTCCGTGGCCCTGCCGAACATCGCGATGAACGCGCCGAAACCGATGCAGCTGATGATGTTCGCGCCGACCGAGCTCCACGCATACGTGACGAAATGGTCCTTCGCCGCGAGAATCTGCCCGATCACCGTATACAGGCCGTAGAAGAAGATCTGGGGCATGCACCACAAGGTGAAGGAGGTGGCGAGGGCCATGGTTTCGGCGCTGCCGTTGACATACAGTTTGGTCAACAACGGCGTGGCAACGGCCATGAGCAGCGTCACACCCAACAACAGGGTGATGGCAAGGGTGATGAGCTTGTTGAGCTTGGTTTCGGCGTCCTTCGATTTCAGCGTGCGCACGATCTGCGGCACAAGCACCGCGTTGAAGATGCCGCCGGAAACCAGTGTGTAGATGACCTGCGGAATCATCGAACCGGCCTGGTAGGCGTTGGCGGCATAGCCGGTGGTGCCCAAGGCCCAGGCAAGCAGGATGGTGCGGATTTGGCCGGTCACGCGCGAAGCGGCGGTACCGGAGGCCATGATCAGTGAGTTACGGCCAACGGAAGAACTCATTCGTCGGGATCCTTCTTACGGTTGAATTGACGCCACAGTCCCACAGCGCCCAAGAGCACGGCGAAGCCGATGATGACGAAACCGCTCTTGTCGCTGATCTGCAGCGCGCTGGTGATGTGGGTGACCTGCGTGGCTCCAAACGCTGCACCATTCCTGTCGAACAGGCTGATGGTGGCGTTGGCGGTGCCGGACGTGGACACACGGATGGTGAACGCCACCTGTGCCTCGCCGTGGGGCGGCACCTGCACGGTGTCGAATCGGGACGTGACGATCTGCATGGAATCGGTCAGCGACGAGACCTTCACCTTTACCGGGTACGGGTGGCTGTTGCTGATGGTCACCGGCATTTTCGCGGTTTCGCTGACCACGTTCACGCTTTCCGTCGGCGTGATCGCCACACCGTTGATCAGCAGGGCCGCGAGCTGGTTCGCGCCTTCCGCCATCGTGCTTCTGGAAGGGCTTTCGCCGCCCAACGCGTGCAGGGCCATGATGGTGTGGGCGTTCGTCAGCTGCCTGCTCCAGGTGTTGACGTCGGATTCGTCTTTTCCGTTCGGCTTGACGAGGATCGACGTATTGAAACGTTTGATGTTGCTCGATGAGTTCGCCAGCGCGCTCAGAGTCTGCTGGACGTCGCTGCGCATGCTATCGGTAAGGCCGTCCGTTTGGGGAAGGTCGGTTGACATGCTGGCCGCATCTTCGGAGATGTCGGCATCCTTCAACGTGGCGAGATCGGTGAGGTTCAGCCACGGCGACTGCTCGATGTCGCTCATCAGCGCGTCTACAACACTGGGGTCGGAATCCTCGTTCAGACAGACCAGCAGGTTGCGTTCCGCATAAGGCTGTTCCATCTGGTAGAACGCGCTTTGCGCGACGAATCGCGCCAATCTGCCGGCCGTGGTTCCCTCGCTGTCGGCGTTGGCATCGTCACTGGTCGCCTTGCCTTGGGCCAGGCCGGAAAGCACATTCTGCGCGGAAAGCACGGTGATGTCCCCGGCGTCGGTGGAGACCACCGTCTTGCCGGTACGTACGGTAGCCGCATCGTCCTCTTCGAAGTCATGCGTGGCGATGACGGTGCCGTACCCCTGCTGGCGGGCCTTCGTCAACGCTTGTAGGGTCCAATTGCCGTTGCCCTGCCACGCGTATGCGGTGATGTCCGCGTTGCTGTCGCCCAATGCCGATTGATAGGTTTTCCGGGCTTTGGCTGCGGACCATTGACGGTCGTTGATACCGGCTGCGCTGTAGGCCGGAGCGTTGTTCATGGCGCTGTAGGCGGTTATGTCGAACAATGCGGGCTGGGTGATGCCGTCGACCCGCGTTGGCATCGCCATCGCCTGCAGGTAGGTCGGATCTCCTACGACCTGCAGCATGTCGTGCTTGGCGAAGGTCTGCTGCAACGATTTGAGCCGTGCGTCGTCATCCTTGCTGGGCATGGCGATTTTCGCCAGTTTCGAGGAGGAAATACCCCCTTCATCGACCAGCTGTCCAAGCAGCTTGCTGTCGGTGGTCCACCCGTTGGCGGCCAGCGGCTGGGCGACGGTGATGTGCAGCGCCGGCGTGCTGGGCGTGTGGAGTCCCGCGCCGGTGCGCGTCACGAACGTATGCGATTGAGCAAGGGGGGTTCCGTTGGCGGAATAGCTCAGCAGCACCGGCTTCGGCCCCCAAGAGTTGATGGCCGCGAGCGATTCCTGATGGGCGTCCGCGTCGATGCTCACGTTGGCGCTGGCTCCCGGCTGCAACGCGGGCACATCGGCCTGTCCCACGGATTGCGGGGTGGGGATTCGCCCGTTGCCTTCAGACCAATCCTGGATGTCGTTGCGCGAAACGAACGTGTAGAAGGCGTTCATGGCCAGCGTCAGCGTTCCCGCGGGAATCTCCTGTCCGGTCGTGTTGGTCACCGTGGCGTTCAGATGGTATCCGGAGGTGTCCGTCAATACGGCCGTGGAAGAGTTGATGGACAACATACCGTCCGTCGACTCCGCCGATGTGGTCGATTCCATGGCCCTTGCCGATGGCGTGGGTGCGTATAACAACATCAACGCCATGGTCAATACCATGGCGAGGATGGATGATAACGCGCGAAGGCCACGCGAAACGTGCCGTTGTGCGGATTGATTCACTATTACGCCTGTCTGTTGAGTTTCCTTGCGTACAACCATGCTATCTTCCGTTCGTTCGGATAGCTCAGCACATCGTCCAAATCAGCAAAATCCACCCAAATGGCGTCTTCGGCCTCATGGTCGGGATCGCCTTCGACGGTCAGCTCGCCGCCGATCTGCCGCAACGCGAAGTGGTGCACCAGCTTGTGCACGCGTTGGCTGGTACCGGTGAACCAATAGTCGATGGTGGCGATGGAATCGACCACCTCGCCCAGAATGCCGGTTTCCTCATGCACTTCGCGCACGGCCGTCTGCTGCGGCGTTTCGCCTTTTTCGATATGTCCCTTCGGCAGGCACCATTCCAAATGCCCGCTGCGTGAATGACGTGCGATGATCGCCACGCGACCCTTGTCGTCGAACACCAGCCCGCCCGCCGAATACTCGCGCACCACCGGCAGCTCCTGCGCGTCAAGCGATGCGAACGTGGTCGGACCATCCGCGGTGCGCCGGCGCGGCATCATCGCCGGCGTAGGCGCGCTCGGCGTGATGATCGTGCGCTGCTGCAATTGCTGTAGTTGTTGCAGCTGCTGCAGCGAAACCGACTGCGATGTGTGCAGCAGTTCGTCCGGTTCCAGCGGATTTTGGGCATGGTCGTCCGCAGCATGGGCAAGCATGCGTGCAAGGTCTGCGGGCGTAATCATGATTCCAACCATACTCAATTCTGTGTGCAGGTGGGGTAACGGTATGCTGGTAAACGGAAAACTTGTGGTGCTGAAAGGTATGGCGTGAACTTCGAAGTGTGGCCAGAGGCCATTGAATTAGGACGTATGTTTGCTGCGGAAGGCTACGAACTGGCACTGGTCGGGGGTCCTGTCCGCGACCTGCTGCTGCATCGTAAATCGCATGATTTGGATTTCTGCACATCGGCGCGTCCCGAGCAGTTTGAGCATATTCTGCGCCGTTTTGGGCATGATGGCTTCTGGGATATGGGCCGCAAATTCGGCACGCTCGGCGCGATGCGCAGGCGTGAGGACGGCACCGAGGTGAAAGTGGAGGTGACCACCTACCGTTCCGACACGTACGACCCCGACTCGCGCAAGCCGGAAGTCAATTACGGCGACACGCTGGAAGGCGATCTTTCCCGCCGCGATTTCACCGTCAACGCGATGGCGTTGCGTGTTCCGGAACTCGAATTCGTCGATCCGTTCGGCGGTGCGAACGATTTGGCCAAAGGCGTGCTGCGTACCCCCGTCGATCCGCGGCAGTCGTTCGACGACGATCCGTTGCGCATGATGCGCGCCGTGCGTTTCGTGGCGCAGCTCGGCTTCCGCATCGAGCCGGAAACCGCCGAAGCGCTGTCCGACATGGTCGATCGCATCGAAATCGTCTCCGCCGAACGTGTGCGCGACGAACTGGTCAAGCTGCTGCTGTCCGATCGCCCGCGCGCCGGCATCGAAGCGTTGGTCGATTCCGGTCTTGCCGACATCGTGCTGCCGGAAATTCCCGCGCTGCAGCTGGAAATCGACGAGCACCATCGCCATAAGGACGTGTTCGAACACACCATGATCGTCATCGAACGCGCCGTCGCCCTCGAAACCGGTTCCGACGGTCCGGTGCCGGCCCCGGACCTGACGCTGCGTCTGGCGGCTCTGCTGCACGACATCGGCAAGCCGAAGACCCGTCGTTTCGAAGCGGGCGGCAAGGTGAGCTTCCACCGTCATGACGCCGTCGGCGCGAAGATGACACGCAAGCGTTTGAAGGCACTGCATTTCGACCACCACATGGTCGAGGACGTCAGCGAGCTGGTCAACCTGCATCTGCGCTTCCACGGCTACGTGGAGGAGCCGTGGACGGATTCCGCGGTCCGCCGCTACGTCAAGGACGCTGGCCCGCTGTACGAGCGTCTGAACCGCCTTACGCGCGCCGACACGACCACACAGAACAAGCGCAAGGCCATGATGTTCTCGGCGGCCATGGACGAGATGGAACAGCGTGTACGCGACCTGAAAGAAAAGGAAGACTTCGACGCGATCCGTCCTGACCTCAACGGCGACGAGATCATGCAGCTGCTAAGCATCGAACCAGGCCCGATGGTCGGCAAGGCGTACAAGCACATGCTGGAATACCGCCTCGATAACGGTCCGGTGGAGCGTGACGTGGCCGTTGCCGAGCTGGAACGCTGGTACAAGGAGCAGGACGAATAGCGATTGACATGCGGTGGTTTCGCCGCATGCATGGAACAGTGTGCTTGGAACAGCTCGAATACGAAAACCCGCGTTCCCGATTGGGGGAGCGCGGGTTTTTCATATTGCCTATATCGATTTCGATTGGCGGTCAGCTTTGCGGATTCACCGCATCATGCTCGGGCGCCTTGGGCAGGTCGGTCATCTTGTCCACCGCGACGCAGCCCTGGATGCCGGTGATCGCCTTGCCTGCGGCGGGAACCTTCTTCGTATCCTGCAGATTGTCGAATGTGGCGCCCACGATGACGTCGATCAGCTGGTCCTGACGGTCGTCCATAACCAGCATGGCGTCGGTGAAATTGCTTGCCACGGTGTACGCCTGATTCACGCCGTTCTTGCCGAAGACGATCATCGTGCGATCCACCTTCTTGGTGTAGTTGTCCGGCGTCTGGGGGTTGAACTCGCGGTTCTGCAACGCGTCGCTCACCGCCTTGGCGAAGCCGGAGAACTTCGTGCCGTTGAGCACACGCAGCGTGATGTTGCGATTCTCCACATACTTGGCCTTGTTGCCGTCGGCTTCCTTGATGGGGCACGGTGCCTGCTGGCCGTAGTTCGGCTGTACGGCGGCCGACTTGACGTTGCCCAGGCCTCCGACATGGAAAAAGAACAGCAGGGACACCACCATGGCGACCACCATGACGGCTCCGACGATGCTGAACACCGTCTTCTGACGGCGGCGAATGTACTCTTTGCGCGCGGCGCGCTCGTCGTTAGCCTGGGTCATTTACGAATTCCTTTTGAACAAACCAATTGCCATCAACTTTACTGTCATGCGGTGATATGTGTCATGCGGTGATATGCACAATCGGTCGGGCTGGGGCGTTCGTGGCGATGATGCGATCGACGCAACGGCTGTCCTGCCATGCCCGCTGCACGGCGTCCGCCGCATCCTCCGTCGGCACGAACGCGATGACGGACGGGCCGGAACCAGAGACGAACGCCTGGCTGGCTCCCGCACGCAAGGCTTCCTCGATCGCCTGTCCGCTACGCGGATGCAGGGAGACCGCCGCCTTCTGCAGGTGGTTCTCATCGCCATCGCCGGCACCGATCTGATCGAATGTGGCATACACTTCCGGCGTGCGCAGTTCCGCACGGTATGCGCCGACCAGCAGATGGCCGGTAAACCCACGTTCCGTAAGATCGCGTACGATATCGCCATCGTCATCAAGCTGTTCGATGCGTTCGCCGAAACCGGTGCCGCGCGCGTAACCGCCGGTCAGACAGAACGGCATGTCCGCGCCCAGCGTGGCCGCGACTTCCTGCAGGCGTTCGATCGGCCAATCGAGATCCCACAACGTGTTCAATGCCAGAATCGTCGCCGCCGCATCGGCGGAACCGCCGGCCATGCCCGCGCCGACGGGGATGCGCTTGTCGATGTTCAACGCCACGTCCGGCTCATGGCCGCTCGCTTCGGCCATGGCGAACAATGCCAGCACGGCGTGGTTGCGGCGCATATCGCTGCCGGAAGAGGCCAGGTCGCCCAGATACGCGCCCTCGAGATTCAGCGAGAAGCCGCTTCCCGGCGCTTTGCGCGTGGCGGTGACGGTGTCGTATACGCCGACCGCGCAATAGATGGTGTCGAGTTCATGACGGCCGCCCCATTCGGCATGCGACGGGCCCACATGCAGGGTCAGATTCGTTTTCGCCGGGCAGTCCACGCTCACGGCGTTGATGGTGGCCGTTCCGATGGCGGGCGAATCAATGGTGCTCATGACGCGAACACCTCATCCAACGCGCGTGCCAACGCCACGAATTCGTCGATGGTGAGCGTCTCGCCACGACGGGTCGGGTCGATGCCGGCCTTCTCGAACGCTTCGGACGGCACGATTTTCTTCAATGCGGCGTGCAGGGTCTTGCGGCGCTGCCCGAAAGCCGCGTCGATCAAACGGAACACGGTTTCGCGATCCACCACGGAACCGTCCGCATTGTCCGCGGCGGGGGTGTGACCGCCCGGGTAGCGCTTGAACAGCACCAGCGCGGAATCGACGTTCGGGGCCGGCCAGAACACGTTGCGACCGATGACGCCCACGCGTTCCGCGGTGCCGTACCATGCGAGCTTCACGCTCGGCGTGCCGTAGATCTTCGAACCGGGCTTCTCGCTCAAACGGTCCGCCACTTCCTTTTGCACCATCACCAGGAAGGTGCCCAGATTGTCGAAACGTTCCAACAGGGTGAGCAGAATCGGCGTGGCCACGTTGTACGGCAGATTGGCCACCAGCGTGAAGGAATCGTCATCCTTGAAATCGGGCAGATTCTCCGGATTGACGGTAAGTGCGTCACGGTTGACCACACGGAAGCGGTCCACGGCGTCCGGCATGAATTCGGCGATGGTTTTCGGCAGGCGTTCGGCGACCGGCGGGTCGATTTCCACAGCCGTCATCGTGGCGCCGGTTTCCAGAATCGCCAGCGTCAGCGAACCCAGTCCGGGACCGACTTCCAGCACATGGTCGTCGGCGGTCACGCCGGCCTCGCGCACGATGCGACGCACGGTTCCCGGATCAATCACGAAATTCTGCCCGAATTTCTTCGTCGGGCTGATACCCGCGTCGGCGGCGATGCGTCGGATGTCGGCCGCCCCCAGCAAATGGCCCTGCGTATGCTCGTTCACGTTTTCCGTCATTCCCTCTTCTGTCATTCCCTCATTATCCGTTCATGCCGGTACGAAAATCGTTGGCGATTAGCCGGATCAGTACCATCCGGTCTGTTCGGAGTGCTGCCACGCCGCGGACGGGCTGCCGTACCGCTGTGCGATGTAGCTCAGACCCCAGTCGATCTGCACGGCGGCATCGTCCTTCCAATTCGCGCCGAACGTGGCCATTTTGCTGCCCGGCAACGCTTGTGGAATACCGTATGCGCCCGAATACACGTTTTCCGCGCTCCAGCTCCATCCGGATTCGCGATTCCAGAGTTTGACCAGATCCGTCCAGTTCTGGCCGGTCCAGCCGCGCTGCGCCGCCGCGCCGGAAGCGTAGGCCTGTGCCTGTGCCGCGGAAGGATGGTACAAGCGGCAGCCTGCGGAAGGATTGCTCGGCTGCGGCGTGGGCTGCGGTTTGGGCTGGGGTGCGGGAGTCGGCTGCGGTGCAGGGGTTGGTGTGGGGGTCGGTGCCGGATCGTCCTTCTTGGTGTTGTTGGAATTGTTATTCGAGTTGTTGTTCGAATTGTTCTTATCCGAGGAATCCGACTTGTTCGAATCGGTTTTGTCGGAATCGGACTTGTTCGAATCGGACTTATTCGAGTCGTTCTTACCCGAATCGTTCTTGCCGTCGTCCGTCTTGCCGGAATCGCCGTTATCGCCGTTGCTGTTGCCGTTGCCGCTGTTGTCGGATTTGTCGGACTTGTCGGTATCGTCCGTAGTTTTTTCCGGTCCGACCGCAATGACTTTGTCGATGGCGATTTTCGTGGTCTTCTCTTCGGTCAGCGTCTCGCTTTCCTTCACGCCATCCACGTAGGTGACGGCGTACGTCTGCTGGATTTCGCCGTTTTCGCCTTCCTGCCGTATCGTGACTTCGCCCGGCTGCAGGTTCGGGTCGATGATGGTCTGCGTGCCGAACGGCACTTCCTTCGTACGTGTTTCCTCGCCGTGGGTCACGCGGCGGACGCGCAGAATGGTCTTTTTGCCGTCCTTTTCGACGCTGACGCGATCCTCCTTGCCCAACGTGATGCCTTTGGCGTCAAGGATGGAGGCAGCGGGCAGCTTGCCGTTCGGCGCCACCGAGCTTTTGCCGTCCGCGATGACGGTGACGGGCCCCTTCTGGTTGATGATGAGACCGCCGGTGAGCTTGTTGTAGACGTTGCTGATATTGACGGTGATTTTCGCCGCTTCGGTTTCGTTTTGGTTGAAGAAGTCCAGCAACTGCTCGGCGCTGGACGCGACCGTCCAGAACGGCACTTCCTGGCCGTCGATGGTGATGGTGGTCTGGTATGCGCTCTGCACGTTCACCACATCATGGTTCTTCAGCATGCTGGTCGGGCTGGTCGATTCCACCAGGTCGTGCGTTTTGACTTTCACGCCCTGCTCCTGCAGCAGACGGTCCACGCTCATCGCATATGTGGTCACCGTGGTGGTCTCCCCATTGACGGTCAACGCCACGGATTTGCGCGCGCCCACACCAAACGCCAACGCCGAAGTCAAAGTCAATGAGGCCACGCATGCCATGACGCGGACACGACGAAGCGTCACGAATCTCCGAGGGGTCCACCTTCTCGTCATTTATCCTCTTTTCAGCGCTGCCTACAACGCCGTTATTGTAACGGCTCAGCTGGAACGGTCGCCGTGCTTTCCGATGGTTTTATCCATACCGCCACATTTTTGAAAGCAGGTGCGAAAAGCGAAAAATAAAAAGGGGGCAGGAGAGAAGGGGATGTCCTGCCCCCGGTCGGACGAGACAGGTTGGGGGACGTCTCGTCCGCTTTGCCAGAAGTCTCAAGTTGGGGGAAGACTTCTGGAGCACTTACCCATGGTAAGAGGTCCAAGCCCGTCATACGGGTTCGAGCCTCCTGTCGGGATCGAACCGACGACCTGCCGCTTACAAGGCGGCCGCTCTGGCCATCTGAGCTAAGGAGGCATGTCCTCTTTTGCTATGAAAACAACAGAGGAACGATGAATAGCATAACCAGCGCTTCCACCGCAGTCAACTTAGCATTGCGGGTTGAGACGCGCCGGCTGCCCGTAAGGGGTTATTCGCCCGTGGTGACGGAAATCGGCCCCTTCTTGGCTCCGATGGACGGCATCTTGCCGGCAACGCCGACTTCGCTGTCCTTCAGGCCGATCGATTCCAACAGACCGTCCTTAACCGTCGTCTGGGCGGTGGTCAGCTGGTCCATATCCCAATACTTGCCGTTGATGATCACGGTCGGCGTGGTCATGCTGCCCTTGTAGCTGCCGGACTGATGCCACAGTTCGGAACGCTTCGGCGTGTAAGTGTCGATCGCATCAAGCCATTCCTGATAATCGCGGCCAAACGCCTTGTCCGCAACATCCTTGGAAACACCCGCGGCGATCATCTGCTCCTTGATCTTGGCGTCGCTCACCGACTTGTATGCGGAGCCTTCCTCCGGCTGGAAATCCTCGGCGTAGACCTTCTCCAGGAAGGAGATCAGATGGTTCGGGTCGCTGTCATGCTCGGCCAGGTAGATGGCCGCGTTCGCCGCGCGACTGGAATACTCGTCGGTGGACCAACGGTCCATGAACGCCATGAAATGCAGGTCCAGATTGATCTGGCCGGCATCGACCATCTTCTGCAGGTCGGCGTCCAACTGGCGGTGCAGGTTGCCGCAGCCCGGGCACAGGAAATCCATGTAGAGCTCGACGGTCGGCGCGCCCTCCACAGCCTTGCCGTAGCCGTTCTTGGAAATCAGCAGGCCGCCCTTCTTATCGACGAGCTTCGGAGTGTTCTTCACTTTCTGCAACGCCGTGTACGCTTCCTGCACGGTTTCGGTGGAAGCCTTCGTTTCGGCCTTCTTATGCATGTTGTGGTACACGGTGAACGCGCCGATCGCCACCAGAATCACCAGCACCGCCACCACGATGCCGCCGATGATCGTCTGCTGCTTGCGTTCCTTCTCCATCTGCTCGGCGCGCGCCTTCATCGCCGCGGCCTCAGCGGCCCTACGCTCGGCGCGGCTGGTACGCTTCTGCGCGTCCTTGCTGTTCTGGGCCATCGATATTCCTTTCGACCTCACGTTGTTATGCTGGGCACCATACTAGCGATGCCTTGCTATCGATTCGCCGGGAATTCCGTATTGCCTTGCGATTGCGTCGGCAGCTCGCTCAAGTGGCGCAGATACGGCTGTTTACGCAGTGCGCCGCTGCCCAATCGCAGTACGATCGCGCCCGGAGCGGCCACGGCCACAAGCCAGCCGATCGCGCAGAACGCAGCCTGCGCCAGCCCGCTTTCGGAAAGCGGACCGCCAAGCAGCGTCGGCATCGGAATCGTCAATCCAAATATCCACGTATCCATCACGGCATACGGAAGCTGCAGCACGACCGTGGTGAGCGACAAACCCAGCGCGGCCACGGCCAACATGATCAGCGTCCGCACGATGGCGACGCCGAAGCCCTTCACGATGTGCCAGGGCAGTCCCGCCAATCGCAGCAGCCAGTCGGAACTTTTCTTCTCGCCGCCACGTTTGCCTTCGCGCTCGAGCTGCGCCTCCGTGTTGAATCCGATGGTGGCCAGCGCACAGGCGAACAGCAACGCGGCTGCCATCGCCGTCCACAGTGAGAACAGTCCGCAGACGGCCACGGGAATCGCCATCAGCGCGCAGGGGAGCATGCCCCGGCCCAACATCGCGCCACGCTTCACATCGGCGGGATTGGGTGCTTCCGCAACGTTCGGCCCATCCATACCGGATACCGGCGGGAATGACATTGCGGGCGATTGCTGCGCCGCGGCCACCGTGGCCTGCGGTATGACGGACGGTGGCTGCCGCATGGCGATGCGTTGCAACGCGGGTTTGATGGTCGGGTCGACTTGCGTCGGCGCTTCCGCTGGATTCCATGCGTTCTGGGCCGGCAGCATTTGTGTTGACGGCATGGATTGCGGCATTACCTGCGTGCCTGTCGGCATCGCCCGCGTGCCTTGCGATTGCGGCATCGTGCGCGTGCTGTCCACGTTGGGAAGTGCGTCGGAAAGCACGCTGGTCTCGGCATCGTCAACAGGTGCGATCACCTGCGTTGCGCTCGCGTCGGATTGGCTGGTCACTTGTTTCCCGATTACTTGAGTTGCGCTCACATCGGGCTGCCCGATCGCCTGCGTTGCTTCGCTGAGCCTTGGCATCGTGCGCGTGCCGATGGCGTTTTCGCCGGTTATATCGTTCTGCAATCGCCACAACGTGCGCGGATTGTCGGGCGATTCAACAAAAGGGGGCATCGCCTCCGTATCGCCATCCGCTGCGCCACCATTGTCGGCCGCAACCCACGCCTGCGGATTCAACGCATCCACGGCAATCGCCTGCAACAAATCCTCCGGTGAGCAACGTTTCGTACGATCAGGGTTGAGCGCCGCACGGAACGCGGCCATCGTGCCCGCGGGCAGTCCCGCAAAATCGGCGCTGCCGGCCGCGGCACGCTCCAACACGGTCATCATCGGCTTCGTGCCGAACACCGGTTTGCCCGTCGCAGCGAACGCAAGCACGCTTGCCACCGACCACCAATCGGTTTTCTCATCCGATTCGGCGCCGTCGATGATCTCCGGCGCGATGAAGCCCGGCGTGCCCATCACCAGACCGGTACGCGTCACATGGCTTTCGCCTTCGCCCATAGCGATGCCGAAATCCACCAATACCGGGCCGGTGCTCGACACCATCACATTCGTCGGCTTGATATCGCGGTGCACGATGCCGGCCGCATGCACGGCACGCACCGCCTCAATCAGCTTGCGTGCCAGCCGTTCCAAATCGTCGCCCACATATCGGCCATTGACGCGCACATCCTCACGCAGATTCTTGCCTTCGATCAACTCGGTCACAATAAAAGCCAACGCGTCGTCAAGTTCCATATCCACAATGCCGCACACGCCCGGATGCCGCACCTTCTGCAACGCCATCGCCTCCCTGCGCAGGCGCTCGCGTGCGGTCAACTCGTCGCGCTGCTGCTGCGGGGAATCGTCGTCGGAGAGGGAATCGCGCAAAATCTTCATCGCATATTGATGGCCGCCATCGTCCCGCACACGCCATACCGAGCCCATGGCACCCGAACCAAGCCGGGAAATCAACGTGTAGCCGCCAACCAGGCTGCCTGCTTCCAGATTCAATGCGCTTAAGTCGCTCATACTTCCATCGTACTTGGCGTGCAGATTATGCACGCGAATTGACAGGCTGGGGAAAACGCCATGTGCCGCACGTTGAAGTCTGATGAAATCGAATCATCGACATGAAGAAGTGTCTTCACTTGCCGCCCGCATCTGCAGCCACTTCACCGAAACCATGAGATGCGGGGCAGTGTTGAATGGTTTCGCGGTTCCGATAAAGGCATCGGAGCCTACGTGTCGTTTGGTTATGAGAATCAAGGAGGAGGCAGACCATGCTGCAAATCAACATGGCTGACGTTATGAACGTCATCGGCTCATTGACGCCGTACCTTATTGCGATTGGCGTGCTGTTCGCGCTCGCGCTGATTATCACTTTTGCCGTCAACAAGAAGACGGTCAAGGAAGTGGCGACCCGTAAGATCGTCCATTCCGAATCCTGGCTGGTGGCGCTCGTCGGCATCGTCGTGGCCGTGTCCATGATGCTGACCGGTCCGCTTTCCACGCTGCTCAACAACGCGACCACCACCAAGTACATGCTGTCCGACACCACCGTTTCCAAAGCCAACGAGCTGGCCAAGGAAGTGCAGTCGGAAGCCATCACCATGCTGAAGAACGACGATTCCAACCTGCCGCTGTCCAACAAGAAGGTCAACGTGTTCGGTTGGGGCTCCACCAACCCGGTTTACGGCGGCACCGGCTCCGGCTCCATGTCCGACCAGTACGAGACCGTTTCCATGCTTGACGGCATGAAGCAGGCCGGCATCGAAACCAATTCCGAGCTGACCAAGCTGTACACCGACTACCGCAAGGACCGCCCGATGGTGGCTATGTGGTCGCAGGATTGGACCCTGCCTGAGGTTCCGGCCAAGCAGTATTCCGACAAGCTGATCTCCGACGCCAAGGACTTCTCCGACGAAGCCGTCATCACCATCACCCGCGTCGGCGGCGAAGGCGCTGACCTGCCGACGAACATGAAGGCGAAGGGCATCACCTACAACAACAATTCCAAGGACTACGAAGATTTCAAGGATGGCGAGCACTTCCTGCAGCTGTCCCAGACCGAGCGCGACATGATCGACCTGGTCACCAAGAACTTCAAGAAGGTGACGCTCGTCTACAACGGCGCCAACGCGTTCCAGTTCGACTTCCTGTCCCAGTATCCGCAGATCAAGTCCGTGCTGTGGTGCCCGCCGGCCGGCCAGACCGGCTTCTCCGCACTGGGTGAGGTGCTCGCCGGCGATGTGAATCCGTCCGGCAAGACCTCCGACACGTTCGCGAAGGACCTGACCAAGACCGCTGTGTTCAACAACACCGATGGCACCGCCGCCGGCAACGCTTCGTCCGTCGGCACGAACGGCAAGTTCACTTACGACAATGCGGATGATCTCACTGCTTCCTACATGGGCTTCAGTGGCGACAAGGTCACGGTGACCCCGACGTTCGTCAACTACGTCGAAGGCATCTATGTGGGCTACAAGTTCTATGAGACCGCCGCCGACGAAGGTCTGATCAACTACGACGACACCGTCATGTTCCCGTTCGGCTACGGCCTGTCCTACACGACGTTCAAGCAGGAGATGGGCAAGGTCTCCTACAAGAACGGCAAGATCTCGTTCGATGTGACCGTCACCAACACCGGCGACAAGGCCGGCAAGGACGTGGTCGAGGTCTACTACAACCCGCCGTACACCGATGGCGGCATCGAGAAGGCATCCAAGAACCTGGTTGCGTTCGAAAAGACCAAGAAGCTCGAGCCGGGCGCTTCCCAGACCGTGAAGATCGAGTTCGACGATGACGACATGGCCTCCTACGACCAGAAGGACGCTAAGGCGTACGTGCTGGAGCAGGGCGATTACGACATCTCCATCCAGTCCGATTCGCACCACGTGATCGACCATCAGAAGGTCACCGTGAAGGACACCGTCACCTACAATTCCGACTCGAACACCCATAACGGCGATGCCGTGGCCGCCACCAACGAGTTCGATTACGCCGCCGGCGACGTGACGTACCTGTCTCGCGCGGGCCACTTCGCGAACTATGCCAAGGCCACCGCCGCTCCGACCAACTTCTCGATGAGCGACGAAGCCAAGGCCGAGTTCACCAACAACAGCAACTACGATCCGAAGAAGTATGACAACGATTCGGACGAGATGCCGACCACCGGTGCCAAGAATGGCCTGAAGCTGTACCAGATGTATGGCAAGGATTATGACGACGCCGATTGGGACAAGCTGCTCGACCAGCTCACCTTCGACGATATGGACAACCTGATCGCCAATGGTGGTTACGGCACTCCGGCTGTGAAGTCCGTCGGCAAGATCCAGCTGACCGACGCCGACGGCCCGGCCTCGCTGAACAACAACTTCACCGGTGTTGGCTCCATCGGCTTCCCGGCCTCCACCGCGTTCGCCTGCACCTGGAACCGTGATCTCGCCAAGCAGTTCGGTGAGATGATCGGCGACATGGCTCACGACATGCACGTGGCTGGTTGGTACGCTCCGGCCATGAACATCCACCGTTCGGCATTCTCCGGTCGTACCTTCGAGTACTTCTCCGAGGACTCCCTGCTCTCCGGTGCGATGGCCTCCAACGAAATCGCCGGCGCCAAGTCCAAGGGCGTGTACTCCTTCATGAAGCACTTCGCACTCAACGACCAGGAGACCAACCGCACCAACATGGTGTGCACGTGGGCCAACGAGCAGTCCATCCGTGAAACCTATCTGAAGCCGTTCGAGATGAGCGTGAAGGAAGGCGGCGCCCAGGCCGTGATGAGCTCCTTCAACTACATCGGCTACACCTACGCCGGCGCTTCCAGCAACCTGCTGCAGACCGTGCTGCGCGGCGAGTGGGGCTTCAAGGGTTTCGTCCTGACCGATTACTTCGGCGGCTACGGCTACCAGAACGCCGATCAGGAAGTGCGTGCGGGCAACGATTCGATGCTTGCCACCACGAAGATCACCAACCACATCACCGATAAGTCCGCCACTTCCGTGAAGGCGATGCGTCAGGCCGCGCACAACATCCTGTACACGGCCGCCAACAGCTGGCAGTACGCGAATGGCGAGCCGAAGGTCGCCACCCCGATCTGGAAGACCGCCATGTACGTGGCTTGGGGCGTGACCGCGGTGCTCGTGATCGGCCTGGAGATTGTGGCCATCAAGCGGTACCTGAACCGCAAGAAGGCTGTCGCCACGGTCGAGTCGGCTGCAGAACCGGTTGCCGCCGGCCCGGCCAATGCCGAGTGAGCTGCCTGATCAGCGATAACTGAAGTAATAACTGAAAACAGTCGGCTACAGGCAGCATTAGCAATGGTCAGCGATTCGAATGACCAAAGCTGAATATCCAGTAGCCGAACAACAAAGCCGGGAGCCTCCGCTAACCACGGAGCTTCCGGCTTTTGTTATGCGAGAACCGTGGTTGGACCGCAAAATGCGGATGTGGTTGACCATGTTGATGGTCGACACGCCGACAGCTATTGGTTTTGCGTTCACCTGGTTGTGGTTTTCGGGGTCTATTCTGATGGTATCGGCGCTTTCCGGACGCATTTTCCCGGTTTTCGACACGCCGATGGAACGTTGGATTTCCAACGGTTCCGTGCTTCATTGCGCCCTGCGGGTTGCGCGATTGCGGGTTCTCGTGTAAGTTTATCTCTTGCTGCTCAGCACGGCGGCCTCGCTCCTGGAGATTGGGGCGGCTTGCTGGTGCGGTGGTGGTTTGAGAACTCAAGAGCGTATTTGTACTACTTCTTTATAGTCAATGA
>OHXU01000059.1_pt1 | contig 82167 bp, 60 predicted proteins | sample 1580091 | NCBI WGS metagenome assembly OHXU01 (sample SAMEA3882529, study PRJEB24775) | human gut metagenome | biome: human-associated habitat; feature: intestine environment; material: feces | place: Netherlands | collected 2009/2010 | reverse complement strand
AGCGAATCCCGTCGTAATCCCGTCGTAATCCCGTCATCAGAAAGCGAATCCCGTCGTAATCCCGTCGTAATCCCGTCATCAGAACCTGTCTCTGAGCCATTGCGATAAATGTTGATGCGCAGATCCGTATCGCCGCCGAGGAATTCCGGTTCCGGCAATCCGGCATCGCGCACCTCCTGCATCGCACGCAGGATGCCGCTCCCCCAGTGCTCGATATAACCCATGTATTCAAAAGCAGAGGCCAATGCCTCATTGCGAATTTTTGAATAGCCCTGCTTCATGCGTTCAATGGTCTGCCCCATCGGCAGACGCCCGGGCGAAGTGATCTCCAGTCGATTATCGTAGATCGCGATCTGAATGCTTGAATGGTCGATATAGCTGCGATGCACTATCGCGTTGACGATCAGCTCTCGAATGGCATCCGGTGGAATCTCGTACACATCCTGCCGGTACACGCCCTTGAATCTGGCACCCATATGGATGTTGCGCAACACATACTGGTAGGACTTTTCGATGAGTTCCTGCGGAGTGCCCGTGAACTCACGCCTGTCCACAAACACGGCTTTGGTGGTTCCTTTGAATACGCCGCATTGCACCACGGATCGGACGGCCTCATTGCCTGTCAGAATCGCATAGGCGTTGGTGGACACCAATCGCCCGTCTTGTTCCGCCAGCACACCCCATTGCAGCAACTGTTTCTCCGTAACCGTTTTGACTTTTGCAGGGTCTTCGGCATTATCCTTCGCGGTTTTCGTCAGACTTGCGCACAGTGCCTCGATGTCTTCTTCCGTTATGGACAGTCCAAGGCACTGTACTTGGTCGAAGCTCCGATTGCTGCCTTCAATGGTCAGCTCCCGAATGGTGGGCTGGTCTGCTTGACGCGTGGTGCCAGCTACGCGAACGAATGTTCCCTGTTCCCGGCCGAGCGACTTGATATGGTACGGACGCTGCAAGCCGGGAGCGATCTCGGCCACAATAACCGTCTTGCCGTTCACATCATGCATGGTGATGTCGGGAATAATCAGCGGCTCGCAGCTATTGACGATGGCGTCCGAAATGGAATCCATCACCGTGAACACTTTGTCTTCGGCAATACCAGCCACGCGAAGCGTCTGGTCTTCGACACCGAACACCAAGCAACCACCCTGTCCATTGGCGAACGCCACCGCGGTTTTGGTGTAGTTGATACTCCTAGAAGGAGGCGTGAGCTTGTACTCCACATTCTTGGATTCGCCGCACAACAGTGTTTTAATACCCATATCTCACCTTCTTCGTCACCATTACGCAGCTCCTCCTTTGAAAGAAGGACTCCAAGTATCTGAGATGATACGCTTCTGCCTTGCTAAAGACACCAATGGACTAACTTTACCAATTCCAAACTTATCGATTAGATTCTGCAATAATTCTTCTACTCGCCATACATAAGGAATATCAGGTTGCTTAAATAAACACGTATAAAACTCAATAAATGCCTCCGCACATTCCTGCGGAATATCATCAATATTTTTAAGCATAATAAGGTTGATAAAATCCCGCCCCATAATTCTTGGGAAATTATCAGAAAGATACTTCATTCCTTCTTTAAGATGCTCATCCAACAGAGGAATTAGTTCAGCAAAAGCAATTCGCTCTTTTTCACTCCAGTTCCGTCCTTTGCCGGCATGACGATCTTCAATAAATCGATGGAGCCATAAATCCCACACCATATTCTTGCTTTTGGAATCAAGCCGGAATTTGAAAGCCCACACAATCCGGTCCATGAACAAAGGAGCATAAATGCCATTCCCAGCTGTCACGACTTTAGACAAAAGTTTCGCTCTCCGTTTATCTTCCAATCCAGCATAAGTAACTATCCAAAATACCTGTAAGAGAAAGCTTTGTTTCTTATAATCATCCAAATGAGACAGATATTTAAACTCATCAAGACAGCTCTCATAAAAAGCTATGTCAATAAGTCGAATATTAAGAATCGGATTCGGGAGCATCACATTCCAAATAAACTTCGTGCCCGCTTTTTTCATTAAATCAGGCAACCAGCTCTCTGTATTTTCCCGATCAAGCGAATGAAGCATATTGATATTTGTAAGCAATGCTGTCCAAACAAGCGGGGAGAAGTCACCTTCATCATCTACAAAACGACGAACCATCTTCTTTTCGAGATCATCAAGACCATTCCAAGAATCAGCTTCTTGCCTATATCTCCAACGGATTCTGCCCATCCAGAAATAAGCGAGTTTACCAGGCCAACAATTCAAGGAATATGTAACTGGATCGTTCTGCCATTGCTGATCTTTACTTGCGCTGAATGTCGAGCTATATCGTTCCCAAATTTGCAACGCGATATCACTCATTATCTGTAAAGTTTTCGCGGTAATCGTAGTCTTTTCCCCATCAATCTGTCTATTCAGGAAAAACGACACTGCGCTTACTTCATCTTGCCCCATCTTCGGCAATAGCTTCTTCAATAAATCAAGAACCAATATTTGTTCATCATCCAGGGATGCCTCACCCCACCCACGAATGATTGAGCAACTATATTGAACTGCGTCACTTTCTTTATGCCGATTGACAAGTTCCCAAAGAGTAAATCCCACCCGAGGATTATGCGAAACAACTTCAGAGATTTGATTATTAATACTCAAAGAATCAAATTTAACCGTTTTATCTTGGTTACCAAACATTTTTTCTTCGAGAACAGACGGACGATTCTCCAAAATATCAATAAATTGCTTATCAGTAATTCCAGTAGTTACACTGCAAACTCCTTCAGAATAAATATGGAAATCTGCATGCTCTCGCGGCAAAAAATTATATTTCCGAGCAAGCTCATTCTTCCACTTCTGAGCCTCAGGCCAATTCCCCATTCCACCATTCATATGCTTAAGAAGCCATTGAAGAACATCAAACTGCTCATAAAGCGCCGTTCGTTCATCAGAATATGTTTCCTTGAGGGAATCAAGTTTATTCCTCAGATATTCTAGTATGTTTTTCTTCGAATTCTCTCCCATGCTCGGAGCAGCTTCTTTAAGAACCATATAGACTTCATGATGGGCATCCAAGTCAAATAAATAATCATGTTCGAGAATCCAAGTGATTTTACGGTTCGCATCCCAATCCGAAAAAGCAATAGTATTAATCGCTAAACGTTTAAGAAGCGCAGACTCACTATTCCACCACCGATATATCAGACTATCCTGTTGATCTTTATGACCATGCGCATAATCACGAAGAATGTCGACAAACATAGATTGCAAATCAGACACATATAAATTCTGATCGCTAGGCTCTATCGATGGCCTACTTAAACAAGAGTATTCATTTTCACCTTGATAAGCTTGTAATAGAGCACTAGCTCTTTGTAAGCTGGATTCAGCAAGCAATGCCATCTTCTTCATGTCGAAGCTCAAATGATTATCAATCTCTTCTATCCTGTCATATGGCCATGCAATCTCAGCTCTAGGCCTTATGCCGTTCCCCCGGAAAGGCGCGGTCAGTTTTAAATATGGGCGAATAATGAGAGATAATATTTGAGGTGATATATCTGAATTGTAAAGTAATGATGGCTCAATAAATTCATCAAGAACACTTGGAGCGGAGTGGCCCTGCATGGAAGTCATTAAAACCGTAAAGACCGGAATTAAATCCCGTCTATCCCGATGGCTGATGCAATAACTGACACATTCATGCAATTGCTCAAATAACCAATCAGACATTGATGATTGCAACTTGCAAAGCACATACAGCACAAAATCCCGTTCTTCCGGCTTTTGCACAAAATCGACAAGGAACCAATCCAGCAGAATCTTCTCATTCTGAGTCTTTGGGCCTCTTTCTGTGAAAACTTCCCGGAGCGCGTCCGAACTCATCAGCCAAGATAGCCATTCCCTCTTTATCTTCGATTTGACCGTCTCTTCTTGACCTTCTTTTCTTTCAATAATGTCGACAAAACATTGCGCGCCCTCGGCTGTAGATAAAGCAGCGCTGGCATAGTCAAGATCAACAGCATCTTTCGGAACACCATTTTCGATAATGCCTGGTAAACGTTTTTCGTAAGCATTGTAATCCAAGGACATGTGATCAGCCCAAGCATTAATTGCCCTGACTAACGCACAATGCTTATTAGCTGAAGGATAGGCAATCGGAGTAATTCCATTGTGTTGCCATTCATTATCTCTTCCGTTCATATCCTCTTCAGAGAGGAAAATGTACCGAGGTCTGGCGTGGGACGAAATGCCCAATGCAAGATATCGCATAATGACATCGCCAAAGCTGTAGCCAATGAATACAACCGTGTATGTCTCAAATAGCTTAAGTAGAAAACGTGTCGCCCAGCCCTCTGAAAGGTAAGCCCGAGCAAAATCCCTATCGTCAAGGACTATTTCGCGATCAGGGCTATCCACTGAACCATGCAAGTACAACAATCCTGAGAAATCGCTGCCGATGGGGACAGCCGGCCCATAATAGCTTCTGCCTAAATCACAATTCTGCTTTTGCGCAGCTTCCTCAAGGAGAAGATCGTAATTTGTTGTCACAATGCGCGGAGTTTTTACGATACTAGCGAGTCTGACGATAGCTTCGTGCGTGGAATTGCAATGAATATCATCACCACGCATGAGATCTTTAGTTCGCTTGTGAGCATTAAAATTATCAGGCAGCATCCCGATAAAACGATCCAACTGCTCACCATTATGAGGGAGAGGCTCATCTGCCTCTTCAGCAAGCTTTGTGGCTAACTGCTCATAAGAAGGCAGATTGGAGGGAGGATTAAATGAAACTCCCGCGCCGACAAAGAAAACCACTTCATCCTTCGCGGCGGCATCGAGTAACTGTTGAGGAATATTTACATCTGCCGTGATCCACATAAGCTAACAACTACTCCTTGCCCAACGGATGAACGGGCCAGGTCCAGGTGGAAACTTCTTTGCGCTTCTTCTCGATAGCGGGGATGGAACGCAGAGCCTTGCCCATGCGCAGGTAGTTCACCAGCACACCGTCATCCAAATCGATTTCCAGATTACGGGTAGCCAGCGGGTACAGGGTCTGATCCTCATAGTCCTTGCACTCAAGAACGACCTTGCGCAGTTTGGCGGCCTGTTTCTTGTCCGCGGTACGGTCGGAACGCTCCAAACCATCAGCGATATCAGCGATCTTGCCGGTGTAGTCACGCAGATAGTTGAGCACCACGTTTGTGGTTTTCGGTGTATAACGATGCAGGTACACGAGCGCCTTGAACGAGCCCTTGTTGTTGGTCTGGCTGGAGTACTGCCAGTAGATCGGACGGTTTGAGTACATCTTCACATGGTCGTTGTAGAAATCGTTCACGAAATACTTGCGGATGCTCTTGCCCAAGACCTGTTCGATGTAGGCGATGTTCGCAGCCAGATTCTCCTTGCCAAACACCACGGAAAGGAATCTGCGGAACCGCGTCACAATATCGTCCTCGAAGCAATCCGTCTCCGTAACCGGAATGACATTGTCCACATCCGGTTCGAACGATGGGTTCGGAATCTGCGCGTGGAAATCATCAAGCGTCTCGCCCTGCGAGGCGAGGATCAATCCCGGCTTATTAAGCGAATACCTGCCGAACATGCAGCCCACCGCATAGGAAATGAGTTCCCTGACGACATCTTGGGCGAATTTCTCGTTGCGCGCTTCCGGCGTATCTTTCGGATACGCGAATGCGACGTTACGCTTCAACGACACACGTTCCAACGGCACATCGCACGGCACATCATCACGTACGCCATACGCATCCGCCACCAGCTCGTTATTACGGATCTCACGCTGGCGCTGTTCCTCGGATACGCGATTCCAGTACTCGCGAAGATGCGTTACCGCATCTTCGAGTAAATCTCCCGCTTGTGAACCCTGATTAGGGTCAAGCAACGCAAACCGTTGAAAATCCCATGACGTCTCAAAAGAATCCCAGTCCTCTTTTGAAGATCCAATCATTGAATGAACCAAACTAGGCAACGCTTCTTCTTTTTTAATAGGAAGAGGAAACCGAAGTACATCCCCTGTCTGATAGTTTAATGTTGGGTTAAGCCCCTGCAAAATATATGGAGCAAGCGAAGACGTAATCACACCGATGAACGACAACAAATCATTGCCATCTACATTATCTTTTAAGAATAAACTTGGACCTCCAGTCTCAGCAATATCTTCCTTACGAAGAAGGCGAAATGTTCCACCTCTCGAACTAATTTTTGTCCATGTAATTCCTTCTTTATCCCATAAATACTTAGGAGAAATTCGAGCTACTTTATCTGAACGGTAATAATCACGAGTTTCCTCATCCCATTTCACGACGTTATTTAAATTCCCATAATAATTCCGTTCTTTACCGCCTTTAGCACAGAAACGGTAACGTGATTTATTATTTACATCAGTAGATATCAATTCCCACCACAAGCGTAAATATTGGAGATTATCACCTGTTTTAATTAAACCATCGCTGAAAAGAATAGTGTCCGAAGCTGGATTTATCAACGTTTTTCTTAATTGCTCACCGAGCCAATAGACGATTGGCGAGCCAGGGATTTGCGCGAACTCGTGCTGGTTCACCTCGAAAAAATACTTGCGCATACCCGAATGGGCAGATTGCTCATTATTGTGCGCATCAATGATTCCCAATGCACGAGGCCCTTGCTGCTTAGCTCCCACGAAATCGCTGAGCCTGACGAATGCACTCTTCCTGTCACTATGCCCCTTTTCTAAAGTGAAAGTGCAAATAGGCACGGTGGCACCTTCGAAGCCGGAATATTCCAGTTGAATCAGCGAACTGATGTGTTCCTGTCGAATAATATGTTGACGCATTTGCTCATAGGAGGATATAAACATCCACACATAAGGAGTCATGAAGCCAAGTTGTCCATGTTCAGGCACCATTCCAAGCAGTCTGTAAATGAACGCAGCGAAGAGATCTGCTTTGCCATCCTCATAATGGTCCTGCACGAACTGTTTGAGCTCGCCGCTCATGTTCTTTGCGCCCATATATGGCGGGTTCGCCACCACTGCCGCGTATTTACGTGCGAGGTACCTTGTCTGAGCGAAAACCTCCTCCACGCGTTCACGCAGAAGCGAGTCAAACAATGTGGTTTCGGCTTCAGTATCTTCTGCCGATGCGGCAAGATCAACAAGCTCCTGTGGCGGCTGAATCAGCGAACCGTACACATCCGCCTTCGCATAGGTATTCCATACCGTGAAGTCCAAATCCACTTGGTATAGGTCATTCAGATCGGCGACATCGCCTTCCTCGAACGGAATCGGAGCAATGCGCTGAATGTTCGGCTCCACCTGTTTCTTGAAGAATCTGCGGGAACGGGAGCGTGCCTTCATGGTCAAAGCGAAGGCGGCAAGGCTTGCGGCTCGCTCATCGATTTCCATGCCGTATAGGTTGTGTTTGAGAATCAGGCCGGGAATATCGCTCGGTGCATACCCCTCCTCCTCGTAGATCTCATACAGCAGGTCGAACGCGTAGGTGAGCATGTGGCCGGAACCGCATGCGGGATCGCAGACAGTCAGGTCTTCAGGCGCTTGGATGTTGAGAATATCCTCGTTCCCGGCGGAATCATCTTCCGAAGGCTGAATATAGTAGTTCCAGTTCTTGTACAACTGGCTATCTGGATGTGACTGCATCCACAGCCTACCTACGGTGTTCTGTACCAGATAGCGCACAATCCAGTCCGGGGTGAACAGCTGAGTGGCGGCGGGAATCTCGTGGGCTCCGGCTTTGTGGTTCTTCTTGAACCCGTCCATCACCTCATTCTTGCGTTCCGAAATGTAGTACTGGTACAACCAGCCGATGATCTCCACATTGCCGGACGGATCGTCAACACCGCAATCCTCCGGGGTCATGACCTCCACCGCATTCCTCAACACGGAACCCTCGGCGAGCAGATCGGCTGGCATGAGCAGTTCATCCACCCTGCCGGCCTCCTTGCCGACGCTCTCGAACATGAACGGCAGGTTACGATTCCAGAACCGGCATTCGGATTGCAGCAGCAGACCATAAGCCAGGCCCTGCGGATCATCCGCCAAAATGGAACCGCTCAGCAACCCTTCGATGCGCTCTTTGGCCTTATCATTCGCCTGCAACGAGAACACCCTGCTGTCATACTCGCCTCGTTTCGCGGCTGCAAGCACTTCCGGCAGACCATTCGTGCTGGTCAGGCCAGCTGGAGAGACCACCGGCGTGCCGGTGAACCCGTGCACATCCATGTAACGGAACGCGATGATGCGGTTGAACCACCGGTACGCATAACGTTCCACCACATGCCTGCGGCCCTCTACGCCGCCACCGGCCTGCCCGATCTCACGCTGCAGAAAATCGAATGCACGCGGGTTGTCAACCTGGGCGTCGGAATTCGGCACCAATGCGGCGTCAAGCCGTGTCTGTACCGCGTTCATGAGCTGGCGGCGCGCATCCGTTGCGAAGGCTTGCAGTTTCGACGTGTTCATAGCAGGATCTTCTTTCCATTCTCAATGGCGGCGATAAGCTCACGGCGGTAGGCATCAAGGAAGTCATCCACATCATCCTTGGTCTCCAAGGCGTCCTTGGTATGCGGCCTGCTGATGGTGGCGAACGACACGGCCACGCGCGGGGTTTTCCCTTGTTGCGATTCAGGAATGTTCGCATCCATCGGCGTAGTAGCTGTAGCAGCCTGCGCCTCACCTGCGAGCGCGGTCTTCGGTCTCGGTGCGGAGGCTGCTAGTGCGTTGATGAGTTGTGGGTAGGTGTGTTCGCTCAGTTCGTGTACGCTTTCGCGCATGTTGTAGATGAACGGTATGCGCTGCATGCGTTCCGCCACTTGGTCCAGTTCTGTCTCGACCTTGGTTTGCGCGGTTTGTGTGGCGTGCTGGTATTCGGTGGAGTCGTGAATCCTGGCGCGAATATCTTCCACGTCGTTGAGTGCGTTGGCACGTTCGGTTTGGACGGTTGCGTCTGTTGCCTCACGCAGATCGTCAATGGCGGTCTTGAATTTGTTGGTTTTGCGGAAGATGTTCGGATCGTTCGCCAGCTGTTCCGCAGATTGGTACAGGCTGTTCGTAGTGCCGGAGGCATAGTCGATGTTCGGCTTGTTGTTCTTCAGCCATTCCAATCCGTCCGCAAGAATTCTGGATTGGGAGCCGTTGAGGAAAGCGACAATCGGGTCGATTACGTCTTCTTTAAACTCGAGCAGTTCTTCGGAACCGTTTTCGGTTTCCTGTGCGGTGAAATCGCCGAGCAGCCAGTCCTCGCCCATTCCGGAGGCGTAGTTGATTTTTTCAATGGGAGCGTCGAGTTGCTGCACGAAGCCGAATTGGGCATTGCGCACACGCAGCTGGGTCAGGCTCTCCGCTTCCCGCTTGAGTCGCGCGGTGACGGCCTCCGCCAGATCAATCGCGTTCGATGGCAGGTCGGCGGCGGTGAGTCCAAGGAAATCCCTGGCGAAGTCACGCAGCTGTGAAACTTTTCTCGTGTCGAATACGCGTGGCAGATCCACTCGGAGGGAATCCTGCTTCTTCGTTTCCCTAAGCAAACGGGCGGCCTCGCTGCGCTGCACCGGCTTGCCATCCAATGTCAGTGTGATTCTGTCGGAACCATACAAGTGGCCGATGCATGCGAGCGTGGCGGCGTACGGCCAACCATAGGGAACGCTGCCGTAGGCATCAAGAAGGCTCTTGACGGTGGCGACCATGCCTTTGCCTTTGTCACGACTGACCGCGGCGAACACATCATCGGCGGGAACGTCGAGCTTGTCCTGCACTGCGTTCAAGCCGTCAAGCATGCCAGGCTGGTGCTGCGAAGCGTTCATGATGATACGAGCGAGATCCGTTTCCTCATATCGTTGCCCACCAAGTAGGGAAAAGTTCGTGTAGTACCGGCCGATGAGCGTTCCAAGCCCTTCCGCCATACGCGCCTGCACCTCGGTGGATTTCACTTCCACTTTTCCGCCGTTATAGTCGAACTCGCCATTGGCCGCGGCTTTGACGATGCGGGTACGCAGCTCCGTGTAAAGCCTTTCATTAGCGACGCTCTTGCGGGAGATGATCTGCTGGCGAACCTCAGATTGGCTGTTCTTGTCGGTGCGCATAAGGTACGTATAGGTCTTCACGTACATGCGCAGGTCGTCAAGCAATGTTTTGTCGGACATATCCAACAGCAAAGTGATGGTGTCGCGCATACCCATGCCCATGCGAATGGCATCGGCACGGTCCTGCGCATTGGTCGAAGTGACCACGTTCAACCAGATGGGCTGTTGCGCGGACTGTTGCACCCCATCGATGCGCAAACCATAGCGGAACTGGGCACGCTGTTCACCGTATGCCACGGTCATCTTGCCGAGCACGTCGCTGACCAGGATCTTCTTCAGCTCGTCGATTTCCTTGCTGGAGTCGATGTCCGTGCTTTTGATCTCCTGCTCAATATCCTGCTCTTCGTTGGTCAGGTAATTGTAGGTATCTCCCACACGCTGCACATACGTGTCTTTTTCCAACTCTCCCAGAACATACTTGATGTTCCGTTCCAGTTCCATCACGTCCATGTCGAACTGGTCGGTCAGCAGAATACGCAGGTTATGCGGTGTGGTGGGGAATCCGTCGACATGCTTGACCAGCAGCAGCACCTTCAGCAGGCGCACGCCCAGTTCTTTTATATCGGAGCCAAGTCTCTTTTCGGCTTGGTTGATGCGGAAGTTCGAGGTTGATTGGATGGCGTCGGCGATGCCGTCGTACAGTTTGTCGAACGGCATCAGGGCCCCGACCGTCTCATTCTGGCTGGACCGCAGCGTGCTGCTGATGGTGGAAAGCATGGACCGTTCACCCACGGATGCGTGACGCCCGGAGAACATGTTGTACCGGCTCATTTCCCGCAGCACGTTCTGGAACAGCTCGAACTCATAGTTCACGAACGGGTACGATGCGATGAAATCGTCTTTGCTGTACGCCTTGTTGTTGCTGAATTTCGAAGTCTCACGCGTGAATTCGAACATGGTGCGCAGGTTCGCGTTCTGCTCATCCCACAGCTCGTTCATCACCGACTCATATTCCGGTTTCTTGGTCAGCAAGCGCTTCTGAATGACCTCCACCACGTCAGCACTGTTAAGCTTCAGCTTGATGGAGAATCTGCCCTGGATCTTCGAAAAGTCATAGCTTTGCTGCTTGGTCCGATCACCGACGATGGTATCCATGTCTTCCTGAGAGGTGACCACTACCCACGCACGCCCGTTGGTCTTAACGGCAAGATCCTCGGCAATGGATTGCAGGGACAGCATGAGCTCCCTGTTCTCACCGATGAACTGGCCAACCTCGTCCACGAGGAACAAGATACGGCGGTTCGATTCCTGATGGGACAGCCATGCGTTCACGTCGTCTGCGAAATCGCCGACCGTCATCGTATACGTATCCTCATAGCGCTGGATGATGCTGTCCTGCTCCGGCTTGCCCGTCACCGCGGCATAGGCTCCGCAGATCTCATCATCCCATAGCACGGCCTCGTCGCGCCCCTCGCTCCACGGTTTGCCAGCCGCTTGTTCGAATTCATGTTTGAAATCGTCAAGGTAGCCGTTGTTCGCCAGATCACGTTCGAATTTCGCGACAAACGGATTCTTGCCATAGAAGCCACGCGCCTCATCGAATACGCGAACAAAAGCGTACAGCAGCATGTCGGAGGCATTGGATTTATCCGCCTTCTGATCGATGTTGAATAGAATCGACGTGGCTGGTATCGTCAACGCCTTTTCAAGCTGGCCTGCAAGCATCTGGTCATCCTGTGCTTCGGCCTTGCCCATGAAGGCATGAACAATCTGTTCGCGACTCATGGTCGGCTTATTGCCCTTATCAACGAGTTCAGCCGGGACCTCGCCCAGAATATGCGACAGCATCTTCAACAGGTGCGATTTACCGGAACCGAAGAAACCGGAAATCCATGCACCGTTCTGTTCGTGGTTCGACGGGTCGTTGTACGCATCGAGGAATTTGGCCAGATTGCGGCAGATCTCCTCCGTAAGCACATACTCGTTGACCTCATCGTCAAGATTCTTCTCATCATTGGCCTTGATCACACCGTTGATGTTGCGGTCAATGTCCTTGCTGAACAGCTCCTTGAAACTGATGCCGCTTTCCCCGTTCATCTGCGTTCCCTTCTTCTTTGAACGAATACTTCGCAATCGTTACCCGCGTTCCGCCTGAATCGGCCAGACGACCCGTGAACCGTCATTCCTGTCATTCCTCCAACCGCACGCTCATCTCACGCAGGTTTTGAGCACGATAATAATTGTCTCCAGGCAAACAGCCGAATAGCGACATGACCGACCCCGCAGAAGCGCTTCTCGTAAACGTGCCCGGGTAGAACAACACCAATGGGCGGTCATCGATACGCCCCTGCAACGCGTTGAGCAGTGTATGCGCACGAATATATGGGTAGACCTTGCCGATTCCCGTAATGAACACGATATCGGCTCCGCCTTCGCTCTTGGCCTGCTCGTAATGATCACGGATGGTATCAGGCAACTGAGCCGTATCCGCGCCCAACACGTTATCGAGCAGTCCTAAAAACTTATCCGTATGCGCGTCCGACGAGACTTTCCTGTGGCGTTTTTCTTCCCTGTTGAGCACACGATCCAGAATGCCACGCTTGCTAAGAATCTCCAGAACAACATCGTATAAATCCAGCGTGAGCACCTGCGGAGCATAATCGCCATCATATTTCGGCGTCATCGTCTGCAGCTGACTCACCAATTGCCTGATATGTTCGGCGACCTCAAGCTCTTGCCTAGGCGGATAGTCATAAATGTAATAAGGCTGCTCACCGGCCAATCCACTATTGGTTCTGAACGAACGGGACTCCATAATCTCGCGCAAATGAGCGAAATCAGCATCAATGTCACGGTGCTCATCGGCAGCTTCAACGCCTGCGATGAAATCGGTCATGCTATCCCCCATTCATACTCACAAGGATGATTCACGCATCGGGAAAAACCCGAAGGAATCCGGTCTCTTCATAAGAATATCCGTCAAAGAGGGACTGGGTAGGAAGGAGACCACCGTGTCGGAATTTTTATCGAACAGATGGGCCTCAGCCATGGCCTTGAACAGATTGGATCGGAGCTTCTTCGCCGTTCCCTCGCTTATGGTCTCCAACTCGGGATGCCATGTAGCCTTGTTCGCAATGAAGCGGGCATAATCATCGAAATCAAGATGCAGGTTCCCTACAAGATAGTGCTTTTTGAGCACTTCGACAGCGAATTCCCCAACGATTGCGTAATACCGGCACATTGCGATCCACATAAGCGCCTCGCGGTCGGATGCGGAGGAATCCGGGCCTGCCAAATATGCAAGTTCCCTAACCGTGAGCGCGCTGAGCCGCCTGATGGTCTCCGCCACAACGCGCCTGTTCGCGGAATCCGTGCGAATTGCGAGAACGTTTTCCTCGATGGCCTGCTGGCGAATCGCAACAATGGACTTGCCCACCTCGGTTTGGGAAGAACACTCGACGTTGCCGCCGACTGCATGGTTCAGATGCTTCAGATGATTCAGATACATTTCGGCAAGCGCCCGGCCCTGCGAGGCAAGAAGTCCACCGACAGTGAAGGAAAGCCGGTACCGCTCCCCTTGCGTCGCCTCCGCACCATATGAGCCCGCCATGCGATTCTCCCTCTGCTAAGACATCAGTGTTAAGACACAAGAATATTTCAGAGTATTCCTAGGTGTGGAAGTATCGGCATATCAACTCTAGTTGTGGAATCATTCCGTTTATCCTGGTCTAAGGGTCTCTTTCGATATGCAGCTATCCACCGCTCGAGCAATAGGTAATATAATGATGCGCAAGCTTAACAATTAGAATAACCTGAGGTCAAAGGAGACAGATCATGTTCGGCAAAGTTCGTAAGACAAGAAGCGACTGCACCGTTGACACGTATGAGAAGAAGCACGACCTTCCAACCGGCACCATTCGAAATAAGGACGGGCGGAAAGCGCGCAAGGACAAGACGCTTGCAACGCTCCGTAAAGAAAATGGGAAAGATTATCGCTGATAAATCGGTTTCCGTTCAACAATGCGCCTTCTTAAAGGCACGGATGCAGTAAAACGCACAACGATGTTTCGAGCATACTTGTTACTCCCAATCAGGGAGTTCAAGAAAAAGTCACCAACTCGTACTGTGGACGCCAACTTGCAGCAACACACCACAATCGAGCAACTGAGGTGCGACCTCAACGACTACGTGTGGCGGTTCAATAATCAGCGACTCCACTCCACTCTTGGATACTGGAGTCCAAAAGAATTCACCGAACGAGGACTCATCTTCTAGGAAACCGTCCAACACACCGTTGCCAATTCACATCCCGTTGGATTGGTTTTCTGGATAGTTACCAATCTAACGGGTGTTGCACTTTCATTTAGACAACAAGATAATTAATTAGACAGTCTGGGGGATAGGCGATGTACATAAAGGAAATGCGCGTATTTGGATTCAAGAGATTTTCCAAGCTGCAAGTTGAATTCTCACCTGGAATTAATATTGTCGTCGGTGATAACGATGCGGGAAAGTCAACACTTCTCGAAGCCATCACCGCAGTATTAGATGGACAATATAGAGGAACCTCTTTAGCAAGGAATCTGTCGGAGGATTTATTTAATGCTGAAAATGTAGCCACATACATAAAAAATATTCGTTCAGGAACTCAATGCGAACCGCCAGAGATTCTTATCGAAGCTGTATTTGGCGGTAATGACCAAGAAGAATTATTAGCTCTCTATGAAGGGGACGCCAATTCCAAGGGGGCGAAGGAATCTGGTATATCCCTTCGCATCACCTTGGATACAGACTCATTCGCCAATGAATATCAAGAATTCGTTGATTCCAGAGAATGCTTTGGAATTCCGATAGAGTACTACTCTTGTTCTTGGACTACATTTGCCCGTAAATCAATCCGCCCTGTCGGGATTAAATTCAATGCTTCACTAATTGGCGGAGGGCACGCATTTGCTTGGGCAAATGCTAAAGCGGTTGTTTCAAGAATTGCTCGGAATGTGCTGGAACCGAGTGATCGGATTGTTGTCTCTCAGGCGCATAGACAAATGAGAAGCAACTTTTCCACAAATGAAAAAGTCCAACAGATCAATGATAAGATATCCGAGAAAGTAGAAAGTCTAACCAGGAAAAAGGTTACCTTAGGCTTCGAGGCAGATACCGTTAGTTCTTGGGAAAACGGCATTGTAACAAAATTGGAGAATATTCCTTTCTCAAATGTGGGAGATGGGACCAAAAGCATTATCACTGCAGAATTGGCACTATCGAAAAGTAAAGATGGTCAAAAAGATGTGATTCTTCTTGAAGAGCCAGAAAACCACTTATCTCATACACGGCTGAGCATGTTCCTCGACGATGTTAAAAAACGCTGTGGAGACATGCAATTGGTAGTAACAACTCATAGCAGTTTCGTGGCAAACAAACTTAACCTCAACAATCTCATACTATTAAACGGAGACGAATCAACTTCCTTCACAGATTTGCAAGAAGACACGTCTCGCTTTTTCATGAAGGCTCCTGGCTACAATACCTTACGAGTCTTGCTCTGTAGGGCATCAATACTTGTGGAAGGGAACGCCGACGAACTCGTTGTACAGCGCGCATACCTTGACTCGTATGGAAGGCTTCCGATTCAGGACGGCATTGACGTCATATCAGTGGGGGGAACCACTTTCTTAAGATTCTTGGAAATCGCTCAAAAAATCGAAAAAGATACTGTTGTCGTTACCGATAATGACGGGAATGTCAAAGCCCTTCGAAGCAAATACAAGGACTATCCTTTTATTAATTCGCCAGAAGCCACCAATGCCCATCAAGTCATTTCTTATGATGAAGGCTATCTCACTGAGGGGAAAGCGAAAAAAGTAAACTATAATACCCTCGAATCTGAGATATACGAGTCGGCAGGTGCGGAGAAGTTAGCTAAAATTCTGGGCAGATCAACTAATAACCGCGATGAAACACTCGACTATATGGAAAAACATAAAACCGAAGTGGCTCTAAAAATATTTGATGCAACAGAAAAGATAACATACCCAAATTACATTGTTAAAGCTATCGAATGGGCTGCCCGTAAAGTTGGCGCCAAGAAGGTTGGTGTTGGCAAATAATGTCTAGAATGTATCTAGCCGCGGCGGGTTCCGGAAAAACAACATTTCTTCTGGAAAAAACATCAGATAAAAGCAAGAGGTATCTATATACAACTTTTACGGATGAGAACGCAGAAAACGCTCGAGACATGCTCATCAAAAAATACGGATGCGTACCATCGAACGTGACCATTCTTCCATGGTTCAGCTTCCTGTTGGAACATGGGGTTCGCCCATTCCAAGGTGCCGCTGGTTTTAAGAATATGCAATTTACCGGCATACAGATAAAGCCAGAAGGCCGTAATTATTATAAACAGCCAGCCCTTAGACATTACTGCAACTCGTCCAACGCAATTTATGCGGCTAAGCTGTCTAAACTCGCTTTGCTCTGTAATAAGCAGAGTGACGGAGCAGTACTTAATAGACTGCAACGCATATTTGATGCTGTCCTGATTGACGAAGTTCAAGATATGGCTGGATACGACTACGAATTCATAGAACTTCTCATCAATTCCGATATCGATATAATCCTCTGTGGAGATGAGCGACAGAAAACTTATAGAACCAATGGAAGCCGCAAAAACAAGGGCAAAACACTTGAATGCTTTCTTCAGGAAAAGAAACTGACCGGTAGATGTCCAGTAGATCGAAGCACCTTGAACGGCAGCCACAGATGCGGAGAAACAATTATCCAGTTCGCCAACAAACTATATCCCACATTCCCCCAAACCAAATCTTTAGCGAAATCATCATCAAGCCGTCATTCTGGAGTTTGGCTTGTTCCAAATTCGTCCGCCCAACTCTACTCCGATAGATATCATCCAGTCGTCCTTCGCAATAAAAGCAATGTCAAAACCATAGATTCATCCAGCATTCTCAATTTCGGCAAATCTAAAGGAAGAACTTATGATGACGTTCTGATTTATCCTGTTGGCGATGTCCGAAAATGGCTCGGCGATCATGAAAAAGATTTAAAAAATCAAACACGTTCACGGTTTTATGTTGCAGTCACGCGAGCTCGTTACAGCGTCGGGATTGTCCTTCCCGACAAAGAAGCTAATCAGCTAAATGATATTTATCAAGTATGGAAAAACACTTCTGAGTAGAAGGCAACATAGAAACAGACAAGGGTCGCAGACGTTTTCTTGGAGATAATCACGCAGCCATTCCTTGGCTTTGATGGTATTTACTAGGGCTCATCCAACTAAGTGACTGTTTGACGCGCTCATAGTCAGTCATGCCAGCGGATGCGACCGTCGCCAGAACCAACGCCTCGTCGCTCAGTTTTTTCAATCGTCTATCTCAATCGCGTGAATCGCGACTTCGCCATCTTCCGAGAACTCGGCTTTTCTGAATTCCAGGCGGAGTTCCATGCCGGTCTCGTCGAACTCACCGTTCAGATTACGCACCAGCGCATCAACCAATCAGCCGCTAGAGCTCTCAGTCATATTCTCTCTACTCCAATAGACGCACTATGCTTAACGCCCATGGTGTTCGTTCCTTTGTCTGTTCGGTGGATAGCATGCGGGCAATCCGCATTCACCATGAGCCATGTTTTCTCCGCGAGCGCGACGGGATTTCAACAGATAGGATTTGCTTCCAGGTTAGTAATTCGTCAGAATGCGTCCGCGCACCTTCACGCACTCTCAGCACTCTCATGCATCTACATCTCGATTACATACTTTGTTACTCATGCGGCATGATCAATCGCCAAAGAATGTACAGCCTTTTATATCAGCCCATCCAAGGCTACGTTTACGTCCTGAAACGCGGTGGGCCTCTTCTATTTCTTTGCTGCTGCGAGTAGTAGCAACAGCTTCCAAGCCTCTTAGCAATGCTCAAATCCAGAGCCTCTTCCTTTTGCCAAGCCGCATAGGCATGTATAAATCAACCAATACCCGCCTTTTCTGAACTACACTGTTCCTAGAAACGTTTCCGTGTTGAAAGGGGTAACCGATGACGCGCAAAGGTGGGTTTCTGAAGGGGATCGTCACATCGGCGGCGACCTATGCCGTCAAAACGGCGGTCGATATCGCGGTCAACCCGGAGAACATGCAGAAGGTGGCGCAGCTTGTCAGCGAGCAACAGGTAGGCAGCAAACTCAAGCAGGCAGCCGCGAACATGCATCTGCCTGCCGCGCTTAGCCCATCAGCAAGAGTCACCAAGCAACTTGACACCATCGAGGAGACACTGGAGAAATACGCCGACCGATTTCCCGTAAACGCACCAGTCGAACGATGGAAGAGCACCCTGCAAAGCCTTCGTCTTATGGACACCATGAACAGATCCACAACCGGCAGCGAGCATAAGAACCGCCTGGAAAAGCTCCAGACACAGACCGAGGCCCTGTTCAATGAGATCTTCCAGTCCCTTGACTCGGGCGATGCCCAGATCGAAGACTGACCACTTCCCCACCGCTTGCATACCTGTTCCCCGCCACTCCCAAGCGCACCGACGCACTTACCGGTCGTATACTGCTACCAGGTGGATTTGAAGGGAATAACCATGATCGACGACGATTCCAACGAACTCATCCCATTCGAAGGCGGAGACGGTGATGCCGATGCCAGCACCGGGAACAACAATCCAGACGACACGCAAAGCGTCACCATCATCCAAGACGAACAAGGCATCGTCTTCCTCGGCGACGCCGGTACCATAGATCTCTGGCTCAAGGATGAGGGCTTCGATTCCAAAGCATTCAAAGCCAAAGCCGTGCAGACCATCTCATCGGCCAGCAAAGGCGCACAGGCAGCCGGCAATGCCATGGCTGAAAGCGGACGTTGGGTAAAACTCACCAAGGAATCGGCCGAACTGGTTGCCAAATACGGCAAGAACTGTAAGAAGGGACCGTTCCAAGCCGGTGTTGTACGGCAACCGAATGGGAGCATCATCAAACATTTGAAATTTACCCAGCCTGGGCAGCTCAACCCCGCTATGCTCACCGGTATCAGCGGCGTCATGGCACAGATGGCTCTGGAACAGGCCGTCTCCGAAATCACCGATTACCTGAAGGAAATCGATGCGAAGCTCGACGACCTGCTGCGCGATCAGAAGGATCAGACCGTCAGCAAGCTCGCCGGGATATCCCACATGATTGACGAGACCATGTTCATCTACCAACAGGTCGGTTCGATCAGCGCAACCACATGGTCTAAGGTGTCAGGCTGCCCGCAAGACATCGCCACCATCCAAGCGTATGCAATCGCCAAAATCAAGGGCCTCACCGAGAAGGTGGAACGCGAGCAGGATCCCAAGCAGGTTCGCCCGCTGACCCAGCAGATTCGTCAGGAGATTCACCAGTGGCTGGGTATGCTCGCATCCGCAGTCAGGATGCAGGATCAGGTCTCCTGCATCGAGCTCGCGCGCGTATGCCAAGAGGAGCCTGAACAGCTCGAAGCATACAAGAAGGGCATCGTGCTTGCCAGGAACAAGCGTCTTGCGGAAATCGAGCAGTCACTCAACGCATTGGGCAGGCAACTGGAGACGAAGGCTGGAATCGTAAGTGGGAAGGTGCTGCTGAACCCATACAGTTCACCTCATGCCATTGCCAACATCGAAAGCATCACCAGTGATCTCAATGCATTCGCCAGCACATTGCAACTTGAGCACATTCATCTGCGTGTCGAAGACGGGCCTACTTGGATCGAGGCCGCGGGCAAAGCCGTAGACGACACCGGCAAGACCCTGCAGAATGCCGGGCAGAAGACCGCGCACGCCGTCCAAGACGCCGGCAATGCGATAGCGAAGGGCGCGCAGGACACCGGCGCCGCCGTCGCCAAGGGAATGCAGGACGCCGGAAACCAGGCCGCGCACATCGCGCAGGATGCGGGCAACGCCATCGCGAAAGGCGCTCAGGACGCGGGTGCCGGAATAGCCGATGGGGTGCAGCAGCTGGGCAAAGGCATAGCAAACGGATTGAAGCAGCTCCCGGACATCAAACTGCCCAAATTCGGGTGGGGCAAGAAATAAACCAAAACCCACACTGTGGGCTGGAAGCACGTCCGACTTAAGAGACATGCTCCCGGCCCACTTTTTAATGTCCTGCATGCCCTTTAGTCAGTAACTTCGTTCTTCGATATCCGCAATCATCTTCATCGACAAATCCTTTAGCGAAATCAGAAGCCTCCCGTTCACGCTCGAACAGTTCTGCAATCCGACGTAATGATTGCAATCGCGCACCTTGCCCTTTCAATGCAATAGCCCTACTTGACCATCGAACCGCACACATACCCAACGCAGGAGAAACCCTCATACCCCCTACTGCCCCACCTCTTCAGCGGTCAAACCAAGCTCACCAAGTACGTCGTCGGGGATGGTGCGCGCATCAACGGCATCATCCGGCAGCAACCCATATTCCTGAGCCTCCGCACGAAGCAAATCCCTACAAACGCTCTTAAACAACTTGTAATCAGGCTCGTATGGAAACAACCCAGCACAAGCTGGAATGTCATATTCAGAACCTTTCCCCTCAGATCCGTGGCACATCGAAAGGATTCCTCTTTGTGAGCTGCACCTGCGCCTGTTGTTCCACATATGGTTGCAGAACCGCCAACACCTCCGGTACTTCATGGGTTACGGCATAGTACAGGCGATCAAAATCAAGTCCGTCATAATCATGGGCAATCCAGTCGCGCATGCCACTCACTCCACGCCATGGAACACCGGATTTCGATTCACGGAATTCTTTTGAGAGCTTCCTGGCATGTTCCCCCGCTCTGGCAATCGCCATAGCCACGGCATTCTGTTTCTCATCATTCTCAGCGAATTCCTCAGCGCTTAGCCCTCCAAGGAATCGTTGCGCACCATGAAGAGCGCGGACTATCGCGACGATATGCAAGGCATCTTTTTCCGTCGTTTTCATAACACACCTCAGATAATGCGGAACATCGGATTGGAGGTTATGGAATTGACGAATATCACACGCTGCATTTCAGCCAGTCTGTCCTGCAGTTCAGTGGTAATGTATCGTTTTTTTCGCCAAGTCGATCTCCCGACCAAAAGTCGATGCAAGATCATCACGCAAAGCCCACTCATCAATCATTGGATTGGCGGTGTCGTCAAACTGATAGATGAAACCGATATCCGAATCCGCATGCCCCTCCCCTCGAGCCATGGAACCGAACAGGTACAGTTCATTGACATGATGCCGCAGCGCGATAGGACGAGCAATCTCCGCTATCTGCTGCGGCATAGCGACCCGCGAAATCACATCAAGCGCTTTCATAGAGCTAGAACATGTGCAAGTTTCTTTTCCACCTGGCGCATGACATCATCTTCCAAAATTCCAATGCGTTGGCCCAATGCCGAAGTGTGCACTGCAAGAATCTTCTCCGTCATCACCCAACTTATTTTAATCAAACCATTCTGCGCAGTAGGAGGAACTTTAACCCGGGTAGTCATATCATCCGACGTAAAAGAAATCATCAGGCATACCACGGTAGAGTCAAAACCCTCGATTTCATCATTCTGCACAACGACAACCGGCCGAGGCTTTCTCGCGTAACCATCAGCCAGCACAGTCCAGATTTCACCCCTCCTCATCAGCGATCATCCTCATCGACAAATCATTAGCGAAATCAGAAGCCTCCCGTTCATTCTCGAACGGTTCCGCAACCTGTCGAACTCGTACCTGGTATGGGAACCCCTGATATTCATTAAAGGACGAGACGAACATACGCAGCGCATCAGCCGTGGAAAGACCGAGCTTCTTTGTCGTTTCACGGAACTCTTCCGCCTGATCATCATCAACACGTGTCGCAAGCTGAACTACCATTGCCACTCCAATCACTATTTTTATCATTTTATATCTTATTGACATGTTTTGCTAATATTCCATATCTGGATTACTAAAACTCTAGATTCACAGAATTTGCAATGTGGCAGCCGAACGCCGAAACCCGAAGTATGAGCGTTGGAATTCCAACGCTCATACTCGCCATAATCGCCAAACAGTGCCACAAACAAGCCAACAAGCATTTTGGGGAAGGCTTTTCGCGTAATGTTGCGCTCTATCATTGATAAAGGCATCCAGCAATCGCATACCGTAAGGAACCACATGCGCTATTTCACTTCGGACACGCATTTCGGCCACCCTCTGGTCACCGCACTGCGCGGATTCCTGAACAATGGCGGGCTCCGCGCCGAATACCGTGATGTCTGGCAGGCGCAGGGGCGTGCCGCCGCGCACACGTGGATCAAACAATATGTGCGCGACAATCAGACGTCGTTCAAAGCAATCTGCGACATCACACGCCATGAGAACACCATCATCGGCAACATCAACGAGACCGTCGGGCGTGATGACGAGCTATGGATTCTCGGCGATCTCTCCTACCGTTGCACCGTCGAGCACACGCTCGACTGTCTACGCCGCATCAACTGCCGCCATCTGCACCTGATCATCGGCAACCACGACCGCAACTTCCGTCTCCGCTCCAATGACGCGCTATACGAGGACGTGTTCGAGACCATCGATGACTACCGCGAGATCGACATGGAGCTTCCCGTTCTCGACGGCTCCGGCAAGCCGACGGCCGCAACCGCACGGCAGACCATAGGCATGAGCCACTTCCCCAGGCTCTCGGCATTGGCCGAAGAACACGGCAACTGGCCGGAAAACTGGAACAAGTTCGCCGATGTGGCACCGACCACCGAAGGTTGGCTGCTCTATGGTCACACGCATCAAGGCATTCCAGACGGCACCGATCCGCTCAGCGTGAACGTGGGGCTCGACGCATGGGATTTCAAGCCAGTCAGCGAGCAACAGATCCTCGCCTGGTTCACATTCCGGCACGCCGACCAATCAAAGTAAATTCCCCCGAGCATGCGTCATCGTCCGGAGACAAAGCGGGTGAGGACTCCCGACTTGGCCAAGGCTCGGTAGAGGATCCACGAGCCGAACCCGGCGAATACGGCCGCGCTCAGCAGCTCGCATGCCGTGCCGATAAGGCCGCGCGGGCTGAAGAACGAAAACGCCTGGTAGTAGAAGAACAACAGGTAGAAGTTGTATACGATGCCGATCGCCACGGATGACAGCAATGTGACGCCAAGCGTCCAACGGCGGTAGCGGAACACCGCGAACACCGTTTCGGCGGCGAGCGCCTGCACGAGCGCGATCACTACCAGACTCACACTGTATTTCGTGCCGAGCACCACTTCCACGAACGAGGCGACTAACAGCACGTAGGCCGACGCGCCCGGTTTGCGTACGATCAGCAAGCCCAGTGTGGCGGGGAAATAGAACAATGCGTGCAGCAGTGCCGCGGAGCCTGGAAGTATCAGAGTCAGTAAAGGAAACAAGCCATAGGACATGCCATCGAACACCCAGAACATCACGCCGGACATTACGCCGACGGCCGCTCCGACGGCGATGTCGACGACACGCCATTTCAGGGATCTGCGTGTTTCCTCCGTTGTTTGCGGAGCATGCTTCAGCATCGGGATGTGTGGTTTTTGGGTAATCGTTTCAGAGGATGGCTCTGCCATGATGAATCCTTGCCTTGGTTGACGCCGCGCACCGTGAGTTGGAGATCGCGGCGGTCGCCGTGGGCCGTTCCTCGACCTGCGCGGCCCGGGCAGGAACGACGCGCGCCATTATACGGCCTATTGTTGCCGAAAATGTTCCATGCTCCGAGTTCCGGCCGTTTTCGCTCCTCAACGCATAGGAAATTCGTCGCTCGCTGGCATGCATGATGCCATGTGGGAAAGCCAAGAAGCCGCGCATCCAGTCCAAAATGCGTGGCTTCTTGCTTGAGCAAGCACTGTTTCAGTGGGGAATGACTTCAGCAACGTCCTTCGTACAGGAAGTAAGACATGGGCTCGTCATCCGCCAACAGGCTTGTCGTGCCGACCGTCAACCCGCTGGACGAGCTGTCTGTCGGATTCGGCCGCGAGGAACCATCGTTCCGGTCATCACGTTCGGCTTTGCGGATTAGTCCGCGATGGTCGTAGAAGCCGACATCGCATGTGCTGTCGGTGAACAGGAAGTATTCGCGCAGGCCGGCGTCATGGAATACGCCAAGCATATGGTTGAACAGTCTGCGCCCCACTCCCATGCCTCGTGCGGCCGGGGAAACGACGAACAGCACCACTTCGGCCTCGTATTCCTTGCCCGCGTCATGTTTCAACGCCTCGTCGGCCTGCAGAATGGCCAGCTGCGCAAGCAGACCGTGACGTCCCTCGTGGCTTGCCAGCAACGGCAACGTGAGACAATGTCGGCGCAGCATATGGCGTGTCCGCTGCCGACCGGTGATATCCGAACGCAGCGATCCGAGAATCACGCCGAGCACCTGCCCATTAAGTTCGGCCACGTATGCTTTGGTGGTGCGGGCCAGGCAATCCTGCATGTCGATTGCGGCAAGTCGATGCATGTTGCGCAGACGGGTCGCCTTGCGTAGTTCGGCGCGATGCTTGTCTGGGCCTGACGTCTGTCCGACCTCGTCATGCGTGTTGTGTGAATCGTTGCCATCGTCGTACCATGCGAGCCGTATCAGCTCTTCCAAAGCGGGAAAATCGGTGCGACGCAACGGACGGATGGTAGGTGTTTCACAAGTCATGCAACCATCCTATACCTCGCCCCTATCGAAGATGCGCTCAGGGCAAATGCGAAAGAATCGTTCGCATTCGGGCACGGTACGGCACTCTGCGGGAACGATTTCATTACGCTGATACACGGTATGAAGTGATGTAGGACGATGACGACACGAGGCTTGCGATGAAGATGATGCTGCGACGGCTGGCGATTGTGGTGTGCGTTACGCTGGCGTTGCTGTCGGCGGCCTACGCGTTCGCCGTGTTGAGGACGCATTCGGGCACGGGATTTTGGAAGGTCTGGCTGGTTCTCGCCGTTGTTTTCGCATTGCTGGCGATTGGCATCGCATGTCACTGGTGGGCAGCGCTTCCCCGGATCATCAGGGGCGCCATCATCGCTGTGGCGGCCATCGGCATTGTCGCGTTTTGCACAATAGAGGGTTGCATCATCGGCAATATGAACGCTCAGAGCGAACCGGATCTTGATTATGTGATTGTGCTGGGCGCGCAGGTGCGCGAGTCAGGCCCCAGCAAAGCGTTGCGCTATCGGCTGGACAGAACCATCGATTATCTGGAGGAGAATCCGGATACCATCTGCATCGTTTCCGGCGGTCAGGGCCATAACGAGCCGTTCGCCGAAGCGCAGGGCATGGCCGATTATCTGCAGAAGCATGGGATTGCGGAAAACCGCATCATCCAGGAGTCCAAGTCGGAATCCACTATGGAGAACATCGTCAACAGCAAGAAGCTCATGCGGCAGGAGAACGCTTCGGTCGGTATCGTCACCAATGATTTCCACATGTTCCGTGCCTTGCAGATCGCACATGCCAATGGTCTGAAGCAGGCGCAGGGCATCGCGGCAAGTTCCCCGAAGGACATGCTGGTCAACAATATGGTCCGTGAGTTCTTCGCCGAAATCAAATTCCTGTTCTCATAGCCGCCAATCAGCGTTTCAGTGCCCGTCGTCACTACGCAAGATGCGTGCCGCGCGGCAGCCATTCCTTCTTCGGCAGGGTTGCGAATGTGGGCCATTGTTCCGCAGCGGCACCGGCCGCGTCCAGCCGACGTTGGAAGCCGGGCCATTTCGGGTCGGCTTCCAACAGTCGTCCGAGCAGTATGGCGGTGGCGTGAGCGTCGCTTAACGCGCTATGCGCATCCTCGTTGGCAATGCCAAAATACTCGCAGCAGTCGGCGAGCTTGCCCCGTCCGATCAGGGAACGCGACAGTTTCATCGTGCACAGCATGGTGCTTTGATCGACCGGAATGGAAGCTCCCATACGCGAGTATTCCGCAAGTAGGAACCGTGAATCGAACGACACGTTGTGTGCCACGAACACGCGTCCGGCGAGCAGGTCGCGCAGCTCATGCGCGATACCTTCGAAATCGGGAGCATGCAGCAGTTCGCGTGCGGTAATGTGATGCACCCATGAGGCGCCGACACTGCGATCGACATGAATCAGCGTCTCATGCTCGTCTTCGAGCGTACCGTCCGGAGCCACATGCACCAGGCCGATTTCGATGGCCCGGTCGCCTTTTGCGGGACTTAAACCCGTGGTTTCGAAGTCGACTACCGCATATCCTTGAGAATTCATCACACCTGCCAGTATATAGGTCCGGTTAAGGTCCGGTTAGCTATCTCTGCTGCTCGTCAGACGTTCGCCGAAGCGGCCTGCGCTATGGTTCGGATATCGTCTGGAGTCGTTCGGCAGCATCCTCCAATGAGTCGGGCTCCCGCGTCGATCCATTGCGGTACCAGATGGGCGAAGGCCGGTTCGGAACCGGTGGGATTAGGCGACCAGGTTTTGGTTTTCGGATCGTAGATGTCACCGTTGTTCGGATACACGATGATCGGCTTGTCCGTAACCTGTCGGATGGCCCGAATTGCTGGAAGCACACGATCACGACGGCCAAACCGGACACGGACACCAATACCAGATAAACCGTGGAAGCGGCCACGACGCTGGACAGCAATGCCAGCAGACCGCCGATCATGCTCAGGCGAAGCGCGGTCATCGGCACTCCCCTGCTATTGGTTTTGGCGATGTTGTGTGGGATCATGTCTTCGTTCGCCAAGGACCACAGCATGCGTGTGGAGGCGTACAACCCGGAGTTCGCAGCCGAAAGAATCGCGGTGAGCACAACGAAGTTCATCACGTCGCCGGCGAAAGGCAGACCAATGGAGTTGAACACCAGCACGAAGGGGCTTTCGTCCACACCGGCGTCCTGCCAAGGAATCAGCGAAGCCATGACCACGATGGAACCGATGAAGAAGATGACGAGACGGAACAGGGTGGTGTGGCTCGCCTTCGGGATGGCTTTGTCAGGATCTTTGGTCTCGCCGGCCGTTACGCCGATCAGCTCGGTGCCGGAGAAGGCGAAGTTCACCGTCAGCATGGTGGTGAACACCGGCATCCACCCGTTGGGGAACAATCCGTCCTTCACGAAGTTCTCGAATAGCGGCGCATGGTCATACCCTTGAATCGGCAGCACGCCGAACACCGCGCAACCGCCTATGAGGATGAATAGCACGATGGCCGCCACTTTGATGAAAGAGAACCAGAATTCGGTTTCCGCGAAGAAGCGCACGGAAAGCGCGTTCGAGGTGAAGATCACCACGATGAACAGGGCACTCCAAATCCATACCGGCGTGCCGGGGAACCATTTGCGCAGATAAGTCCGGCAGCGGTGAATTCGGACCCCAATGCGACCGTCCAGGTCAGCCAATACAGGATCGCGACGGTGAAGCCTGTTCCAGAACCGATGAATTTGGTCGCATACACATGGAATGAGCCGGTTTCCGGCATGGCGACGGAAAGCTCGCCGAGGCTGAGCATGACCAGATACACAATCACCGCGCCGATAGCGTAGGCGATGACCGTGCCCAATGGGCCCGCCTGGTTGATGGTGTAGCCGGAGCTGAGGAACAGTCCCGTACCTATCACGCCTCCCAGTGAAATCATGCGGAGGTGGCGTACCTCCATCTTGCGTTTCAAATCGGTATGCGTGGTCTTCGCAGGGTTCTCCCGCGTAGCGTCCTTCATTTGATTCTCCCCTCTATCGTCGGCGGAACATGTCGCCGACGCCTGATTCATAATATTGGTTGCATCATTGAGGAGAGTCGAACCTCCAGTATTTGAGAGAAAAACGAAGAAGGCTGGAATCATCAAAGGATTCCAGCCTTCTTTACGCGTTTGTCAGCGCTTTAGCCTATCGACGGCAGCGATTCACTCGGCGTCCTTGTCGGCGGCGAGCTCGTCGGCCACAGCGGCGGCTGCGGAAGCGGCTTCAACGCTCTCGGACTCTTCGTCTTCAGCGGCTTCGCCGAGGAAGGCGCTCAGGTCCAGGGTCTCGCCCTCGGACTTGAAGGTCACGGCGCGCATGCCGGAGAGCAGGCCCTTGGAGCGGCCGACTTCCTGCACGGCGGAACCGATCTGGCCGTTGCGGATGATGGCCTGGATGAAGGCGTTCGGGTCCATGCCGTACTGCTGGGCGATGGAGGCGAGGAAGTTGAAGACCTCACCTTGGGAGACCTTGACGTCCATGGTCTCGGCGAGCACGTCGAGCACCATCTGGTCGCGCAGTTCCTTCTCCACGGTTTCTTCGGCTTCGGCCTTCTGCTCCTTGGTGGCCTTGGACGGATCCGCGGTCACGTTCTTGAGCTGCTGCTCGACCATTTCGGCCTTGACGCCCTTCGGCACCGGAATCTCGAGGCCATCCTCGAGCTTGGCGATGAACGCGTCACGAGCGGCGGTGGCCTGACGGCCTTCGGCGTCCTGAGCGGCGACCTTCTTCAGGTCTTCCTTCAGCTCGTCGAGGGTGTCGAACTCGGAGGCTTCGGAAGCGAAGTCGTCATCGAGTTCCGGCAGTTCCTCGGCCTTGACGGAGTTGACCTTGACCTTGATCAGGGCCTTCTCGCCTTCGTGCTTGCCGGCCTCGAGGGTGCCTTCGAAGCTGGTTTCCTCACCGGCGGACAGGCCTTCGAGGGCCTCATCCAGGCCGTCGAGCATGGTGGCGGAGCCGAGCTCGTAGCTCACGCCCTCCTGGGAGTCGACGGTTTCGCCGTCGATTTCGGCGTTGAGGTCGATGTTGGCGTAGTCACCCTTGGCGGCCGGACGGTCGACGCTCACGAGGGTGCCGAAACGCTGGCGCAGGGCTTCCAGACGGTTGTTGATGTCCTCATCGGTGACCTCGGCCTTGGCGACCTCGATCTCCATGCCGTCAAGAGCCGGCAGTTCGATGTCCGGGCGACGCTCAACGGTGGCGACGAACTTCAGCTTGGTCTCATCCTTGGCGGATTCCGGCACGTCCTGAACGTCGATCTCCGGCTGGGCCATCGGGTGGATCTTCTTGGTTTCAAGAGCCTTGGAATACAGCTCCGGCACGCCGTTGTTCACAGCTTCGCCGGCGACGGCACCGAAGCCGATACGCTGGTCGATGATCTTGCCGGGCACGTGGCCCTTACGGAAGCCAGGCACGTTGACCTGCTTTGCGATTTCCTTGCGAGCCTCGTCGAGATACGGGTTGAACTCCTCCGGGTCGACGGTGACGGTGAGCTTCACCTTGGTCGGCTCAAGATTCCTGACGCTGATTTTCACGCTTGCGCTCCTGAAAAATACGGTTCTTCATATTTCTGCCGTTAGGCAACCTCTATATAATAGCGCGACTTACGGACTCTGCAACTAGGGAGACCTGCCAGTCGCGTGCGCCCTGTTCGCTGAGGAATCGCGCGACGTCACGCTTACGAGGTTCGTCCGTCCAGCACAGGTTACGCAAATACTGCGGTTTGATGACGATTTCCACAGGCGTGCGCGTGTCCTCCGCTATCTGGGAGACCGCCTTGCGCACCCTGTTGAGCACTTGCAGACGTTCCGGATACCGTTCCTTCCACACGCGAATCGATTTGGGAGCCGAGGCTGACTGCGATTCATGACGCCGCGCGGCGCCGCCGTCCACGTCCGGCCATTCGCTTGGCGGCAGGGCGAGCGCGTCCTGGATGATGTTCTTCCACATGCTCGGTTTGATTTTGCGTTGAATCGGCGCGTACCGTTCGAACATCTTGTCCTGTTCGGAATCGGTATGGATGCGCACACGTTCGTTGATGGAGCGAATCGAACGGAATTGCGCAGCGTTGTGTGGTTTGCGTTTCGCCACTTCGATGATGGAGCTGTCGGACAATAGCAGGGTCGGCGCGATGTCGTATTCGCGCGCGAGTTCGTCGCGTCGGGTCCATAGCGCGCGGACGATGGCCAGCGCCTGCCGGTCACGCATGACTTCAGTGATGTGCGAGACATGCATCCAGGGAATCAGATGCTCCTTGCGTGGTCCCAGACCTTCTTTGAGCGCGTAATCGAACTCTTCCTGAGCCCATTCCATCTTGCCTTGGCGTTTGAGTTCGGCGCGCATCTTCGTTTCAAGCTCGATGAGCAGTTCGACGTCCAACGCCGCGTAATTTCGCCAGTCGCGGGGCAACGGACGATACGACCAGTCAGCCGCAGAATGTTCTTTGGCAAGGGTCAGTCCAAGAAAATGCTCGGTGACAGCGGCGAGTCCGAATCGTTTCAATCCCAGCAGACGCGCGGCGATTTCCGTGTCGAACAGCCGTTGCGGTTCCATGCCGAGTTCGTCGAATCCCGGAAGATCCTGCAGGGAATCATGCAGAATCCATACCGCATCTCCGACGGCACGGTTGAAATCGTTCCAATCCGCCCCGGCCGCGGCGAGCGCCTGCGGATCGAGCAGGCCGATGCCGGCTCCGTCGCGTTTGAACTGCACCAGCCAGTCCTCATGCCCATACCGGAAGCCGGATGCGCGTTCCGCGTCCGCGGCAAGGGAGCCATGTGAGGAAGCCAGCTCACTGCAATAGTCACGGAATGCCGGTAACGTATCGATCACGTTGGGCACGCCTTCGCGCGGTTCCGCCAGCAGCTTCGGCTCGTCAGTCAACGGGGTTTTCCTCCTCGGATTGCGTCATGGACCGGAGGAACGACGCCCACTGTCCGACTTGGGAGCCGGCGTCAAGGCCTCCATCGGCATAGTCTAGTGGAGTCCAAGACACCCGGATCTCGCAGCCCACCCTGGGCACATCGGGGTCATGGCCGAATGCTGTGTTTTGGGTGACTGTGACGGTGCCGGATACATGTTCGGAATCGTTTGGATTGAGACGTTCCATCATCATGTCCCAGTACATGCCCGGAGTCAGGCAGTCGTCCTCCTTGTCGGGCAGTGGCAGGGATGCGAAAGCCACGCAACGCCAGTGGGAGTGCCAGTCCTCTCGGAATTTGAGCGAGTACAGGATCATGATCCAGCCGGATGCGTATGTTTCATCGCATTCCAACGCGACGCCGATGCCGAAGTTCGCCATGGAATTGGGCACCGGAATCTCACGGTATGTCATGCCTTTCAAACGCCGCATACGGTCCACGGAAAGCACCGCGTTCCAGACTTGGTCGGGAACGCCCTGCGGTCGCATAAGCATGGTCTGTGGGGCTTCGCCGCCCATATCCGCTCCCTTGCCATCGGCGCGCGCCACGTTGCGCGCATCTCGTGGAAAATCAAAGATGTCTGCCATAGTTCAAGGCTACGACAGAGAAGGGCATTTCGTAGTATTTCGAACCACTTTGCCACGCGTCGAATGTGAAGATTTTTCAGCGTATGAATAAATTGGTCCATGCCATCGATTCAGTCGGCGGCATGGACCAATATGAGGCGTTCCGTATATCCAGCGAATATGGGGAAGCCATTGAGAGGACGGGCGTTTAGTACACGGTGAAGCCGTGCGACTGGAACTGCTCGACCACACGTTGTTTCATTGCCGCGGACGGGCCTTTCTGGTCCTCCAACGGGTATGGGATGTTCAGCATGTGCCACTTCGGACGGCCAAGCTGGTGGAAGGGCAATACGTCGATATGTTCCAACGCGTCGCCGAAGGTCTCGCAGATCTTCGCCACGTTCTCGACGTTTTCTTCGGAGGATGTGAGGCCCGGCACGAGCACGAAACGCACCCAGATCTTCTTGCCTGCCTTGGCCAGACGCTGTCCGAAGTCGATGGTCGGCTGCAGGATGCCGCCGGTCACCTTATGGTAGGTCTCCTCATCGCCGGATTTGACGTCAAGCAGGCACAGGTCGATGTCATCCACCATGTCATCGGTGTAGCTCGCCCCGAGGAATCCGGACGTGTCGAGGCAGGTATGCACTCCCATCTGCTTGGCGGCATGGAACACGCGGGACACGAAAGCCGGCTGCATCATGGATTCGCCGCCGGAGAAAGTGATGCCGCCGCCGGTGGCCTTGAATAAATCGGCATACCGCTCGATTTTCTTGACCATGGCTTCGTAGTAGACGGGCTTGCCGTCGCGCATCTTCCAAGTATCCGGATTCTGGCAGTACTGGCAGCGCAGAGGGCATCCACTCATGAACACGGTCATTCTGGTGCCAGGACCATCCACGGAAGTGTTGATGTCCCACGAGTGCACGAAACCGATATCGCCGCTTTTCAACGCCTTGATGCGGTCGAGACGGTCCAAGCCGATTGGCGATTCGAATCCGGACAGGCCTCCCATCAGCGTCTGGTTGACGTAGTCCTTGGAATCCCTCAGCATGTGTCTGGTCGTGGAACGGAAAATATGTTCAGACATCAATGTCCCCTTTCATCTGCCATCCCAATCATATGGGAAAACGATATGGGAAAAGCGAAAGGGACGAAGCCACGAGCTCCGTCCCTTCGCATTACCGTCGTTTCATGCGGCGGCTTTCATTTGGCTGATTGTGCCGTTCAGTCGACGACAGCGCCCTGGTGGAACGTACGGGAAATCACGTCGAGCTGCTGTTCCTTGGTGAGCTTGACGAAGTTCACCGCGTAGCCGGAGACGCGCACGGTCAGGTGCGGGTACTTCTCCGGATGCTCGACGGCATCCTCGAGCTGCTCCTTGCGCAGCACGTTGATGTTGGCGTGGTACAGGCCGTGGCCATTGCCGGCGTCCAGAATGCCCACGAGGTTGCCGATACGCTCTTCCTCGTCGCGGCCCAGACCATCAGGGGTGATGGTGTTGGTCAGCGAGATGCCGTCAAGAGCGTCGTTGTAGTCAATCTTGCCGACGGAGAACATGGACGGCAGCATGCCGTGGGAGTCCATGCCGTTCTCCGGGTTGGCGCCCGGAGCGTACGGGGTGCCCTTCTTGTGGCCGGACGGGAAGGCGCCGGTGGCCTTGCCGTATTCCACATTGGAGGTGATGGTCAGGATGGACTGGGTCGGGACGGCGTCGCGGTACACCGGCAGACGCTTGACCTGGCCCATGACGGTGGAGACGACCCACTTGGCGATGTCGTCGGCACGGTCATCATCGTTGCCGTACAGCGGGAAGTCGCCTTCGGTGCGGTAGCCGACGATCAGATCGTCATCGGCGCCTTCGACGTACTCGTTCTCGTGGCCCGGCGTGGTCTTGGCGTCCTTGTTGTAGATCGGGTAGACCTTGGCGTACTTGCATGCGGACAGGGAGTCGGCCGCGATCGACAGGCCGGACATGCCGCAGCCGAGGGTGCGGTACACTTCCTTGTCGTGCAGAGCCATCTCGATGGACTCGTAAGCGTACTTATCATGCATGTAATGGATGATGTTCAGAGCCATCACATAGGTCTCGGACAGCCATTCGAGGGCCTTCTCGTAGTTGGCCTTGACCTTCTCGTAATCCAGCGTGCCATCGGCTTCCGGCTTGATCGGGTCGATGACGCCCTTGTCGATGACCTGCATGCCGGTCATCTCGTCACGTCCGCCGTTGATGGCGTACAGCAGGGCCTTGGCGGAGTTCACACGGGCGGCGAAGAACTGCATCTGCTTGCCCACGCGCATCGGGGAGACGCAGCATGCGATGGCGGCGTCGTCGCCCCAGTGAGAGCGGATTTCCTTATCGGACTCGTACTGGATGGCCGAGGTATCGATGGAGATTCGGGCGCAGAAGCGCTTGTAGGCTTCCGGCAGCTTCGGATCCCAGAAGATGGTGATGTTCGGCTCCGGGCCAGGTCCGAGGTGCTCGAGGGTCAGGGTGTTGAGCAGACGGAACGAGGTCTTGGTGACCATGGTACGGCCGTCGTCGCCGAAGCCGGCGTCGGACCAAGTCGCCCAGTACGGATCGCCGGAGAAGATCGCGTCGTAATCCTTGGTACGCAGGAAGCGCACGATGCGCAGCTTCATGACCAGGTTATCGATGATCTCCTGTGCGTCGGTCTCGGTAATCTTGCCGGCCTTCAGGTCGCGCTCGAAGTAGACGTCGAAGAAGGTGGAGACACGGCCGAAGGACATGGCGGCGCCGTCCTGGCTCTTGACGGAGGCGAGGTAGCCCATGTAGGTCCACTGCACGGCTTCCTGTGCGGTCTGTGCCGGGCGGGACAGGTCGAGGCCGTACTCGTTGCCGAGGTTGATCAGCTGCTTCAGGGCCTTGATCTGCTCGTCATGCTCCTCACGGAAGCGGATCCAGTGCTCGATCTCCGGCTCGGTGAAGTCGTTGCGGTACGGGATGGAGTCCTTGTCGCGCTGCTTGAACTTGATCAGCGTGTTCACGCCGTACAGGGCCACACGACGGTAATCGCCGATGATGCGGCCGCGGCCGTAGGCATCCGGCAGGCCGGTGAGGATCTTGTTGTGGCGAGCTACCTTGATCTGCTTGGTGTAGACGCCGAAGACGCCGTCGTTGTGGGTCTTGCGGTACTTGGTGAAGATCTTCTTGATCTCCGGATCGGGCTCCTTGCCGGCTTCCTTGATGGCCTGCTCGACCATACGCCAGCCGCCGTTCGGCATCATGGCGCGCTTGCACGGCACATCGGTCTGCAGACCGACAATCACATTGTCGACTTCCGGAGAATCGATGTAGCCGGCCGGGAAGGCGTCGATGCCCGCCGGGGTGTGGGTGTCCACGTCGTAGACGCGCTGCTTGCGCTCCACGGACAGATAGTTGTCGTCCAGATACTTCCACAGGTGCTTGGTCTTGTCGGTGGCGTCAGCCAGGAAGGACTCGTCGCCCTCATATGGCGTGTAGTTCTTCTGGATGAAGTCGCGGACATCAATGTCCTTCTGCCAGTTGCCCTCGGTGAAGCCTTCCCAAGCCTTAGCCTCAAGTTCCTCCTGGGAGACCGCCGTTGCATCAACTGCTGCCATTTCCACTCCTTACTGGGTGTCGGTTGGCGACGCATCGTTACGCCGTCGCTACTTCACGATTGTAACGGCAATCATCTGCGAAAAGCCTGAAAACCACGCCCGAAATTAGTGACATAAATCACAATCGGGCGTGGTTTTCATATGGAATTCACTTTTCGGAAGATGCCGAGCCGTCCGCTGACCAGCGTTTCCATTCGCGGTCCTGTTCCTCCCATTTGAGATTGCGTTCCTGCACGATCTTCCACGCGTCGAGCGCGTCCTCACGGGTTCTGTACGGCCCCATGCGGTGGCTTGCCGGAGAGATCATGCCCAATTCCGGCTGCTCGGTGACGGTGTTGAAATACCACTGCTTTTCCATATCGGCTTCCTTCGGCTCTCGATGTTCTACTTGCGATCGCCGATTATTCGCGGAATGCGTTGGTGACCGGCAGACGGCGATCACGTCCAAACGCCAGCGCCGTCACCTTCGGTCCCAGCGGATACTGGCGACGCTTCCATTCGGCGCGGTCGACCAATCGCATGACCGTGTCGACGGTCGCCTCGTCGAAGCCGTCGGCCAGCAGGTCGGCGCGGCCATGAGCATGCTCGATGTACATCGCCAATACTTGATCGAGCAGCGCGTATTCCGGCAGCGAATCGGAATCCTTCTGCCCTGGGCGCAATTCGGCGGACGGCGCCTTCTCGATCGAGTTGACGGGGATCATCACACCATCCGGCAGCGCAGTGCCCGCGCTCCCCTGCTCGTTGCCGACGACATGCAGACCGCCGATGCCCATGCCGGCGGCGGCAGCCTTGTTGCGCCAGCGGGAGATCTCCCACACGCGGGTCTTGAGCAGGTCCTTGATCGGCGCATAGCCGCCGACCGCATCGCCGTAGATTGTGGAATAGCCGCATGCCAGTTCGGACTTGTTGCCAGTGGCCACGGCCAGCAGTCCTTTGGAGTTCGAGTAGGCCATGACGATGACGCCGCGGATGCGCGCCTGCAGGTTCTCGGCGGCGACGCCTTCCAGTTCCAGCTGGTTTTGGAAGGAGACGAACAGCGGCTCGATGGGCTGAATGTCATAATGCGCGCCGATATTGCGCGCCAGATCAGCTGCATCGTCCTTGGATCCGTCGGACGAATACATGCTCGGCATGGAGATGCCGTACACGTTCTCGCCGCCCACCGCGTCGGCCGCCATGGCAGCCACGAGCGCGGAATCGATGCCGCCGGACAGGCCCAGGCACACGCCCTTGAAATGGTTCTTGGCCATGTAATCCTTCAGACCCAGCACGCAGGCGGTGTACACTTCCTCGTCCGGATCGGGCTTGGCTGCGATCGTACCGACCTTCTGATGCTCCGCGGACGTGTCCAAGTCGAAGAAGCTCAGATCCTCCATGAACATCGGCGAGCACTCAAGCAGGGTGCCGTCGGTGTCCACAACGAAGCTGCCGCCGTCGAAGACGAGGTCGTCCTGGCCGCCCACTTGGTTCAGGTAGATCATCGGGGCGTTCACTTCGGCCGCGCGGCGCACCGCGAGGTCGAGACGGGTGTCGGTTTTGCCTTCCTCGTATGGCGAACCGTTCATGGTCAGCAGCAGGTCGATGTTCTCCTTGGCGAGTTCGGCCACAGGGCCGCCGTCCTGCCAGATGTCCTCGCAGATGGCCACGCCGATGCGCGCGCCGTTCATGTCGAGCACCATGGATTTGTTGCCGGGGCTGAAGATGCGGAATTCGTCGAACACGCCGTAATTGGGCAGGAAATGCTTGTCGTAGCCGGCCCAGACAACGCCGTCGTGCAGGACGACGAGACGGTTGCGCGGTTTGGAGGTTTCACGGTCGGTGCCTACAGTGCCGACCACCACATATAGTTCGCCGAGACTGTCGGATGCCAGTTCGGTGGCGAGCCAGTTGGCTTTGTCCCATGCGGCTTTGCGGAAGGTGGCACGCAGGGCGAGGTCTTCGATGGGGTATCCGGTCAATGTCATTTCCGGGAACACGACGACCTGCGCGCCCTGCTGAGCGGCGAGATGCGCGTACCGCATGACCTTGTCGGCGTTGGAATCAAGGTCTCCGACGCAGGTGTCGATTTGGGCGAGTGCGAAGCGAATGTCTGTCATAGCTGCCTAACCTACCGTTGATTTGTTGGATATGTTGTGTTTTTTACGATTATGAAAATTACGATTACGGCGTTCCGCACGTGGCGTCACGACAGTTCGTTGAGCACCGTCAGCGCCGCGTTGGCGTAGAATTCCACGCCGGCTTGCAGCGATTCGTCAAGACCGACGAAGTGCGGGCTGTGCCAATCCGGGCAGCCTTCCTCGCCGTTGGATCCGATGAAGGCGAACACAGGCATGGTGACGGGCATGAAATCGCAGAAGTCCTCCCCCGCCATCGACGGGTGGATGGGTTCGAGCTGGGCGTAATCGCGCACGTTGTCGGCGACTATCTTGGAAAGTTCCGTATCGGAGACGAGCGGGTTCTGGAAGTCGTCCCAATCGATGTCGGCGGTGATGCCGTAACCGGCCGCAATGGACTGGACCTGTTGCTTGAAGCGTTTCTCCACCAGTTCACCGTCGGACTTGTGGAAGTATCGTACGGTGCCTTGGAAGCTCGCCTTGTCGGGTACGACGTTCCACACGTGGCCGCCGTGCATCTCGGTGATGGACAGCACGAGCGGATGGAACGGCGATACGTTACGGCTCACGATGGTCTGCAATGCGAGGACCATGGTGGCGAGCGCCTCGATCGGGCCGGTGCCCTTGTGCGGATAGCCGGCGTGTGTGCCGGTGGCGTGCAGGGTTACATGGAATTTCACGCAGCCGGCCATCATCGGTTCGGGGCCGACGGCGATCTGTCCGGGCGCGTAGTTCGGGTTGTTGTGCGCGCCGATGGCGGCTGATACGTCGGCGAGCAGTCCCGCGTCGACCATGGCCTTCGCGCCGAGGCCAAGTTCCTCGGCGGGCTGGAACAGCAGTTTGATGGAGCCCTTGATGTGTTTGCGGCGCTTGGCGAGCCAGAACGCGGCACCGAGCATGTACGACATGTGCAGGTCGTGGCCGCAGCCGTGCATCACGCCGTCGTTGACGGATGAGAACGGCAGACCGGTGTCTTCCTGGATGGGCAGACCATCGATATCGGCGCGCAATGCGATGCGTGGTCCCGGCTGGTCGCCGCGGATCAGTCCGACCACGCCGGTTTCGAGCGGATTGTTGAGCACTTCGATGTCGTGTGCGCGCAGCAGCTTCTCAATGTAGGCGCTGGTCTCGTATTCCTTGAAGCTGCGTTCGGGGTGTGCATGCAGATAGTGCCTGATTTCGATGATCTCCGGCGTGATTTCGATATATTCGCTCATGGTTGACGATTGTAGGCACATCCGGCCGTTTTTCCTATTTTCGTGGTCGTGTTCCGTGCCGTGCACGACGTTTTCGCACATATCCTCGTAAGCTGGATACCGGGTTTGACATGGTTTTTCATGGAGGCAGCATGGCTCAGGACATCAAGACGGCGTTTTTCGACATCGACGGCACGTTGACGAGTTTCGTCACGCATGTGGTGCCGCAGTCCACCGTCGACGCGTTGCATGCATTGCAGCGCAATGGCGTGAAGGTGTTCATCTGTTCGGGCCGCGCACCCTCCTACATGGGCGTGGTGCTTGATACCATTCCCGTCACGTTCGACGGCATCGTGGGACTTAACGGCCAGTATTGCACCACGCGCGACGGTCTCGACTACCGGCATCCGATCGACCAGGCCGACGTGAAGCTGATCACCGACTGGCTTGAAACGCATGCCGACGTGGTCGCCAACTATGCGGAAAGCGACTACGGGTATTTCAATCGCACGAACGCCGCATTGGAACGCACGTGGAACAGTCTCGGCAAGACCGCGCCGAAAATCGACGTGCATGATCCGCGCGAACGCATCGCAAACCATTCCACGTTCCAAATCAGCCCGTATGTGGACGAGACGATGGAAGCCGAAATCGCCAGCATGTGCGGCAACGTGCGCGGCGTCAGATGGCATCCCGCTTTCACCGATCTGATTCCCGCCGATGGAGGCAAGGCGGTTGGTATGCAGGTGATGCTGGAGCATTTCGGTTGGACGAAAGACAATGCGATCGCATTCGGCGACGGCGGCAACGATGTGGACATGCTACGATTCGCGGGAATCGGCGTGGCAATGGGCAACGCCACCGACGAGCCGAAAGCGGCGGCCGATTACGTCACCGACAGCGTCGACGACGCCGGCATAGCCAACGCGCTTAAGCATTTCGGCGTTATATGACGGTGTTTCCGCAAGATTATTTACGATTCACAAGTCTGTTTTTCGCATATTCCTGCGGTTTTCGCGCCCTTTATAAATAATTCCGATAAGCGCGCGACGTGTTGCCGTCACAGGTTCCTCTATATTGGTCAATCGTTGGCCCGCAACCGCAGTAAGCGTCCGGGCCGTGTAGCGAAATTGAGAGAGAGGAACTCAACCATGCGTAACAAGAAGATTCTCGGCGCACTGCTCGCCGTCACCACGCTCGCGACCTTCGGCCTGGCAGGCTGCGGCAATTCCGGTTCCAACGGTGCCGCCTCCAAGGAGGACGACAAGACCATCACCGTGGCCGCCTCCCCGACCCCGCACGCGGAGATCCTGAACAAGGCGGTCAAACCGCTCGTCGAGAAGGACGGCTACAAGCTGGTCGTCAAGGAATTCACCGACTACGTGCAGCCGAACACCGCCACCGAGGATGGCGAGGTTGACGCCAACTACTTCCAGCACAAGCCGTACCTCGACAACTTCAACAAGGAGAAGGGCACGCATCTGGTGTCCGTGGAGGGCATCCACTTCGAGCCGTTCGGCCTGTACCCGGGCAAGACCAAGGAGCTGAAGGATCTTCAGGACGGCGCCACCGTGGCCGTGCCGAATGATGCCACCAACGAGGCCCGCGCGCTTCTGCTGCTGCAGGATGCCGGCCTGATCAAGCTGAAGGATCCGAAGGACATCAACGCCACACCGAAGGACATCACCTCCAATCCGAAAAACCTGAAGTTCAAGGAACTTGAGGCCGCCGTCGTGCCGACCGTCATCAAGGATGTCGACATCGCAGCCCTGAACGGCAACTACGCCATCCAGGCCGGCTTCGACCCGACCAAGGACACGCTAGCCACCGAGAAGGCCGGCGGTCTGGCCGCGAAGACCTACCAGAACATCCTCGTGGTGAAGGAAGGCAATGAGAACACCGCCAAGACCAAGGAGCTCAAGAAGGCTTTGAAGTCCGACGAGGTGCGTGACTACATCAACAAGAACTACAAGGGCGCCGTCGTTCCGGTCTTCTAAGACCCGCTTCGGCAGTAGGAGTTCAATGCCGCAGGTATACTACCCTGCGGCATTCTTGTTATGGAACACGATTAGGAACAGGACATTATGACGATTCAGATCGACCATCTGCACAAAAGCTACGGCAGTGGCGCCGAAGCGCATGAGGTGCTGCACGACATTAACCTGACCATCGATTCGGGTGAGGTCTTCGGCATTCTCGGCTCGTCCGGCGCAGGCAAATCGACATTGGTGCGTTGCATCAACCTGCTGGAACGCCCCACTTCCGGCAAGGTGCTCATCGACGGACGAGACATCACCGGCGTGAAAGGCAAGGAGCTGGCGGACGTGCGCGCCGGGATCGGCATGATCTTCCAGAATTTCAGCCTGTTTCAACAGCGCACCGTGCTGCGCAACGTGACCTTCCCGCTGGAACTCAACCATACGCCGAAAGCCAAGCGCGAGGAGCGTGCCCGCTATCTGCTTGACCTGGTCGGTCTGGCTGATCTGGCCGACCGCTACCCCAGCCAGCTGTCCGGCGGCCAGCAGCAGCGCGTGGCCATCGCAAGGGCGTTGGCCAACAATCCGTCCATCATGCTGTGCGATGAGGCCACCAGCGCGCTCGACTCCACCACGACGGCGCAGATCCTCGACCTGCTGCGTCGCATCAACCGTGAACTTAATGTGACGCTGGTCGTCATCACGCATTCGCTGTCCGTGGCACGCAACATCTGCGACCGTGTGGCCATGATAGACGGAGGCCGCATTGTGGAAATGGGCGATACGGAAGCGCTGTTCGCCGATCCGCACAGTGACATTCTGAAGACTTTGATCGCCGACGCGAAGGTGACGAACCATCGGCATACGCACGAAACGGCGGATGGCGCGAAGAATGGGGCGGCCGATGATTCCGCCCAGAAAGAGGTGAAGTGAGATGGGACAGGTGGTTTCGCAATTCATCGCCGATTATGGCGAACTGCTGGTCGAAGGCGTGCGTGACACGATCATCATGACTGCTGTGGCGACGCTGCTGGCATATGTGATCGGCCTGCCGGTCGGCGTGCTGCTCATCACGTCCGCGAAAAAGGGCATCCGTCCGAACGCACCGCTCAACACCGTGCTCGGCTGGATCGTGAACATCGTGCGTTCCGTGCCGTTCATCATTCTGCTGGTGGCCATCATCCCGCTGACCCGACTGATTGTCGGCACCTCGCTCGGCGTGCCGGGCGCCATCGTGCCGCTGGTCATCACCGCGGCTCCGTTCGTGGCGCGCGTGGTGGAACAGTCGCTCGCCGAAGTGGACGGCAGTCTGGTGGAGGCCGCGCAAAGCTTCGGTGCCAGCAATCTGCAGATCGTGTTCAAGGTGCTGCTGTTCGAAAGCCTGCCATCGCTGGTGCGCGGTGCGGCACTGACGTTCATCACCCTGTTCGGCTTCTCCGCCATGGCCGGTACCGTCGGCGCGGGCGGCCTGGGCGATATCGCCATCCGTTACGGCTACCAGCGTTACCAGTACGACGTGATGACCGTTGCCGTGATCCTGTGCGTCATTCTCGTGCAGATCGTGCAGACCATCGGCGACGTGGTGTCCGACCATATCGACCATCACGAGCGTTGAGCCAGCACATTCGCGTTCCTTATGAAAAGCGGGTCCAAACGTTTGTTGTTTGGACCCGCTTTTCGTACGCGGAAAGAGACGCTGCTCGTAGACGATTACTTGTTGAGCTCGGCCTTGACCAGACCGGCCAGCTTGCCGCCATCGATGGTTTTGCCGGCAAGCGCGGCACGAGCGGCTTTGACGACGCGACCCATGTCCTTGGGGCCGGCCGGGTTCACTTCTGCCACGGCGTCGGCGACGGCTTTGGCGTAGTCCTCGTCGCTGGCGGCCGCCGGCAGGAAGGTTTCCAGGAAATCGGCCTCGGCGGTTTCGGGAGCGGCCTTGTCCGCCAGTCCCTTGTCTTCGTACAGTTTGGCGGTCTCACGACGGGTCTTGACGCCCTTCTGGATGACCTTGAGCGCTTCCTCGTCGGTCGCTTCGTGACCGTTGGCGATCTCCAGGTTCTGGATGTCCGCCAACGTCAGGTTGATCGGGTTGAGCTTAGCCTTGTCCTTGGCTTTCATCGCCGCGATCTTGGCTTTCTTCAGCGTGTCCTTCATCGACATGTTCGTTCCTCTTTTCTTGACCGTTCGAACACCGTCTTAATACTACGCGTCTACCAATCCGCCGTCCTGTATCCGTGCCGTCGGCATCCACGCCGGTCTCAAGCCCATGAGACACTTGGAGCCATGACTACAGTTATCATGCGCACCTCTGATGATAATCACATGTGGTCGTTTTTGGCTTTATTCCAAGGTTTTCCCATTTTGGGGAACCTACCGATCAGCCTCATTTTCCACGAGGCACCTACAGGCACCCAAGAATAATCCGGGAACATTCCACCGCCCTGCCGGCGCTCAACGTCTTCGCCGACCGGCGTGGAAAAAGACAATCCCCCTGTGGTTTCATGATGTTCCACATGTGCGATGCCCAAAAGCATTCCCGGCAGCACGCCTCCATGGCGGACAGCAGACAGAACGATACGTGGCCCGCGCAACCGAACGGCCTTCACCTTAAACTCGCCCGCGCATCAAGTGCCCTTTGCCATGATCCCATCATCTCCCATCGAGTTAGGGGAATGCGGAACAAAAATCAGTTCATATCACTTTTTCTGTTCCTTGAACTGAGCTTGGCCTCTCCAACAAGCCCTACTACAATGGGACTCACTCCTCCGCAGTTCGAGAATCGAGTCAATATGCGCCGAATTTGCCACATTCTTGCAGGTCTCCTAGTGTGTGCCGGACTCCTACGCACAGTAAGCGGCTTTATTTTTGACTACCTGCATCCAGAATACGTGTCTAGCTTTCCTTCATACCTTTATTTTTTACGAGCAGTCCCCTTCCTTATCGCTGCTGGTGCTGTCGAAACTATTTTATTCCTGACAAAAAGGAGAAATAAATAAAGAAACTCAAACAAATTGTCACTGCTCTAGTATCTGTAATATTGGCTGGAACTGTAACAGTAAATGCGTCGGCAGCAGAATCTATCGAAACTCCCTATAGGAGTCCTACCCTATCTAGCTTTCCGTCTAATGCTTCTCTGGAAGATTTTGAGAAAACCTCAGATAACGAAGATCTGAGAATTATCTCATCTCCTTCTCGGGGCGCTAATTACAAAACGCGTGCTGCAGAGGCTGTAGCTTTATTGCGGATTTATTCCACTACAGGATCCGGCTCATCATCTAGTTTCACGAATCTCGGCCATTCTTGGCTTATGATCACAAACCTGTCTGGTTCTACGGTAAACATTGCTGGGATTAACGTTGCTGATGGTAAATCTATAACAGCAAGCACTTGGGATGAATCCGTAGATGTCAGTAGAGAACATAAGGGTCTATGGCTCAATCTTGATTCGAAGCTTAATTCCAACGGTATTAATCTTCAGAATGTTTCCATTCAATTACCCTTAAGGCAAATTGATTTAGATACAGTGAATTCTAATATTAAAAATAACGATAAATGGGGCTATCTTAACAACTTTTCTACTTTCGCTTCAAAAATTTGGAATTCAATTGCTAGTGGCAGCAGTAAAGTTGACGCTGGAGCCATGAATACACCAGCCAGTCTAGCAAAAAGTATTACAAAAGTTGGCGAGCCCGGATTCAATTTGTAAGTGCAACACCCGTTTCCGGATCGGTCGTCTTTGATTGTAGTTTGGCAATCTCCTCGTCCCATACCTCGTTGGGTGTCTTGTAGCCGAGGAGCTTCATCGGGGGTGTCGTTGATCTCCCCGACGATCGCGTCGAGCTCGTCCTGCGTGAGATCCTCGAAACTGGTTCCCTTGGGCAGATAGCGGCGGATCCTGCCGTTCCTGTTCTCGTTGTGTCTTTCGTCAAATAAATCTGCGTGTCGGGACTGGGGTAGTGCCCGAAAGGTTGCGCACTACCAAAAGAATTGAGCTATGTTTGTATCTGAAAGGTACCTTCATAAGTACTAAGATAAATGAGATAGTTGAGTGCTGTGATTTAAAACAATCATCTAGAGAGGGGAATAACATTGGATTTTACTCCTGAACAGCTAAATATCCAAAGTATTTTGAGTGCAAAGAAACATTTGATGGTGCCTCGTTTTCAACGTGAATATTGTTGGGACGACCATGTGACTATGGAATTTTTCAAGGATATTGTTTCAAGATTGGATTTTTCCTCTGAAGGAACAGTACCGCGTAAGCTCCCATATTTTATGGGCACTTTGCTTTTTCTCGGCACGATGCATGGCACAGATGGCGGAAATCAATTAGAGATTGTTGATGGCCAGCAGAGAATGACGACTATTACGATTCTTTTGTCTGCTTTAGCCGCTCGAATGCACGATATTAATCCGTCTATGTCTGCCAAAGTATTCGAGTATGTGCTTGATACGGATAATGATGGTGATCCTTTTCCTGTTCTTACGACAAAGACTAGCTACCCGTTTTTCCAAAATTATGTTCAAGCTCCTGTGGCGAAACGTGAGGCACTTATTAGTAACCCTGAGAGCGAGGAAGATGAGGCCATTAAAAAAGCATATGACAATTTTAAGAAACTATTAAGTGGTGAGAACCTTAAGAAAAGTATTTGCAGGATTAAGGGCATAGATGAATCTATCCTCAATGGTTATGAAGATATAGAGATTCTTAAGGCTATTCGTGATGAAGTTCTGTCTACGCAAGTGGTATTGATCACCACTAAGGATCGTCAAGATGCAAATATGATTTTTGAAATCCTTAACGGGAAAGGTGTTCATCTTGCTAGTGTGGATTTGATTAAGAATAAGTTATTTGAAGCTCTTCCTGTAGATTCGGCGGCGGATAAGGCAGAAGAGCTTTGGGGAAAAGCAAAGGCGGAACTTACTGGTAGATCGAATTGTGCCGGTTTCGGTACATTCTATCGTCATTATTGGCTTTCAAAGTATAAGAGGGTCAAATTCGATGATCTGTATCAGTCGTTTATTGACATTGGTCCTAAGGGCAAAGATGAAAGTCTTGCTTTTCTTAAGGAACTTGTGGACGAGGCGCACCTTTACTCGGTGATAATGAATCCGCAGAAAAGCGATTTTGGAAACCGGAAAGAGTATTATCCCCTAATTGAATATATGCAGCACTTGGATGAGTGGTTTGGTGTGACTCAAGCTAGAATTGCAACTCTGGCATTGCTTAGTGCTAAGAAGCGTAATTTGATCGGCGCCAAGGATCTTCTTTCTTGCATGCAGATGATGGAATTATTCCATTTTGCGTATAATAGCGTTTGCCATATGCAATCGAATAAATTCGAGCCTGGTTATTCAAAATTTGCAATTAAATTACGTAAACAGACTGATAAAAGTGGCGTTAAAGATACCTTAAAGGGTTTACAGAAAACGTTGCATGGGTGGCTTCCTGATGAGACTTCATTCGTAAGTGGATTTTGCGAGTTAACGTATTCGAAAAAGAGGGGCATTAATTCCAATAAGATAATGACCACAAAATACGTGATTAACAAAATTGCTGCCGTAAAGCAAGGACATGATACTTTTCTAGATGATTTATCGGTTGAACATCTGATTCCAGAATCTTCATCTTGTGATGCCCGACTGAGTGTTGGTAATCTTATCGCGTTAGAAGGATCCATCAATAAAGATGTTGGGAATGCTGAGCTTCCGGAAAAAATGTTGAAGTATCGAGAATCAAAATATGTGTGGATGAAAGAATTTTTATCTACGTATGAAGATTTCGACAATGGGTCTGTGCGGAAACGTGCTGAAAAGCTAGGTAAATACATGTACAACGAGATAGTTTGCCCTGTCTTTGTCTGAGACAAATGCATCCGAAATTATAATCATGGATAAATTTGCTCTCTAAAAATGGCTACACCTCGATTGTTGAACTGAAGAAATTCCAGTTCAACAATCGAGGCGTAGCGCTTCAATAAGCATGATTACCTGTTAAAACTCATGGAATTCGTAAAATGCTATGAAATAGTTCTCTCGTCCAGCATATTAAAGACAAGTCAGTGGCGAATACATGCTAGTTTCAATCAAACGAACCAACTTCCGGACATCCTCTTTAAGATGTCCGGAAGTTGATTTTGTCGCATTTACAAAATCTTTTTGAAGTAACAAATTGATTACTCACGTTGAATTTTGATTACTTTTTTAAATCTAGCGCCATATTACGGGATAAGGGGCTGCGGACGTTTTCTTGGAGATAATTGAATATTTGCAGCTTTCAAGGCCACTGATTATTCCCTTTCAAGGCCACCGTTATTGCCAAAGAAGGCCAGTGGCGGACCGGTTCAAGGCCACTGACCCCCTTTGGTCAGGATTCGAGCATGGATTGTCCGTGCCGTTGCCTCATGTTGAACTCGCCGGTGTCGATCCATACCGTGTTGTGCACGATGCGGTCGAGGATGGCGTCGGCGATGGTGTCGCCGCCGAGACGGCTGTGCCATTCCTTGGTGGCCAGCTGGGTCGCGAACGCGGTGCTGGCGTTGTCGTAGCGCAGTTCCATGAGCTCAAGCAGGAAGCGCCTGAACTGCTCGTCGGGCTTGTCCACGAGCCATTCGTCGATCGCGAGCAGCGTGTACGTGGAGTATTTGCGCACGAGCTTGGCCGGACCTCCCGGTTTGAGGGCCGCGGCCGCGACCTGTTCCGCGAGGTCGGGCATCCGTATGTAGCAGGCCCGGTAGCGTCCCCTGCACGCGGATTTCACCAACGCGCATAGCAGGAACGACTTGCCCGATCCGGTGGCTCCCTGGAACGCGACGTTCAGACGCTGTCCGAGGTAGTTGCCGGCGTCGAGTCCGGCGAGCACGCCGCGGTCGAGCCCGCGCTCCTCGGCGAGGTCGATGGTGCGCAGGTCGGCCTGCGGGTAGCGCAGTCCCGCCCGTTTGACCAGGCGTTGGATCTTCGCGTCGGTGTATCCGCCGTACGCGTTGTCGACCGCGAGGCCGACCACCTCGGCATGGTTCAGGGGCATGACGGTCCGTTCGTCGAGCCGTTCGAACGCGTCGAGCAGTTCGGCGGCGTTCATCTCGCGCAGTTTGCGTTTGGTCTCGGAATCGATGATCATCGCGCTCACCTGCCCATGTTCGCGTAGTAGTCGCCACCACGCACCCAGCCGCCGGCACCGTCATCGGATGTTTCCGTCAGCCCGCCGGTCATGTCCTGGCCGGTCTCGAGTATCGGCCTGATGTGCGAGTACCTTGGCGAGGCGACCGACTGCAGGGCCAGCGAGCACGCGTTCTCGAGACGCCGCTCGGAATAGCGTCTCGAGAGCCGCAGCACCGCCAACGCGGGCTCCACCCCCTGGTCGTCGAAGCGCTGCGCGGCGAACAGCCTCCCGACGACGTCCGCGCAGTCCGGTCCGACGCGTTTCGCCCATCGCTCGCAGCGTTCCCGGTCCCATTGCCTCCATCCGGCCTTCCCGGGCAGGTCGGTCTCGTTCGTGCTGTATCGGTTGGCCGCCGTGGCGGGCAGGAGTCTGTGCGTGCAGAGCCTGGAGCCCTTGTGCCACACCTCGAGCGTGTCGGAGCCGACGCGCAGGTCCACGACGGTTCCGGCGTAGGCGTACGGGACGGAATACCAGTTGCGCGCATACGCGACGTGGCAGTTGGACTGCACCTTCCTGCCGTATATCCAGTCCGCCACCTCGTACGCCGTTCCCGGCAGCGGTATCAGCAGCGGCCTCTCGTCGGACTCGAACACGGACCGTCTGGAGCCGTCGCGTTTCTGGAACGGACGGGAATTGTACTCGTCCAGCCACCCGCGGACGGCCCCGCGCAGCTCGTCCAGCGACGCGAACGCGCGGTCGCGCATCGCTCCCGCCAGCGCCATGGTCGCGTGCCATACCGTGTTCTCCGCTGACGGCTTGTCCTTCGGCCTGCGCACGCGTCCGGGGATCACCGCGGCGGAATAGTGCTCGGCCATGGAGCGGTACGCGTCGTTGAGCACGACCTCGCCGTCGCGCGGATGGCTGATCACGCCGGTCTTGAGGTTGTCGCACACCAGACGTGGCGTGGAGCCGCCGAACCACTCGTACATCGCAACGTGGCACCGCAGCCAGGCGTTCTGCCCCATGTCGAGCGTCGGCTCCACGAACGCGTACCGGCTGAACGGCAGCACCGCTACGAACAGGTACGCCTTCGAAACGTCGCCGGTGACCGGATCGACGATCCGCATGGTCTTGCCGGCCCAATCGACCTCGATGGTGCGTCCGGCCTTGTGCTCGACCCTGCTCGTCACACCGGTCCTCGCCACATAAGCGGCGTACTGCTTGCAGAAACGGTCGTAACCCATGCGCGGCCTGCCCGCGGCGGCGCATTCGTCGGCGTACTCGCCGTGCAGGATGCGCAGGGTCACTCCGACACGCGCGAGCTCGCGGTGGACCCTGGCCCAGTCGGGCTGCTCGTACACGCTTTCCCGTTCGCCCCTGCCGGGGAACAGCATCGAGTACACCTCGTCGTCCGGTTTCGTCTCAACGTCCGGATAGGCGATTCCCGCGGCCGCCGAGGCGGCCAGCACCTCGGCCACGCTCTGCCTGGCGATCCCCAACGATCTGGCGATCGCCCGCCCGGACAGACCCTGGTCGTTGAGGCGGAGTATCGCCTTGGCCTTGATTTTCCTTACCATTGTCGGTAACTCCTTTCACCACACGTCCCTCGCATGGTGAAAGGAGCCTAACAACCAGTGGCCTTGATACGCAATAACGGTGGCCTTGAACCGCAATAATCGTCAAAAAGCGCGATCGGCCTTCTTCGGCAATAACAGTGGCCTTGAAACGAGCAAATATTCATAATAACTCGGTAATCTTCTTGGTAAAGAGCTGGTCAACCAAGTTTCAAATATGTGCCAGTCAATCTGTATAATGCCCAAGCATGATTTTGCCTCTTGGTTTCCAATCGCGCTTTGCTTTGTTGAATGAAAAAGCACACAAGGCGCAGACCACGTCTTCCTATATCAAGGGCAAAATCCGAAAGTATGCAGGATTTTGGGCATTATCAACGCATATCATATTTTTCCCTGAAAGAGCTACAAAAAGCCAAAGCAAGCATCAGCATACATAAGACAACAGGCTTATCATAACATTCAAAGAAAAAAACCGAGAAGAGTAATGCAATGCACATAGCTTGTGGAGTTCCAATCATTCTTACAATAGAGATATCACTCATATGCATCGTCTTAAATCCAGGTATCAATATTAAGGAAAGAAGAATCAAAAAGAGCATGTAGCCCAAAATACCAATTTCAAAAAAAGCTGTTACATATTGATTATCAACTGTAAAAAAATCTTTCGAAACAAAATAAATATTATTCACATTGAGATAATGTGCAAGCGAACCAAATCCATTCCCCAAAAAGGTCGCTAATGTCATTTTTTTAGATAGGTATTGAAGTAAAAAAGAAATTGACCCAGATCTTTGCAAAAAAGAGCCAGAATCCAAAAGAGTTGAAAAACGACCAAAAGTCATGGAGTACAAATACGAATTAGGAGACACAGAAATCGAAAAAAATATAACAGCTAAAAATATAAACAATAGTACAGGAAAAATCCTAATGCGAATTTCAGATACCTTCTTATGTTTCTTAATTGCTAAAAGTATAAGAAGCGTACACATCATAACAACATACACAGATCTTGTCTGCATAAGTACAGTAGTCACAAGAGATAGCGTAGACAGTAGGAGATAACGCTTATTCCTAGATTGATTATAAAACCCTAAAGCAATAATTGCAATAGATATCGAAAACACCGATCCAGTAATAGGATGTGCGGTAATTCCAGTTGCTCGATAACTAGAAGTTGAGTCGCCGTTAAAAGCTTCTATCCCAAGAAGCGAGATAAAAGGATTGTAGTGTGTAAAAGTTTCAAAAAAACATAAAATAACATGAAGCACACCGACATATAAAATATTTTTAAGTAAGGAATCGCCATATTTAAATCTAAACGCTTTAATAATATAAAAAAAAACGGTCGCAAGTAATAAAAATAAAAAGATACGCGTTGACGAATAATTCAACAGACTGTAAAAAACTTGCATTAAAGAAATAAAAGTCAATGAGGCAATAAGAAGCTTCTTTTCGGCAGTAATTGAAAGAGCTGCCATAACTCCGACAAGCAGAATAAAAAGTAGGGCACTACTTGAAGATTTTCTTTCTACTAAAGCATTCAAAATGATAATAGTTATTAGATATACTTCAGCAAAGAAATATGAGAGTGGAAGTTGCATAAATAATTTTCGTCTATCGCTCGTTGACAAAAAAAACATTTAACATACCTTAATATAAAATGAGTATACTAGATTAAGCTTAAAGTACTAAGAATTATTATGAAAGCAACATCAAAAAACTTATAACTGGAACAGATACCGCCTTGGCTGACATAATGTTTATAGATATATTCACGAATAGCCGAAGTGTCTACTGAATAGTAACGATTTTAATACAAATTAAAAAAAGTCATACATAAGATAATACTGCATTTAATCCTTTCTTTAAGATAAGTTTTTAAAAGAACTTTGCTTGGAAGATAACTCTTCCTGATTCTTCTTCCCAAAACTTCAATTATCTTATTCTTTTGATCTTCACTCGTGAAGAAACGAATTTTAGCCAACTGAGAACGATAAGCAATTAATTCTGCGATAGAAATATATTTTTTATAGTCATTAGTTTTACCTAATGTTGCATAATACTCTTTGACATTATCTATTGAATTGCAAATATCAAGAATTTTTAAAGAATATTGTCTACTAATACTTCCCTGAACAATTCTATATCCCATAACTTCTTGATCTAGTAGAACTATTTTTGCAATAGCCAGTATTTTCAAATACAAATTTAAATCTTGACCGATTTTTAACGGTTCAAATTTTATCCCATGAGAGTTAAGAAATGTTTTTTTAAACAGCTTGTTTCCTGGGAGAGGTGCACAAAGAACGAATTGCCAATTCTTATCTAAACCAACAACACAATCACGCTGATTCATTTTCCTTAAGAAATGCCCCTGTTCATCAATCTCATCGTAATTTCCCATTACAACATCAGCAGAATTAATAGTCATACTATGAAGCATGTTTTTTAGAGCATTAGGAAATAGCAGGTCATCTGCATCAAAGAAAATTACATACTCCCCTGCGGCATGTTCCAATCCATTATTTCTTGCTGCGGGAGCCCCAGCGTTCTGCTGATACAGATATTTCACGAAATGGTTCGAAGTACAGTATTCTTTTATTACTTTTCCTGAATTATCAGTAGAACCATCATCTACACAAATGACTTCCAGATCAACATTCTGCATCTTTATAGAGTTTAAACAGGCAATAATGTATTTTTCTGCATTGTAGACAGGAATTATAACAGATATCATTATATCTCCATCGAAAACATTTAAGCTAAGTTATCCAATAACAATCGTTTAGTGAGTACGGCTCTAACGTTAGGCGATACATACCCTCAAATGGTCATCGTCTTTCTTCCTCAAGTATATTCCATGCTTAAAAAGCCGATCATCATTACCAGTTTGTCTAAAACTGTTTATGTTTGGAATAGGCATCATCTCCGATAATCCAGACAATTCCGATCTTTGCTAAATTTTGCAGAATGGCGATATATCCCCCTAAGATTCAGCGTCTCCTTTAATTTGATTATCTTCCTTGCGCTTTCAACAAATAGAAAGCCCCCATACTTTTTGCTACATCTTGGATGTCATATCCAGCATTCTTAACAGAATCAGCCATCTTCAACCTAGATTCTCCAAAATCATATTTCATAACCTCGCTTGCCCAACCTTTTTCCCCAAGACTTAGCGGAAGAAAATGTGCCTGATCGCTCAGTCTCACTTCCTCTGTAATGTCGTCCGAAAAGAAGCATGGTAAACCTGAACATTCAGCTTCTATTCCAGCAACCGGTAATCCTTCATAGAGAGAAGGCATCAAATAGCAATCAGCAGCGGACAAATAATCTTGTACATTTGGCTTTACACCTAAAAACAGAACAATGTCACTTAACCCAAGCTGCCTTACTTTTGATTTATACAAACCTTTCAAAGGGCCATCACCGAGTAACAGCAGTTTTACATCATGCCTATCTTTTTTTAAGACATCAACAATATCTAATATAAAACTCTGATTCTTTTGTTCGGTGAATCTTCCCGTATTGATGATTGTAAAACTATTGCCCAAACTCAATTGTGTTCTAATTTTTTCACGAATTGAGTTATTAAATAAAAATCGATTAATATCAATACCATTATGAACTATTTGAACTCTATTTTCATTAAGTATTTTTTTTGAAAAAACCCATTCTGCCGCCGCTTCTGAACAAGCGAAACAGTCTGTAGCGTATTTATCAATGAGAGTTTGGCAGTACTTGTAAATCGCTAGTTTTAATTTAGATTTTCCACTCACTGCGGCACTATGGGAATGATATATGCGGACTGGGACACCAGCCTCTTTGGCCGCTTTTAGATAGAAAGCTCTAAGCGGCGTTGTATAATGTACATGTACAATATCGTAATGATGCTTCTTCAAAAAAACTTTAATCTGATGAGACTCCTCAAGCACTCTTAGTAGTGTATTCTCAATATCAGAATGAATACAGTACTTCTTTCCGCCTAAAGAAGCTATTTCATCATCGTAAAATTCTTTTTGATCACGTAAGACTAAAAAATCAAATTGAATTTTACTTCTATCTATATTTCGATAGACATTCATTATGAATGATTCAATTCCAGCAGCTGACAACATCTCCGTAATATGGAGAATCCGTTTAGGTGTACTGTTCATTTTTTTAGTTTCTTTCTAATAGTAGCTGCAATAACCATCATTGAGTAGAGGCCTATCTTAGAAGAGAAAATAATTAATTTCCTAGAAAATGGAATATTGATTTTCTTTATATTGTGAAACAAATCGATAACCCATTCTTCCGTAGAAATGGAACGAATTTGCTTTAACTTTTCAGTATACGAAATATCATTATTTCGGACTACGCCATTTTGACAAATAACAATATACGCAATTGCAGCAAAAGAATAATAAGCACTCAAGCTTTCCAAACTATCTGTTTTCATATAAGAGTAAATTTTCTTTATTGGATAAGCAAATTTACTCTCTACATTGGAGTCATATCCATGGATCGCTGATTGTTCCAAAATCCTGTAGTGCAAAAGGCATTCATGGACATAAAATGCTGACTTAACTTGTTTATACACTCTAAAATTAAAATCAACATCTTCTGCTGTTTTCATCTGTTCATCAAAATAAATGCCTTCAATGCATTTTCGTGAATATAGCTTTCCCCACGGTGTTATGGTACGCATATCCCAAAGCGCAGAATTTTTGCTTACTCTATAATAGAAATCTTTTTTATAGGTAAAATGTTCAATATCTTTCCCTGCAAAATTCTTATAATAATCAAAAAAAATAATATCTACTTTCTTCTTTTTTTCAATGCTTATCAGTTTTTCTATACAGTTTGGAATCAACCAATCATCAGAGTCCAAGAAAAATACATAATCCCCACGGCAAATTTTCAATCCTGCATTTCTTGCAGCTGATGGACCGTTATTTTCTTGATTAATAACAACAATGCGATTATCCCGAAGTCTAGCTTTAGTGATTATTTCTAAAGTATTATCTTCTGAACCATCATTGACTATAATCACCTCAAGATTATGATACGTCTGCTTTATAACGGATTCAATACAGTTTCCAATGTACTTCTCAGTGTTATAAGCTGGAATAATTATACTAACCAATTTTTCCATTAAACATCCGTCTCACTTCTTTATAGGTTCTCAGAATAAAGCAGCACGCCATAGCTTCCACTATCATTACGCATAGTTTCATTCTGACATCAAAGAAAAACGACTCTCATATTCATCAGCTATATGCTGCCAAGAATATGCTTCAACAATACGTAGAGATGCTTTCTTCCCTAATTCGGAAATCTCATCAGCATTCATTCCATCAGCCCAATCAATAAGCGAAGCCAAATTACCCGATTGCTTGGTCCAGTACAAAGCAGAATTCTCAGCAACCTCACGATTGAACCCAACATCCAGCAGCAGATTCAAATCGGTAGATCCAAGAGCCTCCAACAGACTCGGATTGGTTCCTCCAACCTCATGACCGTGGAAATACCCATACGCGTTCTCACGAATCTTCATGAGCAGTTCTTTGTCATATACAGTTCCCACGAATTTGATGCGAGGATCCTGATCGAAGTGAGTCTTTTCCTTCAACTCTTCCAGGAACTTGTCACTCACATTGGTAATAAGCGCAAAGTCGCGTTTAGAATGACTCTTCATGAATTCGCGAATCATGGTTTCATAATTGTTTTCCGGTACGAAACGTCCAACAACCAAATAATATGACTTTGGTGAAAGACCCTTCTCCTTATACCAAGCAATCAGTTTCGGATCATCATCAGCTAGTTTGCTCTTACGCGTCTCAGCACCGTATGCGATAAACGTAGTCTTCGGATTATATTTGCCGTACTCATCATGAATATACTTCTCGATGTTTTTGCTGTCACAGATAAGCAAGTCACAATGCTTGGTCATCAATTGCTCGGAGATTTTCCAGTACTTGCGTACTGGCGCGCTCCACTTGGCACGCATCCACTCGTGTCCATCCGGATTGATATACAGCTTTCCACCCAGCTTATGAATTACCCTCTGAAAATGAGCGGCAAACGGTCCAATGCGGCAAGCAAGAATATACACAATCGGATGTTGAATATTATGCCTCTTGATGTACCTCACGCACTGATTCAGTGCAGCAACATCATAATAAATCGCCTGAGCAGGTCCAATGCTGGGCACCTTCACATCGAAGCAATCGGCATTATGATATTCAAAAGTCTTGGTATCTTTAGCTTTGCACGCCACATGGTATTTCAAATTCGGATTGTTCTGGTGGTACTCAGTGAGCCTATCCACGAACGTTTCATAGCCACCGTAGTTACCGGGGATGCCCTTTGATCCTACGATAAAAATATGCTGCACAAATGAGTCGTTTAACATTTACGGAATCCTTGATTCGTTTCAGTCGCGTTTGAACAGATCGCGGGTGTAGACCTTATCCTGCACATCATCCAGGCAGGAATTATATCGATTCGCCACGATGACATTCGAACGATTCTTGAACTCGTCAAGATCATTCACCACTTCAGAACCGAAGAACGTAGCACCATTCTCCAAAGTCGGCTCGTACACGATCACCGTCGCGCCCTTCGCCTTCACGCGCTTCATCACGCCCTGGATCGACGACTGGCGGAAATTATCCGAATTCGACTTCATCGTGAGGCGATACACGCCAACCGTCACAGGCTTCTCGGCGCCCTTATCGTATTCATTGTTCTCGTCATATCCATAGCTGCCGGCTTTGGCCAACACACGATCAGCGATGAACTCCTTACGAGTGCGGTTCGACTCCACGATCGCCTCGATCAGGTTCTCCGGCACATCCTGATAGTTCGCGAGCAGCTGCTTCGTGTCCTTCGGCAGGCAATAGCCGCCGTACCCGAAGCTCGGGTTGTTGTAGTGCGTGCCGATGCGCGGGTCCAGACACACGCCGTCGATGATCTGCCGGGTGTCCAACCCCTTCGACTCCGCGTACGTGTCCAGCTCGTTGAAATAGCTCACGCGCAGCGCGAGATACGTGTTCGCGAACAGTTTGACGGCCTCCGCCTCGGTGAACCCCATGAACAGGGTCCTGATGTCCTTCTCGATGGCACCCTCCTGCAACAGGGCCGCGAACGTGTGCGCGGCATCCGCAAGACGCCCGTCGTCCAGGTCGGTTCCGACGATGATGCGGCTTGGGTACAGGTTATCGTACAGGGCCTTGCTCTCACGCAGGAACTCCGGACTGAAGATGATGTTCCTGGAACCGGTCTTCTCGCGGATCGACTTGGTGTAGCCGACCGGGATTGTGGACTTGATCACCATGATCGCGTCCGGGTTGACCTTCATGACCAGATCGATCACGGCCTCCACCGCGGAGGTGTCGAAGAAGTTCTTCCTGCTGTCGTAGTTCGTGGGCGCCGCGATGATCACGAAGTCCGCGTCCGCGTATGCCTTCTCCCCGTCCAGCGTGGCGGTCAGGTCCAGTTCCTTCTCCGCGAAGTATTTCTCGATGTACTCGTCCTGAATCGGACTAATACGCTTGTTGATCTTCTCGACCTTCTCCGGAATGATGTCCACCGCGGTGACCTGGTGATGCTGCGACAGCAGCGTCGCAAGCGACAAGCCCACGTAGCCCGTTCCGGCAACAGCAATTTTAAGAGAATCGAACCTATGCAAAACTTCTCCATTCTACTCAATACACTTGTGTCTAATTATCCCCCCTCATATGGACGAACCTTCTTATAATGTAGATGGCACAAATACAAGAAGAAAGCTTGTCTCCGTTAAAGAGAAGCATAATTTTAAAAAAGCGCTAAAGGCAATAACGAAACCAAGATGCTAAAGATTGGAAATTATTAACATTGTTTAATCAATCTTCCGTAATTCACACCGTCTATGTTATGAAGAGATGACATAAGGAATTTTACTTATCTCTTACAACACTAATAATCATGCGAACAAGAGACCGAATGATTTCATTTCTCATGAGAATCATCGTTAATCCATAAGCAATTAAAGATAACGTCACACTTATGAGAATATCAAAAAAAGGCTTTGTAATAAGCATACGAGTCACATAGCAAATCAAACAAATAGTGACACATCCAATAGAGGTCTGCCCCAGATTTTTTAAAAAAGTACTAGGTATATATACCTCTCTAGCTTTAAATGCACTGTAAACCATCACAATAAACTCAGAGACAATCGTAGCTATTGCCGGTCCCTTAATTCCGCATAAAGGAATCAGCATAAAATTAAGTGCGACATTACAAATTGCAGCAATACAAGTTGCCTGTAAAAAGAATTTTTCTCTCTTAAAAGGAAGTAGAACAGCATTAGCGAAAAAACACGCAAGATTGCCAAAAAGCAATGCAACGCAGAGCAACCTTAGAGAGACTGCGCCTGAAGAAAACTCAGCACCAGATATAATGGTAATAATTGGTTCCGCCAAGAACGCCAGACCAATCATCGCGGGAAAAACGAGAACAACAATAATGTTTAGTGTTTTATCCAAAAGCAGCTTCGACTCTTTAATATGCTGCTGCCCAATATAAAATGACACCCTAGGGACAGTGACCATAATAACGGCGTTAATGATATTTTTAATAATAGTGTAAATTTTGACCGGAACGCTATATATGCCAACTTCGGTATTCGACATTAAAATACCAAGTATTGTTGTGCCCGCTGTAATATAAAGGATAGTTGCCACACTATTACTAAAAAGGACAAGAATCGGTTTGAGGTGTCTACCCATATCTATTTTCTTAGTTAGGGAAACGTGAACATATTTCCGGATGTAGGCAATATTGCATAGATTGCCGCCAACCACCGATAAAATCATACAAAACGCATATGCAAGATAATCATTAGGCCCATGTACAAAAATGAACATGCCCACTAACGCGAGACATTGAAAAATAATGTATCTTATTGTGATATAAAAGAAATCTTCATAAACATTGTTGACCCAGTCCATTCCCAAAGTTGTGGCAATTATCTGAGAACTTTGAACAAGCAACAATAAAACGAGATTATGGTTTTGAGGCCATATAACAAGAAAGAAAATCAAACACGCATATGAGCATATCGTCGAGATAACATTGATCGTAAACATCTGAGAAGCAAATTGATTAATTTTTGTTTGGTCATTTCTGACTCTTGCCCCCTCACGAACAGCATACGAAGAGATACCTAATCCTGCAATCAGTACAAAATAATTAATAATCGATGCCGAAAAATTGACAAGACCATAATGCTCCGCACCTAGGACTCTTGTGGCATACGGAACCGTTATCAGAGGAAATAAAGCCGACGTTATTTGCCGTATTGCATTTAACAATGCATTTTTCTTTAATGATCGCTTCTTCAATATTAGATGCTTTCTAATAAACTATCTAAATACTCCATTGACAAGAAGACACAGTCTGTCTTCAATTCAATTCTTTGGAAAAAGAGCATGAAAGCTACAACACTCATTGTAAAATAATTATATAAATTCAACTAAGCATTTAACAAGTATTACTCCAACTAATCCTACTTTTCATAAAACTAACATTGAAGAAATGCAATCTTTAATTGATCAACAGGTTTCCTCCGCAAGGAGTCTAAGCATCGTAGACTCTGCCGCTGATAATGACTCTTCATCTTTCTCTTATCGCGATTTTCCCACGCCATGTCACTACTTCCGTCTTCTTTATGCTTCACAACAATCGACGAAACATACATCTGCCTCATCCCAGTACGCTTGCAAAGCAAGTTCAGTATGTCTTCTTCAACGTAAAGAAACGTCCCAGGATAGAAGCCATCATATTCATTAAGAAAATTCTCAGTGAAATACAACACGGATCCATGCAGCATCTCAAATTCTGGATTCAAAATGTGCGTATGTGATCCATCAATATGTTGACTTGTTCCCTTTTTGACGAGAGAGTGTTTGAAGTCGTACAACTTCTTAATGCCGGGCACATACCTAGTGGACCAACATTTAAAGCTTGCAGCTATCTCATACATTCTAAATCGTCCGTATGTGAGGTTACTTACGGGAACAGGATTGTGGTTTCCGCCATCAGCATTAATAATGGCAGTGCCGATCATACCGACGCAAGACTTATACTTTAAATCAACCAGATGCTCAAGATAATACTTGTCAAAGAAAATAACGTCATTGTTTGATACTAGTACTTTTCGAATTCCCATCTCCTTCAGAATCTTAATTCCTTGATTATTCCCTTTTGCAAATCCTAGATTCGCAGAAGTCTGAACAACGGAGATATTTTCAACACCAGAAAATTTATTCCGAAGTACCTGATATGACTCATTGGCTGAATGATTGTCCACTATGACAATATAAAACGCTTTATATGATTGTCCCAGTAAAGATTTCACGCACTCGAGAGTATCTTTGTAATTTAAATAGTTCAGAATGACTATTCCAAGCGTCTTTTCTGTAATATCCATCTTCATACCAACCCTTTATCTCAAGTTAAATCAAAAGAACAGGATTCCAGCCATAAGAGGGAGAACATACCGCCCCCCCCTCTTTCAAGGAGTAACCGTGCATTCTGGAATATTACCCCCATCCATCGCCAGACCATTATGGGCAAGTCTGCATTCTACCTTCCACTTTAACCATCAGAGGGGTGGCTCCAATGGTTTTCATTGAGGCCACCCCTCTGATGGTGTTTTACGGAGCGTTGAGAGTCACATCATTTGTTGGTTACCGCGCAGTTTGGTGTGACGTCGGTCACGGCCTGCCCGCCCGAGACGGCCGCGGACTCGCCCTTCACGTCGTACAGCTTCCCGCCGTTGTCATCCGTCGTGGAACCATACGAGAACGACAGACCGACCCTCGTGGAGCCCGCGGAAGGCACCGTGGCCTTCCACCAGCCTCCGCACGCCTGCGTCATCTCCATGCCGCCGGTCGTGTCCGGACTGCCGTACACGCGCCACTGCACGCGCACGCGCGACTGCGCGGACGAGGGACGGTACCAGACCGTCGCCGACTTCAACGGCTGGGCGACCGTTTTGAACGTCCACTGCTGGGAACGGTACCCGTTGGCGGTGTAGATCTGCACGTTCGAACCGTTCGCGGCCTTGCCGTCCTTCACGTCCAGCGCCATGGACGGGGAAAGCGCGGACACCAGTTTGTACACCGATCCGCTCCTGACCGCCACCCACTTCTGCGAACGGTAGGAGTTCGGCGCGTACTGCTGCACGTTCGAACCGTTCGCGGCCTTGCCGTCCTTCACATCCAGCGCCTTGCCGGAATTCACGTTCCTCAGCGTCACGTAGCCCTTCGAGTCGTGCGAAACCGTCCACCGCTGCGCCTTCGTCCCGTTCGACGACCACAGCCGCGCGTTCGCGCCGTCCTTCGCGGAGCCGTCCGCCACGTCCAGGACCATGCCGTCCTTCAGCGCGGTCGACACCGCGTACGTGCCGTCCTCCAGATCCGACGCGTGGGCCTTCGCCAACGCGTCCAGCTCGGCGTACGGATCCTGCGCCTCGACCGTGACCTCGACGGACGCGCTCTTGCCGCCGGCGGTCGCGGTGACCGTGGCCTTGCCGGCCTTCGACCCGGCGGTGACCACGCCGGTGCCCATCACGTTCGCGACGCTCGAGTCCGAGCTCGTCCACGTGACCTTGCGGTCCGTCGCGTTGTCGGGCTTGACCGTCGCGGTCAGCTGCACGCTCGCCCCGGACTTCAGCGAGAGCTTGCCGTCCGAAACGCCATCACCAGAGACCGACACGGACGTGACCGGGATGGTGGTCTCGCACTCGACCGCGGCCAGGGCCGCGGAGGAGCCGTCCCACTTCACGATGCCGCCGTTGTAGTCCAGGCCCGGCTGGCGGGATCCCGGATACTGCTGGCTGCCGCCGTCGTTGAAGATCACCTTCGCGCCCTTGGCGAGGCTGTCCGGGACCTCGTACTTGTACAGGTCGGTCTGCTGGCAGCCGTCGGTCGCGCTCGGGGCGGTCATCTCCACGCCCGGCCAGGCCGCGTTGTTCGCCGCGGTCGCGCCGTCGCCGGTGTACACGTACGCGTAGATCTTGCCCCAGCCCGAGGGCTTCGAAGCGTAGACGGTGTTCTTCGCGACCGGGTCAGGCGGAAGCTCACCGGTCACGGTCACGGTGATCGACGCGGTCTTGGTCCCGGACTTCGCGGTGATCGTGGCCTTGCCGGCCTTCCTCGGGGTGACCACGCCCTTCGGGCTGACGGTCGCCACGTCCTTGTCGGACGAGCTCCAGCTCACGGACGCGCCCTTCGGATCGGTCGTGGCTGTCAACTGCTTCGTGGCCACGCCATTGGACAGGTCCACGCTGTAATCCGACTGATCAATCCTCACAGACTTGGTTTCGACCGGAGGCTCTTCACCGCCGATGTTGGCCATCTTCACGCTGAACATGTCGTCATCGGACTTCTCGAAGGAGTTATTCACCTGAGAACCGGTGTCCGGCAGGTCAGCATTGTCGTTCATTGCCAGATCGTACGGCAGGGAATCCATGGCGGACAGACCGAAGGTGGCTGCCAGTTCGATGCCGATGCCGCTCGAGGCAATGCGGTCAGCGGTGGTGCCGATCTCTTCCAGCGGGATGGCGATCTCGTAGTGATCATCCATCTGAGCGGAATTGTGGCCCTTCTCGTTGAAGTTGACCCACTTGGCCTTGTTCTGGTTCTCGGCCTTCATATCGCCGATGAAACGACCGTTGTTTTCACCCCAGCCACCGTCGATGCCGATGACATCCTTGCTTAGAATGCCATTGCCATAGCCGAACTTGATGTTCGACTTCTTGGTGTTGGTGGCGGCGTTAGCAGCCGGACCATACGCAGCCTTGGAGTTCAGACCAGTCTCGTCGCCCTTGTAGATCCACGGACCGTTGGAGCCGTTGGTGGAGATGGTCACCACATTGTTGAGCTTCTGCTCGCCGCCCCAAGTGATGTTGGATGCCCACAGGGAACCGCCGGTCTGCAGACCGCCGTTGTTGCCGATGCGGGTGCTGTCATCCTTGGTGTCGATGGCGATGTGGAACGGCAGGTTCTGGGTCTGCCACAGGTGGCCTTGGCTCAGGGGGTAGTCGTCGCCAGTGTCGACGACATCCTGCACGTTAGTCATTTCCCACATGAGGTAGAGGTTGTCGTCATCGTAGGCGCCATACAACGCATACAGATCGATCGGAACCTCATACATGGAATTCGGGCGGTACACGCGCGGGTCGTCGTTGGCGGCGCCCTGCGCGATCAGCATGGAGCTGTCCCAGTCAGCGATGCTCGCGTCCTTTCCGGCGTTGAAGTTGATGGTCTTCTTGACGCCCATGCCCACCTTGTTGGTACTGTACTGCGCGGCAAGGTTCTGCTTCGGGACCTCCACTTTCTTCACGGTCACGGAAGCGCTCAGCGCCTGACCCTTCTTGACCTTCTTGCCATCCTTGGCGGCGGTGCCGGTCACCTTGACGGTAGCGGTCTCGCCGATGGAAAGAGTTTTACCAACGGAAATGACCTTTCCGTCAGTGAAGGAGCCGCTCTCGCCCTCGGTGGTGGTGTACTTCAGATTGTCGGCATCCTGCGCGCGCAACGTGACCTTGACATTGTCGGAGGAGAATTCCTTGGAAGCCGCTTCCACGGACACGTTCGGATCGGATTCGCCCTTCACGTAGAAGACGCTGACCGCGCCGCCCTTGGCGGTACCGGAAACGATCTTATGGTTGGAGACCACAAGCTGGCCGCCATTGACCTCATCCGGGTAGGTGCCATCGTCAAGTGTGGTTTCCATGCCGGAAAGGCTCTTGTCGCCACCCATGTTGGCAATGACCACACCATCGTTCTGAATGCCATCAGACGTGGAGCGCTCAATCATCAGGCAGGACTTGTCGCCGCAGTTCTGCAGGTTCTCGCCCTTGCCATCCATGGCGTTACGGAAGTGGTTGACTGCCGCGACGGACTTGTTCTTCCACATGTCGTCACCGGCGTCACCCAGCTGGGACTGCTCGGCGAACTGCGGGTTGGTGCCGCCAGAGCCCTTCGGACGGTTGAAGTACAGCGGAGCGCCGGCCCTACGGGAACCAACGACCGCCCAGCCCATCATGATCTGATAGTCGGTGAGGCCGGTGGATTCCTTGTCGCCGTTGGCGTAGTTATCGTGGGACTCAACCCAGGTGACCAGCTGGTCTTCGCTTGCGCCGCCGGTATCGATGTTCTTCACCATCTTGACGTCAAGGTTGTTCGAGCCGACAGCGGCGCGAATGGTCTTGCCGTAGTTGGAAGCGGTGTTGCCGCCGCCATCGGAGGAATTGTCGCGGAACATGTTGGCGTATGCCTTGTAGTCAAGGCCGGAATCGCCCTGCAGCACCTCGCCGTACTGGAACTGGGAGCCGTTCTTCAGAATGGTGTTCCAGTAGTTCGACTGCTTATTGTCGAAGACTTCGGTCGGCAGCTCGACGTGCTTTGCCGCATCGTAGCGGAAGCCGTCAACGCCGTCCGCCACAGCGGTCTTCAGGAACTTCTGCATACGATCGGCAACAGCCTGGTTCTGCGTATTCAGATCCCACAGGCCAAGCAGGTGGCACTGCGTCACCTTGTAACGGTTGGAATAATCGTTGATTTCACCGTTGGGGCCGTCGCAGCCGGTACGCTTGTGGAAGTACTCCTTGTTCTGCCAATCGGGGTCGATGGCGTTCCAATCGGAGGTGAAGTGGTTGGCGACCACATCCACGATCACACGCACACCATACTTATGGGCGGTGGCGGTCATTTCCTTCAGGTCAGCCTCGGTGCCGACCACGAAGTTGCCGATGGAGGTGTTCGCCGGCTGGTACACGTAGTACCAGTTCTCGGTGAACTTCTTGCCGTTGGCGGCGACTTCCTTGATCTTGCTCATAGGCTCGGTCTGCACGGAAGTGTAGCCCGCCGCGGCGATCTCAGGCATGTGCTGCGTGATGGTCTTGAACGACCACATCCATGCGTGCAGGATGGCGCCGTTCTTCATGTGCTTGGTCAGACCGTACTGGTTACGGGCCGCTTCGAAAGAAGAATTTCCGATGGTGTCCTGGTAGCTGTCACGATCGGCGGCAAGTGCGGTGGATGCCACACCCATACCGCCGAACAGCGTGGCGACCGCCACCGTTCCCGCCGCTACTTTCTTCCAGGTTTTGGCCGCACGAGCCTTGCGGGCCGCGCGCCTACGCTTTGCACGGGTCATCAACTCCGGTTGATCGTCGTGCGGAGGCTCTTTTCTGGTGAGTGCGTTCGCCATACCCGCGAACGTATGAGTGCTGAGTCGCACCTTACCCTCCCTGCTTCCTTGCATCTAACTTTGACAACGTTTGCCACTAGCAGACGTTGCGTCAAAAATACCACATTTTTCCTTTGAAAAATGAATGATTTTTATTGAAAAATGGCGGTTAAAACGCAATTGTTTTCTGCTCTGTTGCAAACGCTGTCAGCAACAGATACACTCATACCAGCACCCCGTAGCACCCACTATCGTTGCAAATTCACATATGCAAACGTTTCAGAAAATTTTCCAACCAATACCACCTTGCGACGCAAAGCACCCTCGCCCCATCCCACGCCACCGACAGCCCACCCCCAACAATCCTGAAATTAATCTTTCAAGAGATGCTCAAAAAGGGCTTCTTTACCTCTTATGGCATGCAACATGCCAATCAAATCAAAATATCAATAATAAAAAATAGGTGAATATCACAAACACGCTCGGACTCAAAAAAATAGAGTAGGGCCAAGCTATGGTGAATCAATCCATGGACCTAAAAGAATTATCAGGCAACGATTTGGGAGCGGATGGGGGCGGGGGTTACCGTACGGTGCTTGCGCATGCTTTTCAGGATTTTACGGATCGCACCGTTCGTCTGTTCGGCGGCGACGCAGAACATGCTGAATTCGCGGCCATGCGGGTCGGCGATGTCCTTCGGCTGGGGAATCATCGGACGAATCATCGAGGACTTCTTGATTACCGACTGAAGACGTTCCTGGATGGTCAGTCCGGCAATCATATTGTTGCGAGCGCAGTAATCGCACATATTCGCGAAATCGTCAAGCAGGAACGTGTATCGTACGGCGGCTGGCGCCAACGTGACGATTTCCTTGCGCTGCTGCTTTTCGAAGCAGAGGATCAGGTCGGCTTCGTCGGCCATCTGTCGGGTCAGTCGTCGGGAACGGAAGCCGCTCGACTCAATGCCGACGCTTTGCATAAGGCGGCCGCTCGACGGATCGATCGGATGCATCGGCAAACCACGCGTGCCGGCGCTTGACACCTGCACGGTGGTGCCGTTCAGATAGTGGGTCATCAGAAGCTCGCCCATAGGGGAACGGCAAATGTTGCCCGTGCAGACGAACATGATGTGCATGCCTAAACCCCTTAACCGTTCTTCCAACGTTTCGTGTTGCGGTTTTGCGAAATCCACCATGGCTTCCGCAACCCGCCAAACGGAAATTTTAGCGCGAGGCGTTCCCCGCATGCGGCAAATCGTCCAATACGCGCAGAATCATTGCAGAAATTCGGCGCGGGCGGTGGCGGTCAGCGAATAGCGGATCGGGCGGGAGCCGTGGAACTCGAGCAGGTTCCTGTTCACCAGTTCCGCGAGCGCGGTGTTGGTCTTCCGCTCCCCCACGCCAAGCCATTCGCGCATTAGGCGGCGCGATATGGGTTTCGGAGCATCGTCGAAAAGCTCCTCCTGCAGCAGGAAGTACAGCATGTTCCGCTGCAGTTCCGTAATGCCCTGCGTTCGCGCATAATGTTCAAGCCTCTTCCGCGCGGTGTCAAGCAGGGTTTTCTTCTCGCCGAGCACAGAGATGATGTTCTTCTGGGCGGTGGCGATAAAACGGATCATCCGATATGAGAACAGCGAGACGTCAGAACAGTTCAGCGGATGCTGCGCATCATCAAACGCCTTGTAATACCGGCCTTTCGCGTCGGCGATAACCGGACTCAGGCTGATCGCCGTCGGTATGGACAGGTGCTTGCTCAGCTGCAGAGCAAGCAGGAACCGGCCCGTCCTGCCATTGCCGTCATAGAACGGGTGAATGCATTCGAAGGCGTAATGGCACATCACAGCCCGCAGCAGCGGAGGAATCGCCTCATCCGAAAGCAACGCCAGCCATTTGGTCAATTGCACTTGGATTTCCGATTCCGGCCATGCGCCTTGATGAATCTCCCGGTCAAAGCCGTCACACACAGAGACTTGCTTGGCTCTGAATACCATTCCGTCAGGCTTGTCTTCCTCCCGTAGTTCCCCAGCCATCACCTGATCGTAAATATTACGTATGTCATGCAACGTTTTCGGTAGTTCCAACGTTGCGGAATTTTCGCCGGAGAGTCCGAGAAAGAGTTTGGCAAGCTCACTCAACCGCTTGTGCGGCCCGTCCGCGACCGCCGCATCCAACGCGTCTGAGATTTCCTTGCGCGTGGTGTGCACGGCTTCTATGGAGTTCGTGCTCTGCATTTCCGCGCCGATGAGTTCCATCAGATACGCCCTGCGGGCAATCGGCGGCAATGCGGCCCACAGCGATTCGACCTGCACTTCCATGCCACGGACCGAATCCATGACGTTCAACAGTTCCCTGAACGCCACGGCGAACATCTCATGACCTTCGAATTCAATACCTGACCGGTATGTTGAATAGCCGTTGAGTCTTTTTTGGTATTCCTCCTCAGCCGCATCCTTCGGCTTGGCCGTGGATGATGACATTGCCAATGTCTGCCGTATGCTTTTGTACTCCATAACCATCATCCTTATAACCGTCATTTGTGCAGAATATGCAGGTTCGGGGTGAATATAGACTATTCCCATACCTACATAATGTCAAAAATGTCGGTATAGCAGCAGGCGTGTTTGCGGCTATTGGTACGTTGAGGGGCATATGTGGGGATACGTGCGGATATGTTTGCTATGCGCAGATATGTTCAAGCGCAGATTAGGTGCGGGTCAGGCGACTTCGAGCGTGGCGAGGAGAGCGCGGTGGTCGGAGCCGGCGATGTACTTGGTTTCCAGATCGCCCACGTTCACGCCTTTGTCATGCACGATATGGTCGATTTCGGCGATCGGCATCATGACCGGGTACGTCATGTGCAGGCCTTCGCCCGCCTGCTGGCCGGAATCCAGAAAACGGCTGCCGAGCAGGTATCGGAAGCTGGCGTGGTCCCATGTGGAGTTGAAATCGCCCATCAGCACGTACAGATTGTCGTAATGCTGCAGTTGGGCGAGCGAGTCGAGACTACGGTTCCACAGACCTTGGTTGCGGGGGCGCGGCGAGAACGGGTGGACGGAGCCGAAGCGCACCTTGCTGCCGCCGAAATCGATCGTCGCGGCGGAAACGCTGCTTGATTCCACGGGAATGAGGTTCTGTTTGGCGTTTTCCATCGGCGCGGCGCTGTACAGCACGTTCACACCGCCGTTGTCATGCCACGTTTGCTGCGCGGCCACGGAATACGGCAGATAATTGGCGATTCCGGCGCTGTTGAGCCGGTTGAGCAGATCCCATGACACTTCCTGCAGCGCGAGCACTTCCACATGCTCGTTTTTGACGATTTCGACGATCCGATTGGCGTCGGCATGCCCTTCCTTGGTGTTGAAGGTCATGATGCGGGCGTACCGGTCGGACGTGTTGGGCAAGCCGTCGGACGAGACTTGCGTGACTGCGGTGCTGGCCGCGTCGGAAATCGTTTGCTGCGGCCTGATATAACCCCAATGCCAGCCGATTTGCACGACCACGCACACCACGCTGACGGTGGCGAGCAGGACGCGTCCGCCTATTGCACGGACGGATATCGCGGTGATCGCAATAATCAAAGACAGTATGCCCAGCCACGGCATCAGCGCGACGATAAGCGGCACGTACCGTTTGCCGTCGAGGTTGTTGGGCAGCATGCGCAGCAGCATGGCCAGCAGGATGACGGCGGCGACCAGCCAGAGCACCGCGGTCAGAAGGTGTGTTGCTGCGGTACGGCGGGTCATGCCATGTTGCGCGCGGTCGAGGGGGCGGCTGGCGCATGCTTTGTCGAGCTGCGCGCCCAGATCCTCGATTTCGCTTTCGCTTGTGCGTTCGCGTTCGGCATCGTTATTGCCGCCGTTCTCACGCTCGCTTTCGCAGGTTTGCCGCATGGTTGCCTTTCATTACGTTCCCGTTCACCATACGCAACACGGCACGGGTGCGCCACCTCCTTCCCGCGAGGTTCACAGTGCTTTTACGTGCACCCGTACCGCATGCCACTATGCGGACATTTCTCTCTCATTTCCTACTGCGGGGAATGGCGGCACTTGAGCAAACCACGCTCATGACATGCCTACGGAACGGCGAAAATGCGGTAAGGGCGGACAGGTAAGGCTAGGCGGCGTGGGGGTGGACGCGATTGAGTGCGCGCTGGACGGTGTCGCGGGTGGAGCCGGCGCCGTTGCCGCGGACGCCGAAGAAGACCATGACCACCATGATGAAGCAGATGGTGGCGCTCACGCGCAGCGCCCACTGGATGCCGAACACGTTCGCGGCCGCGTACATGCTCTTCGCGCCACCGATTGCGGCCCAACGCAGGGCGGTGAACGTTTCCATCAGAATCACCAGCACGGGTGCGCCGATGGCACCGGCGATCTGGCGGACCGTGTTCGTAACGGCCGAGCCGTCGCTCACTTCCTCAGGTTCCAGGCAGTTCAGCGACCATGTGGTGATCGGCATAAGCACGAATCCCATGCCGATTTGGCGCACGAACTGCCATATCGACACCCACCAAATCCATGAGGTCATGGAAATCAGACTCATCATGATGGTGCCGAACAGCAGGGTGATCGAGCCGATCAGCGCCACCGGACGCGCGCCGAGACGGTCGAGTGCCTTGCCGCCGAAGAACTGCGCGATGCACTGGCCGAACGCGCCGGGCAGCATCACCAAGCCGCTGATCGTGGCGGAATAGCCTCGGCAATCCTGAATGTAGAGCGGCATGATCACCATGATCGAGCTGAAGGCGAAGAACGACAGCGCGGCGGTGACGGTGCCGACGGTGAAGCTTTTGTTTTTCAGCACGCTCAGGTTGAGCAGCGGAGGTTGCTTGGACGGGTCGGCCGCCTGCCTGCGAGCGCCGTGGATCTGCCGCAGCACGAACCAGACGATGCCGACCAGGCCGATAAGCATGGCAAGCCACACCATCGGATGCGTGAACGGATACGATTCGATGTTCGTGAAGCCGAACATGAGTCCGCCGAAGCCGAAAATCGACAGGCCGACGGAGAAGAAATCGGCTTTTGCGGACGCGTCGCGCGTGCCGAAATTACGCAAGCCGAAAATCGCCAAAAACAGTGAAATCACGCCGATGACCGTCAGCGTGAGGAAGATTGATCGCCAACCGTTCAAATCGGTTTGCACACCACCCAACGTGGGGCCGATCGCGGGCGCGACGCTCATGGCCATGCCGACGGTGCCCATCGCCATGCCACGGCGCGAAAGGGGGTAAATCGAAAATACCGTGATCTGCAGGACCGGCCACATCACGCCGGTGCCGACGGCTTCCAGCAGACGGCCGATCAAAACCAGTACGAACGATGAGCCGAGCCAGGCGAACACCGAGCCGAGCGTGAACACCGCCATCGATGCAATCACGATCTGGCGGGTGGAGAATCGGCGGGTCAGGTAGGCGGTGAGCGGCACCATAACGCCCATGACGAGCTGGAAAATCGACGTCAGCCATTGGCCGGTCGTCACGGAAATGCCGAAATCGGACACGATGGTGGGCAGTGCGGCGCTCAACTGCAGCTGCGTGAAGTTGCCGACGAACGTGATAAAGGTGAGAATGGCGATCGATACGAACGCGGCATGCGTCAGATGGTCGTTTTTATACGATTCCTCGCCGGTAAGTGGCTGGGACAGGCCGTGGGTGCGGCCCTGTTTCGCGTTTATTTTCTTTTCCGGCTTCACTTCCGACCTCTTCTCCGGTTTCGACGGCAACCGACTGCTCTCCATCACTCATCCGCGCATACTCGCAGCGCATTGCGCAACTCCTACAAAAACAGACTCAAAAAGTCTAGTACTGCGGGTGGTCGAACGCGAGATGAAACTATTCGAACACGTTCAATTCCAATTCAATCGAGAAAAATTGGCAAAACTTCGTATTTGTTCATCTTGGGGTGGTATACATATGCGTTGGCAGTAACGGCACGATACAGGAAAGGAATACGCCGCGCAGGGGGTTAGGAAGTATGACCGTAGTCACGTTATTCAACATAGCGATGGAGCTATGGGGCGTTCTCATCTGCATCGTTTGCGCAGGTGGCGTCTACGTGGGCGCGATACGTAGGACGCGGCGTACCTATACGAAAGTTTCCATGCAGCTTCTATGCGCGCTGATGCTGCTGGCCGACGTGTCCGCCTGGTATCACAACGGCGGCCGCGACAAGCTTGACTTCTACATGACGCGCATCGGCAATCTTGGTGAATACCTGATCAATTTCATCTTCATCGCACTGTTCGCCAACTATATCTGGCAAACCGTCAGCGGCGACGACATGCTTGAAAACGTCAGCCCGCACGAGTGGAGGGCCAGAACGAGCGGCGGAGCCAAGCGTAATCGTAAGAACCAACGTTCGGCCAACGCCCAATCCAAGCCGAAAAAGCCGCGTTCGAAGAAGCTTGACGTCATCTACGCAGCGTCCGCGCTCGGCATCGTACTGACGATTGCCACGCAGTTCAACCATATGGTCTACTACATCGACAGCCAGAACTACTACCGCCGCGGACCACTGTTCGCTATCCCGCAGATACTGGGTCTGGTAGAGCTCGCGCTGATTGTGATGCTGATCATCGAAAACCGCAAAAACCTCAGCCGACCGCTGTTCGTCACGTCGCTGTCGTTCTTCGTGCTGCCGATTGTGACAACCATCGTTCAGATTCTCCATTACGGACTGGCGTTGCAGGCCATCGCGATCACGATTTCAATCCAGTTCACGTTCGTGGTCGACACCATCGAAATGAACAAGAAAATCCGTTCGCAGAATGACGCCTATCAGAAGGCCAGCTACGAGGCGCAGCACGATGGTCTGACCGATTTGTGGAGCAAGAGCGCCGGCCGCGAGCAGATTGAGAATTATTTCGCGCACATGCAGGAAGGCGACCAAGCCGTTCTGATTTTCGTTGACATCGACGATTTCAAGCAGATCAACGATACGTACGGCCATAAAGTGGGCGATTTCTGGATTCGTGAAGTGGCGCAGACGTTGAAGCGGCTGTACCGGCATGATGACATCATCGTCCGTTTCGGTGGCGATGAGTATGTGGCGCTGATAAAGAACACCGCGAACGAGCGCGTGATCGAAAGCACGCTGGACCTGTTCCGCCGCCAGTTGGCGCAGGCGTCCGCGCAATACGGGCAGGACGTGCATTGCAGTATCGGCGCATGCCGCGTGCTGTCCGGCAAGAACGTCGATCTGAACCTCTGCTTGGGATTCGCCGACCATGCGTTGTACCAGTCCAAGCGTGAGGGGAAGGGCATGTACACCGTGGTCGATTATGACAGCGGGAAAGTGCAGGCAGCGTAGGTTTCGTGGAAAAATCCGCGGGAAATCTGCGGGAAAAACCCTAGAAAATCAGCTGAGAAACTACGAAAAAAGCACCGCAAATCCGCCGGAGATCGACGTAAAAATCACGGAAAATCAGGCTTTGCCGAGCATTGTCAGCACAATCAGCACCACGTTCAGAGCGACGATCAGCGCGGCGACCGCGATATTGACGACGTGCTTGACCGGACCGTCCACGTACTCCCCCATCAGCGTGCGGTCGTGCGTGTAACGCATCAGCGGAATAATCGCAAATGGAATGCCGACCGACAACACGACCTGGCCGACGATCAACGCTTCCGTCGGATTGTTGGCGAACCACAGCACCACCAGCGCGGGTACCAGCGTCACCACACGGCACGCCCACATCGGCGCTTTGATGCGTAGCAGGCCGTGCATGATTTCGCTGCCGGCGTAAGTGCCGACCGACGTGGAACTCAGACTCGACGTAAGCAGACCAATCGAGAAAATCGTGCCGATCACCGGGCCGAGCACATGCTGGATGGCCCGTTGCGCGCCTTCGATGGTGTCGGTGCCGGTCATGCCGTACAGCGAGTTCGCGGCGAGGATGAGCAGCGCGAGGTTGACCGAACCGGCCAGTATCAGCGCCCAGGCAACGTCGATTTTGCTGCCGTGAAGTAGCTTTTTGATGCTCGGCTTCGCTTCGCCGGGGGCGTAATGGTCGTTGACGAGCGTGGAATGCAGGTAGATGGCGTGCGGCATGACCGTGGCGCCCAGCATAGACGTGGCCATGAGCACGGTGTCGGTGCCTTTGAAGCGTGGAATCAAGCCGGCGACGACTTCTTTCGGATTTGGCGGGGCGATGAACAGACCGGCGATGAAACCGAACGTGATCACCAGCAGCAGGCCGATGATCAGTTTTTCGAAAATGCGATGCGTGGCGCCTTTTTCGAAAATCAGCAGCACCGTCGACACCGCGCCGATGATGCAACCACCGACGAACAGCGGCAGACCGAACAACAGTTTCAGTGAGATCGCACCGCCGATCACTTCCGCCAGATCGGTGGCGATGGCGATTACCTCAGCCTGCATGAAGAACATGAACCGGCCCGCGTCGCCAAGCCGTTCGCCCAGGATTTCCGGCAGGCTTTTGCCGGTGACGATGCCGAGTTTCGCGGACTGGTATTGGATAAGCACGCTCATGCAGTTGGCCAGTACCAGCACCCACACCAGCAGGTAGCCGTAGCGCGCGCCCGACGTGATGTTCGCCGCCACGTTGCCCGGATCCACGTATGCGACCGCCGCCACGAACGCGGGGCCGAGGATGCCGGCGAGCGCGTGGCCGTGGTGGTACGGCCGGGCGGATCGGTCATGCTGCGCAGTGATCGTCATATTCTTCGAATCCATATCGTTCTTCATATCCACGCAACGTTATAGTGCGTTTTCCGCGCAGAATTGTTACGTCTGTTACGGAAAGCTGAACAGCTGCCGAACATGCGCCGATTGTGGGGCGGACAGGCCGCGATCACGGAAGCCGCTAAACTGGTGCAGAGAACATTGCATTTCGACTCAAGGGGTTGTTCCATGGCTGTTTTCCACACTCCGATGGTGACGCTTTCCGACGGCAATCTGATTCCGCAGATCGGCTTGGGCGTGCTGCGCATCGACGACGAGGGCGTTACCCCCGTGGTCGAGAGCGCGCTGGAAGCCGGTTATCGCCATATCGATGGCGCTGCGGGGTACAACAACGAGGCCGGCGTCGGACGTGCGCTGCAGAACGCGGGCTTCACGCAGGGTGAGAATCGCAAGAACCTGTGGGTGACGACGAAGCTGCGCGATTCGGAACAGGGGTACGATTCCGCACGCAAGGCGTTCGACCGTCAGCTTGACCTGCTGCAGCTCGATTATGTGGACATGTATATGCTGCATTGGCCCACCCCGTTCAATTGGCGTTCCGGCGAAACGTGGAAGGCGTTCGACGAGTTCCGCGCGGAGGGTCGCGTGCGTACGCTTGGCGTGTGCAATTTCCTGCCGGAGCATCTTGAGCGGCTGCATAAGGAAACGGGCGAATATCCGGCCGTCAACCAGATCGAACTGCATCCCACGTGGCAGCAGCGCGAGGTGGTGGCGTATTGCAAGGCGCACAATATCGCGGTCGAGGCGTATTCGCCGATGGCGCGTGGCGCGGATCTCAATGCCGGCGATGGTGTGATCGAACGCATCGCGCGGGCGCATGGCGTCACCGAAGCGCAGGTGATCCTGCGATGGCATATCGAAAACGGCACGATCATCATTCCCAAGTCGGTGCATGCGGACCGGCAGCGGCAGAATCTCGACCTGTTCGGTTTCGTGCTTGACCCGGACGAGCATGCGGCCATCGACGCGTTGGATGGGCCGACGCGTGCGGGACATGATCCGATGACGTTTACGTATGCGTGACTCGCGTTTCCGCAGGCAGCGTTTCAATGCCAACGGGCTAGCGGAACGTATTGCGATTCTGCTGGTCGTGGCGGTGGTCGCCGGCATTTCGATCGGTCTGCTCATGCCGAAGGTCAACCCGACCGTCGGCGAGATGACGGGCGAGTATGTGGCGACTGGCAGCGCGGCGGAAACATTGCAATCGTTGACAATCGACGACCAGCCCAGCCGGGCCGGGTACGACCGCGATTCATTCGGTTTCCGGCAGACCGATGACGATGGCAACGGTTGCGATGTGCGCGAGGACGTGTTGGCGCGCGATTTGACGGATGTGCGGTATATAGCGGGTTCTGGTTCTAGCTCTGATTCTGGTTCCGGGTCCGGCGCCGGCTGCAAGGTGAAGTCGGGTGTGCTGTCCGACCCGTACACCGGTACGACGATCCGGTTCACGCGCGGAGTGAAAACGTCGTCAGCGGTGCAGATCGACCATGTGGTGGCGTTGGAGAACGCGTGGCAGTCGGGTGCGAACCAGTGGGACCGTACGAAGCGGTACCGGTTCGGCAACGACATGTACAACCTGCTGGCGGTGGACGGGCCTGCCAATCAGGAGAAGGGTTCCGCGTCGGCCGCGTACTGGCTGCCGACGAACGGCGCATACCGTTGCGATTACGTGGCCCGGCAGATCGGCGTGAAAGCCAAGTACGGGCTGACCGTCACGACGAAGGAGAAGCGGGCGATGCTGTCCGTACTGCGTGCCTGCCCGGCGCAAAGCGTACCGGAGCGGTGAGGCGCGTGGCAGGTGGCGGAGCGTAGGTGCGCGGTGAAGCGTAGGTGAGTGGCGGAGTCTCCCGAAATGTGTCACGATTCGAAATTTCGGCTGTTTTTTCGAATCGTGACACAAAACAAGCGACACGGGCAGTACCGGAAGAGTAGGTCCAAGGCCTGCTCTGGAAAGGGCGGAGCTGGCGCACAGATAGCGTGGGCAGTGCCGGAAGAGCGGAATCAAGGCCTGCGACGGAAGCGAGGAGGGCACTCAGGGGAGGAGAAGGCATGCGGAAAGCGGGAGCACTAGGCGGCGCGAAACCAAACACGCGACACTAGGCACGGGTGGTGGCGCGGGCTATGATGCGGGATTGGGTGGTGATGAGCTCCGGTTCCAACGTACGGCTGCCGTCGATGCGGTTGATGATGCGGCTGACCGCGGTCGGCGCGATCCAGTCGAGGCAGGAATCCATGGTGGTCAGCGGCGGCTGGAAATATGCGGCTTCCTCGTTGTTGTCGAAGCCGATCACCTGCACCCGGTCGGGCACCGCGATGCCGTTCGCTGCCAAAGTGAACAGTGCGCCCAACGCAAGCTGGTCGTTGAACGCCACGATGCCATCGAAGGGGATGCCGGAGTCGACGATGCGCTGCGTCATGCGCGCGCCCGAGCCGATGGTCCAATCCTGGCCGACGTTGGGCACTAGCCGTGCGTCCAATTCGACGCCTTGGTCGGCACACGCTTCGAATATGCCTCGCATGCGCAGCTGCGCGTTGCCTTCCACGGCGTCGCGCAGCTCGAGGATATGCTCCGGATCGGTTCGCGAGCCGATCACCGCAAGATTCGTGGCACCGTGGTCGAACAGGTATTGCGCGGCGAGACGCGCCTCCTGGACGTCGTCCGGGGTGACATGGTCCGCCTTGCCATGCGTGGACCGCGCGCCCACGCAGACCAGCGGATAATCCACGTCCAGGTCCTCGGGATCGAGATCCTCGACTTCGGAGATGGACAGGATCATACCGTCCGACACCGTGGCATTGAAGTTTCGCAACAGCGCGCGGGCACCCTGCGCGGATCCTTCCGCATACGTGGTGATGTACACGGAATAGCCGTAGATGCGGGCCGCGTCGATCACCCGGTTGGCCAGTTCGGCCAAATATGGCGCGGTCAGGCTCGGCACCGCGAGCGTGATGAAGCCGGTTTTGCCGCGATTGAGATTGCGGGCCGACACGTTGACGCGGTAGCCGAGCCTGTCGATGACGTCCTGCACTTTTTCGCGTGTGGCGTCGGCCATGCGGCCGGAATGGTTGATGACGTTCGACGCGGTTTTGAGGGAGACTCCGGCCTCTTGCGCCACTTCACGCAGTGTGACGCGTTTCCTGTCAGACTTGTCCGGCTTCACTTCGGCCATATCTCCCCCTAACCGCATCCGTCATCGATATTCGACTTCCGACTTTACCGCCTTACCACGAGCACGCCGTTGCGGCGCACGGTGTACGAGCCGGGCTTTTCCTCCCGATCCGTCTGGAACAGGATGACCGGCTCGCCTTCGATGCCTTGCAATTCGACCGTCTTCTTGCCACGGGGCAGGTAGAAGTCGAAGGTGGCGTCGGCGGAGGCGCGCACGGTGTGCAGCACGTCGGCATTCTCCTGCGACGAGGCCGCGAGATATGCGCGGACCAGCTTCGTCAGATCGGCCACATCCAGGTCGCAGCCGACGAAATACGCTTCGCCGGAGCCGTACGGATTACGGGTGACCGCGGCCGTGCCGTCGAGCTCCCATTCGTCCGCTTCCTCGCCGGCGTACGTGGCAAGCACCTGCGCGTGCTCGCCGGTCACGTTCACGTCGTTCTGCCACAGGCGGGTATCGTCGGCGGACGACAGTCGGATCTCGCCCGGCTCGCCTTCGGCTTCGGCGCCGAGGATGTTGAATTCCTCGCCGCGGACGCCCAGCATCGAGCGCAACAGGCCGTCGCCCGCGCCCGGGTATCCGCCGAGCCAAGTGTGGAAATGCTCGTCGATCAGTCCGGTCGCGTAGCCGACCACCACGCGGCCGCCGGCGGCCGCGAAGTCGGCCAACCGCTGCGTGTCGGCGGCGCTCAGGATCAGCACGGTCGGCAGCACGACGGTCTTGTACGAGCTCCAGTCGTAGGCGAGCGGCACGATGTCGGCGCGCGAGCCCGCGTCCAGGAACGCGCGGTACCAGTCACGCACGTCATGCCAGTGGTTGAGTTTCATGCTCGGCAGGGTCTGGGAGCGGGTGGCCCATTCCGATTCGGCGCTGAAGAGGATCGCCGTGTCGGAGTGCGCCAATTCGGTGCCCTGCACGCCGGCGTCGGCGAGCGTGTGCAACGACGCGCCCAGCTCGCACACCTGGCGGAACAGCTTCGTGTCCTCGCCGGCGTGCGGAACCATGGCCGAATGGAACGCTTCGGCACCGAACGCGGACGCGCGCCACTGGAAGAAGTTGATGGCGTCGGCGCCCATGGCCACATGGGCCAGGGAGTCACGCACGGTCTCGCCCTTGCGCTTGCGGGTGTTAAGCGGCTTCCACTGCACCGCCGAGGTGGAGTGTTCCATGACGTACCACGGCTTGCCGAGCGCGAGCGAATCCATGAGAGCGTCGGAGCAGGCCAGCTCGTCGAGGTGGGATTCGCCCTCGTGGAAGTAGTGGTCGTTGGATACGAAGTTCACTTCCTTGGCCCAGGCGGCGTAGTCCATGCAGCACTGGTCGGTGGAGACCATGAAGTTCGTGGTGAACGGCTTGTCGGGGCAGATTTCGGCGATCGCGTCGCGTTCGGCTTTGTAGAAGTCGAGGAGCATGTCGTTGCCGAACCGTTCGAAGTCGAGCTTCTGGCCGGGGTTGACCATCGAGTCGGCGCCCATGAACCGTGGGATGAGCACTTCGTCGAAGCCGTTCATCTCCTGGCCCCAGAAGGTGGTGCCCCACGCCTGATTGAGCGCGTCGATGGTGCCGTACTTGCGGCGGCACCATGCGCGGAAGGCCTCGAGCGCGTTGTCGGAGTAGTCCTCGCGGTTGTTCCACCCGTATTCGTTGCCCATGTGCCATGCGGTCACATACGGGTTGGTGCCGTACCGTTCGGCGAGCTTGCGGCACAGGGTCAGCGCGTATTCCTTGAACACCGGGCTGGTCGGGCTCCAGGATTGGCGCGAGCCGGCGTTGACCGGATGGCCGTACTTGTCACGCGGAAGGACCTCCGGGTGGCTTTCGTACAGCCACAGCGGCGCGGTCGCCGTCGCGGAGGCCAAGTCGACCACGATGCCGGCATTGCCGAGTTTGTCGATGATGCGGTCGAGCCAGCCGAAATCCCAACGATCCTCGGTGGGTTGGATGCGATCCCAGCTGAAGATGGCGAGGGCCACGGTGTTGACGCCGGCCTGCTTCATCAGGCGGATGTCGTCGTCCCAGATGTCCTCGGACCATTGGTCGGGATTGTAGTCGCCACCGAAGGCGATGCCGCGGCCATCCGCGGTCAGCAGTTCCGGCCATTCGAAGTTGCGTCGCGCACTCACGATTATCTCCTTTGGTAATTGGCATAAAGCCATGGTTTTTTGTATATTACATTCGTTATTTGCCCACCGGCATGTGGTACACCGGTGTAGCATACACGTCGGTGACGTCAGCGACGCACGCATCGGACTGCTCCAGGCGGGCCGCCATCGACGATGTTACCTTCACGCGGACCCCGCGCCTCAGCGGCGTGACGACCAGCGTCAGCTTTCCACCAGCGGCATCGATGGCATCCGCGTAATCGCGCAATCCGACCTGCCATGTCTCGCCGTTGCAGAAATTATCGGCGATCAGCACATCGCCGCAGAACAGCCAGCCGATATCGCCCTGGTATGCGATGTTCAGCATGACATCGGCGACCTGCCGTTGATCGCGGAAAAGCCGTCCCATGCCAGCCGGCAAAGCGATTTCGTACCGATCGGCGTGCAGTCTTCTCAGACGCGCATACACCGATACGGGCTCCACCGGCCGCGGAGAGCCGAGCAAGCCTTCCGGATATGCGGCGATCCCGTTTTCGGCGCGGGGCGATTCCAGCGTCCACCCATCGCCGTCCTCGTACAGCAACGCGTTGTCGTCGTCGACGAAGGCGAGGCCTCCGTCCAACACCGTCATCCGCCCGGCGAGCGCTCGTGTGACGCATACGATCTCCGCCGCGTCCCGGACCATGAAGCGTTCGAAATCCGCCTTGCCGACGGTGACGTCCTGGATGTCGCCTTCGAAATGGAACGTCAGCTCATCCATGCCATCGGGCTTGAGGAACACGAACGTGCGGAACGGTCGGCCCGGCACCCGCAGCACGGTGACCGGCTGCAGGTTGGCGCGGACGAGCCGCACGCCGTCCAGATCCATGTTGAACGGCAATATGCAGTTCTCCCCCTCGGCGAGGCCGATGCCGGTGAACCGTATGCGCTCACCGGTACCCGTCGTCACGTCGATTTGCTCACCGTGACGGCTCGGCACGCGCGCATGGTCCTGGAAGTTGTCGATGGACACGAAACCCCGTTCGCCATCGCTGCGCACGGCATACCGGAGGGTCTCGGAGTCGGACGGATCGATGCGGTCCTGCCCGTCCTGCAACGAGACCGGCATTCCGGCGAGTTCCGGCCCGAAGGCTTTGACGAACTCGTGCAGGGTGCGCAGCCGCCGGTAGGATTCCCGCACCTGTCCGAATTCGCCAAGGGGCGCTTGGAAATCATAGGAGCGTTTCGGGGTCTGCCCCTCATTGAGGAATCCGGCCGCGCCCTTCGGGTTGGTTCCGCCATGGAACATGTAGTAGCCGAGGAAATCGCACCCCGAGCCGAGCTTGATGTTGGCCATCGCGTCGACGGAGCGCTTCGGCAGCACGAAACGGTAATCGTACGAATTGAACATCCCGCCGCCCATCTCGCAGCAGGCGTACGGGCGGCTGTCCGGATCGTACGGGGGATCGAAGCCGTCGCTTGTGCTGGAGCCATGCAGCCTCCGGTATCGGTACTCGTCGGTGGCGGGATGCTCCGTCATCCCCTCGGCACCGACGCCGTCGTAGAACAGCCACGGCCGGTACGCGTATCCACCCCACAGCGGCAGCATGTCGTCCGGAACCGGTGACTGCCAGCCGGTGCAGGTGAACATCGGCGGGTCGATGCCTTCCTCGATCGCGATGTCGCGCAGCCGTTCCAGGTAGCCGGCCCCATCGTGGCCGGACGGCACCCATTCACGGCTGATGCCGGTGGTCATCTCCCAAGGAGCCGACGACGCCATGTACTCGTTGTCGACCTGGGCCGCGATGATCGGCCCGCCATCCTTGAAATACAGGCCGCGCAGCTGCTGCGCGATATGCGCGTAGAGACCGCGCACCGCATCGAGGAAGCCGGCGTCGAGGGAACGGACCTCATACGACTTGCCGTACAGCCAGTCGGGAAGTCCGCCGTTGCGCACCTCGCCATGGCAGAACGGTCCCAGCCGCACGATGACGTGCAGTCCGTGCCGGGCGCACAATTCCACGAATCGGCGCACGTTCCTGTTGCCGGAGAAATCCCACTCCCCCTCGCGCTCCTCATGGTGGTTCCAGAACACGTAGGTGGATACGACGTCGATGCCCGCCGCGGCCATCTTCGCGAGTTCCGTGTCCCACCGTTCGGCGGCGATCCGCGAATAGTGCATCTCGCCGGCGATGGGGATCCATGGCGATCCGTCACGGGTCAGGAAGCGGTTCGTGGCGCCCAGGGTCCCGCCATCCGGCCCGCATGCGGCTGCGGCGCGGATGACGGGGATCCCGTATGCGGGCGTCCGCGCGAACTTGCTGGCTTCCGAAAGATCAACCTCATAGCGCATAACGCTGCTCCTTGTCGAATTCCCGCAAGCAGGAGGACCGGTCAGCCCTTGACCGAACCGGCGACCAGGCCGGCCACGATCCAACGCTGGCAGAAGATGAAGAACACGAACACCGGGATGAGCGCGATGGTGGTGACCGTCATGAACAACGGCCAGTTCGTCGTGAAGGTGCTGATCGCGTTGAACACCTGCAGCACGATGGTCTGTTTGTTGGTCGACGAGATGTACACGCTCGGCGTCATGAAGTCGTTCCACGTGCCCATGGTCTGGAACACGATGACGGTGGTCAGGATCGGGCGGATCAGCGGCAGCACGATCGTCCAGAAGATGCGGAACGGACCGGCGCCGTCGATACGGGCGGCCTCGATGATCTCATACGGCAGGCCGCGCATGTACTGCACGATCAAGAAGTAGCAGAAGGTCGCGCCGCCCGTGTAAAGCACGATCAGGCCGAGCAGCGAATCGACGAGACCCACCTGCGCCTCCATGCGGTACTGCGGAATCAGCAGCGTCTGGCCGGGGATGATGAAGGACAGCATGAGCAGCACGCCGATCACGGCGGTGAACTTGCTCTTCTTCAGGATCATGCCGTATGCGGCGAGCGCGCCGAACAGCACCTGCAGGCCGACGCCGACCACCGTCACGATGATGGTGTTCTTGAAGGCGTTGACAATGGGCAGATGCCCGAATGCATACGTGTAGTTCTCGAAATTCCATGTCTTTGGTAACCCAATCGGGTCCATGGACATCTCGGCGCTGCTTTTGAACGTGTTGATGACGATGACGTACAGCGGCACCGCGCAGATCAGCGCGATAGCGATGACGACGACGGAACGGATGATCGAGCCGATACGCTCGCGTTGCTGCAGAGTCATGACAGCCTCTTTTCTACCAGATTGGTGATTACCTGCTGCAGGGCGACCAACAGCGCGCAGCAGATGAAGAAGATGACGCCCAGTGCGGAGCCCAGTCCGTACCGGCTCGAACCGATGCCCGTGAGGATGATGGACTGGGTCACGGTGTAGGTGGAGTAGCCCGGACCGCCGCTGGTGAGGCCATACGGCAGATCATAGACCTTCAAACCACCGGTAAGCAGCATGAAGATGCTCACACCCATGGCCGGAACCATCTGGGGCAGTGTGATGTTGAAGAACTGCTGGCGACGGTTTGCGCCATCGACGGCGGCCTGTTCGTAGATATCGGCGGGGATAGCCTGCAGATACGCCAGATACAGCGTGGCGTGCCAGCCGATCTGAGCCCATACCGCTACGAAAATCACACAGAATTTGGCAAGTTCGGAATTCGACAACCACGGAATCGCATCGATGCCGATCTTGGCGAGCAGCGTGTTGACGACGCCGGACTTCAGCGGGGAGAAGATGTACTGCCAGACCAAGCCGAGCACGGCCATGGACGGCACCGAGAAGAAGAAGAACAGGGAACGGGCGAAGTTACGGCCGAAGAACTTGCGGTTGAGCACCACAGCCAGCGGCAGGGCGATCACGGTGATGAGCACGGTGGTGGCCACCGTGTACAGCAGCGTGAAGCCGAGGCCCGCGAGCAGCGTCGGATCCTTGAAGCACTGCACGTAGTTCGCGAACCCCACGAACTTCGCGTCCGCGAAATTGTAACCGGAGTAATCGGTGAAGCTGAACACCAGGCTTTGCAGGAATGGGATGAGGATCACCACGATGAACACCACCATGATCGGCAGCAGGAAGCGTGCCGAGGCGAAGTTCTCCATGAAGTTGCGGTGACGACGCTGCTTGAGATGCAACGCCTCTACCTGATCAGCGGAATGTGGACGCGCCGCTGACGCTGTTGATACTGACATGTTGGTTGCTTTCTACAAAACGTGAGATTGGCAGGTCCAGGCGTGGCGCGGACG
>OHXU01000014.1_pt1 | contig 146726 bp, 124 predicted proteins | sample 1580091 | NCBI WGS metagenome assembly OHXU01 (sample SAMEA3882529, study PRJEB24775) | human gut metagenome | biome: human-associated habitat; feature: intestine environment; material: feces | place: Netherlands | collected 2009/2010 | reverse complement strand
CGGTTACGGAAGTTTTTCCTGCATCAATGTGAGCAAGAATTCCTAAATTTATAATGTTCATTTGATTAAGCAATAATATACTACAATAGATGCATTGCCGAAACGCACCTTTTAATACCTCCTCGTAGCATGTAGAAAACTACAGGATTCTTAACTCGTATTAATATGTATATTATTACTGCCGCATAATTGAACGCAAATTTACCCTTAATTCCGCAACACTATAATTTAATATTTTTTATAAGCACCTGAGCAACAAAAAGTTGCTCAGGATTTTGCCATGTCAGAAATTTCACTTATCTTAGTGTTGCAAATAAAAAACAAATAAAACTCTGAATGACATGGCAAAAGTACAAATAAAATCTGAGAAACTCACTCCTTTTGGAGGAATATTTCATGTGAGAGAACTTTTTTCCCGTTTTTTAGGTCCGGTTATCGACAAAGTACTGGGTCTTCGATGTACGTCATTCGGTTATCCCAAATCGGTCATTAGGATTTCTCTGTGTCGTACGGCAAAGAGAAATCCTTTAATTTTTGTTGCAAAATATCTAAGATTATGAGGATGGCATAGCCAAAGTGAGATGGGAGGTTAATCCTGATGGTATGTATTATCGTGATGAGGATGGCTTTGGCATGACTGACGATGATGAAATCAATCTTGAAGGAGCTATAGATAGAAAAGGCAATGTAGTAAAGAAGTTTTCCTTGGAACAAAAACCATCAAAAATAGAAGTTGCGCCCGACACGGATTAGGGGATTCGATAATGAAGAAGATTTGGTGTGTATACATTACAATTGCGTTGCTTGCCGCAAGTGTCTCTGGTTGCAATATAAAGTCGCAAGGCTCCTTCTCTTCGCTGCTTGACAAAGCAAGTCAAGGTGATTGTGCTACATACTTGAAATTGGAAGATTACTACAGAACAGGCAATGGTGTGAAGAGAGATTTCTTCAACATGATAACAATGGCACAAATGGCAGATTTGTATGGCTACCGCATTGACGATTATATCAACGGCTTGCCAGACAGTGATGACTACAAGACATTGTTCACCACGATGGATAGACACCACTCTTGCCCTGTGTAGACAGCGTGATAAGTATGATACAGGAGTTCAAGAGCAAAGGTGGATTGGAAGCGCAAACTCTTCTCGGAATGATTACTGTTGAGCAAGGCGACTCCATTGCTGGCATGGAAATGATAAGGAATGCAGCCGAACGCGAATACTCCATTGCAGAAATACTCTTGTATGGTCCTAATGAGAAAACTGGCCAACCGACAGATACTCTCAAACTCCGCTTGATAGCAAGCCGATTTCCATTGGCTTATTCATTACTTGGCGATGCCTACTACAAACCAGATAAAAAAAACACAACCAATTGCAAGCCATCAAGTATTATATGGAAGTTGAAAAGTATGGTGTGTTGGGAAAACATGGTGCCGTGCAAGTTCTTGACTACTGCCAAAACAACAATGACTTCAAACTTACCGCTGATGATGTGAAGCAATTGGCGATAATCGCAAAACCAATATGCAACGCGACAGAATAATAAAATGTCAAATAAGATGTTGCAAGAATGGAAATACCTACATCGAAACCTACACTAATTCCTATGGGCGAGTTCTCAATAGAAGTGCTAAAATTGTTGATACAAATAGATAGTTATCAGAATACAGATAAAAGAGTATCACGACATTGTTTCAATATAATGCCGTGACACTCTTTTTTTACTTGTCTATGCATGATGCTACAAAATAGGCAATAGAAATGACCGTATAAAGGAAACACGGCAAGAATATCCAAAGCAAAGTCTTTACCCAACCATTCGACAACCAAACTCCTTCATTTCTTGACATCATATTAGACATATCATAGAAATGGCGAGTGAGGATGTCCTTATTCGCCTTTCGGTGGTCTTCAAGAAGTTTGGACTCGTTTTCAATGAGTTTCTTCCTGTTGTTTATTGCCTGTTCCATATCGGCATCATCAACCTTAGCTTTGACAGTTATGTCTTTTACTTTGCCGATGTAGGCTTCAATAGCTTTGGTGACAGTATTCGCTTTATCTGAGGCTTCACTCAATTTGTCTTTTGCTTCATGCATGGAAGCAGTAGCCATTTCAACGCCACTTTTTGCCAAAGTCAAGCTATTGCCAGCATCCTTGTAGGCTTGAAGCTGTTGGTCAAACTTGTCCGATGCCTTGTCCGTTTCGATATTCTTGTCAATCGAGTTCTCGAAAGAGCCGAAATCCATATCTGAGATTTTGCTTTTACCTATTGGCATAGTTTCAATGTTGTTGGTTGAACATTCGGTTATCTGCCATATCCTTGCTTCTTGCGAGGTCTGCACAGTCGATTAGCCATCATAGCGCAGCGATACGCCCAAGACAGTTCATCCTCGTCCTTGTCACGTCCCCAACCTGAGGTAGCACCACCTCCGCCACCGCCAGACTGGGCGGCAATGGTTGTGGCTGCATCAATGTATTCAGCAAAGAGAAGAATGGCGGTCTTCTGCACATCACCTATCTTGGCAAACACATTGTCGGCATCCAAAGCAATGTTCTTGTCGATGACATCCAGACAGTTCTGTGGAATATCAACAGGATAATGATGAAACTCGTCTGTATAAAAGTCGAAGTGACGTATCTTTGGAGTGTTGTCCGCAGTAGGAATGGGTTTAGGTACAGTCATAATCTTTGGCTGTTGGGTATTCTTTGTTGGAGTTGAAACTTGTTTCTCCAATTCTTGATGATGTAGTTTTGCCCAAGTGCCTTCAATCTTTGAGGGCATCAGACAACGACCTTTGCCAAGTTCCGAGGACTTATAAATGGAGTTTCCACGCTTGATGGCATATCCACGCACTTGTCCTTTGCTGTCGGATTGTAGTTTGACATCATACCCCATTTGCGTGAGGCATTTTGTGTATAGTCCCCAATCAAAGTACGGCATCTTAGCCAAAACGGAAAGACAATCATTGGTTATCGCTTCCTTATTTTGGCGGCTCACCTCTTGTGCATCTTTCCAACCACGCTGTTGCCCAACCTTGGCGGCAGCAGCCATCGCTCTCTCGTAGATATAATGGGCATCATTCACGTTGCCCCTCATGTCTATGCGGTTCGCATCAATGTGAAGGTGCATAATGCCACTCTTGCTGTCATGATGGAGTGCAACTACATACTGGCTGTCTTTGAGGTTGGTTGCCTTTGCACTCTTGCGCTTCGACTTGGCTGAAAGGTCAACCGCATCAAACTCACGGATAAAGTCATCCGCCAACCTCTGCCATTCCTCCATCGTCCAACCTTGCGTTTCCTCCGAGGTTGGGGAAACCTCAATACGTATCATGTTCCTTTTGAGCGGATGATAACGGTTCAACTTGCCTTCAAACTTCTTTTGCAAGGCAAGCATTCTCGCCCACATTGCCGTTGGGGAAATATCATCGGGCAAGAGATTGGTCTTTACAATCTCTGCCTTGTCCTTATCTACTGAGTAACGTATGGCATTTGCGCCATGACTTATCACCTTTGCTTTTGCTATCATATATGTCGTATGTTCTATTGTGTTAAGTATTTCTCTATCTCAATCATGCGGTTCAAGATCGCCTCTGCGCTTGTTCTCCATCGTTTCATAAATATTTCGCTACGGAGAATGTTCTCACGTTCCGTAAGCGGACGACCTTTGAGGAAGCCGAACAATTTTTGTATATCGCCCCTGGCATCCGAAAGGCTGTTCAAAGCCTCCATTTCTTTGTCTGTCAAGCGTTGTTTGGGATATTTGCCCTCCAACCGCTTGCGTGCGTATGCGCTTGTGGTCAGTCCGCAAAGAGTAGCATATTCCGCTATCTCCTTATGAAGCTGTGGGGTAAGCCTTACTATCAGGCGGCTCGTGTATTTCGGTGTCTCCTTATCTATATTTTTCTTATTCATACCAAGTATTGCTTCTATAAAAGTGTGCAACCCAATGCGAGCTTGCGAGCGTTCAAGAAGTCCATTGGCATACGGACAAACGAAGTGCGTTTGTATGACATTGGTATTTCTTGCATAGCACCGCTATCAGAGTTTACGCACAAGCACGCTACGCACTGGGGTTGCAACAGTTCACAGACTTGTTGTATAACGGTTCTCAAATTACCCAAGCAACAGCAATTGTGGGGCATCCTCCGCTTCCATCTGTTCTTTGAAGAATTGCCTTCTGGCTTCTGCCTCCAGTTCCATGTCAGAGACGCTTGGCGGTGGAACATCTTCCTCCTCGCCATTATCGCCATTTCCTGAAGTTAGGGAAGAAAAGGAACTGTTGGCAAGTTGTGTTGGAGAAGTACCGCCATTTTTGGTGGGCGGATCCTCCTTGTTAGGGAATGCGGTTGTGGAAGTAATAGTATTAGACTTGCCGGAACAGTCTCTTTGGTTGATGGGAACATAGTGAGGATTGACATATTTCTTGCCGTCAACAATCCATGCAGAAATGCATAGCAATGTGTGAACACTTCCTCGTCTTGTCTGTACAGAAGAAAGGATGCCCAATTTGTTCATGTGGTCAAGCATCTTGGAGACGGTTTTTCGGTCACACTTCCATAGTTTGGATAGAGCCACCTCTGACATGTTCACCTCCCATAATGCGGTTGTGGATTCCCCAACCTCATTTGAGGTTTCAATCTGTCGTGTCACAATCTGAATGAGTTGATAAAGGCATGAAAGGCGATTAATGCCAGCCGTGCCACCCATCAGATAGTTTACTTGTTCATTACTCAGGATAATGCTGTTGAAAATATTACTGTTCATCGTTGTTTTCTTTTTGTTGTGTAAATCTGTTCATGCTGTTATGCGGAAAACTCTCTGCCGTCAAAAGAGAAACTATCGTCTCATGCCGAAGCCTCTCTCTGGCATATAATACTCCTTGTCGTATGCGATATGGTCAAGCACACGTTGCAGTCGGTCAAGTTGGGGGCTGTCAAGCACTTGTATGGCATTGATGGTAATTTTCTGTGATGCAATTCTTCGATGCTCACAGTTTCTTTCCGACATGGTTCCGTCACCATCAGCATAGACCGAATGAAGATAGGTATTGACTGCTTCCGTCTGTTCCTTGCTTGGGTAAGCAGCAGGAAAGCGGTCGGAAATGTAGTCTACCATATTGCTGACCGCATTAGCCAACAGAGGGTCACGTTTTTGCAGACTGTTTACAAGTTCATCTTTCGTCATGATGCTATGGTCTATTGTTCATTTCATTCAGACGGTTTGCAGCCTCCAGTCTTATCTCCTCCTCCGACATGGCTCTTGCTCCTCGTACCCAGTCAAGCAAGGCTTTCTTCTCAAAGAAGATGAGCTTGCCAGCAGGCTTGAAGTACGGCAACTGGTTAAGATGCGTCATCTTGTAGAGCGTGCTCTTGGCAATGCCCAGAAAGGCGGAAGCCTCTTCAAGGTTCAACACTTCCTTTGTCATGTAGCAAAGGTTCTCCAACTTGTTCACTCTCGACTGAAGCTCCACTATCTTGCGCTCATGGTCGAGGTTCATCTTTAATGCGTTCTTTTCTGTCATAAATCTGATATTTTGTTTATTTCGTTATCGATTTCGGCTGCAAAGGTATATTGTTGCCAATGATATTCAAGCAGCCGTTATGGTTTATTAAAAGTGCTGATTTTCAATTCTTTGGTTCTATTTTACCATGCTGCAATGTGGTAGATTGGTCGGACACTCACTTGAAATTCAGCATCTTCAAATGTCTATCGTTCAAACATTCACAAAACCAAGGATTGGACAATAAGGGTGGCAAATCTTTGGTTCTATTGCCAGTTCTCGTTTTTGAAAATGTCCAACAGAGTGCAAAACAAAATTTAACACCCAATTTTCGCAAACCAAGCCGTTTGAGGTCAAAACCGTTTGCAATAACCACATTTGGGGTACAATGGTAGGAAAATGAGTTGTGAATGAGAGAAATAGGGATTTCCCCTCGTTTTTCAAGGGACAAATTTGTACCTTTGCAAACGAAACAGAGGTATTCCACAAGGGATATTTCGGGCAAAGTGTTCTTGACTTTATTTTTCCGTGGTTTTGTCCCGTTTTTGTCCCTCGCTGATTTTGTGTCACGAGATAAGAATTTATAAATTGCTGATTTACAGCGACTAAAATCGTGTTTTGGAGAATTGGTAACGGCAACCACCAGAACGGCCCTTGTGAGCCTGTGAAGGTGGCATCGGTCAGGAACTCGTTGGTCTGGAATATCACATCGTCAATCTCCTCTTCGAGGATGTTGATGCCGAAATCGCTGAGTATGTTGTCTGCCATCAGTGCCTGGTTCTATTGTTGATAATCTCTTTGATAAACTCTATGCCTTTCGGTGTCCATGACAGATAGAAGTGGTAGAAGCAGCGCATCCTGCCTGTGACATATACCGCAATGCCCTTGTCCTGAAGGTCTTCACGCAGTTTCCACATTCCATATTCCTTGGTGATGATGCCTTCCTCTTTGAGGGTCTTCACAATCTTGCCGTAGTAACTTCCGACATATTTGTGAAGCTTTGACATTGAAACTACCTCTAAATCAGATGGCATATAATGCTCATCAACGATGGGTGTCCTGCCGATAACGCTGATTCGCTTCGGCATCCTTGACATCTCCAACTGCCACTTGCCGTTTTTCCTCTTGGCGGCATAGAGACGTAACTGTATTTTTGATATTGATTCCATAGCTATTTCTTTATTTTATGTTCTTTCGATAACAGGAATGACTCCCACGCTCTTCAGTTTCTCATAGAGGAAGCGGCGACCTTTCTGTGTCCATTTGGTGTTCATGCGCACATCCTCCGTACCGTCCTTGTGTTTAATGAGGTAGGTCTCGCTGGTCACATAACCGCAGTCCTTGTAGTCGGCATACAGAATCCACTGCTTGCCACGCTGATACTGGATGTTCATCTCCTTCAGACGTCGGTTGAAGCGGATGGACGACTCGCCATAGTCCTGTGCTATCTGTGTGACCAGGACACTGCTCTTCGTGGCAAGGATGATGTCAAGGTAACTCACCTTGTCCTTCATCTCCGTCACCTCCTGTTGCAGGTCATCCACCTTGGATCCCAACTCAACGATGCGTGTCCTTTGGTGTTCACACTCCTGTTCGACAAGCAGACGCTTTTGTCGTTCTTCCTTCAGATTGACTGCTAACCGTATCAGGAAGTCTGGCTCTGCCAATGCCTTCTCGATGGTCTGCTGTGTCATATAGGCACCATGCTTGCGGATAGAGGGGAGCACCTCCGATGTCACCCACTTGCGGAAACGTTTGGCTTCGGGTTTGCGACTGTCAAGGATGACATCATACAGTCCGTCTTCATTGATAAAGTTTGTAACCTGTTCTCTTCCAAGACTATCCGAGATGGGGTACTTTGAAAGTACATCATCCGAAAGTCGTTGTACCAACTTGCTGGTTTTTAGTCCAAGAACTCTTGCCACATCAGCCAAACAGAACAAGGGTTGCTCTGGTGTTCCTGTGGTTCGGACTGCTCCAAATTCCTCGTTGTTGAAAATCTGAATATCGTTCATATCTCTATGCTGTTTTGTGATTATTTCTTCTCTTCCCTTATTTCTATCTGTTCACACTTTCTTCACCCTCACCGCTGTTGGCATCATCGCCGTCAGTGCCTGTCGAGCTCCTCACGCCCTTCATGTTTTCCTGCCAACGGCTCTTGGCATCGCTGATGATGCTGCCTTTATGTACTACACGGTCGTTGGTGGCTGCCAAGAGGGCGGTAGTCTGGCTTTGGGTGTTGAGCTGCACAAGGTATTTCAGTAGTGTCTCGTTCTGTGTCGTCAGGTCGGCATAGATGCTAAGATACTGCCGCTTTCTCTGTGCATTGGGCATATAGGCATCCTTGGTGGCTTTCACGGCACACTGGTACATATTGTACAGTTCCTCCCACCGACGCTTGTCGTTGATGGTGCCTCCTGTAGGGATGATATGGTCTATGTTCGCCTTCATCTTGTCCAACTGACCGTTGATCTTGCTGCTTTCGGCAAGCCAGGCGAGGTCTATCTGTCGGTCGGCTACGTTCAAGGCTTCCACCTCAGCACGCTTGGTGAGGGCAGAGTCTATCTTCTCCGCATCATCTACTTGGTTGTAGAGGTTGATGCCGGCAAGAGTGCGGAAACCTAACTTGTTCTTCTCTGCCGCTGTCTTCTTATAGTTGTTATGTAACAGCCAATAATAGAACTCAGGGGTGAGAGAACCGCCACCTGTCTCCATCACCGTTATCTGGTTCTGCTTGGAGGAGTCGTGGTTGTAGGTCACGCTCTGGGCTGTGGCTTTGATGGTGGTTGCTACCGCCATGATGAGTATCATTGTCTTCTTCATGTCCGTTCTTCTTTTGTTTACAATCCGTCAATAGTCAAGTTTTCCTGCCACTTTCCATCGGCTGAAGGCATCTTCCAGTATCTCTTCCTTCGTCCTCGTCCGATACACCTTCTCCTTCCAATAGCCCATGCGCAGCTGCACATACCGCCATGTCTGGAAGTAGGCTTGGTTCAGATGTTTTTCTATCAGGTCCAACGAATTGTTGATATTGTCCAACACCATCAGCAGGTCGGAAGTTGAACAGGCTGCCGCTCCTGTGGCATACAACACGAGGTCGTTGACGCTATGGTAGAGTTGGCTTCCTTCGTTGTATATGTTGTCGATGGCTTTCTTGTTGATGCTGATGAGCATCGTGTCAGCCAGTTCGATGTGTTTCCGCTTGATGACCTTATCATTGAAGTCCTCCAACAGGTTCTTGTAGTCACTGATGCGGTCGCTCACCGTCTGGTAGGTGCTCTTCACGTTCAGCACCGTGCGCAACGACTGGTACATCACATCGATGATGTCGAAGGCCCGGGTGTATTTGTCCAAATCCACATTCAGTTCCTTGTATTTGCCCACCTCTTCACTGCTGTATTCATGCAGCAGTTGATTGCTGTACTCCAAAGTGCTGCGTGCCAGCAAGAGGCTGCGCTGCTTCTTGTGGTCGTTGATGTATGCTTCCACCGATACCGCATCGAATCCCCATTGCGCCAAGGCTGTATTGGGGAAGAGGGTAATCAGCAGGAGAGCTATGATGATGGTATGTCTCATTCTCCGTTCCTCCCTCAGTTTTCGTTCTCGTTATCTTCACCATTCCCTCTGTTAGGGTCTGCATTCTCTCTCCATCGCTCGTAGCACTCTTCAATGAGTGTCCTTCTGCGACCTTGGTCTGCGTCGATTGAAGGAAGAATGTCCTTCAGCACGTCAATGATGCTGCGCTTGTAGTGCATCATTTTTTCTAATGATACCAAGTCGGCGTAAATCTTGGTGATACGGCTATCTACTTCACGGGCTATCTCCAGACGGTCGCTCGACCAGAGCAGGTGTATTACATCGTCATTGTCGGCGGTCTGGGTTGCCTCGCTCTTGGCATATTCTGTGGTGATGCTGCACGACGGGAACTCCTGGGCTATCTCCGAGATACGGCTGTTCACCTGCCTCGTCTTCTCCTCGTCAGAGGCATTCGGGTCAAGGGTCAGCACATCCACCACCTGTGTGTCGGTGTATTCCGAGGTCAGCTCCCACGATATTTGCAGTATCGCACGGTGTATCTTGATGCCAAGGAAGTACTTGGGCTTCCTTGCAATGGACAGTGTCGCCTTGAAGGTGATAATGCCGTTGATGTTGGGCATGGTGGCAGTTCGGACGTAGGTGTAGCCGTTCCACGAACCGGCACCTTGCCACGTGAGATTGTAGGCTGACTTCACATCCTGCATGATGGCAGGGATGCGGTAGTAGTCATCGGTGGAGGTGGCATTGTCGTTAGCCGCCTCGCTCTTGGCATTCTGTATGTCTGCCAACTGCTGCTGCCATGTCGCCAATTCCTTCTTCAGGTTGTCTATCTTCGTCTTGTTGACATTATGTTGCTGCCGCAAGGCAGGGGCTTCCTCCACAGAGGCATTGGCTATCTGCGTGAGCAGGTTCCTGTTCTCTGTCTCCAACTGGCTTATCTGCGCCTCCAACAGGGCTATCTTGCTATTCGCCTCACGTTCCTTCTCGTCCAGTTCCGATAGGTCGAGATTATTTTCTGATACGCTTGTCCTCATGGCGCATTCCTTGCTGTGGGCATTGAGCGAACCGCCGCACTCACGGCACTTGTACTGCGTGCTGCCCTGTCCGAGGGTGACACCGTCCGAACAGGTGACGCTGATGGTCACGCTCTCCACGCCCTTCAGTTTGGCGGCATCGGTGGCTTGATAGTAACGGCGTGCGTCACTGCCGATGTAATAGACATAGCCCTCCTCGTTGTCGTTATACTCCGAGAGACGTGCCTGCAACTGACGCTTGAAGGTATTCAAGTCCATGCTGTAGGAGTCGAAGACATCCTCATACACCTCTTCCACGTTGTTCCAGCTCTTGGTAACGTGTATCTCGTAGGCGTAGGCCTTCTTGGTCTGCTTGCCGCCACGGCTGATGATGTACGACGACATCCAATAGTTCATCGTATAGGTGAAGCCGTCGCTCTGGGCGTTGAGCTGCTGCACACGGCTGCGGCTCCATCCGGCATGGTTCTCCGAGTTGGCCAGTATCTGCTCTCGCTGCGTGCTGTTAGGGTAGAAGTTGGGGTCGGAGGTGTTGATACGATACCAATGGTCACCGTTCAGAATACTGTTGTCATCGGTCGGCGGATAGTAGTCACAGAGGCTTACGCTGCCTTGGTCTCGTCGGGCAATGTACCAACGCTGTGTATAGTAGTTGCCCTGCGTCTCGCTCAGATAGTCTGTCATCCACGAGGTGATGTTGTAGTTGGAGAGGTCGAAGAGGGCTGCCACGTTGTCCTCGCCACCCACCAGACTAAGGAGTGTGCTGCCGATGCCGTTCTCTGCCTGTTCATAGAGGTCATGGTAGTTGTCATAGATGTCGATGATTTTACTCACCTTGCCATTGAAAAGGTCGTTGAAGGCACTCTGCTGCAAGAGTGCGCCTGATGCCCCGTTGATACCTGCCGTCGCCAACGATGCTCCCATATTGTAAAGCGTCTCGATGTCGGCGGTGAGGTTCTCCACGGTGAAGTTGCCGGGCACACTGGCGATGTCATCCAACAGCTGCTGCCAATCTACATTGCCTATCTCCGAGAGTTTGAGGATGGCGGCTATCTCTTGGTTGATTTCCAAGAACTGAATGTCGGCAAAGGTCAAGCTACTGTTGGTCACGACACTCTCAAACTGCATACACAGCGACTTTGTGTCGGCGCATATCTTCATCAGGTAACTGCCCCAGTAGAGGGCGGTCTGCGGACTTTTCAGCATCATTCCTGCCACCGTCCATATCTTGGGCATAATCTTGTTCGCCACCATATTGTGGATGCGGCGGTAATAGTAGTTCTCCGTGCTACTGCTCCAAATGCCGAGGTCGGTGAATGCCTTGCGCTCCAAGAACTTGGCAGCGAAGATGCCGGCAGTGGCAACCTCTGCGGCATTGTAGTGCTTCAAGATTTCGCCCACCTGCTCGTTATAATAGCTCTCTGCCATAGCTCCAGCACCGAATGCGGCAGCCATGGCGGCAACGATCTGCTTGTCGTAGTTCACGCTGTAATACTGCGCATGAACCCTTCCCACGACAAGTGTAAGACACATATATATTATAATAAGGTATAAACGTCTCATTGCTTCACTACTTTACGTTTTTACTACTTTCAGTTTCTACTATTCCACTACTTTACTACTTGTAGTATTTACTATTGGTAGTATTCACTACTAATCGTATTTACTACTAATCGTAAATACTACCCAGCCACCGTTCCCGAAAGTTTTGCTTTCGGGCATCTGGGCTTTACGTCTATTCCGGGATTTCCGTTTCCATCAATCAGCCCCCGTGCTCGCCGTGTCAGCGGCGAGTGGCTCCATCGTCCGTCAAATTGAGCACATGCCCCGCCTCATTGACCTTCTGCGCAAATGCCAACGACTTCCCGATGCCACTGGCATCCCAATCTCTGCAATACCGCTCGATAGCCTCCTGATGTCTGCACTTCAGTTCATGCTTATAGAGTTTCAATGCCTCCTTCTCAGCTCGCTCGGTGGTGTAGGTCATATAGCACTCGTGCGGCTCCTCCACACCATACACTCCGCTCGTCGATCCACGTCGGATAAACACCTCACGGAAGAAACTTCTTCCCTCCTTGTTATCCAAGCGGTTGACAGTGAATATCTTCTTGCAATCCACATCCGTCAATCCTAATATCGCCTTGATCTCGTCGAATCGCTCACGAAATTTGCTTTGGTCGAGCAGCATCACCACGTCGGAGTTGTTGATGATGGCTTCCTTCACGATGGGACTGCCGATGATGTCCTGTATCTCCTGTGTCACTACGCCCACGCTCGCCCAGAACTTTCGGGCTGTCTTGTATAGGTACTTGATGTACTCGGCCATCAGCGGCGAGGCGATGGCTTTCCATGCCTCCTCGATGACAAGGCACTTGCGGTTCTTCTTCAGGCGCATCTTCTGCAGGAACACGTCCATGATGATGAGCGTCACGATGGGGAAGAGCTGCTTGTTCTCCTTGATGGCATCCACCTCGAAGACGATGAAGGTCTCGTCGAACAAGGTGCTATCCACGTTCTCGTTGAGAATCTTGTCGTACTTGCCGCCACGGTAGAAGTTTTGGAGCATATAGGCGAAGTTGTCGCAGTCGATGGTGGTGATGTTGTTCTCGATGCAGATCTGGTCGAGACGCTCACAGGCGAACTCATAGAATGAGTCGAAGGAGAGGGTCTTCACGCTCAATGCCATGCGCCGTTCCTCCAGTCCCTTGATGAGTTTCTCCACCTTGTCGTGTATCTGCGTCAGCTCCGTGCCGCGCCGCTTCTCCATGGTGGAGAGGTTTTTTCTCAGTGTCTCCTTCTGTGAGGAAGGATAGGGCTGCACACCGTTGAAATAGAAATCGTAATACTCCGTCACCAACTGCTCCACGACACGGAACTCCAGTTCGGGTATCTGCGTCTCCGAGCCTTTCCATATCAGCAGTATCAGGTTCTTCAGGAAGTCTATCTTCTCAATGTTCAGCTCCCGCTTGCTGATGTTGAAGGGGTTCATGGTGATGGGCTTGTCCTCCGTATAGGCGATGTACTTGCCGCCCACATACTCGCAGAGTCCCTCATACGAGTTACCCGTATCGACCATGACGATGTCGGTGTTCTGCTCCCACAACTGACGCACCACGCTGTTCATGTGGAACGACTTGCCGCTGCCCGAAGGACCCAAACAAAAAAAGTTCGAGTTGTCGGTCAGCTTCTCCTTTCCCTCCTTTCCTGTGATGTCGATGGCTACGGGCACACCTTGGCGGTCGGTATAGTATATCTTCAGCGGGGTGTCCTCATTATGCACGATGCGCTCCTTGTACATCAGACAGGTGGCGGCATCGCCGAGGGTGAGGAATCGGTCGTAGTCGGCATTCATGCCATAGCAGTTGCCGGGGAAAGAGTTGACGAACAGCTCCAACTGGTTGTAGGCCCGCTTGCTGATGTGGATGCCCATGCGCGAGAAGGAGTTTTCGAGATGGTTGGTGCATTTCTGTATGTCGGTGTCGCCGCTCACTGCCACCACGAGGTTGTAGTGGGTATAGACGAGCTGCTTGCTCTCACGGGCTATCACCTCCTGCACACGCTTGATGTCCTCTACAGCCATCAGGTTGCTGGGGTTGGGCATGGAGGCATGGCGGTTTTTCTTCTTGTCGAGTAGGGCAAGCTCACGCTTCTGGTTGGGCACGAACACCATCTGGTTGAACACCACGCAGTCGGCTCCGGGCACGCTATCGACGATGCTCACGAGATCAACGGGCATACTGGTGTTGTTCACCTCGATATTTGCGTAGGGACGGATGACCGACGGCAAGTTGGCATAATCCACATCCACAAGGCTATACACCTTGCAGCTACGGTCCCCCATGCCGATGGTCTCGTCATCGACCTTGAAGTTGGTCATCGACACCACCTTGTCACGGAAGTTCATGGAGAAGAAACGGTCCACATACTCGCAGGCTTCCGTTTTGCCGAGGAATCGGGACTTCACGCCGGCATCCCTCAGCTGGTCGTGCACCTTGCGTATCTTCACCAAGAAGTCACGCCATTTCTTGTTGTCGAACGACATCAGACGGCTCTTCTTGTTCTCCTGTGTGATGGTGAGGTAGCAGACGCTGTCGGTAAAGGGTCTGCCGTTGAAATAGCGGAAGTAACTCTCGCTCAGGAACTCATGATTTCCACCGTTCTCTTCCTTGAATGCCTTCCTCACAAACACGTCCTGCTTGTGCAGCGCATAGCCTTCGCCCAAGGTCTGGGCAAGGGCGGCGAAGAGGTGGGTGAACTCATAGTAGGCCTCGATGTTGGCGGAATACTTCTGCACAGGGTTCTCCATCTTCAGAACAGCGGAGTATTCGCCCGTCTTGGTATAGAGCACGCCGATGCCATCCACTTCCTCGATGGAGAAGTAGATGTCCTGGAAGATGCGCTTGCGCTTCCCTCCCGTGCCGAATGCCTTGACACTGATGGCCATGCCCACGCAGATGGCTGAGAATATGAGTATGATGTATAGGGTCATTGTTCTTTTTCTTTTTTAATCGCAAAAAGGCGGGCGCACCCTCATGCGTGATGCCCCCACCTCCATTCACTTACAATCATTGATAGCTTTCCACTTGGACATAATGGATTCTCTTTTTTGTTTTACACTTTCTTTGAATAGGCATAGATGAATATGCCGTTGTCACTCTTCTTGCTGTGCAAGCCCTTGCGCTGCTTCATGACGATGAGAACGCCACCGACAGCTACGGCGAGGACTAGCAGCACGAGTCCTGCCACGAAACCGAAGATGCAGTAGCCGAGGATGAAACCCGCAACGGCTCCTCCTGCGGTGGCTGCCGCCCAGTAGATGTAGCGTCCCTGCAACCCGAAGAACTCCAATGGACGTTGCAGTCCCTTGAAAATGGGATAATCCGGAAAACGCTCTTGCTTTGTATCTGCCATAACTGTCAGTGTTTTAACGTTCTACATACTCACAATCTCACGCTGCGTTTAACCTCCAATGCCGAAGAACAGAGGCAGTGCCTGGGCTGCTGCAATGAGGAAAATACATGCGCCGACGACCATCATGATCTTCTTTTTCACGTCCTGTTCCTCGTTGTTCATGGCGATGTAAACGCTTATGGCTCCGACAATTGCAACGACACCTGCAATGGCATAGCAGAGCTTCACCACGATAGGTACATACTTGGCAATCTCCTCCGTCACTGTGGTAAGCGCGGTCGTTCCTGCCGAGTAGTCGCCGGCTGCGTTCTGTGCCATTGCTGCGGTGGTGCCGACAAGCAACATCAGGGCGAGCGTTTTCATGCGCTGTGAAGAGAAGAATCCCTTCACCTTCTTGTTAATCCTTTCAAACATTCTTTTTACCTTTTAATTTGTTACACTTTGAGTTATCTTATCTCGTATCACCTGTATCTCAAATCTGATAACCGAAGAAAGCGGGGAAGACGATGGTCGCTCCTATGAGGAACAGGCAGGCTCCCACCAGCATCATGATGTTCTTCTTCACTCCTTCTTCGCCCGTATTCATCTTTATATATATCTGCAAGGCGCTGACTATGACCACGATGCCCGCCACTGCATAGCACAGATAAACGATATAGAGCATCATCGTCACGGCATAGTCATGGGCACTCGCAAGTGCGTCCGCTCCCCAGCTGTAGTCCACGTTGCCACACTTAGCACTGGCCAGAGCTGGGGTTAAAGCGGCATATAATGATAGAAATGCACTTCTTGTTTTTGACATCATATCTCATTATTGAGTGATTCCACCTTGACCATGTCACGTCCATTGTGACGAAGACCGCGGGCGATGATGGTGTTGTTCAATTCTTCCGAATACATGGGGTCGGAATAGGTGGTATTCACTTCCTCCATCTTCTTCTCGATTGCGCTTTGTATCTTTTCAAGCACATGAGGCTTGCTCTCTTCCGCAGTGGCGGCTGCCTCCTCTGTAGGCTCTGCAAGCTGCTTCTCCTCGTAGGCTGTCTCATATTGGTTGTCGCCTACGCTGAAACCACCGTCGCTCTCGCTGACCGCTATCGACTCTTCCTCGTCGGTCATGTCACTGACATCAAACGACTCGCCCTGTGACTTCTCGTCCTTGGGCTTTCCGTACAGATCCTGCACGATGATGACCGTATAGTAGATGACATAGATTATGGTCACGACAATGGCGAATATTACAAATGACTTCATATTTTCAAGTTTGATTTTACTATGGTTTGGCTTATTGCCGATGCAAAGGAACTACCTTTTCTTCAATCTTAAACCGAAATGACTTTCCGCGGAGCCAAATCTTAACTCTAATTTTGATTACACTCGCAATCATACTCAAAAATCAAACTCGAAAGGCACAAAAAAAGCCCTTCCGATAGGGAAGAGCTTGTAAAGAGGGTGGATGAAAAAAATGTGGATGGCTATATGGTCAGGTACTTGCCATGGGAGAAGTCCTGATGTTCGTTAGAGAAAACATAGCCCAACTGGTTGGACAAGCATTGGGTGTTGCCTATCCTGGCATCGATGTTGGTGTGCGAATGTCCGTATATCCAATAGTCTATGCCGCTATCGGTGATATAGTCCTCCAACTCTACGGTGAACGCCACGTTTGCCTTGCTGCCTTGAAACTTTGGGTGGAGCATACGGAACGATGGTACATGATGGGTGACAACAATCTTATGGGCTGCTTGCGAATATGCCACTGCATCCTTGATAAAGGTGAGGCAACGTTCATGCTCAGCATTGAATTGGGCATGGGTCATCAGCTCACCTTTATATAATATACGGCGGAAGTCGCTTATCACTTGCTCGGTGAAGTAAGCGTCCTCCAAAGGAATCCTCGACCAAAGGGTGGAGAGGATGATGTCGGTGTCGCCAATCCTCGCAATACCGTTGTAGTGGCTGAATACATTGGGACGTACCTCCAAGAGATAGCCGTCGGGCAGTGTCGCCACATCATAATATTTGTAGAACTCATGGTTGCCCATGCAGCAATGCACCTCCTTGTAGTTCTCCGATGCCCAGTCCCAAAAGGGATGCTTGGAGTAGTTGTCATCGCCGAGATAGCCGATGTCGCCGGCAAGCAGCAGTATGTCGCCCGTCACCTCCAAGGGGTGGGCTTTCAGATACCGCCAATTGTCGGCAAACTCCAGATGCAGGTCGGATGCGTATTGTATCTTCATATTGGTCATGCTTCTATAAACAATTCATCCAGTTGATCTAACAGTCCGGTCACAAATGCCTCGTCTTGACCGAGTGACTTTGACAATGGTTCTGCGAGAGTTGACCAGTCGGCTCTGATGGAGGCGACAAACTCCCTTATACATGCCACTATTGAAGCAGGAGCCTCAATGTTGTCCTCAGTCATTATGACCACATTTTTCAGGATGTCCGAACGGTGCTTCTTGATGTCTTTGGTGTTCACATGCTTGCCGTCCCGCTTGTCTGCCATGAGATTTAGGTAGGCTCTTGCCTTCAGTGCTATCAAGGCAGCGGAATTGGCATGGCGTATGCCATCAGTCAGTTGGCTGTGTGCGATAGTAAAGTGATAGTAATCATCGTCCATGATGATGGCACTAAGACTCGACACATCTTCATCGGTCGGGATAGGTTCTATGACAAATCCCTTTGGCTCTCCAAGCACGTCGGGGTGGCGTGACAGCAGTTCTATCATCTCGGGATAGCCGTCTTTACCATCAAGGAAACGATACATTTCATACCTTGGTGGCTCACCAGCCTCCTGTTTCCTCTTTTCAGGTCGATAGCCAGCCTCCCGCACAAACTGCCAGAAGCGATTGGCGAAAGCCTCGGTCATGTTCTCTACGATGACTATCATGTCGATGTCGTGTGTGGCGCGTGGACGCACCACGGTATTGGTCATGGTGATGTCACAGGCTGCTCCGCCTATCACCACATAGTTTTCTGAGTATTCCGCAAATGCTTCACGGAACTTGACTAATCCTTCCATTTCTGTTCACTGATTATTCGTTCTACTTCTTTTTCTACTCTCGGATCATCATCATCTCTCAACGAAAGGACAAGGGAAAGGCGATCAACCCACTGGCTTTTGTCGCCCATTTTGCTGACAACAGGGTATTTCCATACCTCTATGATATAGTTGCCGTCATAGATGTTGGGATTCTCCATGACATCAGCCGACTTGACGGCACGATATTCCTTGCTTGTCATCATTATCATCTCTTCCCGGTCACGATTAAGCATGGAATAATGTGCCAGGGCATTGATGCCGCATACGGGGTATTCCGCATCCAAGCGTATGTCATCGCAAAAGATGCGGTTCTCCACAGGTGACAGCAAGACGTTCTGAGCCTTGTCCCACAGTTCCTTGCCCTTCAACTCGAAGTGTACCACCTTGCTGCGCTGTCCGTTCTGAATCTTTTGACACAGTCCTACATCTTCAAGACAGGTGACACCCAACGTGACGCTTTCGTAAGAATATGGAAGCAACGGTGCAATATCCCTTGGCGACATTCCTTCAATACTGCCCACCTGTAGGTGATAGAGTAGTATGTATTGCGCCACAGGGGTCAATACTTCGGCAATCTTCCTGTTGCTTGTCTTCTCCAATGCTATGATGCCTGGCAGATGGGCATATTCCTCGGACATGACAAAGAAGACTCCTTTGTCTGCCAGTCTGTGTCGCTCGTAGGTGGGTCCGGGCGCAAGGATAAACACCGCAGGCAGTCCCAGGGCTTCGGTCAACCGCTTGCCCGTGATGGCGCAAGTCCGTGGAGAGGGATTGCCCTTCTTGGGCTCAACGAACAGCAGGGGCGTGCCTTGGTATGTGCCATCATAGAAACGGTATGAGAGTTTCTCGCCAACCGTGATGCCTTTCAGGCTTTCCTTGGCACGAGGTTCCACCTCAAAGCGTCTGCCCAATATCCTTATTTCTTTTTTCAATTCCATTCTGCTACATTTTAATAATGTATTAAAACGATGCAAAAATAAGGATAATAATTGAGAATCAAGCATGTTTGGGCGAAAAAGTGCAGATTTGATATGTAATTTCAATGCATTTGAGCCATTTTTGCATCAAATGATGGTGTTTTCGTCTTTATAATGTCATTCAGATGCCGTTCGTTTCTTCCTCATCAGATAGTCGTTGACATCCTTGTAGTCGGCATATCTGAAGGACTCGTCCGTCACCCTGTACTCGAATACATTGCTGATGCTCTCAACCGTCTTGCGTCCTGCCTGGTCGTTGTCGAGGAAGCAATGGATGTGGGTGTAACGGTCAAGGTAATGCAATGCCTGTTTGAGGTTGGCGACTGAGTTCAGTATCATATAGTCGCAAGGGCTTTCAACGACAAACCATCGGTCTTGCTGTTTAACGAGGGTCATATAAGCAAGGAAGTCCATGAAGCCCTCAAAGACCAGACAACCGTTTTGCCACTCGTTGAACGTATGGGCAAGCAGGGTGATGTCCTTATGCCCGATGCAGCCCTTGAAATAGGGATTGCGCACCTCATGTCCTTCACTCAGATTGCCAAAGGCAATGCCATAGTAATGTTTTTGCTCAACCTTGTAGTGTATCTCCCTGCAATACATCCTGCCAATGGTGATGTCTATCCGTCGGCTACTGAAATAGGACAGCAGAGAATGGTTGCTCAGTGGGAGCAGCTTCACATCGTTCATCTTGGTTGTCGTGTATTCCTTGGCTGCGATAGCGGTCTCGATTGCCTTATCCACAGTGGCAATACTCTTGGACGCAAGGTAGGCAAGGGCATCGGAAACGGATTGTTTGTTATACATACGCATTACCAGCTCCACAAGGTCACCGCCCTCCTTAATGGCGTAGTCGTACCACAGGTTCTCCTTCTTGCTGACCTTGAACGATGCGGTCTTCTCGTCCCTGAAGGGTGACAGATACCAGTAGGCATTGCCCTTCTTCTTTTTCAGCGTTACATTCTCCTTGTCTAAGAAGTCTATAATGCTCAGTTTCTTCGATTGTTCAATATTCATTGTACTTTCATTTGTTCGGTTTTACTTTGTCCATGGAAACAGTTTACTTTACCCTTTCTCCTATATAGGCACACCCGTAAACTAAACCATTTGCTAAACTACTTTTCCGCTTCCCAATTCAGCCTCCGATTTCGGTTTACTTTGGCCTTATTTCTTATATATAGGTACGGACGTAAACTAAACTGGTTTCTGAACTGTTTTTATTCCTCTTCATGGAACAGGTCAATCTCGGCAGGTGTATATCCGAAATAGTAATGATTATCCCGCTTCACTATGAGCTTTTGCTCGTTAATCAGGTATTTCAGCATTTTGATGATGACGCTTCTGCCACGCTTAAAGCCAATGTCTGCATAGGCTTGCGTTAATTCCTCCACCATGCGATCGAATCCTTTGATAGGTTTCTCCTTGAATGCAGCCGTCAGCGCCTCGTTATGCTGTTCGGATGTCAAGTCTTGGTAAGTAAACCTTGACGGTTGCTTGTCACCTTCTTCCTTCTCCGGCGTGTGCTCGACAATCTCTGGCAACCCTTCCTCATTGACTGTAAAGGCAAACGGCTTGAACTCCTTCTCACGGATGTGCATCGCCTTCACCTCGCTGATGTCGGGATTGGTGGTGCTCTTGGTGATGACAAGCACCGTCTCTGCCTTGTTGTTCATCTCCGTACCGATATGCCCGCGCACGTTATTGTCGCCCTTGTTCTGATGCAATACGCAATGGATGTGCAGGTCATACTTTGATGACCATTCCATCATCTTGTTGATGACCTCGACCGATTCTCCCGCATTGTTGATGTCGAGAAGCAGGTCTCTGATTCCGTCGATGATGACCAGTCCATAGCTTTGGTCTTGGGCAAGCGCATAGTCTATGACCTCTATCCTGACGGAGGGCGTGTACTCTCTCAGACAGATAAAGTCAAGGTTCTCGTTGTCGATGCTTGTAGGTAGACCAGCGAGCTTCAGGATGCGCTCCAGCACATTATGGCAGTGATAGCGGCTCTGCTCCGTATCTACATACAGTATCTTGCGTTTCCCCTCTGGCAGACTGGCGCGATAGTTCAGTACCTTGCCGTTGGCGAGGGAAGCGGCTACCAAGGCAGACACGTTGAAGGTCTTTTTCGCCTTTGCCTTACCAGTAGAAGCACTGAAGTTGCCCAATGTGGCTATGCTGGAATTATCAACCCATATAATCTGAGGAGGTGTTTTATAAGTATCTGTTGCCTTTATCAACGATTCGCTCAATATGCGATTGAGACGCTGTACTCCTTCCTCTTTTGAGTTAGGCTGTACATGTTTGTTATTTTCTTCCATTTTCATTCTTTCGGATTATCAATTTCTATTTTCGTTACCATTCCAATGACCTCTTGTTTGTTTTGGAGCAGCCACTTGTCGATTTCTTCTCTATTAAAATACAGCATTTTTCCCCTTGGCTTATAGTGTGGAACTTCTTTTGCGGCTGTAAGTTTGTATAGCAGGCTTTCAGAAACACCAATATACTTACATGCTTCGTCAAACCCCAAGACGGTTTTGGTCTGCTTGACCATCTTCTCCAATTCCTCGATTCGCTCTATTAGTTTGTCAATAGGTCCCAAAGCCTCCAAACTGTCTTCTATTGCGACAATTCGCTCATAGAGTCTAAAATGTCTTTCATTCATGTGTCACGTACCTTAATTAAATTGTTTACAGACAGTAGCACGGTTATATTAGCCGTCTATTCTTTCTTTGTGTAGATAGTACATATTCCTCTGCTTCTCTTTGAATCTCGTTCTTCGATTTGCCCTTGGTTCCTTGAAGCCATTCATCTATCTCAGATTTGAGGAACATGATGCGTTTGCCTCTCTTGTGAAACGGTATTTCCCGATTGCTTGTCCAGCAATATATGGTATGCTCTACCGGATGTGTTGGGAGATAAGCACATAATTCAGCAACCGTAAACCATGTTTCTTCTTTTTCTGATTGAACAAGTTCATATATACCATCAATCTTGTCTTCTAATGATGACAGCTTTTTCAGTACCCCCGTTATAGCGTTGGGAATATCTTCAAATCTTATACTATTTTCTTCCATGCTAATTATTTTTTATGATTTTTGATGCAAAGTTATGGGGAGACTGTCACTAAATAGAAAAAGTAACGTGATAGTAAGGCAGTATCAACCAAACTATCACGTTTTTACTTTCATTTAGCAGAATTATTGTGATTTATTCCTCTCTTAATATCTGTTCGATGGATTTGCAGATGGCATATTGACTTGCTGTCATGGAAACGTTTCTTCTTATCCTTGAAAGAGAAGAGGAAAGACAACTTGAAGTTATGAATTTCTCTGTTCCATCCTTTTTGATACTGGTTAAGAAGCGACCTTCTCCCATGACATATTGCCAATTATTGTTTATCAAATGGTATTGAGCCATAGCGTCAAACAGTACGGCTACATTACGTACATTCTTTACACGGATAGATGCGTCCAAGTCGCACTTGAATAGGCGACACAACTCGCTACGCACATCACTGTTGTCGGCAAAATCAAATATGTCGTGACTTTGGACAAGTTCTACCAACAAATCCATCTGTCTGTCTGACAATTGGCATCCCAAAGTGAGGATGGACGATTTCTTTCGGGTAAGGATTGGCAGACCAGTACCCACATGTTGAAGAAACAACTCAATAAGTTCCTGCTTGGAATAATCTTCTTTTTTCTTGATTATTGACACACACTTAGAGTCTCTAAACAAAGTACCAATAATGCCAATTGCCATCTGTCGCGAGTTCTTACAACGTGCACAATCACAGTCAATATATTGGTGACTGCGCTCAAATAGTTCTATGAAGTACTCTGTCTTCATATGATTCTTTTCAGCTTGAAGATACCAACTTCTTGCGATCTCAAACAACTCATACAGTTCTCTGTAGAAGTCTTCTGTACACTCCACATGTTTGTGGACACGCTTGCTCTCTTCAAAAAGAGAGAAGCCAAAAAAGGCTGTCTTTTTTCATTTTTATCTGTTTATTGTTATAAATGTTTGGTTTCCACGAAAGGTTAAAGTGCCAAAACAATAGCATCATTACATAGAATGTTGAAAATGAAAGGCACTAAAAACCACCTGTACAATAAAGGACTTATTGATACAAGTGGTCTTCTATACTAAGTGCTTACAAATGATAATCACTATTCATCTATGTCCAACTTAAAAGCTTCTGTAGCTTCATCTTTCTTCTTGTCAATTACTTTTGCGTAGATTTGCGTGGTTTTTACATTGGTATGCCCTAACATTTTGCTTACGGTATATATGTCTGTACCGTTAGCCAATTGTAACGTTGCATAGGTGTGGCGGAAGCAATGGAATATACAAGGCGAAGCAAGCAATAGTGAATAGGTAAAGATTAAACGTAAGTCGTTTGAAATGAGCTGTATTTCTGTATTCTGCAAAATGTGGAAAATGCAAACGACAACGGAATATTGAGGTTGTTCAGTTACCAAACCGTTATCCGGGTAGTTACCGAAACGGGAATAGGTAACACAAAGCGATGAAAAGAAAACCTCACCGTTTTGTTTGCGCTCATACACAGTGTTTTGCGTATCAAAGAGCGCTTATATGGCAAGTAACTTTGCACTAAAAAAATATAAGCGTATGAAAGTAGAAAAATTCAAGGTGTTGCTCTACCTCAAAAAGAGCGGACCGGACAAGTCGGGAAAAGCTCCCATTATGGGACGCATCACGGTAAACAGGACAATGGCGCAGTTCGGTTGCAAGCTGTCCTGCACACCGGAACTGTGGAATCCCCGTGAAAGCCGTCTGAACGGCAAAAGCAAGGAAGCGGTGGAAACAAATGCCAAGATTGAGAAGTTGCTGTTGGCGGTGAACAACGCCTTCGATAACCTTGTAAGCCGTAAAGTGGATTTTGATGCCACCGATGTGAAGAATCATTTTCAAGGAAGCATGGAAACACAGATGACCCTCATGAAAATGACAGATGCAGTCTGTGACGACATCAAGGCACGTATCGGCATAGACCGTGCGAAAGGGACTTATCCCGGCTATCACTATATGCGTCTGACACTCGGGGAGTTCATCGAGAGCAAGTACAAGGTCAAGGATTTGGCTTTCGGACAACTGACGGAACAATTCATCCACGACTATCAGTCTTTTGCCACGGAAGAGAAAGGCTATGCGATTGATACCGTCCGCCATCATCTTGCCATCCTGAAGAAGATATGTCGTCTGGCATATAAGGAGGGATATGCCGACAGAATCCACTTCCAGCATTTTACCTTACCAAAGAAGACGGAAACGACACCACGGGCATTGAGTCGTGAATCGTTTGAGAAAATCCGTGATGTGGAAATACCCGCTTACCGCAAATCCCATATACTGGCAAGGGATATGTTTCTCTTCGGGTGCTACACCGGGGTCTGTTATGCGGATGTTGTCTCGATTACCCACGAGAACCTATATACGGATGAGGACGGTGCTTTGTGGTTGAAGTATCGAAGAAAGAAAAACAAACTTCGTGCCAGTGTGAAACTGTTACCGGAAGCGATTGCGCTGATTGAAAAATATCATAGTGAGGATAGGGACACCCTGTTCCCTTTGCTGCATTGGTCTAATCTCAGACGACACATGAAAGCGTTGGCGGCACTGGCAGGCATCAAGGATGATTTGTGCTATCATCAGGCGAGGCACAGCTTCGCCTCGCTGATTACGCTTGAAGCAGGCGTGCCGATAGAAACCATCAGCAGGATGCTGGGACATTCCGACATTTCCACGACACAGGTCTATGCCCGTGTCAGCCCGAAGAAACTTTTCGAGGACATGGACAAGTTCATAGAAGCCACCAAAGATTTTCAATTAGTTCTTTAATCCTTTAATACAGAAAACTATATGCGAAGCACATTTTCACTTTTGCCCTACATTAACCGCAGCAAAGTAAAGGCTGACGGTACGACCGCCATACTCTGCCGCATAACCATTGACGGCAAACAGACTGCCATCAGTACAGGAATTTATTGCCGACCGGAAGAATGGAACAGCAAAAAAAACGAGATTAAATCCGTAAGGGAAAATAACCGCTTACGAGAATATTTACGACTGACAGAGGAAGCCTACAATGAAATACTGAAATCGCAAGGTGTGGTCAGTGCCGAGATTTTGAAGAACCACATATCCTTGAACAACATCCATCCGACCACTCTTCTACAGATGGGAGAATGGGAACGTGAGCGGTTGAAGAAGCATTCCGAGGAAATAGACTCGACTTCTTCCTATCGAAGTTCAATGTATTATCAGAAGTACCTGACGGATTTTCTTACGTCCATCGGTAAAAAGGACATTCCCCTTGAAGAAGTGACGGAGGATTTCGGCAAGTCCTACAAAGCCCACTTGAAGAAATGCAAGAACTTCGGGGTTTCCCAGACCAACCATTGCCTGCGTTGGCTGAACCGCCTGTTGTATCTTGCCGTAGACAAGGAGATTCTCCGTGTAAATCCCTGTGAGGACTTGGAGTATGAGACAAAGCCGGAAGCAAGGCACAGGTACATCAGCCGTGAGGAGTTCAAGAAGATACTTTCCACACCGATGTATGACAAGCGTATGGAACTGGCAAGACGGGCTTTCATATTTTCCACCCTGACGGGACTGGCGTATGTGGACATCAAACTTCTTCATCCCCACCATATCGGAACAAACGCTGATGGCAAACGGTACATCCGCATCAACCGCAAAAAGACAAAGGTAGAAGCGTTCATACCCTTACATCCCATAGCGGAGCGGATATTGTCGCTGTATAACACGACCGATGACGAGAAGCCCGTGTTTCCTCTTCCCAACCGTGATGCCCTATGGTTTGAGGTTCATGAATTGGGAATAACCATAGGGAAAGAGGAAAACTTGACCTATCACCAAAGTCGGCACAGCTTCGGCACTTTTTTGATTTCGGCGGACATACCGATTGAGAGTATTGCTAAGATGATGGGACACTCCAATATTAGAACGACACAGGGATATGCACGGATAACCGATGATAAAATTTCCAAAGATATGGACAAACTGATGGAGCGAAGAAAGGAAATATCGGCTGGCGAAAAGAAGAAATAGCAAATAATCATCATAAAATAAAGGAATTATGAGCAGAGGCATAATAACAATCAGTGAAACGGGTGCAGTCACTATGCCGACCGCACCCGTATGGATGATGCAATTTGAGATTGCCGACCTGTTCGGGGGGGGTCTCGTGCAATGTCCGCAAGACGATACGGGCAATCTATAAGAACAATGAACTGAATGAAGCCGATACGATGCGATATATCAGGCAACCGGATGGTATCAGCTATGACGTTTACAACCTTGAAATGGTTATAGCCATTGCATTCAGGATATGCAGTAAAGAAAGTGCTTTGTTCAGACGGTTTATAATAAATGAAATCAGCACCACCAAAAGAGAAACGCCTGTTACGTTGTTTGTTTCCTGTGGCAGGAGTAATAACCGATGGTATAGTTGAGGTTCATCCCGTCAGCCACTTGTTTCCGTTGTCACACGTTTGAAAGGCATCCGACAACGAAAAATAAGCAACTGATGGGTAAAGAGCAGAAAAGGAACGGCTTACAGACGAAGCGCAGTATTGACACTTCATCCGTAAGCCGTTCCTTTTTTCTTTTTGTCGAAAATCTATTGCTGCCGCAATACAGGGCATACGGCAAACTGCACTCCTTTAAGAAAAATCAAGTTATCCTTTGTCGGTAGGCGGAGCGGTAGCCGTCATTCAGCATCCGTTCGATGTCGGATTCACGGTAGAGGATTTTACCGCCCAACTGGATATAGGCGATACGCCCTTCATTGCGGTAGTCCTGAAGTGTCCGGCGGCTCACCTTCAGCCGTGCCGACACCTCCTTGTCAGTGAAGAAACGCTCACCACCCAATGTCGGGCGGTAATTGGCGGTCAGGTGCTCTACATTATCAAGCAGTCGGTCAAGACTGCCCATAAAGTGGATTATCCACTTGTTGTCCTTGTTAATCAACTCATTCATATTACTCTGGATTTAGTGGGTATTGTCATTATATTTAATTCATATAGTCTTTCCTTTGAACTTCGCTTCCTTTCTTCTATCCTCCACAACGGAGACAATGAGCTCCACGTCTTCGGGACGGTAATACGTCTTGTGGTTTATCTGTGAATAAGCCAGCGTGCCGTTATCCCGAAGCGTCTGTAACGTTCGAGGGCTGATGTTGAGCATACGGCACACGTCCTGATTATCCATCCATTCGCTCATTTTCTTTTCCCCGTGCCGATGGCAGATGGCATCCATACGGCTGACGAAACGGTCGAACTTGGCGACCATTGCCTCAAAGGTCTTTCTTTCAATTGATACGATTTCCATATTCTCCTTCTTTTAATTGTTACTGTTTCTTTTGCCACAAAGAAATACATTATCCGCTGTCATGCAATGGATTTTCAAAAAGTGGCAGCGTGTTGCGCCGATATGGTAGTCATTGTCCGGGGTACTGCTTTCCGGTTATCTGTGGGCAAGTCGGTGGAATACGATTTACGTTCAGCCTTTAATTCCCATGTCTTATAAAGAAGCCACAGCCAAAATAAGGGCTTAATTTAAAATTGTCCCCAATCGTACCTTTGTACCTTCAGCTATTCATATCCGGCAAATCGGTGAAGTCCGCACCGATTTGTCAATCTCCATAAAGCAAAACCGTACAAAAATGCCTAAGCAAATCCAAGTACTTGACTGACTGCATTAAAGCACCTTACTTCGCTCCCGATAATCGGTCAAGGTATAGACCAAGACCACATTCAATAACTTAATTAATTTGTACCCACAATGAAAAAAGAACCAAACATTACAGAGCATCAAGCTCGTGAAATCGTGGAAAAAATGGGGCGCAGGGAACCCTACACCTCCAAGTCGATAGACGACTTCTACAGGAGTATCGGTCTGGAACCGGAGGAGCCTGAACAGTCCGGCAAGACCGTCACGGAAGAAGCAGAAACACCTATGACAGATGAACCTTCAGGAGTGGCGACCGGGGAAGCGGCAATGCCGCAGAAGCGCATCAGCAGCAAACAGCGCAGGCTGTCCTTGGAGGAGTACCGTACCACCTATCTGCAAGTTCCCAAGATTATTAACCGCAAGCCTGTGTTCGTCAGTGAGACGGTGCGTGACGAGCTGGACAGGGTTGTCCGCTACCTCGGAGGGAAGGGCATGAGCGCATCCGGACTGATTGAAAACCTTGTCCGCCTGCACCTCGATGCCTACCGGAATGACATCGAGCAGTGGCGCAAACTCTGACGGGATTACGGTGGAACCGGTTGAGCCGTTGGATGCACTCCATCGGTTCGACCGATACACAAAGTGAGTTATTACACTCGGAAATCAATCCGACAGGCGGAGGATTTTTGTGTCTTCAAAGACACAGCAAGATATATTTTCAGTTACCCGAATAATTCTAAGTAACTGAAAATACCTTCACCGCCGTGGGCAGAATTATCCTCCGCAGTCGGATAATTTCGGGGTTCCTTAATCAAAGATTAAACAATGGACAAGCCATAAAATTGAAAAAATAAGAAGTATGAAAAAGAAGAGCAAGTACGGGAGAAATCCCAAGTTGAACCCGAAGACGCACTGCGTGATGGTGCGCTTCGATGATGTGGAATGGAACAGGTTCCTGACGATGTACGAGGAATCGAACGTATACGCGAAAGCCGTCTTTCTCAAGGCGCACTTCTTCGGGCAGAAGTTCAAGGTATTGAAGGTGGACAAGACGATGCTGGACTACTACACCACGCTGTCGGACTTCCACGCCCAGTTCCGTGCCATTGGTACGAACTATAATCAGGTAGTCAAAGAGCTGCGATGCCATTTTTCGGAGAAGAAGGCAATGGCTCTGCTCTACAAGTTGGAAAGTTGTACCATTGAACTTGTGAAGTTGAGCCGGGAGATTATAGAACTTTCAAGGAATATGGAGAAGTGTTACCAATCAAAATCCGACTGATATGGCATCAGTTAAGGTCAAATTACGCCCATCCACCGTGAACGGCAGGGAGGGTACACTCTACTATCAGATTATCCATAACCGTGTGGTCAGACAAATAAACACCGAGTATAAGCTTTTTGTTTCAGAATGGGACTGCCATTCCGAAACGGTTATCTTGCATCATCTATCGACAGAACAAGAGAGAAACAACTATCTGCTTTCAATCGGTTCACGCATCAAGTGGGACAAGGAGAGACTGAACAAAATCATACACACGTTATCCCAATCCGACACATTTGTAACGGATGATATAGTCGTGCGCTTTCGAGGAGGTAGACAAGAACAATCATTTAACGACTATATCTGCCAACAGATAGCAAGATTGAAGCGTTTGGGGAAGATACGCACTTCGGAAACCTATATGGCGGCACTCCGAAGTTTTAGCGGTTTTATGAATGACAAGGCGGTCTTGTTTGACCAGCTTAACGCCGACCTGATTGCGGAATATGAGGCTTATCTGAAAGGAAGAGGCAATTCGCCCAATACCGTATCGTTTTATATGCGCATACTGAAAGCGGTCTATAACCGTGCCGTGGAAGATGAACTGACTGAGCAACGGTATCCGTTCAAGTATGTTTATACGGGAGTGGAAAAAACTTTGAAGCGAGCCTTATCACTCAATGCCATCAGGCGTATCAAAGGGCTTGACTTGTCATTGAAGCCCAATCTTGACTATGCCCGTGATATGTTCCTGTTCTGTTTCTATACAAGGGGAATGTCATTCATCGATATGGCTTATCTGAGGAAGAAAGACTTGCAAAACGGTATCCTTTCCTACCGCAGACGTAAAACGGGACAGCAGTTGTTCATCAAATGGGAAAAATGTATGCAAGATATTCTTGACAAATATCCAGTAAACGAAACGGAATACCTCTTGCCCATTATTACAGAACGTAATGAAGATTACCGGAAACAATACGCCAACGCACTTCATCGGGTAAACCATCTGTTGAAGAAAATCGGGAAACTGCTGGATTTGCCAATACCCTTGACGATGTATGTCGGTCGGCATTCATGGGCAAGTATTGCCAAGAGCCGTAATGTGCCTATCTCTGTCATCAGCGAAGGTATGGGGCATGATTCAGAAAGCACTACACAGATTTATCTTGCATCGTTGGATACTACTGTAGTGGATAAAGCCAATAAGAAGATATTGGATTTGCTGTGAAGCGGTAGATGTTTATCGAATCTGTCCAACGCTTGCCAAGAGACGGACGACTATTCTTATCTTATTGATACAGAGCTATGTTTGGCTTTTATATGAACTGTTCTCACAAAACACCCAACTTTTCTTGTAAAACAAAAGAATGGTAACACACAAGATTTCCAGCATCTTATATCCTAATAATCATTATTTTGCGTAACTTTGCATTATAATATCCGTCTCTTGGCAAAAGACGGTTTCAGAACTAATATAATTGATAGCGATATTTAGCATAGATGGCACATAGTTTCATTACAAATCAAGAACGTCTGCTTGCAGATATTATAACAGGTATCTTACCCAAATCGGATGCCGTGGATATTCTTGTGGGTTATTTCTATTTTTCAGGATATGCCCAACTTGCCGACAAGCTTGTGGACAAGCATCTCCGAATTTTGGTCGGGCTTGACATTGACACCCGGATTTCAAACCGAGTTCGTGAGGTTGAAGAATTGGTAGAGTGGCAGCGCATTCGTAGCAAAGTTCGGGAAGAATACTTCAATAACTTAGTGAGACTCATCAATGAAACCGACAATACCGATACAGACGAAACCATCAGAATGTTTCGCCAATTCCAGCACAAGATTTATGACGGTACATTGGAGATACGCAAGACAGAAGCCCCGTGCCATGCAAAAATGTACCTCTTTGCCTATAACGACAGTAACAACGAGAATGGAGAACAACCCGGTGATGTGATTACGGGGTCAAGCAACCTTTCCTATCAAGGATTGCAAGGCAGAACGGAAATCAATGTTCGGTTTACAGACAAAGGTAAATATACGGAAGGAAAACAAGTCTTTGATGAGCTTTGGGCTAATGCCATTTCTATTGTGGACGAAAATACCATTGACCGTTGGAAAGAAAAAGTCGAAAGCCAAATTTGGATTGACCATTTGTTTCAGCCCTACAAACTTTATCTGCGAGTGCTCAACGAGTATTTTGACATTCCGTCCAAAACTAATGTACGGACACCTTTCGACATTACAGATGGTAAGTTTTTCAATCTGAAATACCAGACTGATGCCATTCAACTTGCGTTAAAGTCTATCGAAACCCACAACGGAACGATTGTAGCAGACGTAGTAGGTTTGGGAAAGAGTATCATTGCTTCCACCATTGCTCACAACCTCCGTCTGCGTACTATTGTTGTGTCGCCCCCACACTTGAAATCGGGTTGGGACGCTTATAAGGATGAGTTCGGCTTTATGGGGACTGTGTTTAGCGGTGGCAAAATATCGGAAGCCTTGGCTCATTACAATGATTTGAAGAAGCCCAATGAACAGTTCCTGATTATCGTGGACGAGGCGCATCGCTACCGTAATGAATATACCGAAGATTATGCCATGCTGCACAATCTTTGCCAAGGCAACAAGGTGGTACTATTGACGGCTACCCCGTTCAACAACGACCCTGCCGATATCTATTCTATGCTGAAGCTCTTTCAGATACCGACCAAGTCCACACTTAAAACGGTGGAAAATCTCAGCATAGAGTTCCGCGACCTTATCAGCCAATACAAGGAACTTCGCGAACATCAACGACAAGGCAAAATCTCCAAACAGGATGTGAAGAACGAAACAGCCAAGATAGCCCGTACTATTCGTTCAATTATCGGACCTTTGGTTATCCGCCGTTCACGCATTGACCTACAGCAGATTGATATATATAAAGACGATCTAAAAAAGCAAAAGATTGAGGTGGTTATTCCACAGGATCCTATTGAGCTATCTTATGACCTCAAGGAATTGAAAGACTTGTATCTGCGCACGCTTAATCTCATTTATGGGACAAAATTAAACGATGAAGATTCTGACAATGGCGTTTATCGTTTTCAGGCGGCTCGTTACAAGCCGGTGCTGTATGTCCCCGAAGACAAACGTGAGGCATTAGCCAAGGATATAGAACGCCAAACGGGACTTGACGATGTAAATATGCTTATCGGTCGTCAAGCGAACGTGGCTAAATTTATGCGCCGTTTGTTGGTACGTCGCTTCGAAAGTTCGGTTGCATCTTTCAAATCTTCGCTTGCCTTTATGATAAATTCTTCTCGTAATGTGCTTGATTGGATTGAGCGTACTGGGAAGATACCCGTTTGGAAAAAAGGTGGTATGCCAGATGTGGATGATTTCTATGAAAGCACCGATGACGGCATGGAGGAGATAGAAGATGCATTTGAAAAATATTCAGGCAAAGGTTTCTTTGTTATTGATATGAAGTTTGTCAATGACGAATTTGTCAATGACGTGAAAGCCGACATCGCACTGTTGAAATCTATCTATTTGGAATGGTTCGGAGAGGAAGATGTAATCAAGTTCGACCCGAAACTTGAATCGTTCATCCGTCTTGTTCGTGAGAAACTCACCAAAGAGCCTAATCGCAAATTGGTTGTGTTTAGCGAGTTTGCTGACACAGCTAACTATCTTGGCGCAGCTCTGAAAGAAGCAGGACTGCCTGCGCTTAAATATACTTCGGCAGATGCTACTCCCTCTATGCGCCAAACCATTCGCAATAACTTTGACGCAAGTGTGAAGCAAGAAACGCAAGCCGATGATTACAAGGTATTGGTTGCCACCGATGCCATTTCCGAGGGTTACAACTTGCACCGTGCCGGAGCTATTTTCAACTATGATATACCGTACAATCCCACAAGGGTAATCCAGCGTATCGGGCGTATCAACCGTATTAATAAAAAGGTGTTCGACAACCTTTATATCTATAACTACTTCCCCACGGAGGTAGGCGAAACAGAAATTCGTGCGAAGGAAATATCCACCTTGAAAATGGCAATGATTCATGCCATTATGGGGGAAGATACAAAGGCATTGACTTCCGATGAAGAATGTACCGCTTTCTTCCGCGACCGTTACCGTGCGGAAATCGAGCATTCCGAAACGGAATCTTGGGACACCCCGTATCGCCGTTTCTTAGAGTCGGTTAAGGGAACAGACGAATACAAAGAGGCTTTGCAGATACCGCACCGAGCCCGGACGGGTCGCATCGTGGAGAAACCGCAGGGTGGTGTTATTCTTTTCGGAAAGAAAGGTGAAGACTTCGTATTCAAAATATCCGATGGAGACCACGAGCCGATAATGCTCTCTGCCGAAGAAGCCTTACAGCTCTTTGAAGCCGCACCCGAAGAAAAACCGTTTGCCACCACCGAGGGCTTCGACCGATTGTATCAACGAGTGAAATTTTCGCTATTCCGCAGCGATACAAAGAACCGCAACGACAAGAATATCTTAAAGGCGATTCAAAAAATCAATGCCATAAAAGTTAAGTTGCCCGAAGATTACTATTCCGACCTTTTGGCGGCTCTCGATGCGGAAGCGTTGTCTGGCTACGAAGTGCGTTTCATCAATCAGGTGAAACCGTCTGAGATTCAAAAATTATTCAAAGAGATACCAGCCGACTATCTTATGCGCTTGCTCGAAGTGCAAGCCAAAGTCAGCGAGGGTGACGAAACATTAATCATATCTGAAGAACTGCAACGATGATAGATTTTAGTAAAGCATATAGCCGTGCGGACTTTGTCAATTACCTCCGCCGTGATTTTCTTCCCGATGATTTCGAGCAGGAAGAAAAGAATATTCCGTTTTGGTCACAGATGGACTATGCATCAGTGGCTACTTGTCTTGGCAAGTCAAAAATGCTTGATCTTGTGGTTTATGAAATCAAGCACAGCTCGCGTCACGATGCCCGTGTGGGGTTGTCGAAAGATGCGTTTCGTATGCTTGCTGGGGAGAAACAATCCCGTGCTTTGGTAATATTTGTTCCTGAAAATGATGTAAGTAATTACCGCTTTTCGCTGATTGAAATCCAACTTTCTATCGGAGAAAATGATAGTAACGTTACTCGAACTTATTCCAACCCTCGTCGCTATTCTTATTACCTTGGCAAGGGGATCGCTTGCTATACGCCTAATAAATATTTGAATGAATTGGGTAGGGTTAAGGATGTGAAAGATCTTTTTGAGCGTTTTTCGGTAGAGGTGCTTACCAAGGCATTCTATCAAGAGCTGTCCGACTGGTATGCTTGGGCTATTAAAGTTATCTCTTTTCCCAACGACATTACCAAGCATACTGATGATAAACTACACAATCATGAAGGAGCAATCCGCCTTATCACTCGTCTAATTTTTGTGTGGTTCTTGAAAGAGCGTAAACTCATTCCATGGCAGTTCTTCGACCAAAAGTATATTGCGAACCACCTTATCAAGGGCTTTAACCCGCATAAGATTGACAACCTTTTCGGTAAGTCGGAAGCAAGTGTTTATTATCGCGCTATCCTGCAAAACCTTTTCTTTGCAATGCTTAACTGTCCTATTACCAAGGATGGAAGCACAGAATTGACAGAACGCCGATTCAAGGACAACCGTTCGCAGTTTGATGATAATAAATTGATGCGCTATCGTGATGAGTTTAACGACCCTGACGAATTCTTGCGCCTTGCAAACGAAACCGTGCCTTTCCTCAATGGCGGACTTTTCGACTGCTTGGACGAAAAACGCACGGGAATGTATTACGATGGTTTCAGTGAACGTAAGGAGTCAATGGCACAACTGATTGTGCCAGACTATCTTTTCTTTGGTGAGGAAGCGGGCAAGAACATTGACCTCTCGGATTTCTACGGAGATGCCAACAAGAAGAAGGTATCGGCTCGTGGTATCATTGATATTCTCAAACGCTATAACTTCACTGTGGAAGAAAATATGCCCTTTGATAAGGATGTGTCGCTTGACCCGGAATTGCTCGGTAAAGTATTCGAGAATTTGTTGGCGTCTTACAACCCCGAAACGCAGCAAACCGCCAGAAAACAGACGGGTTCTTTCTATACTCCGCGCGAGATTGTGCAGTATATGGTCGATGAAAGTCTTGTCGCTCACCTCAAACGCACGGTTGGTGATAACCTGGAGGACGAATATCGTAAGTTGCTTGCCTATGCCGACAGCGAAACCGTGCTCACCGAACAGCAGAAGTTGGCGATTATGCAGTCGCTCTACAGTTGTAAGATTCTCGATCCAGCTTGCGGTTCGGGCGCATTCCCCGTGGGTGTGCTCCAGCAAATGGTACATATCCTCAAACAGATTGATCCAGATAATAGTCGTTGGAAAAATATGCTCCTGCAATTTGCCATTGATGAAACTTCCGAAGCGTACCTCACTTCGACCGCTGAAGAAAGACGAGAAGCAGTCGCTGATATTGAAAGATCTTTCGATGAAAATGTAAACTACCCGGACTATGCCCGTAAACTGCATCTTATCGAAAACTGTATCTATGGTGTGGATATTCAGCCTATTGCAATTCAAATTTCAAAGCTCCGTTTTTTTATTTCGCTCGTCATTGACCAAAAGCGAAATGATAATCCAGCAGATAATTTCGGCATTCGACCGCTCCCTAACTTGGAAGCTAAGTTTGTTGCTGCAAACTCGCTTCTTGGTTTGAAACGAACAGAAGTAACTCTTTTTGACTCAGAAGAAATAAAGCAGAAGGAGCGTCAACTCAAAATCGCAAAGCACAAGATTTTTAGTGCTCGTCGGCCTGCTACTAAGGAAAAATGGCGCAAAGAAGTGGTTCGCTTGCGTCAGGAAATAGCTGACCTCTTGCTTGACAAAGACTGTATAGGTAATGAGCAAGCAACCCAACTTGCACAATGGGATATGTTTGACCAAAACTCTTTTGCCCCTTTCTTTGACCCTGAATGGATGTTTGGTGTCAAAGAGGGCTTCGATATTATCATAGCCAATCCACCCTACATTTCTACAAAAGGTGTTTCTATTGCCGATAAAAAATTATTTGAAGCGGAGTTTGGATTCTCCGATGATACATACAACTTATTTTTTTTCAAAGGTTTTTCTTTACTTTGTAAAGGTGGGTGTATTACATACATTACACCCAAGACATTTTGGACTACTCAAACTAAGCGCAACTTAAGAGATTTACTGCTTACCAATACGCTTAATTACGTATTTGACACTGCCAATCCATTTGAAGCAGTGATGGTTGACACTTGTATTACCTCTGCGGTTAAGAGTAAACCTGCAGCAGATAATGTTGTGCGCTTTATGGACGGTCGTAAAGATTTATCTTTACCCGAACATCTCACCGTGCCCCAATCAGTATATCTCAACACTCAAAATAGCGTAATATTCAAACCGTCCGCGTTGAATATGCGTATCTATGAGCTTTACGGTGAAAAGGTAAAAGCTCTATATGATAAATGGTGGGACAAGATTAAAACTTCACGTGACATTGAAAAGAATAAACGCGAACTTGAAGAATATCGGGCGAGTCTGAAACCCGGTGATGTTGCACTTCTTGGGTGCTTGACCGAGGGTGGACAAGGTTTGGCTACCGCCAATAACGGCAAATATATCGCTGTCAGAAGCACCACCAAATGGGCAAATAATATTCGCATATCTCGTCCTAAGAAACTTGCTGATTTTTTGGCTCGAAAACCAGAAGCCATTACCGTTGAAATGCGCCGTTATTCATCGTATGCAGTTTTTCTGCAAACACTTTCAGAAGCAGAGATTGCAGAACTCTTCGATTCCCTCAAAGAGCAATATGGTCGTGACATTTTTGGTCAGGGCTATCTTTACAAGATTGTAGAGGACTGCGAAATAGCAGATGTGGACTCTTTGACGGATGACGAAAAAGAGAACGGTATAGAAACGACCAAACCATACTATGTACCTTATGATAAAGGAGATAAAGACGGAAATCGATGGTATCTTGAAACTCCATTCGCTATTGCATGGTCTAAAGAGAATGTCCGTTTTTTGAAGACTAATTCCGGCAAGAAAGGGGAAGGTATGCCCGTTGTTCGTAACCCTCAATTCTATTTTAGGGAGGGCTTTTGTTGGAATAACCTTTTGAATCCCAATGCACGATTATTGAAAGTAAAATTAAAGGGCGAATCTGTAAATGACGTAGGTTCTATGTCGCTATACACTACCAATATTCTTTCAAACAAGTATATTGTTGCATTGCTTAATTCTAATATCTTATTTGATTATTACCGAGAGTTCATAAACTGCTCCGTTAACGTACAAATAAATGATATTAAGCAACTTCCAATAATTATTCCAACGAAAGGTCTTGCTTCTTCGATAGAACTTTTGGCAGATAAGGCGATTAAAAAGAAACAAGAATCTGCAAATGCAAATTTGGAATCTATTGAAGTGGAGACAGAGGATTTAATAAAAATCCTCTACTCCATAGAATGAGCGAACCAATCTATCAAGGTCGTATTGTTTTTCTTCCATTAGGATTTCATCAATCACTGCTGTTCTTTTGAGGCTGATGCAATCAGCAACTATTTTTTGCAATGATTCAAATGCTTCCTTTTGAGGGATTATTATAGGTAGCTGCCGTGCGTCATTTATCTGAAAATGAGAAGTATTGTTGATAAAATTGTCAACATATAGGCTAATAAATTCTGAATTTATTAGGGCTACATAGTACCAATCAGGAAGGTTTGTCATTGTGAATAGACTCATACTCAACACATCAAAGACGCCATTTGCTTTAATTCTTGCTTTAAGGTAGGTAGAGTTTACATCTATCCAACAAAAGCCCTCCCTATACCAAACCAAAGACCTGACATTTTATAAAATCATCTAATTTTTCTTGTACGCTTTGGGGTATCTCTCCTTTTAGCTTTTGCGCTATTGCATCCTTTGCCAAGGTGTCACAAAATGACAATTGTTCAACCGTTGGAACGATAATCGGTAATTGTCGTGCATCGTTAATTTGAAATGTTTGAGTGTTATTTATAAATGTATCAACGTAATAACTAATCAGGGTCGAATTGATTACGCACAAAATGTAATTTTCGGGTACTTTGTTGCAAACGCCAAATACACTCATGCTTTTTACATCATGAATACTCTTTTGCTTAATTCTACATTTGAGAAAAGTCGTGTTAATGTCACTCCAACACAATCCCTCCCTAAAGTAGAACGTATAACCTTGGTATCGAGCTTTCGGATCTGTCTTCAAAAAACGGACGGTTAATAGATACCGCGTTCCCACCTTCCATTTTTTGATTTTGTTGGTATCCTTAATCCGGTGTATGCCAAGTAACGATATAGTGTACCCCTTGCAATCTTCAATTTCTTGGCAATCTGAGGCACACTTATTTCTTTTGCCATTTGACTTTCTATGTATTTGTGTTTTGCTACGCATTTAGCATTTAACTTCTTATTGCGTCGTCCTTTCCCTCTGCCAATTTGATATCCTTCTTTTTTTAACCGGGCAAGTGCTTCTTTTGTACGTTGTGAAATCAGATTGCGCTCAATCTCTGCTGACAGCCCGAAAGCAAAGGCGAGCACCTTACTTTGTATATCATCACCGAGACGATAGTTGTCTTTTATAGTCCATACTCGACATTCTTTAGTCATACAGATATTCAGTATCTCCATAATCATGAATAGATTACGTCCTAAACGAGATAGTTCTGCACAAATGATCAAATCATCTTTCTGTACTTGCTTTAATAGCTTTCCTAATTCACGTTTGTCGTAGGATTTAGTACCACTGATGGTCTCTTCAATCCAACCATCAATCTTCAATTTCTCATTTTCGCAGAACTTGTTGATTTCAAAACGTTGGTTCTCGACAGTCTGTTTGTCGCTGCTAACTCTTATGTAACCGTATATCATATTCGTATCCTTTTTTTGAATATGATAATATTTTTAATTGATAATCAGATGATAATCTGCGAAATTATATGTTTAACATTTTATTTAACTCAATTAACAACCCAATAAGAAAACGCTTTTTATCATTTCTTTTAGAACTTCATAGGTATAACATATTAGATTTCAGATAAAAAATTGTACCTTTGCACATAGAGAAGTGTTCTTTTGATTTAATGCAAAACAAGGTAAGATACAGAACTTCGCTCGTTTCTAAATCGTTACCTATTAATAAACCGGTCTTTGCAAGCTTCTCATTTTCAATAAAGAAGAAATATGACTATGCCTTCCCGTGTGAAAGGTGATGTGCTTGGTAATCCCTGATGCTTTTACCCACCGTTCCAAAGGCCTAGATATCCATGAAGGGTCAGGCAGTCCGGCAAACACCAACAGTTCTCCGTCTTTCTTGCGCTCACCGCAAAGCTTGTATGCCTGTGGCGATATAGGCATGTATTCAACGCCCTTAGTCTTCTGCTGAGTGAAATTGAGACGGTACCCACCATTGTATTCTTCAACCTCTGACCATTTAAGCTTTTGAATATCGCTATGTCGCATTCCTGTCAGTGCAGAGAACAAGGCTGCCCGTTTTAGTATATCATCACACGGAGTCTTTGCCAATATATTAAGTTCTTCCAGTGACAGATACTCTCTTCGAGCACTCTGAAACATGATATTTTTAGCCTTGGCAGCAATATCACAATTCAGATAGCCATCCACGAAAGCTTGTTTGAGTGCCGCCTTGAAGATAGAGAAGTACGTCGATGCCGTATTCCTTGAAATAGTTCCTTTCTTAGAACCACCCTGCGGTGCCTTTATCAAGAAGGAACGGAATGCCTCAATATACTTCATGTCAATCTGCGAGAACTGTATGTAGTCACACTTGGCAAACATTGACAACAGTGTGTGCAATCTGCGCCAGTTGACAACTATCGATTCTGACGCAGTTTCCTCTCTTTCTTTGATTAACTTCTCAATATACTCCAGAACATTGCATTTTGAGCGTTCGCTTTGTTCTGCCATTTCCATTTGCTGGTCAGTAAAGAGAGCCATGTTGTCGTACTCTTTTTGACGCAGGACTCGAACGCCATCCGCATAAAGGCAAGTTTCCATATCTTGCTTGGATTTACACTGAATAACGCCATTGTCATCTCGCTTGGGCTTGTACTTTATTCTACCAGCAACGGCTCGCTCGCTTCGTCGTTTATCCCATATAGGGGTAGTAATAGACCTCCTGAGATATTCACGCACTCGTTTGGGTTTGTCATTTCCCGTCTCATAAACAGGATAAGCTTCAAGATAGATGAACCACTCATCTCTCCACTCACTTTTCTTTAATTTGACGGAGACTTTAGTATAATCTAATCTTTTCATAATGGTTTTATATCTTTATAAAGTTTGTCTATTGATTCCTTGTGAGCATACACATAATTACCGATTTGCCGGGTCGGTATTGAGTATTTTCGTATATGAGCATACACGGTGCTGTCATCCAGATGAAATTTCTTGGAAATCTCACCTATTGTATAGCAATCCTCTGGTTCCATGCGGTACATGGTAACTGGTTTCCTTGGCTTGGTGTCAAGCGGAGACTGTCTTAACGGAAACAGATTCATTAGTTCTCCTTTGCATACAAGTCGTATTCCTTTCTCTGGCTCAATGAAGGAAATCTTTTTCATGTAGATGAGCCTATAAATGGTTGAGCGGCTTGCACCAAACATAGCATACGCTTCCGTTATGCTGATATACTCTTTAGACTTGGGCATATTGCTTACAATCTTGTCCAGTTCAAGTTGGCGTTTTTCTTCATCATGCTTACGCTTCCACGCCACCTTGGAGCATTTGGGTGAACAATACCAGGACTCCAAAGTCCTTGCGAAGAACTCTTCTCCGCACACAGGACATTTCCGTACTATCTTATACTTTGCTACTGCCATAATTCATTCATTTTGTAGTTCTTAATATCTATTCTTCTCATCATATCTACTTTTTCTTACAGGTACAAATAAGGTACAGATGTTTATAATAATAACGCAAAGATAGCAATATTATTGTGTACGGCCAAAAACAAGAAAAGCGTGTAACTCATTGAGCTACACGCTTTCCATTTGATATTGTATTCTTATTTCTCTATGTGCTTATTTCACTTCCTCAAAATCAGCGTCTTGGATGTTGTCATCCTGCTTGGCATTGTTATTGGTGGATTGCTGTTGGTTGCCTGCACCTTGCTGTGCGCCACCTGCTTGCTGATACATCTGCTGGCTAGCGGTCTGCATCACGTTGTTCAAGTTGGCGATAGCGGTGTCGATAGCGGCAATGTCAGCGGCCTTGTGGGCATCACGCAACTGCTGCAGGGCTTGCTCTATGGCAGGCTTCTTGTCAGCGGGTATCTTGTCGCCATTGTCCTTCAAGAAGTTCTCGGTGGTGAAGATCATGGAGTCAGCCTGGTTCAGCTTATCTACCTTCTCACGCTCCTTCTTGTCGTTCTCGGCGTTCTGCTCTGCCTCTGCCTTCATGCGGTTGATTTCATCCTCGCTCAAGCCAGAGGAAGCCTCGATGCGGATGCTCTGTTCCTTGCCAGTGGCTTTGTCCTTCGCGCTTACGTTGAGGATACCGTTGGCATCGATATCGAATGTCACCTCTATCTGGGGCACGCCACGACGAGCGGGAGCGATACCAGTCAAGTTGAACTGGCCGATACTCTTGTTTTGTGCGGCCATGGGTCGCTCACCCTGCAATACGTGGATGGTTACCTCCGTCTGGTTGTCTGCTGCGGTGGAGAACACCTCACTCTTCTTGCAAGGAATAGTGGTGTTGGCGTCTATCAGCTTTGTCATCACGCCGCCCATAGTTTCGATACCCAAGGTCAGAGGAGTGACATCCAGCAACACGATGTTACCTACACCTTCCTCCTTGTTCAGGATGGCACCCTGGATGCAGGCACCTACGGCGACCACCTCATCGGGGTTTACGCCCTTGGAAGGCTCTTTGCCGAAGTAATTCTTTACCAAGGTCTGAACGGCAGGGATACGGCTGGATCCACCTACCAAGATTACCTCGTCGATATCGGAAGTGGAGAGCCCGGCGTCACGCATGGCGTTCTGGCAGGGAGTCAAGCAAGCTTGGATAAGGTTGTGAGCCAATTGCTCGAATTGGGCACGGGTCAAGTTCTTTACCAAGTGCTTAGGCATGCCGCCCTCAGCGGTGATATAAGGCAGGTTGATTTCCGTGGTGGTGGAGCTGGAGAGCTCTATCTTCGCCTTTTCCGCAGCCTCTTTCAAGCGTTGCATGGCCATGGGGTCTTTGGTGAGGTCTATGCCCTCATCAGCCTTGAAGCCGTCTACCAGCCAGTTGATGATTACTTGGTCGAAATCATCACCGCCCAGGTGAGTGTCACCATTAGTGGAAAGTACCTCGAACACGCCACCGCCAAACTCCAGGATAGAGATATCAAACGTACCACCACCCAGGTCGAAGACGGCAATCTTCATGTCCTTGTTGGCCTTGTCCACGCCATAAGCCAAGGCGGCGGCGGTAGGCTCGTTCACGATACGGCGCACGTTGAGACCAGCTATCTGGCCAGCTTCCTTGGTGGCCTGACGCTGAGAGTCGGAGAAGTAAGCAGGTACGGTAATAACGGCATCCGTTACTTCCTGACCCAGATAGTCTTCCGCGGTTTTCTTCATTTTCTGCAGAATCATGGCGGAGATTTCCTGTGGGGTATACTTGCGACCCTCAATGTCCACACGGGGATAGCCATTCTCGTTTACCACGGTGTAGGGCACGGAGTTGGCTTCCTTGGCGCTTTGCTCATAGGTCTCACCCATGAAACGCTTGATGGAGTAAACCGTGTTCTTGGGGTTAGTGATGGCCTGACGCTTTGCAGGGTCACCTATCTTGCGCTCGCCGTCCTTGACGAATCCCACGATAGAGGGAGTGGTACGCTTGCCCTCGCTATTCGCGATCACTACAGGCTCGTTGCCCTCGAATACGGCAACACAGCTGTTGGTAGTTCCTAAGTCGATTCCAATAATCTTTCCCATAATCTTATCTGTTTTATTTGTTATTATTCAATTTATTAGGATAAATTCCTGCCAACATTTTGCAAACCGCATGCCAAGGACGTGGAATGTGCCAAAATGGCAGAGGCATCTTCCCGTATTGCCTGTCGACACAGGTCTGGGAAGATGCCTCTATTGATAGAAAGGAATTGAGAGAAATCACTTCTTGTCGGCGATAGCCTGCTTGATGCTTGCCTCCAACTCTTCGCATAGCTCGGGGTTGTCTTTGAGCAGCGTCTTTGTGGCATCACGTCCTTGCGCCAGTTTCGCTCCATTGTAGCTGAACCAGCTGCCACTTTTCTGTATGAAGCCCAAGTCCACTCCCAGGTCGAGTATTTCGCCTATCTTGCTGATACCTTCACCGAAAGAGATTTCGAACTCCGCCTTGCGGAAAGGAGGAGCGACCTTGTTCTTCACCACTTTTACCCTGACTTGGTTGCCTATCACCTCGTCGCCATTCTTTACCTGTCCTGTCCTGCGGATGTCCAGTCTTACGCTGGCATAGAATTTCAGGGCGTTACCGCCTGTGGTTGTCTCGGGGTTGCCGAACATTACGCCTATCTTCTCTCTCAGCTGGTTGATGAAGATACAGGTGGTGTTAGTTTTGGAAATGGTAGCCGTAAGCTTTCTCAATGCCTGGCTCATCAACCTGGCTTGCAAGCCTACCTTGTTGTCGCCCATGTCTCCTTCTATTTCCGCTTTGGGAGTAAGGGCGGCCACGGAGTCCACTACCAAAATGTCAATGGCAGAAGAGCTTATCAATTGGTCGGCAATCTGCAGGGCTTGCTCTCCATTGTCGGGCTGGGATATCCAGAGGTTATCCACGTCCACGCCCAACTTCGCCGCGTAGAAGCGGTCGAAAGCGTGTTCCGCGTCGATGAACGCCGCGATGCCCCCCGCCTTTTGCGCCTCGGCGATGGCATGGATGGCCAACGTGGTCTTACCAGAAGACTCTGGACCGAATATTTCTATAATCCTGCCGCGTGGATATCCTCCTACACCAAGGGCCATGTCCAGACCTATGCTGCCTGTGGGTATCACTTCCACGTTTTCGGTATGTTCGTCGCCCATTCTCATGATGGAGCCTTTGCCGAAATCTTTCTCTATCTTGGCCATAGCGGCCTGAAGCGCTTTCAACTTCCCCTCGTTGGGTGTTGCGGACGCGCCTTCTGTCTCTTCTTTTTTCGTCATGGTTATCTATGGTTATTATAGTTCCAGATCGCCGTCGAACACTTCGTGCCAAGGCAATCCCTGTTTGTTCAGTTGCTCCATGAAGGGGTCTGGGTCGAAATCTTCAACGTTCCAGACGCCCGGTTTCTTCCAGATGCCCTTCAGGAACATCATGGCTCCTATCATGGCGGGAACGCCAGTGGTATAGCTTACGCCCTGCATGCCAGTCTCCTGGTATGCGGCCTGGTGCTGGCAGTTGTTATATATATAATAGGTGTGTTCCTTGCCGTCTTTGATACCTCTGATGCGACATCCGATGGAGGTCTCTCCCTCATAGTTCTCGCCCAGGTCTTGCGGGTTGGGCAATACGGCCTTCAGGAACTGCAGGGGGACGATATTTACCTTGGCAGTCTTGCCAGAGCCGTCTGCCAGGGGAGCTTCATACACTATCTCGTCTATCCTGGACATGCCGATGTTCTGTATCACGTCCAGGTAGGTGAGGTATTGTTGCCCGAAAGTCATCCAGAATCTCGCCTGCTTGATGGTGGGGTAGTTCTTCACCAGGCTTTCCAGCTCCTCGTGGTGCAACAGGTAGCTTTCCCTTGGGCCTATGTTGGGGTAGGTGAGGGGCTTGTGTATTTCCAAAGGCTCTGTCTCTATCCATTGCCCGTCTTTGTAGTAGAGTCCCTTTTGGGTGATTTCCCTGATGTTGATTTCTGGGTTGAAGTTTGTGGCGAAAGCCTTGTGGTGGTTTCCCGCGTTGCAATCCACGATGTCCAGGTATTGTATCTCGTCGAAGTGGTGCTTGGCGGCATAGGCCGTGAACACGCCCGACACGCCTGGGTCAAATCCGCAGCCCAATATGGCGGTAAGGCCAGCTTGCTCGAATTTCTCCTTGTAAGCCCATTGCCAGCTATATTCAAAGTGCGCCTCGTCTTTAGGCTCGTAGTTGGCGGTGTCCAGATAGTTTACGCCGCAAGCCAGGCAAGCCTCCATGATGGTGAGGTCTTGGTAGGGCAAGGCCAAGTTTATCACAATCTCGGGCTGGTAGGCTTTCATGAGCGCCTTCAGCTGTTCCACGTCGTCCGCGTCTACTTGGGCCGTCTTTATCGGCATGGTATATCCCTTGTCGTGGATGGCTTTCACCAACTGGTCGCATTTTTCCTTGCGGCGGCTGGCGATCATGAACTCCGTAAACACGTCAGTGTTCTGCGCGATTTTGTAGGCAGCCACGGTAGCCACGCCACCCGCGCCAATCATCAATACTCTGCTCATCTATCTAGTCTTTTGTTTGTTTTCTCTTATGGTTTGATTTCATCAGCCTTGATGCCCAACGCGGTCATCAGCGAGTAGCCCAATATTTCTTGCCTGAAGTTGCCGCCCGTGAGAGGCTGCATGGCCAATAGGGTGATGCGCTTGCCTTCATCGTCTATCCGCGACAAGGCTTTCCTTATCAGCTCATATTGGGATCCTTGTTCCGCGTTGGGAATTATCATGATCCGCTTCACCTCCTTTAGGTTGGCGATGGTCTGGACAACATCCGCCATGTAGTCATCTTTGCTCACGATGTCTTCCACGGGATAGCTGCTGATGGTAAACTCGCCCAACTTCGGATCCTTGAATGCTTGTGCGTTGAGCTCCGTCTCGTAATCGGCGGGCATGAAATTCTCCATTCGCCGCGAACCTCTGTCGTGTATCAACACTACTTGTGTCTGGTGGTCACCTTCCCGCAGTCCGCCGTCCAGGGCTACGCAAACCAACCACTTGGCCATGTCTGCCGGAGGGATGCGTCTTCCTATCATGCGCTCGAAGTTGACGATAAGCTCAAAGGCCACCTTGTCAACGTAGTCCGCGTCAACAATGATTACGTTCTCGCTCCATGGCGTAGGGTTAGTCTCTTGTGGATTCATGTTTGCAAAGATAATGATTTTCCCTTAACCTGCCAAGAAAATCACGGGATATTGCGTGAAAGCCCTTACGCTACCATCCCATCAGTCCCTTGAGGAACGGGAGCAGTTCTGAGGCCATTTTTTCTTGTTGTGCCTTGCTGGGGTGCCATCCTGCTCCAAATCCCAAGTCGCCTCGTTGCGGCGTGAAGTCGAATCGGTATATCTCTTTGTCTCCCTTCTCCCTGGTTTCCTTCATCAGCTTGTTGAGTATGGCTTTCTGCTCCTCGTTTTCTTTTCCGTTCATCATGGAGCCAGTCAGCATCACGATTTTTGCCCCTGGATAGTATTCTCGCAATTGCCCCAGGAACTTCCTGTAGGCTTCCTCATACAGTTTGGGGTCATAGTTGTTGCTGGAAAAGTCGTTGGTGCCCAGGTTCACGCATACCAGTTTGGGTTGGTATTTGGAGAAGTCCCATGCCTCTTCATGTTGGTTGAAGAGCGTATAGGGATATTGCCAGGGCATGTTGTCCTTGCTGCCCTCTTTGGGACCGCCCGCATTGCGATAGACTCCTATGCCGCTGCGAGCCACGCAGTGGTAGCGTGCTTGCAGGCTGTCTGCCACGATGCGGGCATAGGTATACCAATGATTTTCCGTATTGTCCTCATAAGGGTCGGAAGCCACTATGCTCTCCGTGCCAAAACCGCAGGTGATAGAGTTGCCTATGAACTCAATGGTACGGTCGCTCAAGGCTGGTGGGTCGGCTAGTTGGCATCCCTTGTCCAGCACGAAGGCGTGGAATTCCGGCTTGCGGTAGAGCCCCTCTATCACGTACATGGCTCTCACCTCATGGATACCTTGCGGCAATGCCGTGCAGAGAGAGACCACGGAGTCACGTTCGCTGTCAAACGATACCTTGAAGGCTTCCGCCCCGTCTATGCTTACCATGAAGAAGCCCGTCTTTGGGCGGCATGCCATTTTCAGCGATGTCCCCTGGAAGCGAGCCTTTATTGTGACTCCAGGATAGTTGAACCTCGCGATGCCCGTTGGCGATACGCTTACCCGTCCTATATACTGGATGCGAGTGTCATTGGCCTTGAAGATTTCCCCGTTGATGGGTAGTGTAGTTGAGGCTTGGGCGCATCCCAGGGCCAAGAGGATGGACATCGCCAAGCATTGAAGTCTTTTTTTCATAGCAATGATATTGTAAAATGCGATATGGTGGTTGTCACCGCGAAAATAGTTTTTTCTGTTGAATAAACCAAAAAATGGGTCTGAAAGCATACGGCGTATGGGATTTTTCACTATCTTTGTACACAACCAACACGCTATTCACCATGCGAAAATACGCTGAATATATTAGGCAGATAGAGATAGAGTCGCTTTGGAGCGGCACTCGTCACATCCTGTGGGACTTGGATAGGCACGTCAATATCCTGAGCGGCATCAATGGCGTGGGCAAGAGCACCATCTTGCGCAAGATTATCAAGGGCATAGGAGCCAGCGGCGAGCTGGCCAGCGATACCTTGAAAGGAGTCAGACTTGAGGTGGTGCCTGATGACGCGGAGTGGATACGTTATGACAGCATCCGTTCCATAGACCGACCGCTCATCAACGCGGAAGTTGTCTCGAAGATGGACTTCTCGTTGGCTACCGAGCTGGACTGGCAACTCTTCCAGCTGCAACGCAAGTACTTGGACTACCAAGTGAACATAGGCAACCGCATGATACAGCTCTTGCAGTCAGGAGAGCCGGACGCAGCCGCCAAGGCGCAAGCCCTGAGCCAGCCCAAGAAGCTCTTCCAGGACATTATCGACGACTTGTTCAAGGAGACGGGCAAGAAGATTGTGCGTGACGCCAATGAGATATGTTTCTCGCAGATAGGCGAGAAACTGCTACCCTACCAGCTTTCCGCTGGCGAGAAGCAGATGCTTACCATCATGCTTACGGTATTGGTGGAAGACGGACAGCCCTACGTGCTCTTTATGGACGAACCTGAGATAAGTTTGCATTTCGAGTGGCAAAAACAACTTATCAATCTCGTGTTGCGGCTCAATCCCAATGTGCAGATGATCATGACTACCCATAGTCCGGCAGTGGTGATGAATGGCTGGAGCGACCATGTCACCGAAGTCACGGACATCACCCAGGACGAATAACCACAAGGCGGAAGATGGCGCGGCGACTTACAGAACATATCAACTCCCAGTACATAGAGGCGGCGAACCATTTGACCTCCAAGAAGGCGCGTCGCAAGATAGTGGCCTACGTGGAGAGCTATGAAGACGTGTTCTTCTGGCGGATGGTCTTGGGCAGGTTTGAGGACGATACCCGCTATTTCGAGATTATGTTGCCCACTCGGCAAAGCCACTTGGACAGGGGCAAGAAGGCGGCCATCGCCAGTATGCTCCATGGCGTGGGCAGGGACATGATTGCCTGCGTGGACGCGGACTATGACTATTTGATGCAGGGCGCGTCGGCCAATTCCCGCCAGCTCTTGGAGAGTCCCTATATCTTCCACACCTATGTTTACTCCATAGAGAGCTACCAATGCTATGCCCCGGGACTGCACGACATCTGCGTGATGGCTACCCTCAATGACCATCACGTATTCGATTTCGAGCGTTACCTCTCCGAATACTCACGGGCCATCTATCCCCTCTTTGTCTGGAACATTTGGTGTTACAGGACGCCCAATTACGTGCATTTCACGCTTAGCGACTTCCTCCGCATTGTGGATCCTGGCATCGTGCGCTTGCGAGACGTGCGCAACGCTTTGCAAGTGGTGAGGATGAAAGTGGAGCGGAAAACGCGGCAGCTGGCGCTTGAATACCCAGAATTCGAGGACGAGCGAGAAGACTTGGAGCGTGAACTGGCCCAGTTGGGAGTTACGCCCGATACCACTTACCTCTACATCCAAGGCCATCACCTTTTCAACAAGGTAGTGGCTCCCGTGATGCAAAAGGTGTGTGACACGCTGGTGCAAGAACGGGAACGGCAGATTAGGTCGCAAGCTCTCCACCGCACGCAGGAGCAAACTGAGCTTTCCTGCTATGACAACAGCGTGGAGCGCATCACCCCCATGTTGAAGAAAAGCACTTTTTATCAACAGGCACCTCCTTACCAACGTCTCCTGGACGATGTGGCCCGTTATTTGGGGCAATAGAATTGTCGGTTGGGACAGGTGCATTGAAGACTGGTGGGACATACCTAGAGTGCTTTGGCTCTATAAGTGCTCCAAAAAGTCAGTATCACTGCTTTTCGTTTTCAGTACTACTGATATTTGATTTCAGTAGTACTGGCTTTCAATATCAGTAGTACTGTTTTTTTTGATTTAAATATCGTGAGTTCGACGAAAACTTGTAGAGACGCATTCTTGCGTCTCAGCCAGCAAGATTGCCGAATAAAATCGCCTATTGCGAAGACTTGGCAGCTGGCTGAGACGCAATAATGCGTCTCTACAGTTTGGCAATAATAGGACCGCGCACATAAAGTGGAATTCGTCGAACTCACGTTAAATATTCACGATATTGGGAATAGCGTCAACCCGCTTAGGGAAGCGTTAACGTAGGTCAAAAAGATTGACGTAGGTCAAGAAAATGCCCCTTTTGACATAATTTCCCAGGAAAAAGCGTGCGGAGAATAGGATAAAGCGCGTAACTTTGCCCCCGTGCTTAGGCACACCGCTCCATATCTTCAATGACACAAGAGAATGGGATAACAACAGTATGTGAAACTAAGACAGAAAGGGTAAAAAGATGAAAAACTGGATTGAGAACATCAAGCGTGTTGTTCGCGAGTTGGCCTCCAGGATGGAGGCTTACAACTATGGGCGCGTCCACTTCGCATAACCCATAGGCTTCATAGTGACGAATGGAGGCTCGTGCAGCCTCAAGTATATAACGGCTCCCTCTCTGGAGGTGGTCATCAACAAAAAGGGGAGCCCTTCTTTATGAGGGCTCCCCTTTTTGTGTCTGTGGGCATCCTTTCTTGGATTAACGGTAGTCGACGAAAACGCATCTTTACACTTCACCAGGAACATTACCGTGAGGTGGCAACAGCATATATATAATGTACGCGCGCGGGAGATGGGTGTTCCTTGCGTGCCACCTCGCTTCACGCTCCTTGACATAGACTTATGGCGCGAAGACAGGCAAGTAGCGTTTGCCCGTGTTATTTCATGTCCTCGTCGGAGAACAGGCTTAGCTGGCCGGTAATCTCGTCAATGACTTGCTGCTGGCTTTTGCCCTTGTCTGGGTCCAGGTTTTCCTGTTCTTGTGCCTCTTCCGCGCTATCCTCGGGTTCCTCCGCCTGCTCTTCCGGATCGGGATGGCGCAAGGGTTCCAGCTCCTCGATGCGTTCTACCGTCCAGTTGGTCAGTCGCTTGCCCTTGGCCTTGAAACTCTTTTGCCCCACGAAGCTTTCCGCGTCTATCTCCTCCTGTGGCCTGAGCGCGTCAACTCCGCCATAGGTCACCAATATACGAGGATAGGTCTTGTCGGTGAGTAGTATGAGCCGAGAGTCGGGGTTTTCTCCCAGGAAGTTCTGGTGCCTCTTGGTAGCGTCCATGGTAAAACGTTTCAGGTAGGGAAGTCCGCTGTTGTCCGCGTCGTGGAGCACTGCGGTCCACACCTTGCGGTCATCCCACTTCTCCAGCCTTAGGATATTAGGTTCGTAGTGGTTGTTCACGTCGAAGTTTGTGATATAGAACTCGCCATTGTCCAGCACCACCAAGATGCTCTCGGTGTCGGAGAACTCGCCCAGGAAACGTCCGTGCTCTTCGTAGTTGATGCGATTGACATCGGGGTCAAACCATACTTTCCTGCCTCCCAGGGTGGAGTGGCCGTGGCTTTTCAGCCCGATGCGGTGGATGTTCTTTTTCGACAGCAGGTTGCCCTTGGCGGCTCTGCCCTTGATGAGCACCTCGGAGAAATCTTTCTCCATGAAGATGTTTTGTTTCTTGCGTTTGGGGTCTGGCTCCAGCGTCACCTTGATGACTTCCGCCTCTCCGTTGGGATTGGCCGTGAAGTAAACCACCCTGGAACCGGGCTTGCCCTGCGTCAGGTCATACATCTTGTCGCGGGTCATGGCAGTGATATTGAAACGCTTGATATAATATGGCCCTGTCTTGCCGTCCCGGTAGACGCAGTTGTAGATGGTGCGGGTGTCGTTCTTCTTAAACACCTGCACGTGCAGGATGTTCTTGCCGACGAAGATTTTCTCGGCCACTCTCGTGACCTTGAACTTTCCGTCTCTATAGAAGATGATGATATCGTCCAGGTCGGAACAGTTGCACACCAGCTCGTCTTTCTTCAAGCCCGTGCCCACGAAGCCCTCTTGCCTGTTGATGTAAAGCTTGCGGTTGGCCTCCACCACCTTTGTCACCTCGATGGTGTCGAAATTGCGTATCTCCGTGCGGCGGGGGTGGTCTTTGCCATATTTCTGCTTCAGGTATTCATACCAGTTGATGGTGACCTCAGTCATGTGGGCCAGGTCACGTTCTATCTCGGCTATCTCTTGCTTGATACGGGCTATCAGCTCGTCGGCCTTGTCTTTGTTGAATTTCAAGATGCGCTGCATCTTGATTTCCATCAACTTCAAGATGTCGTCACGGGTCACTTCCCTGATGAATTGTGGCTTGAAGGGCGTTAGCTTCTCGTCCACGAAGCGGATGGCCTCGTCCATGTCTTTGGCCGTTTCGAAGCGTTTTTCCTTGTAGATGCGCTCCTCTATGAAGATGCGCTCCAGCGAGGCGAAGAATAGTTGCTCCTCCAGTTCCCCCTTGCGTATCTGCAGCTCCTTGCGCAACAGGCCCATGGTGGAGTCTACGTTGTGGGCCAGCACTTCCTTCACGGTGAGGAACACGGGCTTGTTGTCCTCTATCACGCAGCAGTTGGGCGAAAGGTTGATTTCGCAGTCAGAGAAGGCGAAGAGAGCGTCGATGGTCTTGTCTGACGACACGCCTGGTGCCAGGTGCACCAGTATCTCCACCTCGGCAGCCGTGTTGTCCTCTATCTTGCGCGCTTTTATCTTTCCTTTCTCCACGGCCTTGGTGATGGAGTCTATCAGCGTGGCCGTGTTTTTGCTGTAGGGGATGTCGCGTATGGCCAGCGTCTTGCTGTCCACTTTCTCTATTCTCGCTCTCACCTTGAGCGAGCCTCCCCGCTGTCCGTCATTATATTTGCTTACGTCGATGGCTCCGCCCGTGGGAAAATCCGGATAGAGTGTGTAAGGCTCTCCCTTGAGGTAATGGATGGCGGCATCGCATAGCTCCACGAAATTATGGGGCAATACCTTGCTGCTCAGGCCCACCGCGATGCCCTCCGCTCCTTGCGCCAGGAGCAGGGGGAACTTCACGGGCAGGGTGATAGGCTCTTTGTTGCGGCCATCGTAGGAGAGCTGCCAGTCGGTGGTCTTGGGATTGAATACCACTTCCAGGGCAAACTTGGAAAGCCTGGCCTCTATGTAGCGGGGGGCGGCCGCGCGGTCTCCCGTCAGTATGTTGCCCCAGTTGCCTTGGCAGTCTATCAGGAGGTCTTTCTGTCCCAGCTGCACCAAGGCATCCCCGATGGAAGCGTCTCCGTGGGGATGGAACTGCATGGTGTGCCCCACGATGTTGGCCACCTTGTTGTAGCGGCCGTCGTCCATGCGCTTCATGGAGTGCAGTATGCGCCGCTGTACGGGTTTCAGTCCGTCCTCTATATGAGGAACGGCCCGTTCCAGTATCACGTATGAAGCATAGTCCAGGAACCAGCTTTGGTACATGCCGCTGAGATGATGAACCACGGCAGCGTCAAACCTGTTGACGGGTTTGTAGTCTGAGTGCTGTTCCTCGGTCAGTTGTTCGTCGGTCGTTCCTGGAGAGTCTATGTCTTTCGTCTCGTCACTCATCGTGTAAACATGTTTATGGTGGATGCTCGCGAAATTACGAAAAAAAGGCGAAATAAGCAAATATATGTTGAAAAGTTAGGGCAATTAAGAGAAAACGATTATCTTTGCACGAAATTTCCAAATACCTTTATATATGGCACAAGACGACGTTTTCAAAAAGATAGTGAGCCACTGCAAGGAGTACGGATTCGTGTTCCCCAGCAGCGATATCTATGATGGTTTGGCGGCGGTATATGACTACGGCCAGAACGGCGTGGAGCTCAAGAACAACATCAAGCAATATTGGTGGCAGAGCATGGTGCTGCTCCACAGCAACATCGTGGGCATAGACGCGGCCATCTTCATGCACCCCACTGTGTGGAAAGCCAGTGGCCACGTGGACGCTTTCAATGATCCCTTGATAGACAACAAGGACTCCAAGAAGCGTTATCGCGCCGACAATCTGATAGAAGACCAAATCGCCAAGTATGACGAGAAGATAGACAAGGAAGTGGCCAAGGCCAAGAAGCGTTTCGGAGACGCTTTCGACGAGGAGAAGTTCCGCCAGACCAATCCCAGGGTGCTGGAGCACGTGGCCAAGCGAGACGCTTTGCATGAGCGATACACCAAGGCCATGCAGGGGCCAGACTTGGCGGAACTGAAGCAAATCATATTGGACGAGGGCATCGTGGATCCCATATCGGGCACCAAGAACTGGACGGACGTGCGCCAGTTTAACCTGATGTTCTCCACGGAGATGGGTTCCCTTTCCGATGCCACCAACAAGATTTACCTGCGTCCCGAGACGGCTCAGGGCATCTTCGTCAACTACCTGAACGTGCAGAAGACAGGACGCATGAAGCTGCCCTTCGGTATCGCCCAGATAGGTAAGGCTTTCCGTAACGAGATTGTCGCCCGCCAGTTTGTCTTCCGCATGAGGGAGTTTGAGCAGATGGAGATGCAGTTCTTCTGCCAGCCCGGCACGGAGATGAAGTGGTTTGAGTACTGGAAGAAAGTGCGCCTGGCTTGGCACAAGGCCCTGGGAATGGGCGACGAGAACTATCGCTACCATGACCATGAGAAACTGGCTCACTACGCCAACGCCGCCACCGACATAGAGTTCCATATGCCTTTCGGTTTCAAGGAGGTGGAGGGCATCCACTCGCGTACGGATTTCGACCTCTCCCAGCACGAGAAGTATTCAGGCCGTCAAATCAAGTATTTCGACCCGGAGCGGGGCGAGAGCTATACACCCTATGACGTGGAGACTTCCATCGGCGTGGACCGCATGTTCCTGAGCGTGCTTTGCCACGCTTATTGCGAGGAGACGCTGGAGAATGGCGAGACTCGTGTAGTGCTGCGCATACCTGAGCCTTTGGCTCCGGTGAAGTGCGCCGTCTTCCCGCTCGACAAGAAGGACGGACTGCCTGAGTTGGCGCAGGAAATCGTGGATGAGCTGAAGTTCCATTTCAATACCCATTACGGAGACCCCAAGGACAGCATCGGCAAGCGTTACCGCCGTCAGGACGCTATTGGTACTCCTTTCTGTGTCACGGTAGACCACGATACGCCCAATGACCATAAGGTGACCTTGCGTTTCCGTGACACGATGGAGCAAGAGCGTGTGGACATCAGCCAGTTGAGGTCTATCATCGAGGAACGTGTGAGCCTTACCAGTCTGCTAAAGAAATTAGGCAATGAAATCAAGAATTATGAATAAGTTATGGTTGCCGCTACTGTTCGGACTCTTCCTCTTCGCATCCTGTAGCGAGGACGAGGAGACGGTGGTGGAGTTCCCCAACTGGCAAGCCACCAACGAGCAGGCTTTCCAAGAGGTGATGGACTACGCGAAGGCGGAGACATCCACGGGCAACACCGACCAGTGGAAGGTTTTCCTGGACTGGTCCTTGGAGAATCAAAGCGCCAACATGGGTGGCTTCATAGAGGACTATGGCGACGAGTACCATATCGCTGTGCAGGTGTTGGAGAAGGGCACTGGCTCTGGTTGTCCCCTCTACACCGACTCCGTCTTGGTTCACTATCGTGGTCGTCTGCTGCCCTCCACTTCTTATGAGGAAGGGTATGTGATACATGAAAGCTACACAGGCGAGTTCAATGACGATACGGCTTTACCTGTGAAGATGTATGTGGGCAGCCTTATCGATGGCTTCACCACAGCCTTGATGCAAATGCATATCGGTGACCGGTGGATGGTGTATATACCGAGTCAGTTGGGCTATGGTTCTACGGAGTCCGCTAATGTTCCCGCTTATTCCATGTTGCGTTTCGACATAAAATTGGTGGGTTATTATCGCGCCAACCACAAGTCGAGGGCGGGAGAGCCCAAGGGCGAGTGGATTTTGGAATAGCCTGCGCTCCGGAATAGCGGATAGCGCAAGTTTGGCAGAAGGCTTGCTCCTTGGGGGGCAAGCCTTCTGCCGTAGTCTTCATGTCCCTTGTCTGGCGCTCGGAGAAGGCATTGCAGGATGCCCCCAAAAGTAAGTAAGGTTAGTTGGGCAAGTAACCTTACTTATTTTCGATTTTAATATAGATAAGTTGGCCAAGTAAGTAAGGATACTTTTTGGGGGCATAAATACTGTGTCTTTTCCTGGTAGAGATAGACGTTTTTCTTGTTTATAAACTAAATCAATAGACATTTCATGAATTTACATCCTGCTTTAACAGACAGTCAGCGAAAGCCGTGCTGTTTTGATAGACAGGCATGGGTGTTGGAATGCGGATATCCGGCTTTTTCTTTATGCGTATAAAAATGGAGTGACCTAATGATTGAAGTTAGATAAATCTTTACAAATCCAGTACGCCTCGAAAAACGTATGAGAAGCACGGAAAAACGCAACTAGTTGCGTTGCTCTGTGCAACTAGTTGCGAAGGCCGATGAAACTAGTTGCGTGCCCCTTCGAGACTAGTATCGTTGCCAAATGCCCGCGAATGCCGATTTCCCGGCATCTGGCCCCAGAAAAGCAAGAAAGTACAATATCTTGACATTCCTGCCAGTAATCCTCCTTTTTGCGTGGTGAGGCTAAGGGATTTCCCTCTCGGTTAGTGTCTGCTTGCCAATCATTGCAGTCTCCTTTCCTGGTTTCGATGTCGCCCGTGAGTCGTTCCTTCTCAACAGTTTTGCGGATAATCAAGTGTTTTCTCCCGATTTCCTTGGAGGTTATCCAAAAAACGTTTATCTTTGCGAATGGTTTCCGTGCCTCATTTTCGTGAGAATCATGGTAGGAGTGCCTGCCATGCCTGCGTGCGGGATGGGACACTTGTCTGTATATCCAACTCGCTTTTGGGCTTCCTCGCCCTTTGGTGAGCGGTTGACGGGCAAGGTGAAGGAGCCGCTATTCAGAAGAGGCGTTTATCATACGCTTTGTTCTTGACGCTGAGAAACTTCGCAACTTTCAGATGATGTCTGGGACATGGCAACGGTAGATGCCCATGGGATGTTTTATCAACAACACCCGTCAGTGTGGCGTATGTACTCCCCCATTGGCTTTTTGCCATGGGAGTGTATGCGCCCTTGGAGTGGTGTATTGTATAATCACATCAGCGTGGGTTTCGCGTTGCTCGTTCGACATCATCGGGCAATGCGAAGGCCCCTCAGCGTGGAACGAGTGGCTGGTGCGAATCTCCACGCTTGAACCGAATATCATTCTACATTTTTCTGATTATCAAATTATACATTCAATATTCTTTGTAATTTGATACCACAAAGTTCCCGTCTAAAACGAAATCACATTAATAATTTGCACCATTACATGTCTCATAGATATCTTGTTATCCGAGTGTTATAAAATCCCTAAAAATAGGTATTGCCGAATATTCCTAAGCCCCGTACCTTTGCAAAAGTAAAATAAGAAACATTGTTCGTTATAAATGCAAGTGCTGAAAGAGGACATACGGAGTCGGATATTGACGGTTGCCAGGCAGCAATTCGAGCGGAATGGCTATTCCAAAACATCCATGCGCGAGATAGCTGTGCTGGCAGGCGTGGGTGTCGGGAATATCTACAACTACTTCACGAACAAGGATGAACTGTTCCGTGAAGTGGTTCGTCCTGTCTTGTGTGCTTTGGAAGCCATGCTGCAAGAACACCACGGCATACGGGGCGAGGACATTATGATGATGCGGTCGGAAGAATACCTGAAATCCTGCATAGACGAATATGTTTCGTTGATAGACAAGCATCGTCCGCTAATGGAAATACTGTTGTTCAAAGCACAAGGTTCTTCGTTGGAACATTTCCGGGAAAGCTACACCGACCGTTCTACAGAGGTGGTCAAGGCATGGTTCGCGTCTATGCAGCGGAAGCATCCAGAAATCAATACGGCAGTGTCCGACTTCATCATCCACCTGCATACGGTATGGATGTTCACGATGTTCGAGGAACTGCTGATGCATTCCGTACCCCGACAGGAAATGGAAGCTATCCTGCACGATTATATTCTGTTTGAGATTCAAGGTTGGAGGGCAATCATCAAGATATGAGAGACAGACAACGTACATACGAACATTCAACCGCATCAGAACGGTTGGTAAGGAGGAAATCTTCACGGAGGTTTCCTCCTTTTTTTATGAACAAATCTGAATATCGTTCGCTATTGCGCACCTTTCTCACGTTCGGCAAAGCAAGTAAACTCGCTTTGCCCTCACTTAATCGAAACGTTCACTATTAAAATAGAATAAAGATGAAACACGAGTTTAAGAGCATTGTGGCGGAAACACTGTTTATTCCGCTATATATGAGAGCCAAGGAAAGCCGCCGGGACAATCCCATCCTATATGACAAGGCTGCGGAACGGCTGGCGGACAGTTTGGAATACGATTATTCCCAGTTCGACGGGGCAAAGTTGAGCGAAGTGGGATGCGTGGTGCGTGGATGGTATTTTGACTGCGCTGTGCGCCAATTTATTAAAGCACATTCGCATCCGGTCGTGGTCAATGTGGGATGTGGACTGGATACCCGTTTCCAGCGTATCGGAAGTCAGAAAGCAGTCTTTTATGATTTGGATTTGCCTGAGGTCATTGCTCTACGCCGGGAATTGATACCCGAACAGCCGGACAATGTCTATATTGAGGCGTCTTTGTTGGAGACCGACTGGATGGATGACCTGCGCCGGAAGCACCCCGATGCGGAATTTATCTTCATCGTGGAGGGGGTACTGATGTACTTCTACGAGAAGCAAGTAAAATCCTTCCTGCATCACGTGGCAAGCCGTTTCGGGGGAGGTGAATTGTGGTTTGACGTGTGCGGCACGATAATGAGCCGACATGGTGTGAAGCCCGATTCGCTCCGCAAACACGAGGCTCAAATCCGTTCCGGCATAAGCAACGGGTATGTGGTGGAACAATGGGAACCGTCTTTAAAGCTCATTGAACAGGCTAACTATATGAAGTTCTTCCGTCCGCGCTGGGGATTCTTCTTCGGGCAGATATTGGGGCGCATCCCTTGGCTCTGCTACAAATTCAGTTCATTGCTCGGATATAAAATCACATCAAAATAGCGTAATAATAATGGAGAAGTCAAAAAAGAAAGAAGGTTTGTCCCGCCTGTTTGAGATAGCGGGACAAAAGAAAGGTCTGCTTGTGTTGGCAGGCTTGTTGTCCGCCAGTAGTGCGGTGTGTATGCTTGTGCCTTATTGGGCTGTTTATGAAATCTTGGAAGAACTGTTGTCGCATGGCGTGAACCCTGCCGCTTCGGACGGAGCGTACATGATGCGCTGGGGATGGATAGCGTTCGGAGGACTTGTGGCTGGATTGGTATTGCTGTATGCCGCCCTGATGTCCTCGCATGTGGCTGCATTCCGTATCTTGTATGGGTTGCGTGTCCGTCTGTCCGAACATATCGGCAAACTGCCTTTGGGATATTTGAACAATACCTCTACGGGAGCCATCAAGAAAACAATGGACCAGAATATCGAGAAAATAGAGGGCTTCATCGCCCATACCATTCCGGATTTGGTCAATGTAATGGCAACGGTAGTGGTAATGCTGGTCATCTTTTTCTCGCTGGATGTGTGGCTGACAGTCGTGTGCCTGGCCGTTGTGGTGCTTAGCTTATTCCTGCAATTTTCCAATTTCATGGGAAAAAGGGCAAGGGAGTTCATGGGTATCTACTACGATGCACAGGAAAAAATGAGCGCATCAGCTGTGCAGTATGTACGGGGAATGCCCGTAGTCAAGATTTTCGGGCAGAGTGTCCGCTCGTTCCGCCAGTTCAATACCGAAATTCAGGCATACAAGACATTCGCCTTGAAATGCTGCGACACCTATCAGAACGGGATGATTGCCTTTACCGTCTTGCTCAATTCGATGGTAACGTTTATTCTTCCTATGGGCATCTTGCTGATGCAAGCCAGTCCGCAATCCTTGTCATTGGCGGTAGTATGGCTGTTCTTCATTATCATGGGACCGGGTATGGCTTCCCCCGTTTATAAACTGACATTCTTGGGAGGCAATACGCGCGACATCGATGAAGGTGTAAACCGTATCGACCGCATACTTGAAAAGAAACCTGTGCCGGAGCCGGGACATCCGCAAGTGCCTGCCGCTTACGATGTAGAGTTTCGCCATGTGTCATTCTCCTACGAGAACACTGAACAGGGAACGCGGACGGAAGCCCTGCGTGATATCAGCTTCATTGCACCACAAGGAAAGATAACTGCCCTTGTCGGTCCGTCAGGAAGCGGCAAATCAACGATTGCCAACCTGATACCTCGGTTCTGGGATGTGGAGCAAGGGAAAATATGTATAGGTGGTGCGGATATTCGCCAAATAGCTACCGCAAAACTGATGGATATGGTATCGTTTGTCTTTCAAGACACGTTCCTGTTCTACGACACGCTGTACGAGAACATCGCCGTAGGCTCTCCAACTGCTACGAAAGAAAAGGTGATAGCCGCAGCCAAAGCTGCCCAATGCCACGATTTCATAGAGCGTCTTCCACAAGGTTACGAGACACGGATAGGCGACAAAGGGGTGTTCCTCTCCGGCGGCGAAGCGCAACGGATATGTGTGGCTCGTGCCATATTGAAGAATGCTCCGATACTGGTGTTGGACGAAGCGACTGCTTTCGCTGACCCTGAAAACGAGCATAAGATGCAGATGGCTTTGCAGTCGCTGATAAAGGACAAGACGGTCATCGTGATTGCCCATCGCCTTTCTTCCATCATCTCCGCACACCAGATTGTTGTCATGAAAGAAGGGCGCGTCGTGCAGTGCGGAAGGCATGAACAACTGTCCGTGACGGAGGGTGTATATAAGAATATGTGGGATGCCTATACGAGCGCATACCATTGGACGTTGAACAAAAACTAAAAAAGAGAACAAGATATGAACGCAATCAAAAACATTACAATAGGACATACCGAACGGCTTTACAAGCCCGTGGGCTTCACCATGCTTGCCAACTTAGTGAATATCGTGCCGTTCTGTCTTTCAATAGAAGCGATACGCATCATCTTCCATGCGTTTGACGGAAGCGGACAGCCGCTCGACGCGACCCGCCTATGGTGGATATTCGGCATCATGGCTGTTTATATGCTGGTCATGGCTTTGGCAGAACGGGCATCCTACCGAGCCAATTTCCGTGGAGCCTACGAGATGAGCGCTTCGGGACGTTTGTCACTGGCGGAACACCTGCGGAAACTCTCGTTGGGCTTTCTGTCGAGACGTGACCCTGGCGATCTATCCTCCATGCTGATTACGGATTTTATGATGGCGGAAACGGGGATTTCTCACCATCTGCCCCAATTGATGGGCGCAGTGGTAATGCCCGTATTGGCTTTTGCTTCATTGATATGGATAGATTGGAGAATGGCGGTCAGTATGTTTGCCGCCCTGCCGCTTGCCTTGCTCGTGTTGTGGGCAAGTACAAAGGCGCAGCGGAGTCTGAGCGGCAGGCAAATTCAAGCAAAAATAAATGCTGGGAATCGGTTGGAAGAATACTTACAGGGTATTCGTGTAATGAAAGCGTACAATCTGATAGGTGACCGCTTTGTTAGGTTGCGCGATGCTTTTGCGGAACTTCGCCGTGCTTGCATCCGTCAGGAGGCCTTGTTAGGCCCATTCGTCTTGTTGAGCATCACTTTAGTACGTGCCGGGCTGACAATGATGGTGCTGTGCGGCACTTACCTGCTGTTGGGAGGCGAGCTTTCCATTCTCGTATTCGTGCTGTTCCTCGTGGTCGGCTCCCGTGTGTTCGACCCATTGACTTCCGCCCTGACCAATTTCACCGAGTTCCGTTACTTTTCCATTGCTGGAGGACGTATCCTTTCCTTAATGAACGAGCCGGAAATGAAAGGAGAACGGCAATCCCCTGCAGCAGGCGACATCCGCTTCGAGCACGTGTCGTTTGCCTATCAGAACAAGGAAGTGCTGCACGACATAACCGTCACGCTCCCAAAAAATTCATTGACGGCTCTTGTAGGTCCTTCGGGTAGTGGGAAAAGCACGGTGATGAAACTTTGCGCCCGTTTCTACGACCCACAGCATGGACGCATCTCCTTTGGCGGTGTACCGATGGACGAAATAGCCCCCGAAAGTCTGATGGGTCACATCTCTATGGTGTTCCAAGACGTCTATCTGTTCCAAGACACCATACGCAACAACATCCGTTTCGGCAAGACGGATGCGACGGATGAGGAAATCATTGCCGCCGCCAAGAAAGCCTGTTGCCACGACTTCATCATGCGCCTGCCGCAGGGCTACGACACGATGGTGGGCGAAGGCGGCTGTACCTTGTCCGGAGGCGAGAAGCAGCGCCTGTCCATCGCCCGCGCCATACTAAAAGATGCGCCGGTCATCCTATTAGACGAAGCCACCGCCTCGCTCGACCCCGAAAACGAAGTAGAAGTGCAACGGGCCATCGACTCGTTGATTAAGGGGCGCACAGTCATTGCTATTGCCCACAGGCTCAAAACCATTAAAGATGCCGACCGGATAATAGTCTTGGACAACGGGCGGATAAAGGAAGATGGCACACACGATGAGCTTGTCCGAAAGGAAGGGCTTTACGCCCATTTGTGGAATATACAGGAAAGTATTTCGGGGTGGAAGCTGTAGATAAAGATGTATTAAATTGCAATCTTCGTTACCATCATTTCTGTATTGAATGTGCGGTGGCATTGGCTTACTGTATAAAGTCAGCATTATAATTGTCGGAAAATCTGAAAAGGAAATAATCACAATAGTATAAACATTTAATCAATTTCAAAATGAACAGATTAGAAAACTGTATTCTCTCTTTTTGGAAGAGATTTGCATCATCGGCACATCACTGCCGAACAGGATGTAAGGAATGAACTTTTTGCATTACTCGCTTCTGCGAGAGAGACCTATCTCCGGGATGTCATTGACAGCGGCAAACTTTATCGCCGCTTCGTGGACGACTTCATCAACAGTCACCGGTATAGTGCCAATACTTACCGTCTGTTTTGTGTTTCTACGGTTCGTATGGAGGATATGGAGGCTCTATTTTCCTGCAAGGAGGGCTTCCGCATCCGGGTAAACAACATCCGCCGTGTGGCTGTGCTTTTCGATGCTCTGCTTGAAAAATCGTACATCCTGTCAAACTGGCAGTCCGTCCTCGCTCGCGGGAAATTTCTACTATCAAAGGATGGAAAGCGGATTGTTACGGCAACAAGTCTGTCATCAGCCCTGTCTGCGGCAAAAAATAATATGACTTCGGTCTTTTATGCTATTAAGGCAACAATAAATCAAATATTAGAACGGTAACACATGTCTCAAAAGAGCTGTTCATAATTGAATGTGCTATGAACAGCTCTTTTGTTTGTGTCAAAATTCAGAAAGTTATTGCATTTCCAATTCTTTCTCGATTTCCTCAATCGTAGGCAGGCTACCCCGGAAATCTTTCGGCAAAGCCTGTCCTAATTCGTAATCGGAAATTCCTATCGGTTTCTGAATGTCACGCAAGGCATATTCGGCTTTAATGCGGTCTTTGGTCTTGCAAAGCAAAAGACCGATAGTGCGGTTGTCACCCTCACGGCAAAGTATGTCATCCACAGCTGAACAATAGAAATTGAGTTTGCCGATATATTCTGGCATGAACTCGGTATCTTTCAGTTCAATCACCAAATAACGGTGCAGGAAAGTGTTATACATCAGAATGTCGATGTAATAATCATCCCCCGACACTTCTATATGGTACTGCCGTCCCATAAAAGCAAATCCGGCTCCCATCTCAATGAGAAACTTTTCCACATGACTGACTAGACCTATCTCTACATCACGTTCATTATACTGGTCTGTGAAAGTCAACATATCGACTATGTATGGGTCTTTGAGCATTGACTTTATCTCGCTCGCTTCTGGTGCTGGCAGGGTCTCGGTGAAATTATTGGCCAACGCCCCGTGCTTGCCGTAATGGTCAAGTTTGATGGCTTCTTGTAGATAGCGTTTATTCCAATGGGATGTAATACTTTGCACCATATACCAATATCGCGCCCGTATGTCCTTGACTTGCTGTAAAAGTATCAGATTATGTGTCCAGTCCAAGTGCTTTATGGGAAGAGTAAAATTGTATGTATCCATTTGTGCAGCCACTGGTTGCGTAATTGGCTTTGATGGTTCGTTGAATTGCGCAACCACTGGTTGCGTAATTGAGGGAACGGCATCTTTTACCATCGTCAGTTCCTGATTATATTCATTGAAGAACTGCATCATGCACTGCATATTGCGCACGGAGAAACCTTTGATTTCAGGATAGTCATTTTTCAAATCCACCGCCAGCCGCTGCAAAGTTTTCTTGCCCCAACCATCGGCATCCTGACTTTGTTGCAGCATTCCACCAATATCCCAGTACATCCGCAGCATTTCTTCATTGGCAGCATAAATCGCACGCTGTTGTGCAAGCAGCACTCTCTGCTTGATCTGACGGAGTAATTTCGCATAACCACGGAAACAATCCGCCAATGTATCATTTACTTGAATACTCATATTCTTTTTTCTATTTGATTACAAAGATACACTTTTAATCTGACCGATCATTAAAAGAGCCAGATAATGTTTCAATATCTTCTGTGGTTTCCCAAATAAATTTTACCGTTTTTTGTTGACTTGTTTGTTTTTCTGTTCACCCCACGGAAGGTCAGACGATGAGCCGCCTGAGCCTGTACCGACATGAACCTCTGCTAGTCCGCCAGCAGCAAGAGAGAAAACTGTGCCCAGCAACTCCGCCTGCTTCTCGCTTACCTGCTCCTGCGGTTCGAATACGGCGTTGGCAAGCTCCTCGTCCGTGATTTGCCCGTTGAAATGCCTTTGGGCCACATCATAGTCTATCTGGAATTTGGTGTCCTCAAAAAGTTTCTCTCCGACCCGTGTCCAGATGTGGAGCGACGGATTCCGGTAGTTGGACACATTGATTCGGACAAGTTCGGCACCGGATGACAGGCTATAACGCTGAGGGTTTACCTTACGGTCAAGCAAGTCTATCTGTTTCTGCTGCCTGTCTATGACGGCATCTTTCTCTTCTGACTGCCGTTCGGCTGTTTCCGCCCTGCGGATGGCTGTGTCTATTTCCTTCTGGTAGCCGTTCCGCAGTTTTTCGATTCTTGATTTGTGTCGTTCCTGCAATCGAGCCTTTTCTGCCTGAAGTTCCTTGATCTGTTTATTGAGTTCGGCAATCCGCCTGTCCTTGTCAGCCAGTTCCTTCTTTGCTCTGGTAAGATTTCCCTTGCCGAACCATGCAAGGATGGTATTCCTATCCTCCTACGCTTTCTCTACATCGGCCTGCAGTTTGGCAATATCCGTCCCGTAGCGGATTACCTGTTGCTTGTAATATTCCGAGTTAGTTTAGTGTTTGGCGGTGGAACTGGCAATGCCACGCTGCAGCCCGAACTGTTTCATGGCCGCAGTGTAGCTGTTTTAGAAGACAGTCTCTCAACAGTTTTTCGGATAATCATGTGTTTTCTCCCGATTTCCTTGGAGGTTATCCAAAAAACGTTTATCTTTGCGAATGGTTTCCGTGCCTCATTTTCGTGAGAATCATGGTAGGAGTGCCTGCCATGCCTGCGTGCGGGATGGGACACTTGTCTGTATATCCAACTCGCTTTTGGGCTTCCTCGCCCTTTGGTGAGCGGTTGACGGGCAAGGTGAAGGAGCCGCTATTCAGAAGAGGCGTTTATCATACGCTTTGTTCTTGACGCTGAGAAACTTCGCAACTTTCAGATGATGTCTGGGACATGGCAACGGTAGATGCCCATGGGATGTTTTATCAACAACACCCGTCAGTGTGGCGTATGTACTCCCCCATTGGCTTTTTGCCATGGGAGTGTATGCGCCCTTGGAGTGGTGTATTGTATAATCACATCAGCGTGGGTTTCGCGTTGCTCGTTCGACATCATCGGGCAATGCGAAGGCCCCTCAGCGTGGAACGAGTGACTGGTGCGAATCTCCACGCTTTTTTTGTTTAGTTACGTCAACAGGTTTATTTACGCCGACATTGGGAGGTTGATAGGCATGTAACAAGAAAATATCATGAAGACCATGTATGTGGAAGGATTCAATGACCTTAAAAAGCAAGAATGGCCAGATGGGATATTGACATACGTATTCCATATAAGAAATTATGTCTAATTGGGCACGAAAGGGAATGATTGGACATTCCTGGGAAATGATTTTTTTTATTATGCCTTCGCAAAACCAATATATGTATATAATGAGAAATTATAAGCCATTGATAGTAGTGGGAGCTGTTATAATAGCCGGTATAGTGTTTTACGCTACACGCCCATCAAACAGGATTACAATTGAGCTGGCATCCCGTAATAAGCAAGTTACGTCTATGCCAGATTCCATTGCGCTAAAGGTTTATGTGGAAAATTCAGGTAGCATGGATGCCTACATGTGCGCAGGTTCAGAACTGAAGGATGCCGTCTTTGATTATGTCAGTGATTTGAAGCCCAATGCGCGATTTGTTGAGTTGAACTATATCAATTCTTCCGTCATACCTTATCATGGGAACCTGGATTCATACATCAAGGACTTGACCCCAGTCTCGTTCGCGAAAGCTGGTGGAAACAAAAGTAATACTGATTTAAGGAGTATCTTTCAAACCATATTGAAAAGACATGACTCCAATAGTGTTTCCATATTGGTGTCGGATTGCATTCTTGATATTGACAATCATTCTACAGATTACTTTGGAAACTGTCAAGTGTCACTCAAGAACACTTTCAGCGAGGCATTGCACCGGATGCCCAACTTGGGGGTTGAAATAGTGAAGCTGGAGTCAAGGTTCTCAGGATATTGGTTTTGTGGCTCCAACAAGCAAAAGCTCTCCAACGTGAAGCGCCCTTACTACATCTGGATTATAGGAGACGCGAATGTCTTGGCTAAGATTAACAAGGTGGCACCTATTACCGATGTTATACATGGCATAAAAGAATATTGTGCGTTTTCACCTGTGACCCAGTTTGCCTACAACGTAGATAAAACACGTTATGTCGTGCCCCACAATGATCGCATCAGTGTCAACCTGTTTGCTAATCTAGACGCTTCCCTGCAAAACGACGCAGTGCTTACAAGGGTCTTATCATATAGTGTGAATAATCCTGGAAAAGTCAAAATACGCACTGTTGCAAGGATATCCGCAGAGGATAGTCAATATTCACACGTCATCATGACGGAAATCAACCAACCACGTGAGTTGAGTCACGTGGAATTGAACTTTCACTATCCATCTGTCCCCTCATGGGTTGAGGTCTCAAATGATGACTTCGGGCAGAACGTGACGAAAAATTTAGACAAGACGACAGGTTTGAAATATCTTGTGAAAGGAGTAGCGGAGGCATATAAAGATTATTCTGTAAGTCGTGGTATAGCTTTTAACTTAAAGAACAAATAAATCATGGGACAATTTTTTGGAAGCATTTACAGCTGGGTTGACAGTTTTTTCGGCCTTGAATTAGCCAATTATCTCTGGGGGTTGACATCGCCATACCAACAAGGAAACATGTTTATAGGCATCGGCCTGTCAATGTTAGGGATTACTTTGCTCATGGCGGTTGTTTACTATTATGCCATCGACCATCCTCGATTAAACAGTTGGTGGGGCTGGGGGATATTCCTTGCCGTAAACGCCATCATCAACTTCATTGTCGGATGGCAATGGGTCTTGAAAGACTATTATGCTGGCAAGATGGTTGGCCTAAATCCTATAACTGGAAAATTGGAGGCCTTACTCATATCGCAATCCGACATCGCAGCTTTTGGAGTCACAAACATGCTTGACGCAATCATAGCGTTCTTCATCTTTTCCTGTATTATCAAGTGGTGGAGCACAAACTGCTCACACGCACCATTTTAAATTTAAAGAAAACAAAATATGTCGAAAATCTATCTATTCAGTATAGGAGGTACGGGCGCACGCGTTTTGCGCTCCTTCACAATGCTGCTAGCCGCTGGGGTAAAACTCGGAGTTGATGAAGTTGTACCCGTCATCATAGATCCCGATGCCGCCAACGCCGACTTAACACGTACCGTGGCATTGATGGGCAAATATCGTGATGTCAGGTCACATCTCACCTTCAACAAAGAGACCCCGACCATGTTCTTCAGAACTGGGCTATCGCAAATACTGCCAGGTTATACGCTGAAGATTAAAGACACGGGCGACAAAACATTTCAACAATTCATTGACCTGCCCTCAATAGACCGACAGACGCAAGCGTTTTTGCGAATGCTCTTCTCAGAGAAAAACCTAACTTCCTCCATGGAGGTCGGATTCAAAGGGAACCCCAATATCGGAAGCGTAGTGCTCAACCAAATTGTCCAATCTGATGATTTTGAAACCTTCGCTAACAATTTCTCACAAGGAGACAAGATTTTCATCATCAGTTCTATCTTTGGAGGCACAGGCGCCAGTGGATTCCCATTGCTGTTGAAGACTTTGCGCACGGGAAACAGCTTTCCCAATTTCGACAACATCAATAAGGCAGAAATAGGGGCAATTACGATTCTCCCCTATTTTAAACTCAAGCCAGACACTGACAGCGAAATAGACTCTTCCACTTTCATTTCAAAGACAAAGTCCGCATTGGCTTACTATGAGAACAATATCATTAACAATGGTTCAATCAATGCGTTATATTATTTAGCAGACGACATTGCCAACACCTACGACAACCATGAAGGTGGAGCCGCTCAACAGAATGCGGCACATTTAATAGAGTTTCTGGCCGCCACAGCCATTGTGGATTTTTGTGGCAAAGAACACCCCAATACGACCAGTAAGGAATTGGGCTTGAAGGACATTTCTGGAAATGTCACCTTCTCTTCCTTCCATGAACAACAGAGAAAAGAGTTGTTCGCCCCTTTGACAGAGTTTTTGATGATGGCCAACTGCCTGAACTATAAGTACGACTATTTTTCTTCCAAGCAGGTCAATGCCAACAATGACAACTTCAAAGACCTGTATAACTCATCCTTCATGTCAGTATTGAGAGACATCACCAAAGAATACATCGCCTGGCTTGGAGAATTGAAAGACAACAAGCGGTCACTAGAGCTATTCGATCTCGACACGAAGGATAAACCATTTGAAATTGTAGTTGGCATGAAACCAAAGAAGGTCAGAAGCCTAAATTCTAATTACGACCTTGTAACCGCCCGACTCAATTCCGCCATCAAGCACTGTAAAAGCAGTGACGATTGCAACAAATTCATGGAAATGTACTTTTTGGGACTATCAAGATTAATAAAAGAGAAATTTAACAGCTAATAGATATGTCAAAGGTTTTTAGACTATATAATGGCGGCGCTTCAACTCTCGAAGGGTGGAGCGACACTGCGACATTCCCTTACAACTCAACTGCCAGGGATACAATCAATGATCCCGATGGAGCGAGCGCGAAGAAAGAGATAACTTCTATTCCCTCACCTTTCGCGCGAATAGATCTTGTGAAAACCGCTTTTAGGGAAGTGTGCAAACTAGCTACAAGAAATATCCAGGAACTAAACGGCAACACCATCTTCCACAAAATGGTTTCTGACTCATTGGATATAGGGGAGATATTTTTCAACATAGATAAATTCAGGGACAAGATAGAAATTATTGTGTGGAATTGCAAGGCCTCTATAAATACACTGAAGGCAGACGGCAATCCGTATCATTTTTATATGGCTGACGCTCTCGATAAATATTTCGTGAGTGATGCCCAGACCTATAATTTTAGCAAACTTCAAAACATCTATCTGCTGAACTACAATGCAGGTCCCAATGAGTTGAACATTATCGGAGCCACTTCACCTGCAACGCTATTTTTCAGCAGTGCCAACAAATTGGATTATGTCACGGATATTTATTTTGACAATAATGACCGACCTTTTGACGGAGATTTCCAGCCACTCTACAAACGAAATCACGATTATATCAAAGCATGGTGGACATTGCGTAAGACTATTCCTGGCTTCTCAACGCTCTTCCCTGAAATAGAGAATTATCTCTCGCTTACTTTCAAGGCCATTACCGACCTTGATTTCAAGAACCAGCTTAACGGCATTACCGCATTGGCTATTGGAAACTTTTCCCCTATAGACGCACAAGCTAAACAACAAATCAACCAAGTGGAGGTGCTAGGAAATCTGTTGTTGAAGAGAAGTGGCAAAATAACTGGTGAAAGCGAGTTCGCTATAAATGCAGACAACGACATTGATGGCATAAAGCCACTTGTGCTTCCCGTAGTTTCTGGAAACAAATATGCAGGACTGCAATATGTCAACGGTGCTTGGGCACCCAATTATAACGCACCATACAAAGAGATCGCAGAATTGAACTCCAGGAAATTACCTTACGATGGAACAACATTCCCATTCTTGACCATCAGCGATTTCTTGGAAGATGACATCATAGAAGTGCCGCACTTACTTAATACGGAATATTACTATGATGGTGGAATCATCATTAAAACTGACGATCGATTTTCCTATCTATTGCCCATAAAGCCATTATATTTCACCTATTTTACGGTCAATACGCTTATGGGGCAAATGGATGATGGAAAACCCGCTTTTGAAATGGAAGCCGTAGCGGGAGGATCGGTGAATGTAACGATAAGAATCCCTATTGCGGGAAACAAACAAATTTCCTACATAGAATATCAACGTCTGTATGTAAGAAACAATCATGCGGACATTGATGATAAGAACAATACTGGTGGAATGAGGTCTTTTGATTTCACAGGGCTTGTCATGCCAAGCGTGCAATTCAAGAACGCTGATGAGGCATATTACACCATTGCTTGCGTAAGTACTTTCTCGAGCAAGTACAAGTTCGAGTTTTATTGTGACGGGAACATTATTCAGAATGTGCCTGTTGACTGCCGTGACAAGAATGGTGTGTTCAACTATAAAGCGGAAACCTATACCGTAAAACACTCGAATATTGACTTCATCCGCATATCAGACGGAAATGGCACGTATGGCATAATAGTTCCCAAATTCCATGAGCATCAGAATTTGGACGATTTTGAATTCTCTGTTGATCTTGGGACTTCTAACACCCACATAGAATTCAAGAAAGCAGGCTCCACTCAGTCTTCCGCTTATGAATACACACTGTCAGAAGCATTGGCGAGCGTATTTTACAGACAAAAATTCATAGACGTTGATGGGGCGAAAGTACCTCAAGACTTAAATGATGAGACTTCCCTTCTGGAAATCGACTTTTTGCCAAGGACGATGTCTGAAAAAACGAATTACTATTTCCCAACGAGAACAGTGTTATCATACGCTAAAACTACAGACTGGAAAGAAAAACAAAGACCTTTTGGGCTCACGAATTTCAACTCGACATATAATAAAAGGGACGAAGAACGTCAATATAATTCTGAGCCACAAGTAAATATAAAATGGAGCAATGACGCAAATGCACAATCCATCATGGTAACATTTATTGAAAACTTAATGTTGCTGATGAGGAATAAAGTTGTAGCACAGAACGGGAATATAGCAAATACCAAAATCACCTGGTTTTACCCAAACAGCATGTCTCCACGTCGTCTTAATCAACTTCGTGAGGCTTGGGATAATACTTATCATGAGTTTTTCAATCAAAACGGAAACACCTATGTCATGTCCGAGTCAGTTGCTCCTGTCAAATATTATTTCAAGAGATATGCGGAAGCGACCAGCATCATTAATATTGATATAGGCGGAGGAACAACAGATGTTGCGTTTTCTTCTAATGGCAATGTTGACTATATTACCTCTTTCAAGTTTGCGGTCAATTCCATTTTCGAGGATTCTTTTTCTGACATCAATCCTCACAACGGAATTGTTGACTGGTTTAAGAACGATATTTATTCCGTACTCCAATCAAAAGACCTGAAAGAACTAGTAAAGATTTATAACAACAGGATTGACCATCCCGCAGAGATGGCCTCATTTCTGTTTTCGTTAAAAGATAATTCCGCAACGAAGAATTTGGCCGCCAGCAGTATAGACTTTGACAAGATATTACAAAACGACTCAAGGTTTAAAATCGTGTTCATTATTTTCTATTCGGCCATTATATACCACGTAGCCCAAATCGTAAAAGCCAAAGGACTACCTACCCCACGGCAAATCGCCTTTAGTGGGAACGGCAGCAAGATAATCAAGATACTTTCTTCCGACACTCGCATATTATCCAACTACACGAAGACTATTTTCGAGACTGTACTTGGCAAGGGATACGAAACGGATCTAGACCTCCTTGGTCTAGGACAAGATGAAAATCCCAAAGAAGTAACTTGCAAAGGAGGGTTAATCCCGGTAGAAGACAATGTCAAGCAGCCAGAGAAACTTGTGATGAAAGATTCCGCAGGTCATTTCGTGGGAACGTCTGACACATACTCCTCTCTTGACGCAAGCGAAAAGAAAGAGATTGTACACTCGGTAGAAGAGTTTTTCAATTTCATGTTCGAGAAAATGCCGCGAAAATATAAATTTGATGACAACTTTGGCGTGGAAAACGTGACATTCACCTTGGCAAAGGACGTATGCAAAAAAGACTTAGACACATTCCTGGACAAAGGCATCACCCTATCTGTCACGGAATCTGGCAATCCCAACAATCAAATAGAAGACATCCTGTCATTATACCCCATAAAAGGAGTAATGCAAGCGTTATCAACAAAAATCAGCGAGTACTTCAGTAAAAACAAATAAAGTATGGCGAAACTTATTAGATATTTACTTATTGCATTCGCAGTTATACTAAGCATAACCGCATGCGACATATTAGGTAGCGACAAAAAAGAGAAAACTCCTGAAGTCGTGGGAAAGGAATATACAACTGAAAACGGGAACTCCGTGGAGAAAAACGCCAATGACTCTACGCCTCAACAATTGGCTGAGCGCATGAAAGAAATCTCTAAATCCGCTGTTCGGTGGCATGTAATCGCAATGGCGGCCATTGTTCTTGTCGTTATTACTCTATTGCTTACATTGTACTATAAGCACAAAGTAAAGCAATTGGGGGAGAAAACCAATGAATGTTTTAAGGAATTGAAGTCTCTTCAGGATGCAGTAGAAAAAGCACAATGGAAACAAATACAAAGACAGGGCGCAAAATCGGATGCCATGTCATCTATGGAAAGGTACTACCATACACTTGAAGAAAGAGTTTCCAAATTGGAGAAAGATAGAGTAAAGGCGAATACCTCTCCACAAAGAAACAATGCGATTCCACCACAAACAGCATCTGATAAAGTTGTATATGTGAAATCAAGTTATCAAAACATATTCACGGAAGTATTTCATTCTAAGCAAGAAAGCTGTGTTTATAAAATCAAGCTTATCAATGACCATGAAGGAGAATTTGATTTGATAGATTCGACAAAACTGAACATCATGCGCCAAATATCATATAAAGACGTTGTAGACGTTGTTGAAGGATGCCCGTTAGCTGAGGCAACTGACTATAAACCCATATCATTCGGAAAATGCATAAAAACCAGCGAGGGGAGAGATAGTGCATGGAAAGTAACTGAAAAATTGAAAATTAAAACCTTGAAATAATGGAAATAATAGAAATCATAGTTCCTCTTATTGTGATCGCAATCATTGCATTGCAGATTTACTTCTTTGTGAAGAACCTCCATCGAATGCAAGATTACAAAGACATCTTCGCAAAAGATGAATCGTGGGCATTGACGAAAGACCATTATACTGGATTTGTCAATGGCATTGTAGGTGACGGCAATGAAGTATTCAACTCCATAAAAGATTCCATTAACCAGTATCTTAGAAATAGCGTTGGAAACATCATTGATTTTCAACTGCTTAAAGATGCTATTGACCGACATTGTGACGCAGTGGAGAATGATGTTGACTCGTTGACACCGGTACCTTTGTATTGTGGATTAGCAGGGACGATGGCCGGAGTGATTGTTGGGCTTTCCTCTTTGATATTCAATGGGAGTATAACAGACCTGTTGTCAGCTGGTTCCAATGATTTCGGAAAAGCAGCCACAGGCGTGAATGACCTGCTGATTGGAGTGGCTTGGGCCATGTCGGCCAGCATCTGCGGAATTTGTTTTACTACGATAAGTTCTATACTCTTCAACAAGAAATATAAACTACTGGGCGAGAAAAGGAAGAACACTTTCTTGGTATGGCTTCAAGCCACATTGTTACCCGCCACCCCATCAGACATGTCAAGTGCGCTCACCAACCTGGTCAAGAACCTTAATCGTTTCAATTCCACTTTTGCGCAAAACACGACTGAGCTGCGGGGAGCACTTCAGCACGTGAATAAGACATATAAAATACAAGCAGACATCATAAAGACCGTCCACGATATGGATGTCATGAAAATGGCAACTGCCAACGTAAAGGTATTAACAGAACTCAAAGACTGCACAGGTCAACTGGAAGAGTTCAATCAGTACCTCAACGACATTCACGGATACACGGATGCCATCCATAAGTTTACCACAATGTTTGAGCAAGAGGCAGGTAGACTCCATGTATTAGAAGAGATACAGCAGTTCTTTACGCGGCATAAAGCCGAAATAGCCAAAGAGACGGGCGAAGCGGACGTGGAACTGAAAAAAGCGTTAAGAGAGATGCGGGAATCCGCGAATGCGGGAGCCGAAGAATTGAAGAACGCCATGGTAAAACAGGTAGAGGATTTTAAGGGAATCGTCAAGGAAGAAATGGCTTCTTTTGAAAAGATTAATTCTGACATGAAAGCGATGTTCAGTGCCCAAATTGGTCAGTTCCCTAATCTTGAGGGACAGTTGGCAGAGATTTCCCGAATCCCGGAACAACTGGACAAACTTATTGGCAAAATAGAAAACTCGAATAACATGCTTGCGTCAAGAGTAAACGCAGGAATCGGAAACGCTGTAGCTGAGATGAAGCGAAGTACGGGAAATGGCATGGAATTGGCACCAGGTACAATAAACATGCCCAAATGGATGAAATGGACTATTATCGTTTCGCTGATTGTCATTGCGCTTGCCTGTCTATCCAACACTGTTTTCAACATGTTTTTCGATAACAGAGACCAAAAAGAGCAGGTGACATCATCAATAAGACAAGAAATGGTCTTGGCTCCCAAACAGTTACTGACGCAAGCATGAATCCTGGCAAATCGAAAAAGTTGTAATTATGTCGCAGAAAAAAGAATCATTCTTTTGGACAAGCTATTCAGACTTGATGACAAGCCTGTTTTTTATCATGCTCACCTTGTTTGTGCTTGTAATAGTATTATTGCATAAACGAATGGAAGCAACAGAGAAACAATTGGAGGAAATAAAAAAGGTGGAAGCCTCAACGAAAGAGCTAGGGCGTACAAAATATTATGCCTACCGCCCTGAATATAAGAAATACGTCCTGAATGTATGGTGTTACTTTGCCCAATTGAAATCTGGTCTGGCAGATTTACAAACAAACGCGCAAGATTTACGTAATGCGGGCATAGAGATAGAACAATTTTTAGCTCGCAATAAGGACAATAAATATCTCTTGATTATTGAAGGGCAAGCTTCGCGAAACTCCTCAAAATGGACAGAGCGCAATTACGAATTGAGCTTTCAGAGAGCCCTTACGCTCATGAAATTCTGGAAAGATATATGCAAAATAGATTTCGGGACAAATTGTGAGATACAGATCGCTGGCAGTGGTGACGGCAGATACAATTTTGGGTATACAGGTGGGGAAGACACCAAACGTTTTAAAGAACTTGACGCGACGCTTATGAGAGAGCGTGGAGGTAAGGAAAAAGACAATCAAAGATTTATCATTCACATCATTCCTAAAAATATTATCGAAGATGAAAAGAGCAACTAATTATAGAATGGCAGTCGGGATTATTGCGTGCGCCGTTTTCTTTGTCGCTTCATGTGCTCATAAGTCAGGTCATCGTCCAAGAGAAAATGTGGAATACCCAGTTACCACATATACTAACAAGACTGGTGAGAGAGAAAATAGTCGGACTAAAATCCATATGAGAAGGGAGAATGGGGTTTATTTAGTTCCGATTACAGTCAACGGCTTGAATCTTGATTTCATTTTCGACACAGGGGCATCAAGTATATGCCTTTCGTCGGCAGAAGCTTTGGTTATGCTCCGTCAAGGGAAGATATCACAAGAAGACATCTTGGGACAGCAACAATTCATGGACGCAACTGGTGGAATTTCTGTTGGTACTACAATAAGGTTGCGTTCCGTGGAAATAGGAGGGATAGAATTAAGAGATGTTGAGGCTACGGTCGTTGATAACATACAAGCTCCCTTACTTCTTGGACAAACTGCGTTGGCGAAATTTGGTAGAGTTACTATAGATTACGATCATAATACCATAGAGTTTAATTAATACGTGAATTGGGGATAAGACGAAAAGAACTGCCCAACCGGGACTTTTCCATCATGAATCCTTGTCTCGGACTCGGATGTGTTTTTCGGATAATCAAGTGTTTTCTCCCGATTTCCTTGTAGGTTGTCCAAAAAACGTTTATCTTTGCGAATGGTTCTGTGCCTCATTCCATGAATGACATTCGGCTGACGTTTGCCGTGGTTGAAAACAACGCTTCCCAGAAAAATTCACTGCCCGTGACAGATTTTGGAACTTTCAAGAGTATATAGGGTATAGACTCACAAAAGTTTCACACGAAAAAAATACGACGATGACCAAGAAAGTATTCAATCTGATTGTTTTAGACGAGAGCGGGAGTATGTGCGGGATTGTCAACGCGACTTTGTCGGGACTTAATGAAACCCTCCAGAGCATAAGGCTTGCCCAGGAGAAGCATCCCGAGCAGGAGCACTTCGTGACACTGATGTCTTTCAACAGCGAGGGGCGCAAATTCCACTACGACTGTACGCCGGCGAAAGAAACCGGACTTTTTGATGGCAGCAAATATGAACCTTGCAGTTGTACGCCGCTTTATGATGCCATCGGCTGTGGCATAGCCAGGCTGAGAAGGTTGGTGACAGATGACGACAACGTGCTTGTCACTATCATTACCGATGGACTGGAGAATGATTCTCACGAATATGGTTACGAGGCTATTACCTCGCTTGTGGACAAGATGAAAAGTCAAGGCTGGATGATTACCTACATCGGTGCGAACCAGGATGCCATGAAGGAGGCACGCGGGTTGCATATAGACAACGGGCTGTCGTTTGACGCTACGCCGACCGGTGTATGCGCGATGTTCCTTGAGGAGCAAAAGGCGAGAATGGAATTCTATGACCGTGTTGACACATGCGCTTCCCCCAAGGAAGTATTCACCAAGATAGCCGGGACTTTTTTCAAGACCAAAACAGATAAAGGCAAAAACTGTCATGAATGATGTCATACAAGCGGCGGTAAAGAGACTTGAATCGAAGTACAAGCCGCGCTCAGACAAAGAGATTATCACCGAAATAGGGCTGGGCGACAGTTCGGGTGATGCCTTGTTTTATCTCCTTTTCGGTCGCTATGCCGAGATGCTGGAGGCGATTTTCCGCCGACAATCTTCGGGACGCATTGAGTTTGACGACTTCATGCTTGAACTGGACATCCGCCTTTTCGTCAATCGATGCGCTGCCATCATTTCGTTTGACGAAAACAAGGCTTCCTTTAAGACCTATCTTGGCACGATAGCCCACAATCTCCTCTATGACATGAGCGCCAAGGAGATGCCCACGCGTGATATCCTGGAGGCGTTACGGCAGGTGGATTGTGGTATTGACGAGTATGGAATGTCCATTCTGGTTGACGCCATCAACAGTTATCCTAACAAAGACTCACGTTACGTGTTGTTGAAAACCATAGAGGGATATAAAAGCAAGGAAATAGCCGCGATGCTTACACGTCGCCGGCGGGAGGAAGGGACGCTTGACAAAGGGAAAAGCCTGACACCGGCTTACATCGACACCGTAAGAAGCAGGACCTTGAAGGCTATTCGCCGCATGATGGCAGGCCCGCGTGAGCAAGCGGAGAGCTGCGGTGTGTCCGCATGCCAGGTTAGTCTCGGTGTGACTGAGCCTTTTGCCCTCGCCAAAGCTTCAACACCTACCTTGTTAAAGCCTGAGGCCGCGTCTTTTACCGACATTACAAACCCGTTTATAACAAATATATATATATTGTATAACCAAATGGTTGAAGATTGACGATGAGTAACTTGTGGAATGCCTTGAGGGTTTTTGACCGAACGGTTGACGAAAGTTATTACAAGGCAAACGCCTCCGGCTCCAATGACAAGTTGGAAGAACTGTTCGCGGAGTTGGCCCGCGCCATTATCTATGGAGGGCACCTGCGCATCAACAACAAGTTTGACATTTACGTCCGTTCGGTTGAGTTTTATTTCCATACGGAGGAAAAGGGGCGCGGCAATGGTTTCGTCCGTGACCCCGTGATGTTCCATCGTTCGAGCATGGAAGGCGAAACGCCTCGCGACCCTCATTTCTTTACGCTTGGCTACTTCTATCTCCACCGGTTCGGGCTCGACATCACGTTCGAGAAAGAAGGCAAGTATCGCGCTTCCGCGTTGATAAAGAGTTTCAATGTCAATGTCGTTGACGGCCATGACGAATCTTTTGCCTGGGAAGGCAAAGACGTGGACAAGGATTGGGCAAGCTCTTATATATATGACTACATTCAGTTTGAGGAAAGAAGGGGAGCGGAGCCTAACGGAGACATACACGTCGAGTGGATAGACGATGACGGCTGTCCGTCCGATGCCAAGCTTTCCGCTAAATGCCAAAGGGTAGGCATTTACAAATACAAGGTGGAAAACGGTGTCTTGACCAAGACAAGCGAGAAGGACGACCGCCCGTGGCGGTTTTACCGCGCGGAACCTTACAACAAACTTTCACGGCTTTTAGACGCGAGGAAGCATTGATACTGTCTGGCGAAACTGATAAGGTTTTCTTCTCGGCGCACCTGAAGGCGGACTATCCTGTTTTCTTCAGGCGCATTGCTTCTGTGCTGGGACAATATGGCATAGTTGTGGGCTTGCTTGGAGGTACGGCCGATTATTGGTGTCGTGACTATATGCCCATACAGGTTGGCGAGGACAGGTTCGTGAAATACAAATATTCGCCCGACTACCTTGACCATCCAGCCTCGCGTTGTTATGTCACCAATGTGGATAAAGCCATTGACCAGCTTGACATAACGCCAGGCAGGTTGTTCGACCTGGCAGACATCGTCCTTGACGGAGGCAACGCGGTGAAGACACCTTCTCATATCATCATGACGGAAAAGGTGTTCATCGAAAACCCCGGCATCAGTCGCGCGCGGCTTATCTCGCGTCTTGAAGACGCGTTCCAGGCAGAAATCATCATCGTGCCTTGGGCCAATAGGCGTGAAGACCCTTGCGGACATACCGATGGCATGGTGCGCTATGTGAAAGGCAGGGAACTTCTTCTAGACAATTACTCGCGGTTCGCCCCCTCCACAGGCAAGCGCATACGGCGCGTATTGGAGGGAAAGGGCTACGTCGTGCATGAGCTTGACATACCGTATGCCGTCAACAACTCTTGGGCTTATGTCAATTTCCTGCAAACCGCGAATGTGATAGTTGTGCCTAGACTTGGAATCGCCGCCGATCAACTTGCTTACAATCAGCTGCGGTCTTTGTTCAACGTGCCCGTTGAGCCAATTCCCGCTCCTGGCATAATCAGGAAATACGGAGGGGCGTTCAACTGTTTGTCGTGGAATATAAAAACCGCGTGTCAGCGGTAAGTTACCGCGAGGATTTAGGAGGAGTGGGGGTTGGAGTGGAAGCAAATTCGCCCTCTTCGGGCCAAGTCTTTCCGGGTCGTTTTCAAATCAACTTGTTTTGCCGGGGAAAACAACTTGATTTGCTTTTCAAAATAACTTATTTTCCGATGCAAAATAAGTTATTTTCCTCGGCGAAATAACTTGTTTTGAAAATGAGGACAAATTCAGTCCTTTTGGCAGGCGACTAGAATGGAGACGCTCGGAAGGAAATCCGTCGGGTTGACGAGGCATGCGCCGGTGCCTCTTTCCCGTGTAGAGGCAGGTGCCCGGATGGGTGTTTACATTCTTTAATAGGGTGTTTTCCCCGATTTCCTTGGAGGTTATCCAAAAAACACTTATCTTTGTGGGCGTTAACCGATTCTGTCGCACACCATGGAAAGCGTGACGCGGGCAGAAGACTCCGATGACACTAACTAACAACCTAATAACCGAACCAAAAGATGGAAACGAGAAACGACAGCTTAAGGAGGCAGGCCCGAAAGGTCTTTGCCCTATTGGCGGTAACCGCCGCTTTGTGCCAACCCGGCGTGGCCAACGCCCAGCAGGCGGGCGTGAAGACTTTCACCCCGAAAGGTAACCCCATGGTGACAGACAAGTTCACGGCAGACCCCGCCACCCTGGTGCATGACGGCACGCTCTACCTTTATACCGGGCACGACGAGGCTGACGACCAGCAGATGTTCAACATCACCGAGTGGCTCTGCTATTCCACTACCGACATGAAAACCTGGACAGACCATGGCAGCGTGTTGAAGCCCACGGACTTCAAGTGGGCCGTAGGCGAGGCCTGGGCATCGCAAGTGGTGGAGAAAGACGGCAAGTTTTACTATTATGTCACCGCGCAGGGCGGAGGCGAGTACAATGGCAAGTGCGTGGGCGTGGCCGTGAGCGACAGTCCCACGGGTCCTTTTGTTGACGCGATAGGCAAACCCCTTATCTCTGACAAGATGACCCCCAACGGCAAGCGCGGGTGGTGGAACGACATAGATCCCACGGTGCTGATAGACGACAATGGCACTCCCTGGCTCTGCTGGGGCAACGGCACTTGCTTCATCGTGAAGCTGAAGCAGGACATGGTGTCACTGGACGGCCCCATCGAGGTACTTGACTTGCCTCACTACGTGGAAGGTCCTTGGCTCCACAAGCATGGAGACCTCTACTATCTGGTTTACGCTTCCATGGGAAAGGGCAGCGAGATGATACACTACGCTACCGCCAAGGAGATAGACGGCACTTGGACTTACCAAGGCGCGCTGACTGGCATGGCCGAGAAGAGCTTTACCATCCATCCCGCCGTGGTGGACTACAAGGGCAATTCCTACCTTTTCTACCATAATGGCGCGTTGGTGCTCAATGGAAAGGGCGGCGCCACGGGCCGGAGGTCTGTCTGCGTAGATTATCTTTACTATTATCCTGATGGCCGGATGGCCTTCGTGGAGCAGACCAAGGAAGGTGTCACTGTGCCCGCCAAGCCATTAGAAGAGGCTCTGAAGGTGGTGAATCCTTTCGCGGACGAGAAGCCCGCTGAAGTGAAACGCTTGCCACTAGCGGGAGTGAAGTAACGTTTCACACGGAAAGTAACCAGATGATGTTGAAAAGGAAAGTCTTGGCTTGCTGCCTGTTGGCGGTGGCCGCCAACCTGCAAGCGCAGAATCCCATCATACAGACCCACTACACCACCGACCCCGCGCCGATGGTGTATGGGGATACCTTATATTTATATGTAGGCTGCGATGAGCCGGATGCCCCAAGAGACTCGTACCTGATGCGGGAATACCGTCTCTACACCACCACCGACATGGTGAACTGGACAGACCATGGCACGCCGCTCAAGCCCAGCGACTTCTCTTGGTCGGCAGGCGATGCCAGCGCGGCGCAGTGCATCCCCCGCGACGGCAAGTTTTATTGGTATATCTCTTCCCAAAACAGCCAGAGCCCGGGTTCCGGTATCGGCGTGGCCGTGGCCGACAGCCCTTATGGCCCTTTCAAGGATGCCTTGGGGCACGCCTTGGTGACCAACAACATGACCACCTATGCCAAGCACTCCTGGGACGACCTAGACCCTACCGTGTTCATCGATGATGACGGGCAGGCCTGGCTCTATTGGGGTAATGGCGTGTGTTATCGCGCTAAACTGAACAAAGACATGGTGAGTCTTGACGGGGAGATAGAGGCTATCGACCGCATGGACCCTTCCTTGTCGGGCGGATATACCGAGGCTCCATGGGTCTACAAGCGCGACGGGCGTTACTATCTGGTTTACGCTTCCGGCTTTCCGGAGTCAATACACTACTCCATGGGCAAGTCGATTGACGGCAAGTGGAAAGCCCAAGGCGTGGTCATGCCCACGGAACGCGGCAGCAACACCAACCATCCCGGTATCGTGGACTACAAGGGGCACTCCTATTTCTTCTACCATAACGACGCATTGCCTGGGGGACACAGCTATTGCCGCTCGGTATGCGTCGAGGAGTTTACCTATGGCAAGGACGGAAAGATACCCGAGATGCACATGACCGATGCCGGTATCGTAAAGGGTGTTGGCACGTTGAACCCCTACCGCAGGGTGGAAGCCGAGACCATGGCGTGGTCGGAAGGCGTGACTACCGCCAGCGATGACGCACGGGGCGTATATGTCACGGGCGTCCACGATGGGGACTACATCAAGTTGCGAGACGTAGACTTTGGCACAGAGGCTGCCTCTCGCTTCACGGCCGCTGCCTCCAGCCGCTATTTCGGCGGGCAGATAGAGTTGCGTGCCGATAGTCTGGAGGGCAAGCTGATGGGCACTTTGCGCATCCCGTATACTGGGGAGTGGGAAAACTGGAAAGAGTTCACTACCCAGGTGGAGGGCGTGACAGGCGTGCACGACTTGTACTTGGTGTTCAAAGGGCGGAAGCCTCATGCCTTGTTCAACTTGGACTATTGGCGCTTTGAGCGTTAACAAGAAATAACCGCGGGAGAAAACGATACAAAGGAAGTGGATGGGTTGTCCGTCAGTACGCTATCGTTTTCTTCCGCGGTCACTTATAAAAGAGCATTGAAAAACAATAAAAGATATGTTACGACACAAAATCCTATGTAGTTTGTTGGCCATGTCTCCATTGGCGGGCATGGCGCAGAATCCCATCGTGCAGACGATGTACACCGCCGACCCGGCACCCATGGTTTCCGGAGATCGGCTTTTCCTTTACACCAGCCATGACGAGGATAACTCTACTTGGTTCGTGATGAATAACTGGAAGCTTTATTCCACCACCGACATGGTGAACTGGACAGACCATGGCGTGGTGTTGTCGCTGAAAACCTTTGACTGGGCGCAAAGCGACGCATGGGCCATGCAGTGTGTAGAGCGTGACGGCAAGTATTACGCTTATGTCCCCGTGACGAAGAAAGGAGGGGGCGGCGCTATCGGCGTGGCCGTAGCCGACAGTCCTTACGGACCATTTTATGACCCACTGGGCAAGCCGTTGGTGAGCAGTGGCCGTGGCGATATCGACCCTACCGTGATGATAGACGAGGACGGACAGGCCTATCTCTATTGGGGCAATCCGTTCTGCTATTACGTGAAGTTGAACGAGGACATGATATCCTATTCTGGAGACATCGTGCGCGTTCCCATGACGGAAGAGGCTTTCGGCAAGCGTGAGGGCAACGTAGAAGAGCGTCCTACCCGTTACGAGGAAGGTCCTTGGCTCTATCGTCACGACAAGTGGTATTACCTGTTGTGGGCGGGAGGCCCCATCTCGGAACACCTGGGCTACTCCATGAGCAAGAGTCCCACCGGCCCGTGGAAGAATTGCGGGACGCTGATGCCTACCGAGGGCAGGAGCTTTACCAATCACCCCGGCATCGTAGACTATAAGGGCAATACCTATTTGTTCTATCATAATGGCGCGTTGCCTGGCGGAGGCGGCTTTACTCGTTCCGTGTGTGTGGAGCAGGCGGAGTTCAACAAAGACGGCACCATCAAGCCTATGAAGATGACGGCGGGTATCACCAAGGGATTGGAAACCTTGAATCCCTATCGCAAGACCGAGGCCGAGACTATGGCGTTCTCCGAGGGCATGAAGGGAGCGCAGAACGAAGAAGTAGGCGTATATGTCAATGCCATGAAGGATGGCGCTTACGTCAAGGTGCGTGACGTGGACTTCCGTGAGGCAGGCCCCGCCAAGGTAACTGCCCGTGTGGGTACTACTCACAATGGAGGTGTCACGATGGAAGTGCGTGTCGACAATCCCCAAGGACCACTGTTGGCGACACTCAGAGTGCCCATGACGGGATGGGATGACCGTTGGGCAGTGGTATCGGCAGACGTGGCCAAGGTAAGCGGAGTGCATGACCTGTACTTTGTTTGCAAAGGCGATAAACCTGGTCGATTGATGTATTTTGATTACTGGATGTTCAGCCAAAATAAGTAAAGAACTATATGAAGCGAATATGGACATTGTGCCTGGCGATATGTGTGGTGCTGGCTTTGGAAGCTCGCTCATGGACGGCAGATAATGGGAACGGGACCTATACCAATCCCTTGTTTTATGACGAATTTACTGATCCTGACATGATCAGGGTGGGCGAGGATTTCTATATGGTGGCCAGTTCCATGCACTGCCAGCCGGGTTTGCCTCTGCTTCATTCCAAGGACTTGGTGAATTGGGACTTTGTCACTTACGTCTTTGACGAACTGGATTTGGGGCCAGACTTTCACCTTGAAGGGAAAAAAGGTGTCTATGGCAATGGCATCTGGGCTCCCTGCATCCGTTACCACAACGGGAAGTTCTACATCTTTGTCAATGTAAACGACCATGGCTTGCAGGTGTTTACCGCCGATAAGCCAGAAGGCCCATGGAAGCATAAGAATATGGGTGGTCGCATCTATGACCTGGGCGTGCTTTTCGATGGTGACAAGATTTACGCCGTGCATGGGTATGACGAGGTGCATCTGATAGAAATAAAGCCCGACTTCAGTGGTTACGTGGAAGGAAGCGACCGCGTCATCATCCCCAAGGGAAGTGCCATGGGAGAAGGCCATCATTTTTACAAAATCAACGGGAAGTATTACATCATCAGCGCGGACTACTCCCCCGTGGGACGCATGCAGTGCGCCAGGGCTGACAGACCCGAAGGACCCTATGAGACGGTGGTCATCAGCCACAGGGAGACTATGGGCATGCAGCGCGGATGGTGGACACAAGGTTACGGTTTTTGGTCAGACATTCCTGATGAGGGAGACAAGATGACTTTCGAGGCACCTTCCGAGAATTTCTTCAGTGCGGTTCCCTTGCACCAAGGAGGTATCGTGGACTTGCCCAACGGCGAATGGTGGGGTTTCTCCATGATGGACATGAAGTCGGTGGGACGACTTACCTACCTCTCCCCCGTGACGTGGAAAGACGGCTGGCCTTATTTTGGCGTGGAGGGCAACCTGGGGCGTTCGCCTCGCACGTGGTTCAAGCCCAATACGGGAAAAGATATCATGCCCCATGCCCCCTACGTGAGGGATGATGATTTCTCCGCCAAGCAGTTGAATCCCGTGTGGCAATGGAATCACATCCCCGTGAAAGGCAAGTGGAAGCTGACCAAGGGCGTGTTGCGTCTTAACACTTTGCCTGCCAAAAGCCTCATGTTCGCCAAGAATACCCTAACGCAAAGAGTAGTAGGACCAGAATCTATCGTGACCGTGGAATTGAACGCCCGTTCGCTCAAGGAAGGTGACGTGGCAGGTCTTGCCCTGTTTAATACGCCTTATTATTGGGTGGGAGTAGTGCGTGAAAACGGCACTTATTTGCTCCGTTTCTATGACATGGTGAAGAATGTCCGTGTGGACAAACCTCTTTCCTCCCCGAAGGTGTGGTTGAGGGCGCATGGTGATTACAATAAAGACCTGGCTTCCATGAGCTACAGCGAGGATGGTCAGAATTTTGAGACCGTGGGAGAGCAGTTGCGCTTGGGTTACCAGATGCATACTTTCCAAGGTGTGCGCTATGCTCTTTTCGCCTACAACATGAATGGCAAGCAGGGAGGATATGCCGATTTCGACAACTTCAAGATGGACGAGCCATTGGCCGACCGCTCCGCAAACCTGCCCGTTGGCAAGGTCATCACCCTTACCAACTTGGCCAATGGAGACCACTTGTGGGCCAATCCCCATGGCATGTTGTGCGGAGTGAATAAGGGCAATGAGAACTTCGATGGTCTTGCTTGCCAGTTCAAGGTACATGACAGGGGACAAGGCCGAGTGGCACTGGAGGCCATGGATGGTTCGGGCTTCCTCACGATTACGGGACTGGGACTTTCTGGCGATGTCCGTCTCATGAAAGAAGAGTCGGAGGGTAGTCTTTTTATGTGGCAAGACATGTTCTGGAACCACTGTATGTTGCTCTCGCTCCGTACCCATCGTTTCGTGGGGACAAACACCTTGACGGGTGAGCCTTACGCCGCAGACTGGGAGGGAGCGCGTCCTGATCGCAAGGATGGTACGGTGTTCCAATGGAGTGTCGTGAAGTAAATCGCAATAATCTATACTATACATTATTATGTATAAGGAGAAATAAAATGAAAAAACTATTATTAGCTTTGTCGTTGGCCTGCGTGACTTGCGTGGCTATGGCACAGGGAACGGGCAAGCCCGACCCCAACTTTTATATTTACCTTTGCTTTGGGCAGTCAAACATGGAGGGCAATGCCCGCATTGAGGTGAGAGACCTGAAAGACGTGGACGAGCGTTTCATGGTGATGGCTACGGTGAATGACCCGCAGCGCAAGCGTGAACAAGGAAAATGGTATACCGCCGTGCCGCCCCTTTGCCGTCCTAGCACGGGCTTGACCCCCGTGGATTATTTTGGCAGGACCTTGGTGGCAACACTTCCCAAGGACATCAAGGTGGGTGTTATCAACGTGGCCATAGGTGGTTGCCACATAGAGACCTTCATGGAAGACAGCATCCAGAACTACGTGGAGCACCGCGCGCCAGGATGGATGAAGAGCATGTTGAAGGAGTATGACAACAATCCTTATGCCCACCTGGTGAAGATGGCTCGTCTCGCCCAGAAAGATGGCGTGATTAAAGGTATCCTGTTGCACCAAGGAGAGTCCAACTCCGGTGACCAGCAGTGGCCCGAGAAGGTGAAGAAGGTATATGAGGCCTTGCTGAAAGACCTCAACCTCAAGGCAGAGGACGTGCCCTTGCTGGCGGGTGAGACGGTGAACGCTGACCAGGGCGGTGTTTGCGCTGGCATGAATAATATCATCCAGACCCTGCCACAAGTGATTCCCACTGCCGACGTGGTTTCCTCCGCGGGCTGCACCTGCGCTTCCGACTATCTGCATTTCGATGCCGCTGGCTATCGCGAGTTGGGTCGTCGCTATGCCGAGAAGATGTTGCTTCACATAGGCCAGCAAATGAAATAAGTTTTGGCGATGGACAAGAGATCTTTACGGAATGGACTCTTGCTGGCGTGCCTCTCCTTGATGGGCACGCCGGCTTGGGCTACGGTCAATGGCTCGCTCCGCAATCCCAGCCCTGGTGGCAGGGTGGAGGCGCACCTGTTTGTCGAGCAGGGCGTGCTCTATTGTGAGGCCACCAAGGACGGGAAACAATGGCTGATGCCTTCCAGGTTGGGCTTGGTGGTGGATGGCGTTGACCTGGGCCAGCACGTGTCCGTGATGGGAATAGAAGACGCGAAGGTTGTGGACGAGACTTACCCGCTCAATGGCAACCATGCCCAGGCACGTAATTTCTACTCAGAGGCGGTAGTCCCCCTTCGGGCTTCCGGCAAGGACTATCTGCTCTATTTGAGGACTTATGATGATGGTATTGCCATTCGCTATGCCTTGCCCGAGGGGACGGAGCGGGTAGACAAGGAGCTGACCTCCTGGGCATTGCCTGATGACGTGGAAGAAGTGGCTTGGACGGAATTCACGTTCGACTACGAGGGTTATTCCCATGTCACTCCTTTGGACAGCGTGCCCGAGGGAAAGACCCTGGCTCCTCCTCTCACGGTGAAGACCCCGTCTGGTTATCTCGCCTTCACCGAGGCGGACAACGAGGCTTTCCCCGACATGACCTTCATGAGAGAGGGACGTGCCTTCAAGGCTTATTTCCCCGCCTCCGCTGACGGATGGAACTTGACTCGTGTGGCCGATGAGTCCTCGAAGATACTCGACGGTCGCTACAAAGGCCACTTGGTTTCTCCCTGGCGGTCGGTGGTGATGGTCGACGACTTGAACCAGTTGGTCAACTCAGACCTGGTCACCAATCTTTGTCCAGCCCCCAAGGCGGGCATGGACTTCTCTTGGGTGAAGCCTGGCCGCTGCATGTGGCATTGGTGGAGCGTGGGCGCGCCGAAGTATGAAGACCAAAAGGCGTGGTTTGACGCTGCCAAGCAAATGGGTTGGGAATACTACCTGATAGACGAAGGATGGAGCTGGTGGAAGCAGGAGGGCAGAAGTCCGTGGGACATGCTCGCCGAGGTAATCGCCTATGGCAAGAGCCAAGGCGTGAAGTCCATCGTGTGGGTAAACTCCGCGGAGATGCGCCACGCCCCTGAGCGCAGAGCTTATCTGGAGCGAGTGAAGGCCATTGGCGCGGCGGGCATCAAGATAGATTTCATTCCCCGTGCCACGACCGAGGTGATGCAGTGGTACATGGGAGCGATGCAAGATTGTGCCGAGCTGGGCTTGCTCTTGAACTTGCATGGCAGCGTGAAGCCCACGGGGCTTTCCCGCACCTATCCGAATGATATCACCCGCGAGGCCGTGAGAGGCAACGAATACCAGATACGCCGCTATGGCAGGGTATTGCCCCAGGCTCACTATGTCTCCTTGCCCTTCACCCGTCTGTTGGCTGGTCCCGCGGATCTCACGCCAGTCACCTTGAATCCCGAGGAGATAGCCGTGGGAGGTTACAGTTGGGCGCACGAGATGTCGCAAGCCATCGTATTCCTTTCTCCCGTGCTCCACTTCAGCGACCACTACTCCTATTACCTGGAAAGCCCCATGCGTGACTTGCTTTCCGCTGTGCCCACCATCTGGGACGAGACCCTGGTGCTGCCTTGCACGGAGATGGGCAAGGTGGTGGCCTATGCCCGTCGCAAGGGCAATGACTGGTGGATAGGCGTGATGAACGGAGACCAGCCCCGCGAGATATCCATTTCCCTTGACTTCCTGAAAAAGAAGGGAAAGGCTGCCTTAGTTTACGACGATGACAACCGCCTGGACGGCGTGAAGCGGGAAGACCGCAATGTGTCGCCCCAGGAGACGCTACGCATGAAGCTGCGCCCCGGTGGAGGCTTCGTGGCCAGAATATCGAAATAATTCTTTAGATTAATAAGGTATGCGCAGACAGATTCTTTTCCTGATGTTCGCTTTTTGCTGCAGCCTGTGGGGCAATGCCGCCAAGGGTGGCTGGCGGGAGGTGGTGAACCTCAACCGTGAGTGGACTTACCAGCGAGGTGACTTTCCCGGTGCTGAGCGGGCTGCCTATGATGACTCCCGTTGGGAACACATCGGCTTGCCCCATTCGTTCAGCATCCCCTATTTCTTGTCGAGTGAGTTCTACACGGGCTATGGCTGGTATCGCAAGACGCTGCCCCTGTCGCGGGAAGACCTGCGGAAAGAGCTCTACCTGGAGTTTGACGGTGTGTTTCAGGAGGCGGAGATTTATGTCAACGGCTCCTTAGCGGGAACGCACCGAGGCGGATACACGGGCTTCAGCGTCCGCGTCACGCCCTTTGCGCGGCAGGGAGACAACCAGGTGGCCGTGAGGGTGAACAACCTGTGGCGACCCGACCTGGCTCCCCGTGGCGGCGAGCATGTCTTCAGTGGCGGCATCTATCGCAACGTCCGATTGGTGAAAAAACATCCCGTGCATATCGATTGGTATGGCACGTGGGTCACCACGCCCACGCTCGCGGCCAACCAAGGCCGCTCCTCCATGGTGAGAGTGCGCACCGAGGTGGTGAACGAGTCGGGCAAGGCGGGCAGCTATACGCTCCGCTCCAAGGTGGTGGACAGCCGTGGGCAAGTCTTGTCCACGCAAGAGACCACCCAGGAAGTGAACGCCGGCCAGCCTGTCACCTTCGACCAAGTTACCGAGGAATTGGCGGGCATTGAGCTTTGGTCGCCTGCCCATCCCCGGTTGTACACCCTGGTGAGCGAGCTGTACCACGGCGAGGAACTGATAGACCAAGAGGAGAACACCTTTGGCTTCCGCTGGTTTGAGTGGACAGCCGACAGAGGATTCTTCCTGAACGGGGAACACTACTACTTCCATGGTGCCAACGTACACCAAGACCAGGCCGGCTGGGGCGATGCCGTGACCGAGGAGGCCATGCGCCGTGACGTGCGGATGATCAAGGAGGCGGGCTTCGATATTATTCGTGGCAGTCACTATCCCCATGCCCCCGCTTTTGCCAAGGCCTGCGACCAAGAAGGAATGCTCTTCTGGTCGGAGACCGCTTTCTGGGCCACGGCTGGTCCCAAGGTGGACGGCAGCTGGACGGCCAGTGCGTATCCCGTGAGAGCGCAAGACATCGAGGAGTTTGAGCGAACCGCCGTGCAACAACTCACCGACATGATACGCATCAATCGTAACAGCCCCTCCATCGTGGTGTGGAGCGTTTCCAACGAGCCATTCTTCACCGATGACAGCACGTTGCCCGCCGTGAGAAACCTGCTCAAGAAACTGGTGGACACAGCTCACAGACTAGACCCCACTCGCCCCGCGGCGGTGGGTGGAGCGCAACGCCCCCTGGGCGAGGGACGCATAGACTTGATAGGCGACGTGGCGGGCTACAACGGTGACGGAGCCAATATCCCAGACTTCCAACAGCCAGGCATACCCAGCGTAGTGACCGAATATGGCAGCACGCTGGCCGACCGCCCAGGCGAGTATATCCCCGGCTGGGGCGACTTGGCCAGGAATGAGGGTTGGAAGGGCAGGCCGTGGCGTAGTGGACAAATCATCTGGTGCGGCTTTGACCACGGCAGTATTTTTGGCCCCAATATGGCCAAGCTGGGCATCATAGACTACTTCCGCTTGCCCAAGCGTTCGTGGTATTGGTACCGCAACGAGTATGCCCACAAGGCTCCGCCCCAGTGGCCCGTGGAGGGTGACCCCGCCAAGTTGAGGCTGGAAGCCAGCAAGACCCGGGACATCAAGGCGGACGGAACGGATGACGTGCAATTGATAGTCACCGTGCTCGACCGCGAGGGTCATGAGCTGAGCAATAGTACTCAGGTACGTATGAGGGTGGTGTCTGGCCCAGGGGAATTCCCCACGGGACGTTCCATCGCCTTCGCCCCTGACAGCGACATCCGTATCATGGATGGCAAGGCGGCCATCGCTTTCCGCTCCTACTATGCGGGCAAGACCATCGTGGAGGCCTCTTCCCCCAGTCTGGGCAGCGCATTGCTGGAACTAGAGTTCACGGGTGCGCCGCTTACCAGCCTGGCAAATCATGGCAGACGGAGAGCCGTCCCTACGTGCGCTACCATAAAGGTATGGAGCGGGAGGCTCAGCAGCGTTACGGGAAAGACAGTCCCACCTTCGCCAGCAGTTCTGCCCAGGGACACTCGGCGGGTTATGCCGCCGATGGCGATACCGCCACCTGGTGGCAGCCCGCCGCGGAAGACCAGCGTCCCTCCTTGGCACTCGACATGGAGCGCACGCTCGATGTGACGAGGATACAAGCCATGTTCCCCCGCCGAGCCATCGGCCCCTGTGTGGTGGAAGTGTCCACGGACCAAGCCCAATGGAGCAAGGTGGCGGAGATAGACCATCCCGCCGACCAGTGGAAGCTTAACCTGGAGCGACCCGTCAGGGCACGCTTCGTGCGTTTCTCTTTTGCCGCTCCCACGACTTCGCGTGTTCCCGCCCTGGCCGAGATAGAGGTATTGGGCACCATCGCCTATTGAGGGAGATTGACCAGGCGGGGATAGTGCCTGCCTGGTCCTTTGCCACGCTTGTGTTTTCATGATGGTGCGCCTTCGCGCTGTCAAGGTGCGCACCTTCCTCTTGCGAAGTAGCCAGCGAGGTGGGGAATCATCTTAGATGATTGTGGGAATCATCTAGGATGATTCTAGGTATCATCTAAGATGATTCCCCATCAAGTGACCAGCTACTCGCGGCCAAGGCTTTGGGGAGGTGGCGGCAAGCTCCCAGTGAACAATGAACAACCTAAACAAGAAGATGAGAAGATATCATTTCAAAAGCAAGATTATCGCCCTCTGCGTGGCCCTCGGCCTGTCGGCCCCGGTTCACGCGGAGGGCTACACCCTGTTGCCATCCGGTGCCCATTTCCAGGTGGGAGAGGGGATGATGAGGGTGGAGTTTGTCACGCCCGACATCGTGCGGGTGCGTTACACGCTGGAACCCGACTTCCTGGGCAATGGCACCATCGTGTGCGTGGGGCGCAGGGAGGGTGAGGTGCCCTTCCAGGCGCAGGCTGATGAGAACGCGCTGACGCTCTCTTCTGATAGCCTGCTGGTGCGCGTGAACCTGCAAGCCCATGCTGTCACCTTCACCGACCGGCGTACTGGCCGCCTGCTCCTGGCCGAGGACGGTGCGAAACCCCATGAGGGCGAGGCCGTCTACCAAGAGAAAGTGACCTATGATCCCAGCACCAAGCGCATCGAGAAGACAGCCGACGGCGAGAAGGAGGTGATGGACGTGATGCGTCGTGACACCGTGGGCAGCACGTGGAAATACCGTGCCCACTTCCGTTGGCAACCGGGCGAGGCTCTTTACGGCCTGGGCTGCCACATGGAGGACTACCTCAACCTGCGGGGCAAGCGGCTCTATCTCTGCCAGCACAACTTGAAGGAGATGGTGCCCGTGCTCAACTCCACGGCGGGCTACGGCCTGCTCTTCGACGCGGGATGCGCCATGGTCTACGCCGATGACCAGGAGGGCAGTTTCGTGGAGTTGGAAGCCGCCAAGGAGATAGACTACTATTTCATGAAGGGACAGACCATGGACATGGTGGTGGCGCGTTATCATTACCTGACGGGAGACGCTCCCATGCTGCCCCGCTACATGTTTGGCTACATCCAGTCAAAGGAGCGGTACACCAATTCCCAAGAGCTGGTGGACGTGGTGAAGGAGTATCGCCGCCGCCAGGTGCCCCTGGATGTTATCGTGCAAGACTGGAACTACTGGCCCGCGGGGCAGTGGGGGCACATCAAGATGGACCGCCGCTTCTATCCAGACCCCAAGGCGTTGGCCGATTCCATCCACGCCCTGGACGCGAGGCTGATGATTTCCATTTGGCCAAATCCTACTAACTGCCCGCAGACCGAGGACTTCGCCCGCAGGGGCTTCATGCTAGACCGCTCTGTCTACGACGCTTTCAATCCCAAGGCCCGTGCCCTCTACTGGGACTACGCCAACCGCGAGTTCTTTGGCAACGGCTTTGACGCTTGGTGGTGTGACTGCACTGAGCCGCTCGATGCGGACTGGCACCCCATGCCCCAGGGTTATGGATGGGACAACCATGAGGCCCGTTGGCGAGGCAACACAGAGTTGCTCTCCGACGTGTTGGGAGCCGAGCGCGCCAGCCTCTATTCCCTTTACCACTCCAAGGGACTCTATGACCACCAGCGCGCCACCACCGACCGCAAGCGCGTGGTCAACCTCACGCGCTCCAGCTACGCCGGGCAGCAGCGTTTCGGTACTATCACCTGGAATGGCGATACCCATGCCTCCTGGAAATCGTTCCGCCAACAGATACCCCAGGGCTTGAACTTCATGGCCACGGGTTGCTCCTACTGGACGGTGGACATCGGTTCCTTCTTCACCCGCAAGGGGAGAGAGTGGTTCCGGGCTGGCGACTTCGATGGCGGCATGGACGACCTGGGCTACCGGGAGTACTACACCCGCATGTTCCAGTATGCCACCTTCCTGCCTCTCACCCGCAGCCACGGCACCGACACGCCCCGCGAGATATGGCGCCTGGGCAATCCCGGCGAGCCTTTCTACGAGAGTGTGCTGCGCATGATACGCCTGCGCTACCATCTCTTGCCCTACAACTACTCGCTGGCCGCCTACGCCAGCATGGGAGATCGCACCATGTCCAGGCTCCTGGCCTTTGATTTCCCCCAGGACACGGCGGTCTACGATATCAAGGACGAGTTCATGTGGGGGCAGGCCTTCCTGGTTTGTCCCGTCACGGCCCCCATGTATTACGACAAGGGCTCCAAGGAATTGAAGGGCGTGAGCAAGACCCGCCCCGTTTACCTGCCCGCCGGGGCCGACTGGATAGACTACTGGACGGGCAAGTCCTACGAGGGAGGACAGACCATAGAGGCCGCCGCTCCCATCGAGCAGCTGCCCCTCTTCGTGCGCCAAGGCTCCATCGTGCCCACGGCTCCCGCCCTGCAACATACGGGCGAGTTGCCTGGCAAGGTCATCTCGCTGGAGATCTATCCCGGCAGGGACGCTTCCTTCACGCTCTATGAGGACGAGGGCGACGGCTACGACTATGAGCGGGGTGCCTATTCCGTTATCGGCATGCGCTGGGACGAGGAGACCCGATCGCTGACCCTGGAGCGCCGCCAAGGCTCCTTCCCCGGTATGGAGCAGGTGCGTGACTTCCGCGTCGTGCTCCACAAGGCCAACGGAAAGACCAAGGAGAAGATCATCCGCTACACGGGCGAGGAGACCGCTTGCGGTTTCTGACCCATTATATTCCGAACTAACATAAAAGCACAGGGGCTGGGCTTCTTGATGGAAGCCCAGCCCCTGTTACGTCTTGGCTGTATAGGCGGGATTGCGTGTCTCGCCAGCTGAGAAGGTGCGTTTGTCAGGCAGTCAGCGCCGTCCAAACCACGCTTAACGCCATGCCAGCGAGTATCAGCGCAGCCACCGCGGCGCAGAATCCCAGCAGCGTCTTCACCGTGTACCACGCCGTGCGCGGCAGGCTGAAGCCGTAGAGTTGCTTATAGTCGTAGAGCAAGACAAGCAGCAGAAGCCACGTGGGCATGCCGTACATGTTGTCTTTCCATAGGTTCGTGCCCATGAAGAGGATGCACGCCAGGGACACCATGAGCAGTTGGCTGGCGATGAACACCTGTGAGAAGAAACACTCGGTGAGGTTCATGCCGGGACGGGAAGGCGAATTGCGGAACACCCGCATGGTAATCAAGGCGAACAGGCTGTGGGACAGGATGTCCCCCACGGCCTGGTTGCGCTGGAAGAAAGTGCCAATGGCCCGCACTGCGTCTATGAAGTTGTTCATCCCGTGGAGCATGGCCTGTTTGCCTGGATAGGCACCCTCGCCGGCGGGAATGTCAAATTTACGCTCCTCCAGTTGCCGCATGGCGTCCGTCATGCCCTGCTCCATTATGTCTGGGGCTATGAAGTGCAGCGCCAACAAATACATCGCGGTCACCAGGAAGAGCATCTTCACGGGCGGGAAATAAGGGGCTTGCCGCCCCTCCAGGTAGTCGCCTATCATGTAGCCGGGGCGATAGATGAGGTGCCAGAGCGTGCGTGGCAGACTGCGGTTGCCTAGTCCCCACACCTCCAGGGTCTTCCTGATGGCGTGCTTGAACGTGAAGCGGGACACGTCGGCCGATTGTCCGCAGCGGGGGCAATAGTTGCCCGTGAAGGCGGTGGCGCAATTCAGGCAGGTGTGAGGCTCGGTGGCAAGCGGTTGCGCCTCCACACCCTTGCGTTGCCAGGCGATGAAGCGCGTGAGCCTACGGCGCAAGCCTTGCCAAGTGTGAAAAACGGTTTTCTGTATGTGTTGGAATGGTTTTCTCATATGGTTAAAAACGATGTTTGATGTAAAGACAACCGCGAATATACGAACTTTTTGGCGGATGGTGCCGTTTTGCTGACGAAAAGACGCGGGGATGAGAGCTTTTCCTGTGGCAAAAGGTGTGAAAAGCTGTTGCGGTAGACCTGTCTTGTGGTAAAGTATGGTAAAAACGTACCTCACGAGGTAGGGATATGAGATAAAAGACGTGTTTTCGCAAGTGCGGAAACAGCAATGGAAGGCACAGACACATGAGAAGAACCCTGATAACAATTCTAACTATGATGGTTACTGCGATAATGGGCCTCGCGAAAAACCCATGGGATTTCCGGGGCGTGGTTTATGACGTGGGGTTAAGGTTCACTCCCGAGAGCTGTTCCGTGGACAGCCTGGACACGGCCTTGGTAGCGTATGACATGAGCGTGATAGCCAACATCTTGCACGAGGTGTATAGAGGGCTGGAAAAAGCGGGGATGTGACACCCAAAATGTAACTGCAAGCCCGGTACCAGCCTATTGAAACTCCTGTATCAATAGTACTGGTGCTGGGAGGATATTATACTTTCGACGACATAGGGTTATATGTCATGTGTCTCTATGGCTTTTCGTAGAACTCATATTAATATATATGTGTGCGAGGGTTGTTTACCTCTCGTCTTGGTCGAAAAGTTGGGAGGTTTTCAGCGGGATTTCTCCAGGTGTTTCAATTCAACTTGTTTTGCCCATGAATTTAACTTGAATTGCTCGTGAAAACAACTTGTTTTGCTCATGAATTTAACTTGTTTTCCCTATGGAAATAACTTGTTTTCCTCCGCGGGTGGCAAGTACCTCTTCTTGGAGGCGGGAAAATCCGTATTTGTGGTAATCTTTTCGTGATTATGGTTAGTCGGGAAACCGAGGAATATAATTACTTTCGCGAACGGAAACCATAAAACAAAGACATAAATAGATGATAACACTGGAAGAGTTTTTGGCGAAAGTGGAGCGGGGCGAGCAGCTGGGCACTCCCGAGACAGCGGACTTTATGGACACGATGAGCGACGAGGCACGCAAGGTGACCTGCCGCATAAACGCCACCTACCATAGCAGGGAGGAACTGGTGGAACTGCTGAGTGAGTTGACGGGCAAGCGGGTAGACCCCTCCGTGAAGCTTTTTCCGCCCATTTACGCGGATTTCGGCAAGAACATCACGCTGGGCAAGAACGTGTTCATCAATGATTGCTGCCATTTCCAAGACCATGGCGGAGTGACCATCGGTGACGGCACGTTGATAGGACACAACGTTGTGTTCGCAACCATTAACCACGACGTGCGGCCAGAACACAGAAACGAGATGAAAGCCGCGCCTATACGCTTGGGCAAGAACGTGTGGGTGGGGAGCAATGTCACGTTTCTTCCCGGAGTGACGGTGGGCGATGGCGCCATAGTGGCAGCTGGCGCCGTGGTGACTCACGATGTGGCTCCCAGGACGGTAGTGGCAGGCGTTCCCGCTCGCAAGATGAAAGACGTGCCTTGACGAGACGCAGGACGTCATCTTTATGAATATCCGCGTCCGGCGCATAATCCTTCCTTGGAAACGAATATATACTGCATGAGCGGTTGAATATATATTTCATCTGCCCTTGAATATATATTTCATCCGCCCTTGAATATATATTTCACCCGCGGTTGAATATATACTTCATCGGTAAAGTAAGTATTATTGCGTTTTCATATGGGGTCAACTGGCAATGGAGGACATTCCTTGCAAGGCATCGGGTGGGATGCGGACATCCAAATCATCTTTTCCCTTTGGGGAAGTCCCGATGTCAGGAAAAAAGCGTATATTCGCGAAAGCGAACCGTGATGTAGAACCTATTAACCGACAAGAAACATGGCAGAGGAAAAAGTGACTATTATCGACACGATAGATGACTACAACAAGCTGATGGGCCTGGAAACGCTCCATCCCTTGGTGGCAGTGGTAGACGTGAGCCAGGCAAATCCCGTGGCGGCTAGCGCGGAACGCACTTGGAACTATGGTGTCTACTCCCTGTGGCTGAAGCAGGCCTATTGCGGAGACCTCACCTATGGCCGTCAACCTTACGACTACCAAGAGGGTACCGTGACCAGTTTCGCTCCCGGGCAGGTGGTGCATTTCAAGCCCGCGCCAGATTATAAGCCCCATGCCCTGGGCTTGCTGTTCCATCCCGACATCATCCGGGGCACCTCCTTGGGGCAGGGCATCAAGCGGTATGGCTTCTTCTCCTATTCCAGCAGGGAGGCCCTTCACTTGAGCGAGGAGGAGAAAGCCCTCTTTGTCGACTGCCTGGAGAAAGTGAAGGCGGAGGTAGCCCGCCCCGTGGACGGACACTCCAAGCGCCTCATCTGTCGCAACATAGAACTCTTGCTGGACTATTGCCAGCGTTTCTATGACCGCCAGTTCATCACCCGCAAGGTGGCCAACCTAGACGTGTTGGAGAAGTTTGAGAACTTGCTTGACGATTATTTCAGTGGCGACAAGCCTTATCAAGACGGATTGCCATCGGTGAGATATTTCGCCGAGCGATGCTTCCTCTCGCCTAATTACTTTGGCGACCTTGTCAAGAAGGAGACGGGAAAGACTCCCCAGGAGTATATCCAGTCCAAGATTATCGAGCTGGCCAAGGAGGAATTGCTCTACAGCGACAAGCCTGTCAACGAGGTGGCTTACAGGCTCGGCTTCCAGTATTCCCAGCATTTCAACAGGTATTTCAAGAAACACGTAGGGCTTACCCCTAGCCAATACCGCAAGGAGGCATGAAAGAAACGCTCGCCCTCTCTCGGCGCGATGGCGCACGGAGTTGCTGTGGCTGCCATCCGCAGCTATATTTGCTCGACTTGACGGACGGCTGCCAGCGTCAGTCTGTCAGGGAAGATTGTTTCCTGATAGTCGTCCATCCGAGCTCCGGAGGTATGGAGCCATGGGGCTGGAAGCCCTATGACTTCACCGAGGCATGCCTCTCTTTCCACTTACCCCACCGCCATCCCCGGGAATTGCGGTCGGCTGGCATGGCGGTGATGTTCCATCCGGATCTCTTCGCCTTCACTTCCTTGGCCTTGCGCTTTTCCGATTTCACCTTTTTCCACTACCGGGAGACCGAGTCGCTGCATCTTTCCAGTCAAGAGTTGCGGGTAGTGGAACAGGTAGTGGAAGATATGCGCAGCGAGTTGCAGTGGGGCGTGGACACTTTCACCAAGCCCATGCTTTGCAACAAACTGGAGTCCCTCTTGCTCTATTGCCAGCGTTTCTATCAACGCCAGTTCACCACCCGCCGCGACGGGTGCAGTTGCCTGTGTGACAAGGTTATCGCCGAGACAGACCGCTTGCTCCTCAGTGGTGGCGTGAAGACCGACGCGCTCTATGATGCCGCCCCGCTGGCTGAACGACTGGATATCTCTACCGCTTACCTTGATGACTTGGTGAAGTTTCTCACGGGCAAGAACCTGGCCGCCTACACCCAGTTGCGCAAGATAGAACTGGCCAAGCAGATGTTGTCGGCGGGCCGCATGACAGACCTCCAGATAGCCCGCGCCTTGGGCTACGCCTCCGAGAAACATTTTCGTTGCCTTTTCCAACGGCTTACCGATACCTCCACGGACGACCACCGCCGTTAGCCCAAAGGAGAGTGGAACAGGCCGCTTCCCTGTTACGTGAAATGTAAGTTTTTTTTGATTTTCCTGTCTCGTGCGTGCGAGAAAGCGGCTCGCCTGCTTTTTCACGGCAAATAAGGTGGTGTGAGAACGCAACTAGTTACGATGGCCGATGAAACTAGTTTCGTTGCCTTTCGCAACTAGTTTCGTGCCCCTTCGCAGCTAGTTGCGTTATTACAGCCTCTTGGGGTGGAAAGTTACCGCCCGGCGGTTTGTAAAATATTGTGACCATAATCCAGGGTGTTTCCCCCATCCCTCCCATGGCCGCGCCAGCCGCCTGGCCAGGTGCCTGGAAGTGGTCTCGGTGGCGCTTTCCCCGCGAAGTGTAGGGATTTTCCCTCCCCTGATTAGGGAAAACCTGTTGCGCGGGATAAAAGAATGCCGTATCTTCGCGGTGTAAGGGGATGATACAAGCGTCCCTCTCTACATAAAGACAAGAGTTGGAAACATAAAAACATACGACGATGAAAAAGATGATTACCATCCTGACCGCCTTGTTCACCCTCTCGGTGCAGGCCAACGCCATGAGCTATGAGCAGGCAAGGGAATACGCGCTGTTCTTGACAGACAAGATGGCCTATGAACTAAATCTCACCGATGACCAATACGAGGCCGCCTACGAAATCAACTTGGATTACCTGATGGGTATCGACAGCTATGATGACCTCTATGGCAGGTGTTGGACGCAGCGCAACTTGGACTTGAGCTATATCTTGCTGAGTTGGCAATACAACGCTTATGTGGCCGCCAGCTATTTCTATCGCCCCTTGGTGTGGCGAGACGGCTTTTGGCGTTTCCCCATCTATGTAAGGTATCCCCATCGCACTTATCTCTATTTCGGCCGTCCCCATTTCGTTACCGTATATCGCGGTGGGCATAGCTGGCGTCATAATGGTGGCCGCAGTTGGTATAAAGGACGTTCGTGGCGTGGCCCATCCAAGCATGGCGGTACCCACTTTGGCATGAGAGACCGCTATAAGCGTGGCGATTTCGGTCCTGGTGGCAAGCGTAATCCGCCAAGAGGTGGTAGTTCCAGGCCTGGCAATGTCCGTCCGGGAAACGCCCCTGGTAAAAACAATGGTCATCACGCAGGAGGTGTTTTTGGCAATGGAAGGAGAGACAAGTCGCCTGCTAATCGCATAGGCACGGGCAGCGATAACAAACCGCGGAAAAACGACGCGGTTAGCAACCGCCCTCATAGAGGTTTCGGAAACGCCAGGAGCAATGGTGGAAGCTATAGCAGGCAGCCGTCGGGCAACGGAGTGAAAAGCTCTACCCGCGTTACCGTAAGGCAAAACCGCTCTTCAAACTTCAATGGGTCTTTCAGGAATAACACCAGCCGGAAATCTGGCGCCAGCGTTTCTCCTCGCCGCCATTCTGGCTCCAATGTCGCTCCCCGTCAGCATTCGGGAAGCAGGCCTTCAGTGGGAAAGTCAGCTGGGGGAAAGTTCGGGGGAGGAAGAAGGTAGTATCCCTTTCTTTCATTTCAACTCATAATTCCTTGAGAGGTGCGCTTATTCGTCACAATACGAGTATGCGCACCTCGGCGTTTGTCATTCTGGGTATCTCCTCCATGGCTTTCTTGTAGTATACGCTTTGTATGGCTTTATTGATGATGCCGTGTCCCACGGCCAGCACCGTTTGGTCGGGATAGGTCACTTTTAGCCACGTAAGGAAGTTTTGCGCCCTGGATTTCAGGGCGTGTAAGCTTTCTATGTTGTCTGGCCAGGGTGAGATGTTCTGCAGGCTGGGAATGTATTTCCCCGTGAAGTCTCCCCAGTCCCGTTCTCTTAAGAGCGGCGTGGTTTCCACGTTCAGTCCCCTGGGGTGGGCTAATATCTCGCAGGTCTGTATGCTGCGCCTTAAGTCACTGGATACGAAAACGTCTATGGATACGTCTTTCAACTTGTCACGCAGGGCTTCCGCTTGGCGGATGCCTTTCTCGTTGAGTTCTCCTTGGGTTTGTCCTTGCATGATTTGGGCGGCGTTATCTACCGTCTCCCCATGCCTTACGAGGTATAAAGTGGTCATGGTTTGCGCTTTTTGCCGCGAAAATACGAAAAAAGGAGGTAAAAGCTTTCAGGTTCCGCGGAATTTCGTATATTTGCCATAAGAACAAAACCTTCCATTATGAGAATATTGCAAAGTGCCCTTTTCCGCGCCCTGTGCGCCATTGTAATCGGCGTGCTGTTGATACGCTATCGTGAGCAAACCATGACTTGGATTACCATTACCATCGGCGTGCTCTTTTTCCTTTCGGGGGTTATCTCCCTCACTACCTACTTCGTCTCCCGTAAAAACACGCTGGACGTGGAGATTTATGACGCTAATGGCAAACAGATAGCCGGGCAGCGTCCAGCTTTCCCGCTAGTGTCTGTGGGCAGCGTGATTTTGGGCTTGATTCTGGCTCTGATGCCCAATACGTTTGTCGGTTGGCTGATGTTTATCTTGGCTTTTATTCTGATACTGGGTGCCATCAACCAGTTCGCGGTATTGTTGATGGCCAAGAGATTCGCTCGTGTCAGTCCGTTGCTATGGATATTCCCCTCGGTTATCCTGCTGGTGGCTTTGGTGGCTCTGCTTTATCCATCGGCTATCGCCTCGGCTCCGCTTTTCATCTTGGGATGGTGTATGCTCATCTATGGTGTGTCGGAATGTGTCAACCAGTTGAAGTTGCGCCGCGCCCGCAAGAATCAGTCCCGCCGTCAAGGGCAAGATGCCAGCGACGCGGAGCTGATAGAATGACAAGAGAATGCTTTCCTGACTTGAGGGCGGTTAAGCTCCCATTTCCCAGAGAAGATATACCGCTATGACAATCGCGGTATATCTTCCCTGCCATCTCTGTATATCTTCCCTTGTGGGAGTCGTAGAGGTTTATTCCTCGCCCACCAATGCCTCTATGTAGCGGCAAAGGATGCCAATGCCCTTGGCGTTGTCCCCTCCTTGGGGGATGATGATGTCGGCATGCCGTTTTGTAGGCTCGATGAATTGTTCGTGCATGGGCTTTAGGATGTTCAGATAGCGGTCTACCACCATCTGGACAGTACGTCCGCGGTCTATGGTGTCCCGCTGTATGTTGCGGATAAGCCGCTCGTCGGGGTCGCAGTCCACGTAGACTTTCAAGTCCATCAAGTCCCGGAGCTTTTTGTTGAGCAGGGTCATGATTCCTTCAATGATGATGACGGGCTTTGGCTCTACGTGGATAGTTTCTGGCAGACGATTGCAGAGCAAATAGGAGTAGGTGGGTTGCTCGATGGGCAACCCTTCTCGCAAAGTCTGCACTTGCTTGTGAAGCAAGCGCCAGTCGAAAGCGTCGGGATGGTCAAAGTTGATGGCTCGGCGCTCCTCCTCGGTCATTTCGCTCGTGTCGTTATAGTAAGAGTCCAGGGGCACTACGGCGACATAGTCGGGCGGTAAAGCCTCTACTATTTTCCGCACTACGGTGCTCTTGCCGCTGCCCGTGCCTCCGGCTATGCCGATGATGGTCACTTTCTTGCCCGCAGGTTCCTTGGGGTGTTCCGCTTTTTTCGTCATGCCGCTCATCTCTCCTTAACCAGGTAAACCACTACGGGCAGGTGGTCGGAATAACCATTGAGCCATCTGCCGCCCGCGCTGGTGCGCAGGGGAGAACCTTTGTATTGTCCTTCCTGTTGTATCATGTAATCGCGGCGGAATATTTGGTGCTTAAAGTATTTGAGGGTAGAATAGTCTTTTTCGCCTTTCTTGGTGACCAGGTTGGGGGAGAGCACTATTTGGTCGAAGAGGTTCCAGTTTCCCTGGTACATAAGCGTGCCTTTGCCTTCCTTGGCCAACAAGTTATACCAAGGGTTGAACATGTCTCCCTCACCTACCTCGTCCATTGTGGGCAGGGCACGAAGTATCTCTTTCATGCTCTTATTGGTGGGGTCGTCGTTCATGTCGCCCATCACGAACACCTTGGTGGCGGGATAGGCTTGCAGCACGCTGTCCTTGATGGCCTTCACCTGTTTAGCCGCAAGCTCGCGGTAGTAGCTTCCGCTATAGCGGCTAGGCCAATGGCATACAATGGCCACTACGTCCTCACCAGCCATCTCGCCCCGCACAGTGAGAAAGCCGCGGGTCTTGAAGGTGCTGTCCGAGGGGCGTTCTGTTTTGTAGGGTAACAGTTTTACGTCCTTCACGGTGAATAGATGGGGATTGTAAAGCAAGGCGCAATCTATGCCACGGGTGTCAGGCCCTTCCACGTGTACATATTTATAATTGTGCGTGCGTGTAGAGAGTTCCGCTGTGAGATTGTCCAGCACTTTGGCGTTTTCCACTTCCGAGAGACCTATGAAAGCGCATCCCACTTTGGGCAGCATGTCGGTGCCCATCTCGGAAATCACGCGCGCCATGTTTTTCAGCTTGCTGGAATATTTCAGTGCGTCCCATCCTTTCGCGGGCAGATACTCATAGTCATTCTTGCCTTCATCATGGCAGGTGTCAAACAAGTTCTCCTGGTTGTAGAACCCTACCGCGTAGACGGCATACTTCTTTTGGGCGAAAGCCACTATGCCAAGGCACATGAAAAACAATAGCGCCATGGCCGTTCTCTGCATCACTGTAATTCGTTTCATAACAAAAATTTATATATTCTTCCGCGAATATCGCTATTTTATCCGATATCATAAAGATTTTAACGGAATTTTAATTTAAAATGCTTTCAGTTTTAAAATTTATTTCGTTACTTCGCGGAAGTAGTCATCATAAACCATAAACTATTATGAAGAAAAAGTTTCTATTATCGGTGATGGCAATTCTCATGTATACCATGGCCTCGGCCCAGGTGAATGACCCTGGACAAGCGATGGCTAGCGGACTGGATGAGAATGCTTTCACTTTCACTGAAGCGCAGTTGGGAGAGGACGATGACATGTCGGCTAATGTCACCATCCTCAACTCCACCAACAACGTATACGCCTCGGAGGTGGGATACTTGTTCTCCCCAGTACGCTTCCGGTATCGTGGCTTCAACCAGAAGTACAACGACATCTATGTCAATGGCGCGCCCATGAATGACATGGAGAGCGGCCAGTTCCGGTATTCCAATATCGGAGGCTTGAACAGGTTTACCCGCAACGTGGATTTCGCTTTGCCTTTTGAGGGGAACATGTTCGCCATGAACGGCATGGCGGGTAGCAACAACTACAATTTTCGTGCGGGAGACATGCCCGCGGGACATTACGTCTCGATAGGGGCGGCCAATCGAAATTACACTTTAAGAGGTATGTATACCTATTCCTCGGGATTTAACAAGCAGGGATGGGCTATTTCGGCGGGTCTCACCTATCGTTGGGCAAACCAAGGATACGTAGAGGGAACGTTTTACAATTCGCTTTCCTACTTCTTTGGCGTGCAGAAGAAATGGATGGATACAGGTCATAGCTTGAGCTTTACCACATGGGGAAATCCCACGGAACGCTCCAACCAGGGCGCGTCAACTGACGAAGCCTATTGGCTGGCTAATGACCGTTACTACAATCCTTATTGGGGCTACCAAAACGGACACAAGCGTAATTCCCGTGTGGTAAATGACTTCGCTCCCTCTGCCGTGCTGACTTGGGACTGGGATATCAATGAGAAAATGAAGCTCACCACCACGGTGTTCGGCAAGTACTCCAAGTACAAGAGCACGAAGCTGAACTACAGCAACTCGGAGAACCCTCATCCAGACTACTGGAAGAACATGCCCAGCTCCTATTACGACGTATGGGGAGACGCAGGCATCTCGGGCACGAGCAACGCCGCATACCAGCAATGGCTGAACTCCTATAACTATTGGACAGGAGCGAAGGCCAACAGGCAAATCAACTGGGATCGCCTTTATTGGGCCAACCAGCAGGCTGCCAAGCAGGGACACGACGCGCTCTACTATGTGCAGGCCAAGAACATAGACGCTATGATGGTGAACATGGCCGCGACTTTGACCTCTCAAGTGACCAAGAACTCCAAGCTGGCCACGGGAGTGATATTGGGGCACAACAAGACCCGGCACTACCAAACCATGGAGGACTTGCTGGGCGCTTCCACCTTCCATAATATCAATACCTATGCGTTAGGAGACTATACAATCAATGATCCTGCCGTGCAATATGACTTGAACACGGCGGGACCCAACAACAAGGGTAGATTGGTGTATGAGGGAGACAAGTTTGGCTATGATTACGATATATTGGTGCAGAAGTTCCTTTTCTGGGGATCTTACGTGGCAGATATCGACAATGTGCAAGCCATGATATCCGGAAAGTTGGGACAGACTGACATGCGCCGCCATGGACACATGCGCAATGGTCTTTGCGCGGACTATTCCTATGGTAAGAGCCCACGTGCCCACATGGGTGAGGGCGGCGTGAAGGGAAGTCTCTCCTGGGACGCTGGTCGTGGCCATGTGTTCAAAATAGGCGCGGGCTATGAGTGGAGACCGCCTTCGGCAACTGTCGCGTTTGTCTCTCCCGAGATGAACAACGATTACGTGATGGACTTGAGCGATGAGCATATTTTCAGCAGTGAGTTCAGCTATCAGTTCCAGAACGCCTGGCTGCACGCCAACCTTAACGCGTATTATAGCTATCTGGACCATGTTACGGAATGGCAAAGCTTCTATGACGACACCGAAGGTTCCTATACTTATGTCAGCATGAGCGGCATGAAGAAGGAGTATTATGGCGTGGAGGCAGGACTGGATTTCAAGCTCACTTCCTTCCTCAACCTGAAGGCGATAGGCGTCATCAGCGAGGCGAGAAACATGAATAACAGTAGGGGATACATGATGAACTCCACCTCTACGGAAATCACTGAGCGCACCATCTTGAACAAGAACATGCGGGAATCGGGCACGCCTCTCACGGCGGGAAGCATTGGCTTGAGCTTCCACCAAAACGGGTGGTATATTGACTTGAACGCCAATTACTATGATCGCATTTATCTCTCTTACGCTCCAAACTTGCGCTACGAGGGTAGTCCAGACTTGATTTACGACAATGAGGGTAACGCTATGCCCCGTCCACAGCAGAAAGGACATGGAGGATGGATGCTTGACGGAAGCATTGGCAAGAGCATACGCTTGAAGAAAGGAACGCTTAGCTTCAATCTTATGGTCACCAACATCCTGAACAACCAGAACATCGTGACCGGCGGATATGAGCAGAGCCGAAGCGATTACTCCAACGGCAACGAGCGTACTTTCCTTTTCTCCAAGAATCCCAAGAAGTATTACGTATTCGGGACGAATGGAATGTTCCAGGTATCATACAGATTCTAAAGCATTACACTCATGAAAAGACTAAGATATATTATAATGGCAATGGTGGCCACGCTTATGGCTTCTTGCATGGGCAGTGACTACGCGGCACCTGGGTTGGATCCTGATAACGCTCCATGGGGCAACAATGAAATCACCGAGACCAACGTGGTTTCCATCGCCGACCTGAAGGCCCGCTATGCCTCTACTATCGCCAGCAATGGCTACGTGAAGATAGAGGAAGACATGCAAATAAAAGGCGTAGTGACCGGCAATGACTATGCGGGAAACATCTACCAGCAGATACCTGTGCAAGACGAGACGGGTGCCTTGGTGGTAGGTGTCAGCGCCAGCGCGCTCCATGGTTTCTTGCCCGAAGGCCAGGAAATCTTGATAGACTTGAAAGGCCTTTACATAGGAGGCTACGGAGAGCAATGCCAGATAGGCAGCGTATATACCAGCCCCAACACGGGCAAGACGGGCATCGGCAGAATGGACAGGTATACCTGGCAGAAGCACTTTCGCCTGATAGGAGAGGCTGACGTGGCCAAGGCAGACGCGTTGGCCGAGGACTTCGACCCGAGCAAGATGACCGACGCTTCCTACATGGAGGCCAACGCCGGCAAGCTGATGACCATACGCAGGGTGAGCTTCCTCAACGCCGATGGCAAGACCGTCTTCGCTCCCGATGACGGCAGCGTGGCCTTGACCAGCAACTGCGCCAACCGCGCCCTGAAGGAGTATTCCTCGAAGAATATCGTGGTGCGCACCAGCACCTACGCCGATTTCGCCCAAGAGGTGATTCCCAAGGGCACCAAGGACATCAAGGGCATCTTCACCCGCTATTACGACACGTGGCAGATACTGCTGCGCTCCACCGACGACATCACCGACTCGCAGACAGCCGCCTTCGAGGGACTCTTCGACAGCCAAGGCGACTTCGTGATAGAGGACAAGCAGCTGCCCGACGAGTTGACTTATATATGGACTTGGAGCGGCTCTTATGGCATGAAGGCTTCGGCTTTCCTGAATAACACCAAACTGCCTTCAGAGTCTTGGCTGATATCTCCCGCCATAGACCTGAGCCAGTTGACTTCCGCCACCTTGACCTTTGAGCAGGCGGGCAACAAATTTTTTTCAGAAAAATGTGAAAACTATTGTTCCGTGATGGTATCCACCGACCGTGAGAACTGGACACCATTGGAGTTGAACGTATGGCCCGAGGGTAACTCTTGGGACTTCGTTACTTCCAAGGCCGACCTTACGGCATACGCTGGGAAGAGTTCTGTCTATATTGCTTTCCGCTACACCAGCGACAGCTCTGTTGCGGGCACTTGGGAAGTGAAGAACGTGGTGGTGGAGTAACGCCTCATATACACATTATATATAAGTAGAACAACAATAAAAAGACATAGACATGAAGAAGTTTATTTATTCCTTGTTTGTCTTGGCCATCGCTGCCATGACATTCAGCGGTTGCGAGGATGTTCCGGCTCCTTATAACATGCCGCAGGAGATTATCGACGGGGGAGGCGGAGAGACTACCGCAGATCCCATGGGCACCGGAACCGAGACAGACCCCTACAATGTCGCGGCCGCCAATCAAGTGGGCGCCACTTTGAGCGCGGGCGAAAGCACTGAGACCGTATATATCAGGGGCATTGTCTCTAGAATAGATGAGATTGACCCCAGCTTTGGCAACGCCACTTACTGCATCTCTGACGATGGAACGCCCAACAACCAGTTCCTGGTGTATCGCGGTTACAGCCTTGGCGGCGAGAAGTTTACCAGCGTGGATGAGTTGAAGGTGGGCGATGAGGTTATCGTCAAGGGTACTATCACCAACTACAACGGCACCATAGAGCTGAACCAGCGCAATGAGATTTACTCCTTGAACGGCGTTATCGCCGGCGGTGAAACGGGTGAAGGCGACGGCACGGAGGCCAATCCTTACTCCGCTTCGCAGGCTCTTGAGATGATAGCCAATGGTGAGAACAATCCCGACGCGGAGGTTTACATCAAGGGAAAGGTGTCACAGATAAAGGAGGTCAGCGCCCAGTTTGGCAACGCCACTTATTGGATTTCTGACGACGGCTCTACCGAGACCCAGCTCTATGTCTTCCGCGGCAAGTACCTGAATGGAGAAAAGTTCACCTCTGAAGACCAATTGAAAGTGGGCGACGAGGTGGTCATCCTGGGCAAGCTCACCACCTTCAATGATGACCCGCAAGTGGGCACGGGCAGCAGCATCGTGAGCATCAATGGAGAAGGCGGCGGAAGCACGGCAGGAGGAGCGGTTTCCATCTCAGGCGATGTCGTGACGCTCACCAACAGCGCGGTGACCGCGGGCACGGAGACCGCCACGCTGAACGTGGCTGACATCACGGACTTGAAGAAAGGCGACAAACCATCGAGCCTCACGATGTCCGACGGCTCTGTCATCACCTTCGACGCGAACGGCGAGACCAACGGCCCTGCTTATTATGTGACAGACATGCGTGTTTACAAGAACAACATCATGCACTTCTCTTGCAAGAAGACCATCGCCAAGATAGTCATCACTTGCTCCGCGGACGACCGCGTGGGCAACAAGACCGCCACGGTCTCATTCAATGGGAACGAGGCAGAATACAACAATGTGTTTACTGAGGATAAGGGTGGCGGCGTTCAGCTGCGCATCACCAACATCGTGGTGACTTACGCCAAGTAAGCTATATACATTAGCGCGAGTTCGACGAAAACTTGTAGAGACGCATTCTTGCGTCTCGGCAAGCAAGATAGCCGGATAAAGTCGCCTGTCGCGAAGACTTGGCAGCTGGCTGAGACGCAAGAATGCGTCTCTACAGTCTGGCAATAACAAGGCTTGCGCACATAAAGTGGAATTCGTCGAACTCAGGTTACGTTATAATACAGCGGAGGCCATTCCCATTAACTGGGAATGGCCTCCTTTTTTCTTTTCAGGAGGGCATGCGGCAAGCGCGGGGCATGGTGGCTCCGCGGAATGTCGGCGCAAGTGCGTCACGGGCGGTCGATGCCCAGCTTCACCGCGCTGGCCGCGTCGCGCATCTTCCGCGTGGGGGTGAAGATGATTTTCGGGGCCTTGAGGGCATTCGCCACGGTCACCTCCTCCGCGGTGTCCATCATCCTGGAGGGGACGTTGAGGCGCAAGTTGCCCAGCTCGGCGAGGTTCACGCTCATGCCCATCTGGAGGGCGTCGCACACCACGTTGCCCAGGCTGATGAGGGCGTTCCTCACGTCGCCTTCCGACAGGGAGGTCTCGCGCACGATGCGCTCCACCACCATCTCGTCCGTCATCCTCTGCAGGGACTTCGCCTGGGCGTAATGCACGGTCTGCCCCTTGCGGCGGCCTATGTTCAGCACTTTGGTCATGATCTTAAACTCTAGCATGTTCGGTTCTCCTCGTTTTAAGTGAATTGTGGTCTTCTGCGGAAACCCACTCGTGGGGTATTTCTGTAGGTCACTCGTGGGGTATCTCTGTGGGTCACTCGTGGGGTATCTCGGTGGGTCACTCGTGGGGTATCTCTATGGGTCACTCGTGGGGTATCTCGGTAGGTCACTCGTGGGGTATCTCTGTAGGTCACTCGTGGGGTATCTTGGTGGGTCATCCGTGAGGTACTTCGAGACCACCCGTGATAGACTTCTCGCGAAATTACTACAAATTCGCCTTCAAGTGGTATGGATCGTGCGGAAATCGCTCTCTCGGGCCACATGTTTTCCGATAGTTTGACAAATGTTCTTCATGTAACGTGGGTTCGGCATAATAAAACCGCGGGATTTGCGTTCTTTGGGTTGATGACAGACGAGATATTCCACCCATTACATACGGACTTGCCCGTCCCCGAGGGGTTCAACAATCCCTTCGACTACACGCCCCATCCCCTTTGCCTGCGGGCCGTGGAGGAGGTGAGGGCGGTATTGGAGGGCAGGCGAGGGGGATTGCCCGCCGAGGCCTTGCGGGAGATAAGGCGGGGCAAGATGTTTGGCGTGCTCGTGGTGACGGCAGGCGAGAGAACCGCTTCCTCTGCCCGGGGCGGACAGGCAAGCGGCTCGCCCGCCTTGGGATACCTTTGCGCTTACTCGGGTCAGATAATGGGCAGGGCGGACTGGCCTGGCTTCGTGCCCGCGGTGTTCGACTACCTGCGCCCCGACGGATATTTCAAGACCCATGAGGCTGAGATAGAGCGCGTCAACCAGGCCATCGCCCGCATGGAGCAAGACGGCCGCGTGCGGGAAGCCATGCGGATGGCGGAGACCCTGCGCCAGGCCAGGGAAGGAATGATAGCCAGCCATAAGGAGCGCATGAGGGCGGCCAAGGAGCTGAGGGACAAGGAACGGGAAAGGGGAGGGCTCAGCCCCGAGCGGGAGGCCGCGCTCATCAGGGAAAGCCAGTACCAAAAGGCCGAGCTGCGCCGGCTGAAGAAGTCGCTGGCCCAGCCTACCGATCTGGAGCGGATGTTGTCCGCGTGGCAAGAAGACCTCGCCCTGCTGCGGCGCTCCCGCCGCCAACTTTCCGACCAGTTGCAGCGGTGGCTCTTCTCCCACTTCCTGATGCGCGGTTATCAGGGAGAGGAGCGGGACTTGCTGGATATTTTCGCCGACACGGCCATGAAAGTGCCGCCCGCCGGCAGCGGGGAGTGCTGCGAGCCCAAGCTGTTGCAGTACGCTTACCTTCACGGCATGCGCCCCGTGAGGATGGCCATGTTTTGGTGGGGAGATAGTCCCCGCGAGGAAATACGCCATCATCTCCACTTCTATCCCGCCTGCCAAGGCAAGTGCAAGCCCATCCTGCGGTGGATGTTGCCCCCCGACACGTGGCGGTCCCAGGCCGTTGAGGTGCGGGAAGAGCTGGAAGTCTGTTACTCGGATGGCCAAATAGCCATCGTCAACAAGCCCGCGGGCCTGCTCTCCGTGCCGGGCACTTCCACCCGCCGCTCTGTCTACACCCTCTTGCGCCAACGCTTTCCCTGGGCTGATGGCCCCATGATGGTGCATCGGCTCGATATGGACACCAGCGGCGTGATGGTGGCGGCGCTCACCGAGGAAGCCTACCGGGCGTTGCAATCCAGCTTCGCGCGGCGGGAAGTGGGAAAGCGGTATGTTGCCTTGGTTTGCCCCAAGGACGGGGCGTCGCCTTTGTCGCGCCAGGACAGGGGCACCATCAGCTTGCCCCTGTCGCCCGACTACCTTGACAGGCCGCGCCAAAGAGTGGATTTCACCCATGGCAAGGCAGCCGTGACAGATTACGAGGTGCTGGGAAGAGAAAGGGGCGGAGCTGTCATTCGCTTGGCGCTTTATCCTCATACGGGGCGCACCCATCAATTGCGGATGCATTGCGCCCATCCCCTGGGGCTGAACGCCCCCATCCTGGGCGACCCTCTCTATGGCCACCGGCCAGCTGGGCGCTTGATGCTCCACGCCGAAAGCGTCACTTTTACCCATCCGGCCACTCACGAGGAGATGACATGGCGAGTGGAAGCGCCGTTCTAGCGACGGCAAACGGGCTGCCGCTCTTTGAACATGGAAAGCTATCTGGGGTGACGGGGAAAGGTGGGGCTAAAGCAAAACAAGTTGTTTCGCTCATGGAAACAACTTGTTTTACTTCGGAAGATAACTTGTTTTGTGGAGGGAAACAAGTTATTTCCGACATGGAAACAACTTGTTTTGGATGCGGCTTCAGACCAGGAAGGTGATGAGCACTTGGGCGATGATGACCCTGATGAACATGCCGATGGGGTAAACCGTGGCGTAGCTCACGCTGGGCGTGTCCCCCTCTATGGTGTCATTGGCGTAGGCCAAGGCCATGGGGTTTGCCATGCTGCCGCAAAGAATGCCGCAAATGGTGCCATAGTCATAGCGGCGGGTCTTCAATACGATGATGCCCACGATGAGCACGGGCACTATTGTCAACAGGAATCCGAGCCCTACCCAAAGCAAACCCTCGGGTCTCACCACGGTCTCGAAGAAGTCCTTTCCCGCCTCTAGCCCCAGGCAGGCAAGGTAGAGCGACAATCCCAACTTGCGAAGCATCAGTCCCGCGCTTCGGGTCATATAGGAAATGAAGTGCACCCTGGGGCCTAAAGCGCCGATGAGGATACCCATCACGATGGGGCCGCCCGCTATCCCCAGCCTGACGGGAGCCGTCATGCCAGGTATGTCGATAGGGAGCGTGCCGACGGCAAGACCCAGGATGATGCCCAGGAAGATGGCTCCGAGGTTAGGCTCGTTGAGCGTTCGCACGGCATTGCCCAGGAATTCTTGCACATGGTCTATGGAAGTGGGGTCGCCTACCACGGTGATGCGGTCGCCATATTGCAGCCGCAAGTCTTGCGTGGCCAGCAGCTTGATGTCGCCGCGTATCACCCGGCTCACGTTCACGCCGTATGACTTGCGCAATTGCAGGTGTCCCAGCCGCTTGCCGTTCAGCTCAGGGCGGGTCATCACTATCACCCGGCTGCTCACGTTGGCGTCTATGGCGTTCCAGTCCACGTGCCCCTTGTTCCAATCCTTGTCCACTTGCTGCCCGAAGAGTATCACCATGGCGTCCACCTCATCCTTGTGGCAAACGGTGAACACGTTGTCTCCTTCCAGCAGGACGGTGTCGGAACGGGGCACGATTACTTGCTTGCCCCGCCACAGGCGGGAGATGATGAACTTGCGCTTTGTCATGCGCGAGATATCCCCTATCGTCTTGCCCGAGAGAGCGGGGTTGGTGACCACGAACTGCCCTACGTATGTGTTGTCTTCCTCGTAGTCCCCGTGCGGCTTCAGGTCCGCGGGCTTTACCAGTAGCTTGCGTATCAGCATCATGGCCAATATCACGCCCACCACGCCCAGGGGATAGGTGACGGCGCAACTCAACGCGGCTCCTCCGCCAGGCAACCCCAATTGCTGCAATGCCTGCTGCGCGGCGCCAAGCGCGGGCGTATTGGTGGTGGCGCCGCAGAGTATGCCTACCATGTTGGCCAGTGGCACATGGAAGAGCCCGCCCAATAAAAGAGCCAGTATCGTGCCCACCGCGATTACGGCCAGCGACCATAGGTTGAGCGAGATGCCCTCGTGGCGCAGCGAGCCAAAGAAGTTGGGACCCACGTAAAGCCCCAAGGTGTAGACAAACATGGTGAGTCCGAAACTCTCCGCGAAGAGCAGCACGTCATGATTGATGGTGATGCCCAGGTGTCCCACCATGATACCCACAAAGAATACAAAAGCCACGCCCAGAGAGACTCCTCGCAGGTGAATCTTGCCCAAGGCCATGCCGGCCGAGCAGATAATGGAGAGCACCACCACGGCTTGCAGCGCGGAATGGATGCCCACGAGTTCTTGTAACCAGTCCATTGCCTTTTCAGAATATATTGAGGTATTGTTCCAGGGGGATGCCTCTGTTCTTGTCCGGGTTGTCCTTGTTGAGGTCTATTAGTTGGTAGACCGCGTCCATGGCCATTCTTACGGAATGTTTCAGCTCTTCGCCGTCCAACAGGTGGGCGATGAGCACGGCAGAGAAGATGTCTCCCGTGCCTGGGAAGTGTACGGGTATCTCCTCGTAAGTCAATTGGAAGTACTCTCCGTTCATGTGGTTGTAACCTATCACCGAGGGCGTTCCGTCCACGGGAACGCTGGTAACCAACGCTGATTTCGTGCCGGTCTTTCTCAAATGGTCTAATAGGGAATGCGCCTCTCCTTGGCTAATGCCCTCGGGTTGATAGGCCCTGCCTGTCAGGTAACAGGCTTCGGTGTAGTTGGGATAGCAGATATGCGCCACGGAGAGCATTTCCCGCATGGAGTTGATGGTGGCGGCGGTCACGCCATTATAGAGCTTTCCCTCGTCACCCATGATGGGGTCCACGAAGATGGTGGTGCCCAAGGCGGCCTGTTCCTGGCAATAGCGAGCCACGATGTCCGCTTGCCGCTCACTGGCGATGAAGCCCGTGGCGATGGCATCGAAGCTGAACCCCAATTGCTTCCACACGGGGAATACGCCCTTGATGTACTCTGTGGTGTCCAGTATGTTGAATTTCCCGTAGTCCAATGTGTTGGAAACCAATGCCGTGGGCAGGTTATAGGTGGGGTAGCCGAAATAGGAGAGTATGGGGAGCATGGCGGCCGTGGCCACCTTTCCATAGCCCGCTATGTCGTTCACCAGCAATATCTGCCGCTTGTTTTTCACGTCCATTCTTTTCTTTCTGTATGTTTTTTTGCTTATCGGCTGCAAAGTTACTAAAATTAATCCAACCCTTGTGGTCTTTCATCGCTTTTTATGGCGAAAGGGGACCTGTGTGCGCCGTGTCTCGTATGTGATTGGCCTAGCCTTGTCGCCGCGTCGGTCGGGTCTCGCAGTGGCATTGGCGTCATCCCCCTGGCTCCTGCGTATTTTTTCAGGAAAGTTTGCCCATGTCGGGGAAATATAGTATTTTCGCGCATCACCGACTATTTGAGTTGCCAAGAGAGAGCATGAGATTTCCTTTATATATATTAATAGGTATAGGGTTGTGGTTGCAGCCCCTCGCGGCGCGGGCGCAATATGCCTGGCAGGAGGACGCGAGCCAAGAGCCTAAGCGGCTGGATCATGGGCTCCGCTACCGCCTGGAGACGCAGGCCTCTTTCTCCCATGACCGCACGCCCCTGTGGCTCAACGCCAACAAGTATGGGCTTAGCAGCTTGGAGAAGGCCAACGGCTATCTGAGGGCGGCAGTGGAGCGTCCTTTGGCCATGGATTCCGCCCATCGTTGGGGTATTGGCTATGGCGTAGACCTGGTAGCCCCGCTCCATTACACCAGTGATGTTATTGTGCAGCAAGCCTTTGCCGAGGTGCGTTGGTTGCATGGCGTTCTTTCCGTGGGCAGCAAGGAATATCCCATGGAGTTGAAAAACGCCCGCCTCAGCAGTGGCAGCCAGGCTTTGGGCATCAATGCCCGTCCCGTTCCGCAAGTGAGGCTGGCTCTGCCGGAATATTGGACAATCCCCGCCCTGGGCCGATGGCTTCACTTGAAAGGCCATATCGCTTATGGCATAATGACAGACCAACGGTGGCAGCACGATGTCACCCGCCTGCGAGAAAAATACGCCAACCGGGTGCTCTATCACAGCAAGGCCGGCTACCTGAAGATAGGCAGCGAGGAGCGCTTCTGCCCCTGGTCGCTGGAGCTTGGCCTGGAGATGGGGGCGCAGTTCGGAGGCGACCTCTATGGCCCTTTGGATGAAAATGGTCAACGGGAATGGCACATTAAGGGCGACAAGGGGATAGGCGCTTTCTGGAAAGCCTTTGTGCCTGGCGGAGGAGACCCGGGCGAGGGACTCTATGAGAACGTGGCGGGCAACCAGGTGGGCAGTTGGGTGGCCAGGCTCAACTACGATGGCGACCTCTTCGGGGCTCATCTCTACGCTGACCACTATTTTGAGGATCACTCACAGATGTTCTTTATGGACTACGATGGCTATGGTGAGGGAGAGGAATGGAACGAGAAGAAACACCGCCGCTTCCTGCTCTATGACCTGAAGGATATCATGCTGGGACTGGAGTTGAACTTCCATAATGGCACCTGGCTCAGGGACGTGGTGGTGGAGTACCTGCACACCAAGTACCAGAGCGGCCCCATCTACCACGATCGTACGCCCACCATGAGCGACCACATCGCAGGCCGTGACGACTACTACAACCACTACATCTATCCTGGCTGGCAACATTGGGGGCAAGTGATGGGAAATCCGCTCTACCGCTCCTCCATCTACAACACCAACGGCAGCCTTTATTTGGAGAACACCCGATTCGTGGCCTATCATTTGGGCTTCGACGGGCAACCGACCGACCGCCTCTCCTATCGTGCCCTCTTTACCTATCAAGAGGGATGGGGTACCTATAAGCAACCCTACACCCGCAAGCACCATAACGTGAGCTTCCTCGTGGAGGGAAATTACCGTTTGCCCCACGGCTGGCAGGTAAAGGCGGGCTACGGCATGGACTTCGGCCACATCTTGGGCAGTAATGCCGGTTTCCAACTAACCATCACTAAATCGGGAAGACTCTGACATGAAGAGGTATCTATACACAGGGAGCGGCGTGGTCGCCCCTTTCGCGAAAAAACTATTGGGAGGCTTGTTGGCAAGTCTCTTGCTGTTGGCCTTCTCCGCTTGTGAGTTCCACACGGGTGACAACGGAGACTTAGATGGCTTCTGGCACTTGGAGAGCATGGAGAATACGCAGACAGGCGAGGTGACCTATCTAGGCAACCAAACCATTTTCTGGTCTTACCAAGTTGATTTGATGTATTTACAGGGTGCCTCCACGGGTTCCTTCTTTTTGCGTTTTACCCATGCCGATAATACGCTTACCCTTTACTCTCCCTATGCGGATGGAGGGCATTCGCCCGAGGGCGATGTCTTGCTGGAAGACCCCGCGCCCTTGCTGCCCTATGGCATTACGGCCTTGGAGGAAACGTTCCAGGTAGAGCGCCTTGACGGCGGCGCCATGGTGTTGCGCTCCGAGGCTTATCGTCTCAGCTTCACGAAGTTCTAGCATGGCCACGCCTGTTCTTGTCATAGCGCTCACGGTCTTGGCCAGCGCCGCGTGCGGCTTCCTGTCCATCCCCATGATACTTCGCTTTTGCGAGCGAAGAGGCCTTTACGACTTGCCCGGCAACCGCAAGATACACCGCAACGCCACGCCTCGCCTGGGCGGTTTGTCTTTCTTCCCCAGCATGTTGGTGTCGTTGCTCGTGGCTTTGTCATATGTCAATGCCGAAGGTGACGTTATCGTCGTTAGCCGCTGGAGCGTATATTTCATGTTGGCCGTATCCCTCATCTTCTTCATGGGCATCATTGATGATGTCTTCGGCCTTTTGCCGCGTTGGAAATTCGCCGTGCAGGTGGTGGCCGCTTGTGCCCTTCCTATGAGTGGACTTTATGTGGACAGCCTTCACGGCCTTTTCGGCATTCACGGGATACCCTTCGCCGCGAGCGTGCCTCTCACTATTGTGCTGGTGGTCTTCATTTGCAACTCCATCAACCTGGTGGATGGCATTGACGGGCTTGCCGCCTCCCTTTCGCTCGTGGCCTTGGCGGGCTTTCTCCTCTATTTCGCCTCTTGTGGCCATCTGGCTTATTCGCTTTTGATGGCGGGGTTTATTGGCGTGCTTCTCTCTTTCCTCTTCTTCAATCTCCTTGGCGATGAGCGTCGTCACACCAAGATATTCATGGGCGACTCGGGCAGCTTGGTGTTGGGTTTTGTCCTGGCCTTTCTTTGTGTGAAGTGTTCTATGCGTACAAGTCCCACCATGCATGTGGACGCACGCTCCTTCGTCATGGCTTACACGTTGGTGCTTCTTCCCATGATGGATGCCGCCCGTGTCTTCGTGGTGCGCCTCTATCACGGGGTGTCGCCTTTCAAGGCGGACAAGAGCCATATCCACCACAAGCTGATGCGCATGGGGCTGACGCAGCGGCAGGCGCTTCTCGCCATTCTCTTCCTTAGCTTGGGTTATATAGCGTTCAACTACTTCCTTCTTTCTGTTTGTGGCATCACCGCGCTGCTTTTGCTGGACTTGGGGTCTTATGCCTTGCTCAACGTGGCGGTCAATAGGCGCATAAAGCACAACGAGAAATTGTAGGGATGCCGCGGTATATATAAGTTCATGTTGCAGGAAGTATAGTATCCTTTTAGTACCACTACTATTGGTACTGGAGTTTCAGAAAGCTGATACTGGACTTGCAGTAGTACTGACTTTCAAAAGGAGCAATATTAGGTGCCGCCAAGAATATTACCGCAAGGCGGCAAGAACACGCACCCCACGTCTCTACATTTTGGCAATGACGCGTTATGTGCGTAAGTTGAGATTCGCTGAGCTCACGACTTATATTAATAATGTAGGGAAGGCTCTCACATGGCTCAGAAAACCTTCCCCGTGATGGTTTTGATAAAGGTGCGCCAAAGGATGTCCAAGTCCATGCGCAGTGTGTGCCGCTCCTGGTAGTAAAGGTCAAGTTCCAGTCGCTTCAGCATCTTCTCCATGCTGTCGGTATACCCATTGTAGAGCGTGGCCAGTGATGTCACGCCTGGCTTCATGGCATATAGCCGTTCGTAGCGATTGTCTTGTTCCATGATTTTGTCGATGAAGTATTTGCGCTCGGGCCGGTAGCCCACGAACGACATGTCTCCAAGGAGCACGTTCCATAGCTGGGGCAGCTCGTCCAGGTGGTGCTCCCTCAGGAATCGTCCTGTTTTGGTGAGTCGTCCGTCATTTACGCCTAGCGAAAGGCGGGGAACGTTTTCTTCCTCCGCGTCCTTCCCCATGCTGCGGAATTTACATATCATGAACGGCTTGCCGCCTTTTCCGATTCGCTCTTGGCGAAAGATGACGGGACGGCCTACGTCTCTCCATACCGCCAGGGCGCAAAGCAGGATGACGGGTGAGAAGATGATGAGGCAGAAGATGGCCAGCGTGATGTCAAGTGTACGTTTCATGCGCTAAGGGTGGTTATATTCTCAACTCGAGCAACTTGCGGAGGTATTTCAGCGAGATGAGCAATCGGTTGGTGTAGATGCCGTTCTTGCGGCAGGCTGCCGCTTGCTCCTTGGCGATGACAAGCCTGCTGTGGAAGTCGCGGGTGCTGACGCCGCCAGTGCGCATGGTGACGAAGTCTTTGCGCAGATAAGCGTAGCGGCTCTTCCGCGAGCGGAAGATGCGTATCATCATGTCGAAGTCTGACGCGATAGTGAACTCCAGCGAGTACGGCCCTACCTCCTGGTAGACTTCCCGCCTCACGTAGAGCGAGGGGTGGGCGGGCATGAAGCCGAAGCGAAGCCAAAAGGGACGAAAGAGCGCCGAGGAATAATATCGTACGGTCTTGTCAGGCCTGTCGGAGTGGATGAAATGGATGTCCCCGTATACCACGTCAACGTCTTTCTTCGAGAATGTCTTGACTACCTCCTCTATGACATTGTCGCTCGTGAAGTAATCGTCCGCGTTCAGGGTGCCGATGATGTCTCCGTGGCATCTTTCTATGCCCTTGTTCATGGCATCAAAAATGCCTTTGTCTGGCTCTGAGATATAGTGCAATCTTCCCTGGAAACGCTCAACGTTTTCATGTATGATATCCAGCGTGCTGTCATTGGACGCACCGTCTATTATCCAGTATTCTATGTCTTGGTAGGTTTGCTGGTACACGGATTCGATGGTGTCTGCCAATGTCGCGGCATTGTTATATGTTACGGTGATAATGGATACTTTCATTTTTGCCATCCGTTAGAGCTGTTTATAGAGGTTAAGATACGCTTCGAAAGTCTTGTCCCAACTGAACCTTTTCGCATTTTTAAAGCCTTCGTCAATGACTTTTTTCCGAAAATCCCTGTCCTCAAGCATCTTGATCTTTTCCACGATTTGACCAGAGTCCTTGCCCTTTATCAACAGGGAGTCTTTGCCATATATCTCGGTGATGGAAGAACCTTGCATGGCGATGACAGGACATCCTGCTTTCTGTGCTTCAATGACAGGTATGCCAAATCCTTCGTATGAGGAAGGATATATGAGGACATAGGCTTTATTGTAGAGCATGTTTAGTTGCTCATTGGAGATAAAGCCCAAGTCCACGTAGTTCTGCCCCAAGAGCTTTTCCACGCGCTTTTTTTCTTTGTCACATAATTTCTGCCCTATTATATACAACTTGAGTCCAGCGACTCGGGCGGCTTCCACGGCAAGGTCAAAGTTCTTGTATCTGGCCCGATTGCCAACGAATATCAAGAATTTATCGTTCTCGTCATATCGCAGGCTTGGATGCAGAGGCCTGAACGCGTCGCTCACGCCATTGTAGATTACGCTAATCTTGCTTGTGTCGATGGCAGGGAAGAACTTGATGAGGTCATTCTTGGTGTTTTCGGAAACGCAGATGATGCGCCGCGCCTTTCCTATGGCACGTGATTTGGTCCAATGGTGTATCCACTTGCGCAAGCCGTGGCAAAAGTACTCATAGGTGAAGTCGTGCACGGTGATGACATTGATGGCGTTCTTCGAGCGACACCACTTGTAGTAGGAAGAATGGAAGATAAAAGGCTCCTTGGAATTGACGTCGACGGGAAGATATCTTTTTATGGCACCATACCTGGCGGATACGGTCTTCAGTATACGGCATTTGGGAATATTCAGGTGTTTATGGTATTTGTTGAGGCAAGAATGTTCATATTCAATGAACTCAACGGGGAGGTCGCGCTTCAGCAATCGTGAGATTATCTCATACCAAACGACAGAAACGCCGCCTGCTTTCTGCCATTGAAAGATTATATTGTCTATGATGAGCTTTTTCATAATAGTTTCCTAGGATAAGAATATATATCTGATGTCACGCTGCTGTATGGAGAATTTAATGGAATAGACGAACAAGTAAACGACGGTAAGTGAATACGCGAGCAACCCCTTTCTTTTCATGAGGCGCAGGAAAGAACGTCTGAGTTCCAGGAAGCGTTTTTTCTTGGTCGTGAAGTTTTCCCCTCTTGAGTAGAAGTCGAGCGTATGCTTCATGTGATAATCCACCACATACAAGGTCTGGTGGCTCGCGGTATATCTAGACATAAAGTCATTGTCCGTGAAGTAGAACCTGATGTCCTCGTCATAGCCTTCGAAACGTTTTCTCAAGTATTGGCCGCTAATGACCATTCCGCTATTGATGGCGGTGATATGTTTACAGTTCATGACTCCTGGGTTTACGTGTCGTAGGTAAGAACCCTTGAACCACCACATTCTCGCGGGGCTGACTATCTTGCCATCGCAATGGACTATAGGCAGGAACAAATCCATGTCAGGATGTTCGACGATTGCCTGGGAGTACTTGGCAAATAGGTTAGGGCCAAATACGGAATCGTCATCGAGCAAGACCAGGTATTCTTCCTCCGCCAGTTCCTTGATGGATTGATTGTAGAGCCTGGAAAGAGGGATGTTTGCTCCTTTGTTATGGCGGTAGTCGTATTTTATTCCCCTGAGCATAGTGGACAGGAATTCCAGTTGAGGTACGGGGGGCTTATGGCTGCTGTTGTCCCAAACGATGCACCTAATCGCGGCTCGCTGTTGTTCAGGGATATCTGCCAAAGACCTGATGGATGAAGAGTCTTTGGGAAATTTGTTGTATAATACGATTATGACGAGATAGTGCGGGCGGGTCATGTTGAGGTGTTTGGGTTTATGTGTGAGATGTTATTGCGCCAGGATGCTTTTGCGCACCGTGGAGAAGCCCCCGCTTATGTAGTGTTTAAGACTTCTTGGACGAATACGTAAATCACGAATAGTATGATGGCAATACTTGTCACCAGCAATTTTCCCACCCATTTTGGGTGTATGGTATAGCATAGGCACGCGATAGCGGGTATTTCCGCGATGCCATACAAATCGCTGACGCGAAAACTCAGGACAGGGAGTTTTGACAATGCCGGAAAAACGAAAAGGGAGATGCCCATCATCTTGACGGCCAAGGATAGATATTTGAAGTTGGGCTTGATAATGTCATAAAAGTATAGAATATAAATGTAAATGGCGCACTTTACGAGGAATACCAAGTTGAAGACATTGACTTCTTCCCCGATTATTCCCTTATCGCGCAAGTCTTCATAGGCGACAATCTTGTCAGTGATATAGGGAATCTCAATGGCGGTGAATATGTCAAACGGAAGAAAGTGAAGAAGGAACCCCAAGGGTAATAGGCATGCCCACGCCACGCGGTGTTTCATATCCATGTCCGCGGAGCTTAGAAACAGAATGGGCAGCAAAGCGATGGCCGAATAGTGGAACAGGCATCCCGCGAGCAATATGGCAAGGGCGGTTTTGCGTTTTCTTTCACAAATGTAGGGAATAGCCAAGAGCGTGAGTCCTGAAACCACAGAGGCGCGTATCTGAGTGAGGTCGTGCACGATATAGAAATAGCTGATATATACGCATATGGGAAGGAACCAGAACTCGGACAGCCGCCTCAGGGCGAACATTTTCAGGGAAACACCCACCAGGGCATAGAAAAGGAAGATGGAGCGGACATCCCCAAAAAGCGAGTAGAATATTCTCGAAAGAAGGCGAAAAGAGTATTCTACCGTCAGTTCCATGCCCGGGTCATCGTAGTGGTAGAAGTATATTTCGTAATTCTCGGAGTCTTTGTCGAATCCGATTTCCCTGAGCCCCGCGAACAGGATTAAAACGATACCCAGCGTGATATAGACTGCGAGATTGTATTTACGCAGCCTTTCCTCTATCATGGCCAAGGCGCAAACCAAGAGCAATATGCAAAACAGCACGAGTTCCATCGTTTGCCCTTTGGCGGTTATGCCTTTACATATTTATATATAGTGGTGATGATAAAAGCCAAGAAGGTCATCGTGGCCACGAATATCATGCGCTTGGGGCCAGCGGGCCTAATGGGGACGGAGGCGCGTTGCAACGTGGTGAAAGCAGGGGTGCGCTCTTGCACTTTGGCTTGCGCCAATTGCAGTTGGGTGGTCAGGCTGCTATAGATGTTGTAGCGCAATTGCATCTCGTTTTCCAGGTCTTCTTGTCTTGATCGATAAGATTCTAGCACAAGGCTTTGGTTCCTGTCCACGAATGAGCTGTACTTTTTACGGGATTTCTCGTATGCCAGTTTGGCGTCTTGGTAAAGTTTTTGAGTGTGGGCCAAGTCGTTGCAAGCTTTCTTGGTGCGGTATTGGGTTATGAAGTCTTGCAGTCTTACCCTGACTGAATCGGCTATAGTGGCGCAAACCAACGGGTCTTGGTCTGTGACGGTAATGGAGATGACATCTGTTTTTTTATCTACCACGCAGGCTATCTTGTTGCTTATGGCAGTGGCGATGTCTTGCTGCTTCTTGCTGAGCATAAATGGGTTGACGCTCTCTTTTCCGCTTAACTTTATCGTGTCGTTTTTCTTGAACAGCTTTATTGTCCATCCCAAGGCGCTTTCCCACCACGCTTCTTTTTGGTGCTTGTCCAAGTGCTCAAAGTAGGTGTGGCGCTCTCCTTTCTTGGTCACCACCTCTATGGGGAAGAGGCTTACCAAGAAGTCCGTGGAGTTGATTAAGTCGGGATAGAGGGATGGAGATATGGCATCTTCGGTGGGAATGCTCCCGGAGAGGTCTATGCCGAACGCGCTTGCCATGCCTGCCAAGCTGCCCAGGCTGGAATTGTTGGTGAGTTCAGGAGCCAAGGAGACGTTGCATTCATAGTAGCGGGGTACGCACAGGATGAGCAGGCATGACAATAGGAAAGTGGCGGGGAGGACTTTAAGGTAAGTTCTCCATTCGGTTTTGAACACGCAGGCTATCTTGTTGAAGTCAATCTGCTTTATGTTGTCTTGTTTGTTGGATGGTTTTGTCTCGCTCATGTTATAGTTAACGGCTTGCGGCTTTGTTTTATTGTGTTTGTCGGGCTTTCTTCATCACGTATCTGTATTGCCATGCGTTGACGATGGCTCCTGGCAAGTTGGCCAGTATCATGGCCACGATGACGCCATTCATGCCCAGGGGCTTATGAAACAGTAAGGCATAGGGGATGAATACGATAGCCGCTATGACGGTAAAGATGATTTGCAGTCTCAGTTTTCCCATGCCATTGAGAATGGTAGAGTAGGCCAGGCTGAATATTATCAATAGGGTGTATAAGGCCATCAGCGCATTGGTGGAAAGGGAAACGCTCACTTCGTCTCCTACCCAGATGGTGTAGGCGTATTGGGCAATGGCGGTCATGCCGATTGCTCCTATAGCGACGAGGCCGATGACCTTCATGATGTTCTTGACGGATTTCTCTATCCACGCCAGCTCTCCATGGGCGAAAGCGTCTGTAGTCGCGCTCCAGAAAGGCGTGGCTATGATGGTGAAAAAGAGGGTGAGAATGGAATAATACCTGAAAGCCACCTGGTAATTGGTCACTTCTGAGGGTGAGAAGAGGTTGGAGATTAGGATGTTGCTGGTGGCGAAGATGATTAATCCCGCGACCTGCATAATGAAAAACTTGATGCCTAAAGAGAACAAATGGGTCAAGGCTTCACGGCGGAAAAAGCGGATGGAGGGCCGTAACTGCGGGTATAGTTTATGGAAGGTAATGCCATAGGCCAACGTGTAAACGGCAAGAGGTGACATGGTGTTGGCCAAAGTGATAAGCATGAGCGAGGAATGGCCTGACAGGTAAATGGCCAAAGTCAATATAAGCCCCAGCGTTTGCCCTCCCGTGACGAGCGCCGTGTTGACCGCGGGCAGTTGTAACGCCATGTAGACGTTTCCCACGAGCTTGAACACGAAATTGACGCACACCATGGCGATGGTTACGTTGAGGACTTCTCGCAGGTCTGTTACCCGCTTGGCGTCTACGTTGAGCAATGCGTACATATCAACGCCGTTGGCTAGCGACAGGAAAAGAACGGCAAGAGGGATGACGATAAGCGCAAGCATGAAGAAGGTGGTGGATACCACTTGGCGTGCCCTCTCATTGTCGCCGAGGGCAATAGTGGAGGCCAGGATATTGCGCATGCCGTTTCCCAGTCCTAAGTCCATGGTGTCTATCCATACGATGACGGAGCTGATGGCCAGCCATATGCCATTCTCGTAGATGCCTAGACATTTTAGGGTGACGGCGATGAGCGATAGATAGACAATGCCTGACCATCCACGCAGGCAAAAAGCGAACAGTACATTTCGCTTGATGAGGCGTGAACGGCTTTGGGAGCGTTGCTCCTCAGTGGCTTTATCATCAAAGGGATTAAGACTCATCTGTAGTTCTCGGGACAAAATTACATAAAAGAATCTATATCGCCAAATGTCGGGTTACATATTTTCCGAACTCAGCCTGGAAGCCTTTACGCTTGTGGCATCTCTTTTCTCGGGAAGGAAACGCGTGGCGAAGCAAGGTGAACCGGGACATGTAATAGTCTCCGTTCCCGTGAGGTGGAAATTTGGGCTTTTCCAAAACAACAAGTTTTGCCTGGCAATTTAAGTTGTTTTGCCTGGCAATTTAACTTATTTTCCGACGCGAAATAAGTTGTTTTGAAGAGCAAAATAACTTGTTTTCAGATGGGGTCTTTTTCTTGCTGGTTGGCGACGAGACCGGAATGCGAGCCTAAATTTAATTGGCAGGTGACGGTTGGCGTGACGGAAAAAATTCGTATCTTTGCATGTCGTTTTCGCTTAAGCGGCTTAGGTAGAGGTTTATAGTAAAATGGGTAATCTGAGGAAAAGCTTGATATCGGGAGTGTGGTATGTCAGCCTGGCGAAGTATTCATGCGTGGTGGTGGGGCTGGTGGTGACAGCCGTGCTGGCCAGAATGTTGACTCCCCACGACTTCGGGACAGTGGCAATCGCCACGGTGTTCATTCATCTTTTCTCTACCATCGTGACGGAGAGCTTCTCGCCGGCTATTATTCAAAACAAGCAGCTGACTGAAAGGGATTTGAGGGCCATAAACTCGTTCACCTACCTGATGGCTTTAGCGCTTACGGGGCTGTATTTGCTGGCGGTCCCCTTTATAGTGGCTTATTATGAGACGGAAGTATTGTCCACTATTTTGACGGTTTTTGCCGTGAGTATCTTCTTTTCCATTATTTCCATTGTGCCTAACGCCCTGTTGATGAAGGCGAAACGCTTTCGGTTTATTGCCATGATGAGTCTAGGGATACACTTGGCCTTGGCCGTGATGTCTATCGCGGCGGTGACGCAAGGCATGGGGATATACGCTTTACTGGTAGAACCTGTGGGGCACGGGGTGTTGCTCTTCGCCGTGAGTTACGCCGCTTATCCCGTGAAGTGGAGCTGGCCTCGTCGTGAAAGCGTGGCCAAGATATTGTCTTTTTCTGTGTTCCAGATGTTGTATACGGCGATACATATAGGCTATAGGAATATAGACAAGCTCTTGATAGGCAAGTATATGGGCGCGGCCAACCTGGGGTATTACGAGAAGTCTTACCGGTTGATGATGCTGCCGTTGGAGAACGTTTCGAGCGTGATATCTCCCGTGTTGCATCCGCTGTTGAGCGAGTACCAAAATGATAAAGACTACCTGTGGGAGGCTTATAAGAAGATAATCGCTTTCATGAGTGAGTTTTGCTTTATCGTTTCCGTGGCGCTTTTCTTCCTGGCCCGCTTTATCGTCATCTTGCTATATGGAGACCAGTGGGAACCTGCCGTACCCGTGTTTCAGGTGTTGGCATTGAGCGTTTGTTTCCAGTTGATGCAGTCGCCCATGGGGGCGATATTCCTGGCCGCCAATGCCGTGAGACAGTTGATGGCGAGCACGTTGTGGATATTCTTTTTGATGCTGATAGGCGTGGCGGGCGCTATAGGCGTGGGGAGTTTTGAATTGATTCCAATAGTGGTGGTGCTGGTGTTTCTGCTGGGCTTCATGATTTATCAAGGTTGTTTGGCTAGGCTTTTCGGTAAGCGTAGCGATGAAATATATGCCATCATGTGGCCACATGTCGCTTACGCCGCGTTGCTTTTTGCCTTGCTTTCCGTCGTGGAAGAAATGGCGGGAGAGGATTTGTGGGTAAATGGCCTGGCAGTCATTTCCTCCGTACTGGCTTATTTCGCGCTGCTGTTTTATACCAACAGGATACCACAGCTGAGGCAGATGCTCTCGTTCGCGGCCAGGAAATTGATGGGGAAATGAGGGCGGCCGCTTTTTATTTCATCATTAGTTCCCCTTGTATCATCGCCATTTTTATCCAGATGTCAGCGTATTTCGTCTGGAAAGTCATCATGTCCATGGGCTGCCCCTGTTCGTCAAATATCTCGGTATGAGGAGCTCCTTGTTCGCTAACTTGCATGGTGATGGCCTCTTTGCCATTGCGATGGTAGAAGGTAAGACTGCGCAAGATGCCCGTTTCCGTGCGGAAGCGCCCCGTGCTCTCGTCTTCTGTCCAGATATCTCCCGTGTATGGGGCACCTTCATAGATGACGGTGTCTCCACGGAAGGAGATTTCGTCTATATGCACCCGTTTACCGCAAGCGATGAAAGCGAGCGCAAGCAGTGGAAGGAAGAATGTCAACAGGTACTTCATAGGCGGATGGGAATATTATATGACTTAGTCTCATGGCTGCATTCAAAGGTCTTGAACTCATAGCCGCGTGACTTGAGCCATTCTATGGACGCGGGAAGGGCTGTGTGTAGCTTGTCTATGCTCTTCAGGGAGTCGTGAAAAGTGATGATGCTGCCGTTGCGGGCATATCGCTTCACGTTGTTGACCACGTCTTGGGCGGTGAGCCAAGTGGAATAGTCACGTGTGACAAGATCCCACATCACGATGTGGTACTTATGGCGCAGCCACCAATAAATGCTCCAACGCATCCACCCATGTGGAGGGCGAAAGAGGTCGCTGTGGATAACCTCTTGCGCCATGTGTATGTTGATGAGGTAAGTGGTTGTCCAATGCTTGAAGGAGTTGAGGTGGTTGAAAGTGTGGTTGCCCACCTGGTGCCCCTCGGCCACGATTTGATTGTAGAGATCATGGTGGCGGAGTACATTCTCGCCAACCATGAAGAAGGTGGCCTTTACGTTATATCGCCGCAGCGTATCGAGGATAAAAGGTGTAGATTCGGGAATGGGCCCGTCATCGAACGTGAGGTAAACCGCACGCTCGTTGGGGTCCATTCGCCATATCGCCCTTGGATATAGCCACCTTAGCCACTTGGCAGGTTGCTCTATTATCATCTCCCGAGGGCTTATTCGAGAGGCATTTGCCCGCCTCGGGCCGTATACCGCCTATAGTAGTTATCCATCAGCTTTTGATATTGCGCACCGAGCTTGCTGTCGGTGATGGCGGCCACTTCTTGTATGGCCTGCATGATGTAGAGCTCTGTCAGGCAGTCACGGGTGGATTGGGCAAACCAGTTGTCACTCAGAGAGAGATACCACTCTAGGTATTGGCTGGAATAGTCAAAGCATTTGCGCAGATATTCCTTGGCTTTCTCTTTCTGGCCTAGCAGTGTGTAGGCACGAGCCATGTTCACTCCACCATTCACGTAGCAAATGGGCACGTTGTAGTCGGGTATCTCGGTCTCGGCTTTATGTAATACTTTGAGGGCCTTGTCGCTCTTGCCCTCCTTGATAAGCTCTATGGCCAATTCCGACATCAACTGCCTGAGCGTGTGGCATGAACGCATGTTGGTCTCGTCGATATAGAGGCCGGGTTGCTTGAGGTTGCCAAACTTGAAGCGGTTCATCACGTTGTGATAGGTGCGCTCCGCGTCGAAGTTCTTGGCGCCAGGGGCATTGGTGGTGAAAGGAGTGATGCGGTAAGCCATTCCTTCTTTTACGAAGTTGTCTCCCAGGTTCATGTAATTCTCCGACCCCACGGTCATGGCCACGTAGATGGGACGTGTCCAGTTGCTCTGGGCGATGATTTCTAGCATCATGAGGTCGTTCTTGTAGAGAGCGTTCTTGCCTTTGAGCGAGATGACCATCTTGTCCGGTATGGAATCGGTAGCCATCATCATACCGCTTTTCTTCACGGCTTCTTTGTCGATGGTGACATAGACCGTGTCGGTGGGTATCACGTGCATGTTCTCGTCTTTAGCGCGCACCCAGTATCTCAAGATGTTCTTCAGCTCGAAGGGTTCATCTCCGAATTGTTCTGCGGCCTCCTTGGGATGCTCGCGGTATAGTTCTTTCACTTGCTCTTTGAGGTCTGGCTGTACGAGGACATACTCGTTGGTGCCAGAGCAGTAGTCCAGCCTGGGCCACGAGATGGGCACGGAGGGGGAGTCGTAGGCCGGGCGTCGCATCTGGTCGATGTACCAGTCGGTCTGCAGGTAGCTGAGGTTGCAGACCCTGACGTCTGTGCCGAAGCCTTCTACTTCCTGGTTGTACCAAAGGGGGAAGGTGTCGTTGTCGCCGTTGGTGAAGATGATGGGGTTACAGCCCTCCTGCAATGAGGAAAGATAGTTTTGGCCCACATCGTGACAGATGTAGCGTCCACTGCGATCATGGTCATCCCACGTCTGGCTCACCATCTGTATGGGGACGAGCAGTGCTATAACAGCCACAGCCACTGGAATCGCGAGTGTCTGTCGCTTGAGTTTCCTTGAAAGCAAGTCAACCAAGGCCACCACGCCGAGGCCACACCAAATCGCGAAAGCGTAGAAAGAGCCTGCGTACGCATAGTCGCGCTCACGGGGCTGCATTGGTGTTTGGTTGAGATAGAGAACGATGGCCAGTCCTGTCATGAAGAAAAGGAAGAAAACCACCCAGAATTGCTGTATGCCGCGCTTGCCATGGTAGGCTTGCCAGAAGAGGCCTATCAAGCCCAGCAGCAAGGGCAGACAATAGAAAACGTTGTGCCCTTTGTTGTTTTTCAGGTCATCGGGTAATTTGCTTTGGTCGCCCAACATGGCGTTGTCTATGAAGCTGATTCCCGTTATCCAGTTACCATGCTCGGGTTCTCCATTGCCTTGTATGTCGTTTTGCCTTCCCGCGAAATTCCACATAAAGTATCGCCAATACATGAAGTTGCACTGGTAGGAGAGGAAGAAGCGCAGGTTTTCCAATTGGGTGGGCATTTTCACCATAATAGGTTCGCCGCAGCGGTCGTAGGGAACAGTGTAGCCGTCCACGCCTCCCATCCAACTCTCGTAGGCAGCGGCGTGATCACTGCTGTGCATGCGTGGGAAAAGCATGTTTTGGGCGTAGACATACTGGCTCTTGTGGTCTACAACGAAGTAGGAGTCTTTCTCGTCGGGTGAGACTTTCTCCTTGCGGTCATAGATGGGCGCGCCCTGCTTTATCTTGGGTCTGCACATATTGCCCTCTACTTCCAGTGCCACTTGCGAATTGTATGCGGGGCCGTAGAGCAGAGGTGTGTCACCGTATTGGTCGCGGCTCAAGTAATTTCCCAGGGTGAAAATATCCTCAGGGGAATTTTGGTCCATTGGGGGATTGGCAGAGCTGCGTATCACGATGAGAGCGTAGCTGGAGTAGCCTATCATGAGCATCAGCAGGCAGAGCAGCGTGGTGTTCTTGATGCGGGTGGTGACCATGGAGACGAGTTTCTGCTCTTTCTTCAGCTTCCACCTGAGGGCGAGCCACAGGAGGAAGAGTATCGCCGCTCCCGAGAGGGCTTGTGTCCAGCCCGTGCCTTGGAAGGGGATGCCGAGCATGGCCACGGCCAGGAGGAACGCCAGGTTCTCACGTCTCATGTCGCGGGAAGAGTTCTTTGCCTGGTAGGTCTCCCAAATGGCCCAGATGACGGAGGCTATCAGCAGGAAGATGTAGACAATCTCGCCCGTGTTGAAAGGCATGCCCAAGGTGTTGACGAAGAACAGCTCGAACCATCCGCCTACTTTCACGATGCCTGGTACTACACCATAGAGCACGGCGTAAACGAGAGCGAAAGAGATGAGCAGGGCAATCAATGAACCTTTTAAGTCGGCATTGGGCACCCGCTTATAATAATATACCAAAACGATGGCGGGCAGGCAGAGCAGGTTGAGCAAGTGAACGCCCACGCTGAGGCCTGTCATATAGGCTATCAACACCAGCCAACGATCGCTGTGGGGCTCGTCTGCATGGTCTTCCCATTTCAGTATGAGCCAGAATACCACTGCGGTAATGGCGGAGGAGAACGCATATACCTCGCCTTCTACGGCAGAGAACCAGAAAGTGTCACTCCATGTGTATATCAATGCGCCTACCATACCGGAAGCCTCTATGGCTATCAGCTTGCCTGTGGTTAGCTCATTCCAATCCTTCACCACCAAGCGGCGGGCCAGGTGGGTAATAGTCCAATAGAGGAAAAGGATGCAAGTTGCGCTCAACAAGGCACTCATCAAATTGACCATGCGGGCTACTTGCGTGGGGTCGCTGGCGAAATGGGTGAAGAAATTGGCTACCAACATGAAGAAAGGAGCTCCAGGCGGATGTCCTATTTCCAGTTTGTAACCTGTGGTGATAAACTCGGGACAGTCCCAGAAACTGGCTGTCGGCTCTATCGTGGAGCAATAGGTGAAGGCGGCGATCGCGAAAGCCACCCATCCCAGGATATTGTCCACCAATCGGTATTGTCTCATTCTGTTATGTGATATAATCTAGATTTGGCTGCAAAGATAATAATTTCATGGAGTATAGTCCCTATTCTTCCCTTTCTTTTTAGATATATTATCACTTAATCGGCTGGTTTTCGTAAGATGGAGCTTTCTCGTAGGGATACCGAGGCATATATAGTTTCATGTTGTCGGAACTACAGTATCCTTCCAGTACCAGTACTATTGATACTGGAGTTTCAGTAGGCTGGTACTGGACTTGCAGTAGTACTGGCTTTCAAAAGGAGTAATATTGGATGCCGCCAAGAACACTACCGCAAGGCGGCAACACCATACATCCCTCAGTTGTAGAGAAGTGGCACATCACGTCTCTACTGAGTTTCAGCGTGTTTACGTAAATCGCAATTCATCGAATTCGAGTTAGAATACGAACGTGAAGCCATAGGCGATGGTGGCGTAGCGTAACACTTTGCCTATGGCGATGCTGATGATGGAAATAGGTATGTTAGCTCGTGTCAACCCCAAAACGATGGTGATGCAGTCGCCTATCACGGGCAAGAAAGCCAGAAACCCAACACATGCTCCCTTGCCAGCCATCAACTTTTGAGTTTTTTCTATCTGTTCACTGGAGACGTGGAGATATTTATGTATCCACTCCATGCGACCCAACATACCGATGGCATAGTTGACCATCGCGCCCAGTACGTTGCCTATGCTGGCGTAGATGACCAGTGGAAGTGCTTCCAGTCCCGCGGCTTGCAGTCCCACCATCACGGCCTCGCTGCTGAAAGGCAATATGCTGCCTGCGATGAACGCGGAGATTAGCATCCCCCAGTAGCCCCATTGCATCAAGAACTCATTGAGGACATCCATAGAGCGAGAATGGTGTAGATGGCATAAATGGCGATGGATGCTATATAGAAGATGTTGCTCAGCTTTGTGTGGCTCAAGGCAAATAAGCGACCCGCCAATGGGGAGACGAAGACCACCATAATGGCCATCAGCTCTTCGTAGAATCCTGGTTGCAGGGCCAGGAAAACCACGGTGACGAAGAAAAGGAAAGTGAATGTTTCGTTGAGCAAACGAGTGCGGATTTTGTCGGCATAGCTGGTGTGGAGGAAGTAGATGATGGACACTCCGCCCAGTATAACCGTCATTCCCATGGTAGCCAATTGCCATGGGGAAAGTGATGTGTATTGGAGAAGTGGGCCGAAAGCGACTGTCCGCTGGAAATAGGATGGCAGTTCCATGATATTGCCCGTAAGAGCCAAGTAGCCCAAGATGAACCAATAGGGGGTAAGGATGCCCAGCAGGCTGGCGAAAAATGACCGGGAACCCAGGTTCATTAACTTGGAGCGCATTACGAACCACAAGAAAGGAAGATAGCAGAGTACCTGTATGAAATAAACGGACATCACGCCTAACATGATAAAGGCGAAGTAAACAGTGCCCGGTGCCCTGCGGTCTTGGTATGATGGGAGTAAAATGAGCAGAAAAGCGGAGAACCCCAGCGCGCAGATGGCTGCGGACAAACTGGAGCACGTGGCGAAAAGCAACGTGGAGAGCATCAAGAACGAGCAGGAGATAGACTGGCTATAGAAGGGAAGTAATGCTTCCCGATTGTTAAGAGCCGTAAAAAGTATGGCCGCTAACCACACGAGCGCAGCCTCATGCCACTCTGTAATGCCCAATGACACCATCGCCAACCACACGAGTGCGGTGTAGGCGATGGTTAAGGGCAAGGTCAATCGACTAGTGGCCGCTTTACCTTGTAATAGATGACTCATTTATAGGTCTTGTCCAATGTCCCCGCGGAAATACTTGTCTGTGAAGTTTATCTTGCTGGCCTCTTGGAAACTTTTCCTAAGAGCTTCCTCCTTGTCTTTGCCGTAACTGCTTACGCATATCACGCGGCCTCCCGCGGTGACCACTTTGCCGTCCTTGAAGGTTGTGCCCGAGTGGAAAACAATGCTTCCTTCTACATTGTCAATGCCTTCTATAGGATAACCTTTTTTGTATGCCTGTGGATAGCCGCCGCTCACCAGCATCACGCAGACCGCCGCACGGGGGTCAAATTCTATTTCCCGTTTATCGAGATCACCTGCCGCTACGCCTTCAAACAAGTCCACGATGTCGCTTTTTATACGTAGCATAACGCTTTCCGTTTCGGGGTCACCCATGCGACAGTTGTATTCTATCACTTTCGGTTCGCCCTCAACATTGATGAGGCCAAAGAAGATGAAGCCCTTGTAGTCGATGCCCTCTTTTCGCAGTCCGTCAACCGTGGGGCGTATGATGCGATCTTCTACTTTGCCCATCCACTCGGGAGTCGCAAAGGGAACAGGGGTTACGCTACCCATTCCACCCGTGTTTAGGCCTGTGTCGTGCTCGCCGATGCGTTTGTAGTCCTTGGCCTCGGGCAATATCTTGTAGTGCTGTCCGTCTGTCAGAACGAACACAGAGCATTCTATACCGCTGAGGAATTCCTCGATGACCACTTTCTCAGAGGCTTGGCCAAACATACCGTCCAGCATCTCCCGCAGTTCCTTTTTCGCTTCTTCTAGTGTTGGTATGATGAGTACGCCTTTGCCTGCGCATAGGCCATCGGCTTTGAGCACGTAGGGGGCGGACAGTTGTTCCAGGAATTGGATGCCCTCTTCTAGGTTGTCTGCCTGCACGGTAAGGAACTTGGCGGTGGGAATGTGGTGGCGGGTCATGAATCCTTTGGCGAACTCCTTGCTGCCTTCCAATCGCGCGCCTGATTTCGAGGGGCCTATCACGGGGATGGAAGCAGTGCGCGCGTCCAGGCGGAAATCATCGTAAATGCCCTTCACGAGAGGGTCTTCAGGACCCACCACGACCATGTCTACGGCATTCGCCGACGCGAAAGTCTTCAGGGCTTCAAAGTCATCGGCCTTGATGGGTACGTTCTCTCCCACATTGGCTGTGCCGGCGTTACCGGGAGCGATATACAGTTTCTCTACTTTTTCACTTTGGGCGATTTTCCAGGCAAGCGCATGCTCCCTACCGCCGCTTCCTAACAATAATATCTTCATATTCTTGTGCTTGATGGTTGCTTTATGTCTTATTTCAGGAAATCAAAGAAATAGCGGCTGATGCGCTCGTGGAGATGGGTGCTTTGATGGCCTCTCATATTGTGAGGCTCGCCAGGGTAGATGAAATAATCGGGTTGGGTACCGTCCAGTATGCATTGGTGCAGGAACGAACGAGCGTGTTGGGGCACCACTGTGGCATCATTTTCTCCGATAATGATTTGCAATCTTCCTTTCAAGTTCTTGGCTTGGGGAATCAGGCTGGTCTTGGCGTATCCCTCAGGATTGGTTTGCGGGGTGTCCATGTAACGCTCGCCGTACATCACTTCATACCAACGCCAGTCGATGACAGGACCACCAGCTACGCCTACCTTGAATACGTCAGGATGGTGGGTCATCATGGTAATAGTCATGAAACCGCCAAAACTCCAGCCATGTACGCCTATGCGGTCAGCGTCTACATAAGGCAGGCTTTTCAGGAACTTTACGCCTTCCATTTGGTCACGTGTTTCTTCTTGTCCCAATTGGCGGAAGGTAGCTTGCTCAAATTCCTTGCCTCGATTCTCACTGCCTCGATTGTCGAGGATGAAGAGCAAGTAGCCCTCTTGCGCCATGTAGGTTTCCCATCCACGGGCAGAATAATGCCACCCTGCGTCTACGTTGTGGGCATGAGGGCCACCATATACATATATAATAGTGGGATACTTCTTGTTGGGGTCGAAGTTCACGGGCTTCACCATGCGCCAATAGAGGTCAGTCACGCCGTCAGCGGCTTTCAATGTCCCGCATACATACTCTGGCACGTTGTAGCCTTCCCATGGGTCTGGAGCCTTGAAGTAGCTCGTGCGCTTGGCGTTTTCCGTGTTTATTATCTCCAATACACGAGGCACGGTGGGCTCTTGATAGTTGTCGAAGACATATTTGCCACTCTCACTTAGGCTACCATTGTGCCACCCCTTGCCATTATCCAATGGCGTACGCTTACCTGAGTTTACTGAAACTCGCCAAAGATTGCACTGGATGGGCGATTGTTCATTGGAGGTATAGATAATGGATTTCGATTTCTTGTCAAACCCCAAGACGCCGAGGACAACCCACTTGCCGGAGGTGATTTGTTTGAGTTGTTTGCCCTCTATATTATATAGGTATAGGTGGTTGTAGCCATCTTTCTGGCTTTGGACGACAAATTTCTCCTTGTCCCATGGCAGGAACTCGATGGGATGGAGCGGTTCCACATATTTCTCGTCTGTTTCTTGGTAAAGTTCAGCAATCTTTTCACCCGTTTCGGCATTGTAACTTACCAATCTGCAGTCATTTTGGTCACGATTCAACTCATATATGTAGATGGTCTTGTCGTCTGGACTCCAAGCAATATTGGTAAAATAGCGATTGGTTGGATCTCCAGCTTTCAAGTAAATGGTTTTGCCTGTTCGTAAATCATAGACCCCTACAGTTACTTTGTGAGAAGTCTCGCCCGCCATGGGATACTTGGTGGGAGCTGGTGTCGCTATGCGGGATTGTCCTTCGGCGGGCACCCAATCATTCTCAGGATTATCCACTAAGGGGAAATCACTTACCATACTTTGGTCCATGCGATAGAATGCTAACTTGTAGCCTTGATGGCTCCAAAAAGTCCCTTTATAGATGCCAAATTCATCTCGGTGCACGCTTTGGCCATATACTACATCTCGGTTTCCATCGGTGGAAAGTTGATGGGGGTTGTTCTCTGCGTCCCGCACATAAAGTTGGTCTTCACTCACATAAGCTACAGCCTTGGAGATTGGATTCCAATCTGCGAAGCTTTCTCCTTCAGCGTTCTGTCTCCATACCACTTGGCGTTTTTTGAAGTCTATTAGCATTCGCTCTTTCTTGTTGTTCAGCAGCACAAGTGGTTTGTTCCCGTAGGGGAAGGTCGCGTTCCCTAAATGGTATATTTTGGAAGTCTCGTCCGTTTTGGCCCAGTTGTTGATTTCTTCGAGCGTGAAGAGTATTTCCTCTTTGCCTGTGGACTTGTCTATCAAGGAGCATTCCTCAACATCTTGGTGTATGAGTTGGTCACCCCACCATGTTGTCCAACGGTTCTTAGGCACCATGTTGCGGTAGTTGTTTCCGCCGAAGTTGAGGTCTTCTAGCGTGAAACTCTTCTGGGCGCTTATGGTCATGGCGGTCATGAGCAGTACTAAGAGTAGGGAAAGTTTATTCTGCTTCATCATCATAGCGATTTTTATATTTGCTTGCGTAGTTTCCTCGTTTGTCTTGTTTGTCTTGTTTGTCATATCTCCGGCGGTCATATCCCCTGTTGCCGTATCCTTCCCGACCACGTGTGCCATAGTCCTTTCTCCTGGCATCTCTGTCCTCGTTTCTACCAAAGCGGTTCCAAGTGCGGTCACGTGCCCATTCCTTGTCTTTTGAGTCATGGTCACGGGTGTTCCACTCTCTTTTCCTGGAGTCATTCCAGTCTTTTCTCTTGGGGCGTTCCAATTCGTGTTTATGGAAAGTAAACGAGCGAATATCCGCGTTCTCGTTTTCCTCGTTTTCTTCTATTCTGCGCTTGAATTCGCGGTTTTTCTTGAAGCGATGCTTTTGAGCCATCTCTTCCTTTTCTTCCTCGGTTTTCACGATGCCACCTTCTGCGCGGAAATCCCTCATGCGTCCATCAAACAAAGCGTATTTCCGGAATTCGCATTCCAGGCTACCATTATATAAAGGTATCTTGATGGAAGGTTTCAATCCAATTTGTTCGAAGCACTCTTCACGATAGCTCAGTATCCATGCGTCATTACCGCTGAATTCATGTTTTAATCGCTCACCTATCATCTTGTATGTACCTAACAAGTTGGGTGTGGAAATACGCTCACCATAGGGAGGATTCATGACAATGATACTTTTGTTCTCAGGCTTCTTGAAGTCCTTGAAGTCTTGTTGCTCTATCGTGATGTCTTGGGTGAGTCCTGCCGCACGCACGTTGAAGAGGGCTGTGTTCACGGACTTCATGTCCACATCGTAGCCATATACGTGATGGTTAAACTCTTTCTCCAAGGAGTCGTCATTATAGATGCGGTCCAGGAGATCTTTGTCGAAGTCATTCCATTTTTCAAAAGCGAATTCCTTCCTGAACACGCCTGGCGAGATATTACGGGCGATGAGCGCGGCTTCTATAGGCAATGTGCCTGAGCCGCACATCGGGTCAATGAAGTCCGTCTCCCCAGACCAGCCTGTCATGAGTATCATGCCTGCTGCCAAAACCTCGTTGAGTGGAGCGGATACAGATTCTTGTCTATAACCACGGCGATGCAGACTTTCGCCACTGGAGTCAAGGCTCAACGTGGCTTTATCTTCGGCAATATGGATGTTGAGACGGATGTCGGGATTGCTTACGCTAATATTCGGGCGCACGCCAGTTTTCTCACGAAACCAATCAACGATGGCATCTTTCACTTTGTAGGTGACAAAGCGGGAATTGCGGAATTCCTCTGAGTAAACCACGGAATCAACCGAGAAAGTGTTTTTCTCGCTGAGAATCTTGTCCCACTCCACGGCTTGTACCTTATCGTAAACGTCTTCAGCGGAACGAGCTTTAAAGTGGCAAATGGGTTTAAGGATACGGATAGCGGTGCGCAATTGGAAATTAGCGCGATACATCATTTCCTTGTCTCCTGTGAAGGATACCATTCGGCGGCCTATTTGTACGTTGTTGGCACCCAGTTGGGTGAGCTCTTTGGCCAATACGGGCTCTAGGCCCATGAAAGTTTTGGCAATGAGTTCAAATTCTTGTTCCATTATTCGATAAAGTGTAATTATTCAGAGGTCTCTTGTTTATATTTCTTGGTATTGGCTTCCATATCCTTAGTTACCCATACGTTGGCCCCTATTACGCAGCCGTCACCAATCTGGATACGTCCAAGTATGGTGGCGTTGGCATATATAATGACATTATTGCCAATAATGGGATGGCGTGGAATGCCTTTGATGGGATTTCCGTGCTCATCCAAGGGAAAACTTTTGGCTCCCAAGGTAACGCCTTGATATAGTTTTACGTTGTCACCGATGATACATGTGGCACCTATGACTACGCCTGTTCCGTGATCTATTGTGAAATATCGGCCGATACTGGCTCCTGGATGGATATCTATGCCTGTTTCGGAATGGGCTATTTCTGCCATCATGCGGGGTATCAGCGGAACACCTTCCAAGAAAAGCTCGTGCGCCAACCGATAGATGGTGAGTGTTTTGATAACAGGATAGCATGAGATAATCTCGCCAATGCTCTCAGCGGCGGGGTCTCCATTGTAAGCTGCTTCTACATCGGTGGCTAACACCTTGCGCATTTGGGGAAAGCGCATAATGACACGGGCGGCTATAATCCCTGCTCTTATCCGTAACCTATTGGCCTTGAAAGTGCCTGTGCCCTTTTCTCCTTCGCAGTCCTCCAAAAAGCACAGCCCTGCCATGATTTGTTCAGAGAGTTTTTCTTGCAACAACTCCAGTCTCACGCCTATATGGTACTGTATGGTACTCATGTTAATAGAGGAGTTGCCGAAATATCCAGGAAAGAGCACGGAGCGAGATAAGTCGATAATCTCTTCAAGCGCTTTGCTTGAGGGGAGTGGTGTTTCGTCCCTGTGCTGATGGCACAAGCCCTGCAAGGCCTCCTGGTCGGAGAGTGCCTTTACGGTGTCCATCAACTGATGAGTCAGGTTACGCTTGCTCATGGATATAATGTATCAATCGTGTTGCTATGTCTTCGCGAAGATACGATTTTTTTCCTTATACCGCAATAGAATCAAGAAAAAGTATCAAACGATTGGTGACATTCACGCCACTTACGCCTGAATCGAAATCTAAGGACAATAAATTGAGTTGTGGATGGAGTGTGTGCAACTTTTTCTCAATACCTTTAGAGATGACATGGTTGGCGATACATCCAAAAGGCTGTAAAGAGATAATGTTGTTCACGCCATCGCGTAGGTAACCGATGATATCGGCGGGTAATAGCCATCCCTCGCCAAATTGAGCAGCCAATGAAACTACGCCTTCCACCTCCTTGGCATCATCATAGATGTTAGTGAATGGTCGGAAGTAGCGGAAGCGCCCCGCGGCTTTATTCACTTGTTTGATACGTCTGCCTATCAAGGTCTGATAGGCCAATCTGATGACGGCGTCAGGTACATGGGAACAGCTTAAGCGGAGATGTTTTTGCGCCTCCGCGTTGACAAACTCTTGTAAGAAGAAAGGAGCTAACAATGGCGGCACTACCTCAATGCCTTTGGAAGTGATATGCTCTTCTATATATTGATGGGAGAAAGGATTGAATTTCAGGAATATTTCCCCCACGATGCCTACTTTGGGCAACTCCTTGTCTATTGTGTTGACATCAAAATCCTCAGCGGCTTGCTTTAGCAGATGTATCAAGCCGTTGGCTTTGTTCTCGAGGATGGGTTTCTCAATGCATTTTAAGTATTTGTCCCGAAGGGTTTTTGCGATGCCAGGAGTACGCTCCCTTACCAAACAGGCGTTGTACATCTCGTTGATGGCGTCGCCATATAATATAGAGGTGACAATGATTTGCGAGTATTTTAACCAGTTGACACGGAAGCCTTCTTGTTCATTGCTCTCTTCGCTGGCCGTGGCGGTTACGCCTAAAGTGATAAGTGGTACATCTTGGAAACCATTGGCCACCATGGCACGTTTGATAAGCCCGGCGTAATTGGTCGCTCGGCATTGTCCACCTGTTTGGCTCATTATCACGGCGGTGTTTTGAGGGTCGTATTTCCCGCTCTTCAGCGCTTTGATGATATCGCCAACGATAAGTGTGGCGGGATAGCAAACCTCATTATTGGCGTACTTCAGCCCTAGTTCGGCACTATGCTGGTCGCTCATGGGCAATACCTCAACATCATATCCCATCAGTTTCAGTATTGGCGAAATGAAGGGTGTGAGATATTCGGTCATATAAGGAGCCAATATTTTGCGTCTGATATCCTCTTGTCTGAATACACGAGTTTGCTCCAATGGCAAAGGCGGTATTTCGCCCTTTGTGTTTATCTTGTGTTTAAGGCTTTCCACCAATGACCTTATACGTAATTTCAGGCTGCCGATATTGCTTACGTCATCTATTTTCAACAATGTGAAAGGTTTATGGTGGCGTTTCAATATATCTCGGATTTCATCTTGTATGAAGGAATCTGGTCCGCAACCGAAACTGGTCATCTCCACAAAGTGTAGCTGGTCGTCTTGTTCCGCGGCCCATTGTCCGCTCTTTACGATGCGGTTCATGTAAGCCCACTGCTTTACAAGGTAAGTCTCTCCGCTATTGGTGACAATGTCGTTTCGTACAATATCATCACTGATAACATCTACGCCTAGCGATGCTATCATCTCTGAAAGTTTGTGTTGAACCAAAGGGTCGGTATGGTAAGGGCGACCAGCCAACAAGATGGTGAGATTTCCTGTCTTGCGGCTTTTTTCCCAGATTTCTTGCGCTTTCTTTTTTATGGCTTGTCCATATTCTGTTTGCGCTTGCAAGGCATGGGCCAATGCTTTTTTTGCGTCGTTTTTCTTTACGCCAAGTGTTTTGAGATAGTCCACGATTTGCTTCTCCAAGAGCCTCTCGTTGGAGAAATTGATGACAGGAGCGTCCAAGGGCTTATCCAGTTTCATGGCAGACTTCACTACGTCGGAATAGCCGGAAACGATGGGACAGTTGAAGGAATTGATGGTACGCTGCTTGTCGTCATTGCGTTCAAATACCACATAGGGCATTAAGATGCGCTCAACGGTAGCGTCTTGGTTTAACGCGGCGATATGGGAATGCACCAATTTGGCTGGGAAACAAATGTTGTCAGACATCACGGAACCCAAAGCTCCTTCATAGCGTTGGAAGGTTGATTCAGGAGAGAGCACCACTTTGAAGCCAACGTCCGTGAGCAATCTGTGCCAAAAAGGATAGTTCTCATACATGTTGAGTGCTCGGGGTATGCCTATCACTTTGGTTCCTGTTTCCAGGCATTCCCGTTGGAATAGCAACTGATACTTATATACGTACAGGTTTTCGCCCTTTACCGCTCCTTCTCCTTGGTTGTTGAACACTCTCTCACATTTGTTGCCAGAGTAGAATTTCGCGCCTCCAGGGAAAGTGTATCTCGATACCATGCAACTGTTTTCACAGCCATGACATTGCAATTGCCTTGTCTCATATTCGCTCATGGATAGCAACTCTTCGATATTCCTTGCGGTGTTACCCTGGTCAATTTTGCCTTTCATCTCTTCCCGCATGAAAAGAGCGCAACCATAAGCGCCCATCATTTCAGGCATGTTGCTACGGGCCACGTTTACGCCCGTTAGTTGTTCGAAGGCACGTACCACGGAGTCATTGCGCATAGTACCGCCTTGTACCACGATATTGCCTCCCAGACTTTCTGTGTCTTGGAGTTTCAAGACCTTGTAAAGGCAGTTTTTTACCACTGAGTAAGAGATACCCGCCGAGATGTCTGCCACATCCGCACCTTCGCGTATAACTTGTTTCACCTTGGAGTTCATGAACACGGTACAGCGTGTTCCCAGGTCACAAGGTGCTTTCGCCTGGCAAGCCAGGGCGGCGAAATCTTCCACTTTGTATCCCAGGTTATTGGCGAAAGTCTGTATAAAGGTACCGCATCCAGAGGAGCAGGCTTCGTTGAGTTCCATGTGTACCACGGCACCATTCTCCACGAATATGGCTTTCATGTCTTGTCCGCCAATATCCAGGATAAAAGATACGTCGGGCATGAGAGCTGCCGCGGCTTGGTAGTGGGCCATTGTCTCTATGATGCCTTTCTCCATGCGGAAGGCGGTCTTGATGAGCTCTTCGCCGTATCCCGTGGCGCAACTTCCCAATATTTCCAAAATGGCTTTGGCGTGGTCTGCTTCTTCTTTCAGTGCGGTGAGCGCACCAATCACGGCTCCTATTGGATTACCCAAGTTGAGCCGGTAGTTGGTGAAAACGATATCTCCCGTTTCCGCGTCAATGGCTACCAATTTTGTGGTTGTGGAGCCAGAGTCTACGCCTATGATAACGGGTCTTTTGCCTGGCCGCAAGGCTTTTATGGGTATTTGGTAGTCCTGCTTGTCTTTCAGCCAATCTTGATATTCCTTTTCATTGTTGAAGAGGGGAGGCAGCTCACTTTTCCAGTTCGTCTTCAAGGGGGTGTTGAGCTTTTGGCGCAAGGCGGTAATCGTGGTAGTTCCCTTGGTGTCTTTCGCCTTGATGGCGCAACCCAACGCTGGTATTAAATTGCTTTGCTCCGAGACGATAAAGTCGTCTTCTTTCATTCCCAGATAGTCTGCGAAAGCTTTTCTCAGTGCAGGCAGGAAAGTCAATGGGCCTCCACAAAGCAAGATGGGCGGTTGGAAGTCCATTCCTCTGCTCAGCGTAACAACCGTCTGTACTGCTATGGAATGGAAAATACTTGCCGCGATATTCTCTTTGGGCAAGTTGCGAGCCATCAGGTTTTGTATATCAGTCTTGGCGAACACGCCACAGCGCGCTGCCATGGGATAAGTTTGCGTAGCGTTCATGGCCAATTCGCTCATGCCCTGGTTGTCTATACCCATCAACACAGACATTTGGTCAATGAAGGCTCCTGTACCGCCTGCGCAATTGCCATTCATGCGCAATTCCATGTGCTTGCCATTGAAAAACACCACTTTGGCGTCTTCGCCTCCGATGTCTATCAATGCCTTTGCTTGTGGATAACGATTCCTGGAGAGGACAGCGGCAGCTACCACCTCTTGGGCGAACTCAACGCCCAGTTGCTCTGCGGTGGCCATGCCGACACTACCAGTCACGCACATGCAGACGGGCACATCTCCTATCTGCTCGGACAGCTCGTGCAAGTATCTGTTTATTAATTGGCTTACTTGTGCGTGGTGGCGCTCATAGCGGGAGAATATCAGTTTGTTATGAGCGTCAGTGACGGCAATTTTGGCTGTCGTTGACCCTACGTCAAGGCCTATCCTAAAAAGTGCTGCTCTCATGAATACCTTTCCTTATTCCTGCGCGAAAGTACTAAAAAAGTTCTATTGGTGAAATAATTTCTGCCAAATTGTGTCGATTCACCCCAAATTGGTCATGAGATTTTGGGGAGATGGTTCACTGCAGCCTTGCTTATTGCTTCCCGACTTGTAGAGGGCGTAGTGGGCTGCGTTGAGGCAAATCGGGAAGTAATATGCCAGCGAAAGTGGACAAGATGGCAAAGAGCTTCCTCTTCAGGAAAGAAGATGAACCTTGGAGCATCATGATGGTTGGAATTAATGAATTATTTCATTAGTGTCCCGTTAAAATGGGACGAGTTAAACAATTAGTCAAAAAGCCCCGGAATCAGGGGATCATTTAGATCTTTGACATCATTGAAATTAGTCTTGTCGAACAGGTCACGCAAGTGGGTTTTGTCAGTCAATGATATGCTGAGAATTTGCAAAACTTCATAGGTTGAGCGTTTCAATTTCATATCATGTTGAACAATAGCCACAAGGCAGTATGTGATAATTGCCACACTGATTTGTATGCGAACAGCGTTCTCTGTTGTACCCCAGAATTTCTTTATCTTGAGGTGCTGCTTGAGCCATTTGAAGAACAGCTCGATCAACCATCTTTTCTTGTAAAGATTGGCGACATCCAATGCAGAAAGTTGTTTCGCATTCGTCAGAAAAGTGAGCTCACGGTCATCTTCTTCATCGTAATATCGGACGAGTCTGAATGACTCCGGATATTTCTTCCCGGAGAGATAACCGGTCAGTTTCACTTCCGCATCTGTCATTATGTTCTTTGGCATTCTCCGCTTCCATTTGACTGTCTTATACTTTAAGTTCGTCTTGGCTCTGACAACAAAGAAAGAGTCTGTAAGATGTATCCTATAGAGTTCTTTAAAGGAGTCATAAGCCCTGTCAAATATATAATAAGCATTTGGCTCATAATGGATTGAAGTCATTGCTGTAGAATCGTGTTTTGATGCTGTGGTTACAGTATAGAAGGCAGGGACTTGTGCTTCAATGTCGTATAAGATATGAGCTTTCACCCCTCCTTTCTTGCTTCGGAACTTTGCCCATGGGAATGTTGCAAGACACAACGGAATCGTTGTTGAATCAAACGCATATTTCTTTCCGGAAATGTCAAGGATGTTGGTCGTCCGCTTCTCGCAGGCTTCCTTCATCATGTAGAAAGCAAAGTCTTCGAAGATTCTGTAATCGCGGTTCTGGTTGGCTGTGGCAAGAGTTGTCTTGGCTATTGGTTCACGACCTAACCCAAGATGATATTGCTTGCCCCTATGCGCCTCGAAAGCAACGATTAAGTCTCGCAGGCTCTCACGGTTACTCAGTTGTCCAAACATCATTGCAAGCATCTGATTCCAGCAAGTGAAATGTTTCACATATCGGTTGCCATCATACTTGCGAACATAATTGTTGAACTGAGTTCTGTTCAGAAAAGCGGTTAGTTGAGAAAATACGTATTTGTCTTGGAACATAGCAGCCATTTGTATTAGACTGCAAAGTTGCAAAATCAAGTCCGTTTCATCTCAAGAAACCACGTAATTGGCTATATTTCAATAATTTCAAAGAACTATTTATCAACTTTTACGGGACAGTAGTGTTCGGTGAATATAAAGAAATATAGAGATAACTAAAAGCGAAAATATGATAATCAAATGTCAGGAACACTATAACAAAGTGGTGGAATACACAAAAAGTATCGGTGACAATATATTACAACAATGCATTTTCCGACGGACGAACAGGAATAGTAAGAGGAGTGCTCGATTATGGCAAACCTGACGAATCATACGCTATAAAGCTTAATTCGTTCCATGGATAGAGCATACATATATAAAATCAACTATATTGTTGATAAACAATAAAAAGCGTCATTTATTTTGTACAGACGATACTTCATAGTTATCTTTGTAAATATGATAAACGCTGTGATAGTTATATTACAAATATTCTCCTTGCCCCATAATCTTGGGCGTGTAATGAAAACACACCTCATGAATATCAACAAGGAGAATTATATTAAATATAAGGGATGAAAAAAAACAAATTAAATATTCCAATAAAAATAATTATTGGCATTGTTCTCATAGCCAGTTTAGGCTTGTATTTCAATTCAGTTCTCAAAAATTGGGATATAGAACAAAATTTGGGTAGTAATTATATTTTGTGTGCCGACGGTGAAATTATTTATCAGCCGATCGATGAGAAGCCTGCCGAATATGTCATACCTTTTGGTACAGCAAGATACGGTTTTGATGATCGTTGGATTGTAGTTGAGACGAAAACACGATCAGGGTTTCATCAAACTCTTCCTCAAGATACTATTGCTGGTGAAGTATCTAACTATTGGATTATTGATAAGTCCATACCGGTTGATACAGAAAATCCTTCAATATTCGGAGATATTTATTATCAAGGTAATATTTATTCTGTTATAAGGAAAAGTCTCATAGGTCCCCTGGATTCTCTCGACTTTGAAAAAGAGACCGGAAAAAGGAGTATAAAACTCATTTGGCGTAAAAAGAAATAAGCCAACAAAAATGAAACATCACAAGACTGATGACCAACTTATTGAAATAAAGGAATTCGCAATGAAACTGAGAGATAAACAATTTTGGCTTTATGAAGCAGTGGTTATTATCTGTTCTGCCATCAGTATGGTCATTTTGTGGGCCAACCATTTGTTTCACCGGTTGTTCCTCATATATCTTGGTGCAGCTTTTTGTTCCCTGTTTTTTATCGGTGGTATTATGGCGTGGAAACTATACAAAGGAACCAATGGTGGAAACTGGCAGGATATATGCTTCTCGTCACAACCGTGATTTTTGTCATTGTCTTGTTCGGTTTTGTGTGGGACTGGCATGACATAGGAGGTCGTCCGGCAAATTTACCGCCTGATGTGGGTACATATATTACTAATAATGAATTGGTAGGAATTCTAATATTACTATGGGTAATCGTTGCACCAATCCTCTCATGCGTAATCTCATATATAACCAAACTGATTATAAAATATAATGTTGGTGGAAAAGCTCGTCATTAAAAAATGATACAAATACCGATTTGAATATACTGAAAATATTATAATGGCAATATGGCAGCGATTTCAATAATAATATTACTTGCGTTACTCTTTTATTTGTTCTATTTTTCTGAACGAATGAAACGAATCAGAGAATTTGTGCCCCGCCCCATTATAAGCCTGACAATCATTGCCATTGCCTGTGTACTTTTCTTAGTGGCAGATTACAATGGCCGATATTATGGTCTAAGTCCGATAATTTTTAATCCGGTTCGCCTGCCACAAGATGTTTCCATCATGATTGATAGATACTACAATTTCTATATAACTGGAGAAGATGAATTGGAAATTTTAGGTCCCGGTTTCCGAGTGGCCGGAACACATGCCCACATTGAATCGATTCATGATTATTCTGTCAAGGATTCAACCTTGTATATACGCTGCATGACGGACCAAGGTATTGAAACCTATCGATTGGATAAAGGAGAACTTTTCTGTAAAACAGAGGAAATAAACAATGCCAACTGGCGTACTCATCTTATTGAGAACTATGAAATATTTACTTTCATTCGAATAATGTCTATTCTTATATTCTTGATGGGTATTAGCTTGTATGTCTTAGGATTGAGCAGGTGCTAACCGATTATTGTTCAATTATCTATTAACTTATATCATTAGTGTCCCGTTAAAATGGGACGAGTTAAACAATTAGTCAAAAAGCCCCGGAATCAGGGGATCATTTAGATCTTTGACATCATTGAA